>ERZ1023187.13-NODE-13-length-143989-cov-289.860068_pt1 | contig 143989 bp, 146 predicted proteins | sample MGYA00380438_ERZ1023187 | MGnify/ENA primary metagenome ERZ1023187 (study PRJEB33173, sample SAMEA4830291) | metagenome | study: EMG produced TPA metagenomics assembly of the PRJEB25223 data set... | reverse complement strand
ACAAAGAAAAATGGCTTGGCGAAGTGAAAACGTTTGAATCTGACGAAACGAGAAATGTAAAGTATAATAAAAAGCAGTCATAAGATGATTTCAATTAGAAATCAATTTATGACTGTTTTTCTTACTATGTGTTAAATTAACAATGAATATAACATCTTATTTTCATTAATATAAATATTGGAAGGATCGAAATGATTTACACGTTGTTTGAGTTGTATTAAATCATCATGATCTTTAAGTTGAATACCAATAATGACAGTACCTGTATTTTGAGAAGATTTTTTCAAGTATTCAAATTTTGTAATATCGTCTTGTGGGCCTAAAACATCATTTACAAATTCTCTTAATGCACCAGGGCGTTGAGGGAAGTTTAAAATAAAATAATGTTTCATTTCTTCATATAATAAAGAACGTTCTTCAATTTCCTTCATACGATTAATATCATTATTACCACCACTAATGACACAAACAACAGTTTTACCCTTAATGTGGTCTTTGTAGTTTTCAAGAGCACTCACACTTAATGCGCCAGCAGGTTCTGCTACAATTGCTTGTTTTGAATACATGTCTAAAATCGTAGAACAAACTGCACCTTCATCTACTTGAACGTAATCATCTACATTTTCTTTTGCAATTTCAAATGTAATATCGCCAACTCTAGCTACAGATGCACCGTCCACAAATTTATCGATATTAGGCAATGTGACTACCTGATTATTTACGACAACAGATTCATACATACTACTTGCACCTGAAGGTTCAACACCTATAATTTTCGTAGTAGGTGAATAGGTTTTAAAGTAAGTACTAATACCTGAAATTAATCCACCACCACCAATAGCGGCAAATAAATAATCAAAGTTAACATTGTCAGTCTTTGATTGTTCTAGCATTTCTTTAGCAAGCGTACCTTGTCCAGAAATTGTATGAACATTATTGAATGGATCTATAAAGTTCATTTGATGTTCACTTGTATAAGTTAAAGCTTCAGCTAAACAGTGATCAAATGTATCACCAGTGAGTACAACTTCAACGTTACTATTTCCAAAGAACTTTACTTGATTTACCTTTTGTAAAGGTGTAGTGACTGGCATAAAGATAACAGCGTTTAAATTAAGTTTTTTAGCTGTATAGGCAACACCTTGAGCATGATTACCTGCACTCGCACATGTAATACCTTTACTTTTAGCTTCATCTGACAAAACAGAAATAGCGTTGTAAGCACCTCTTAATTTAAAAGAACGTACCCATTGTAAATCTTCTCGTTTTAAATAAACTTTACAATCATACTTTTGAGATAAGTAATGGTCTAATTGTAAAGGTGTTTCTTTGACAATATCTTTAAGTCTTAAAAATGCTTCATCGATATCTTTCGTAGAAACTGTTGTTTTGACTGTCATAATATTCAACTCCCTTAAAGTGATTTTTCATATTTTTCTATTAATGATTCATATTGTAGGGTGATTGCAATGTCATCTAAGCCATTTACAAGTTTATTTTTCCAAGTTTCATCAATTTCAAAATGGAAACGCTTGTCTGGTGATGACACAGTTTGATTTGGTAAATCGACCTCAATTTCAACATATTTAGCAAGATGTTCACGTGCATTTTTTTCTAAAACAATTGGTAACATTGCATTTTTTGTACAATTCATATAAAATATGTCACTGAAACTTCCTGCAATAATAATATGAAAACCATAGTCCTTAAGAGCCCAAGCAGCATGTTCACGACTTGAACCGCATCCAAAATTATCTCCTGTAATTAAAATAGAAGCCCCTTTATATTGTGGTTTGTTAGGATTGAAATCTGGATTATCTGAACCATCAGGTAAGTACCGCCATTCATCAAAAGCAAATGGACCGAAACCACTTTTTGAAATACGCTTTAAGTGTACCTTAGGAATGATTTGGTCTGTATCGATATTGTCGTTGAAGAGAGGGACTATTTTACCTTTATATGTTGTAATAGGTTTGATTGCTGCCATTTAAACAACCACCTTTCTTACGTCCACAAATTTACCATGAATAGCTGCTGCTGCTGCCATAGCAGGGGATACTAAATGTGTTCTTGCACCTTTACCTTGTCGTCCTTCAAAGTTTCGATTACTTGTAGATGCACAATGTACGCCCTCAGGTACTTGGTCAGGATTCATGCCTAAACACATTGAACATCCTGGTTCACGCCATTCAAATCCTGCATTTTTAAAGATAGTATCTAGACCTAATTTTTCAGCTTCTTTTTTTACTGTACGAGAACCTGGCACGACAATAGCTGTAATATTTGGGTGAACTTTATTTCCTTTAACAATATGACTAGCTTCAATCAAATCTGATAGTCTAGCATTCGTACATGAACCGAGGAAAACATACCCTAAGTCGATATCTTCAGCTTTTTGTCCTGGTTCTAACCCCATATAATCATACGCACGTTGATCGTTGATATCACTGATTTCAGGGAATGGTTCACTGAAATTAACACCCATTTCAGGATTAGTTCCCCATGTCACTTGTGGTTCTAATGTTGAAACATCAAGTTCAATTACACGATCAAATATCGCGTCGTCATCAGAATATAGCTCACGCCACTTATCAACTGATTTAACGAAGTTATCGGCAAATGGTCTCCCTTTAACATATTCAAATGTTATATCATCAGGTTGGATTATGCCGTATTTGGCACCACCTTCGATAGCCATGTTACAAATAGTCATTCGACCGTCCATTGAAAGGTTTTTAATTGTTTCGCCAGTAAATTCCAAAGCATAGCCTGTACCAAAGTCAACACCATACGTTTTAATTAAATGCAGAATAATGTCCTTAGCATAGACGCCTGTTGGTAAGGTACCATTAATATCGATTTTTAAGTTTTTGGGTTTTGTTTGCCATAGCGTTTGAGTTGCGAAAACATGTTCAACTTCACTTGTTCCAATTCCAAATGCAATAGCACCAAATGCTCCATGTGTTGCTGTGTGAGAGTCACCACAAACGATTGTCTTTCCAGGCTGTGTAAGTCCTGTCTCAGGTCCTACCATGTGAACAATACCTTGTTCATCAGAACCCATATCAAAAATATGCACCCCAAAATCTATGGCGTTTTTTTGTAATGTTGTGATTTGTTTGTTTGCAATTTCATCTTTAATATTGAATATATCAATAGTAGGAACATTGTGATCGAGTGTTGCAAATGTTAAATCTGGGCGTCTTAATTTTCTGTTTTGAAGCCTAAGTCCTTCAAATGCTTGAGGAGAAGTAACTTCATGTATAAGGTGTAAATCAATGTATAATAGTTGCGGTTCGCCCAATTTCCCGTATAACACATGTCTGTTCCACACCTTGTCAAATAATGTTTGACCCATTTACATCTCCCCCTTAGTGATTCAATTTTTGAGATAGAATTTCGAAAATATCAGTAGTATTCAATTTGCCGCCTAAATCTGCTGTCGTTTGCCCATGTTCAATCATGTTATAAATATGTTGTTCTAATTCATCTGCAGCATCTGGTTGATTTAAGCTTTCACGTAAACACATCGCTAAAGATAGAATCATTCCAAATGGATTGGCAACGTTTTTACCTGCAATATCTGGTGCTGATCCATGAATAGGCTCATACAATCTTGGACCATCGTTACTAAAACTAGCAGAAGGTGATAAACCAAGTGAACCAGGAATCACTGAAGCTTCATCACTTAAAATATCGCCAAATAAGTTTTCACATACGATGACGTCAAATTGTTTTGGATTTGTGATTAAATGCATACTACAAGCATCAACAAGTAAGTGATTTACTGTTACTTCTGGATATAATTGACTTACTTCATTTACGACTTTGCGCCACAATTTACTAGAAGCTAATACATTTTCTTTATCAACTGATGTTAGTTTTCCTCGTCTTGAAGCGGCCAATTTAAATGCTACGTGAACAATGCGTTCTATTTCTTCTCTTGTATAAGTAAGAGAATCTAAGGCCTCGTGATTATTAAAATGTCTAGGTTCTCCAAAATAAATACCACTTGTCAATTCACGGACTATAACTAAATCTTTGCCTTCAACGCGTTCTTCCTTTAAAGGTGATAAAGAACTAGCGCCTTTGACAACGGTAGTGGGGCGTATATTTGCAAATAAATTTAAGGATTTACGCAATTTTAATAATCCTTGTTCTGGTCGATTGTTAGGATCTGTCCATTTAGGTCCACCGATTGCACCCAGTAAAATAGCATCTGCTCTTTTACACGCATTTAAGGTTTTCTCAGTTAAAGGTTCGCCGAATGTATCAATAGAGGCACCACCAAATTCGTGGTGCTCTATTTGATAATTAAAGTTATATTTATTACTTATAATTTCAAGCAATGATAGAGATCCGTTCAAAATTTCTGGACCGATTCCATCACCAGGTAGGGCAACAATGTTATAAGTCATAATTAATTACCTACCTTCTCAACATTTTCAGCTGCAAATTTAGCATGTGCTTCTACGTATGCTTTACAAGAGGCTTGTAAAATATCATGATCAATACCAAAGCCATTGACAGTCTTACCTTCAATCAATAAATTTACATGTACTTCTGCTTGGGCATCAGTACCTTCAGTGACAGAATTAATACGATAATCAATTAATTCTGTTTCTTTCTGGAAAATACGATCAACTGCATTGTAAATTGCTACGATTGAGCCAGTACCAATACTTGAATCCTGGTAAATATGACCCTCTTTATCTTTAACAACAACAACAGCACTTTGAAGGCCGCTAGAGACATATTGTAGTTGCAGTGTTTCCAATTTATAAAGTGCTTGATGCTCATGCTCAGAACCTTGAATAATCGCATGAATATCTCTATCTGAAACAGATTTCTTTTTGTCCGCAATGGCCTTGAATTGTTTAAATAAATCTATTTGCGCTTCTTTATCAATGCCATAACCTAATGCTTTTAACTTCTCTGAGAAGGCGTGTTTACCAGATAATTTTCCTAATGGAAGTTCAGTCGTGCTTACACCAACAAGTTGAGGTGTCATAATTTCATATGTTTCACGATGTTTTAATACGCCATCTTGGTGAATACCTGATTCATGACTAAATGCATTTTGGCCAACAATTGCTTTATTTCTAGGCACTCGAATACCTGCATATCTTGAAATTAAATCCGATGTTTTTTTAGTTTCTTCGAGATTAAGAGCAGTTTGAGCACCATAATGATCATTTCGAACGTATAGTGCAAGCGCGACTTCTTCAAGTGCTGCATTACCTGCTCGTTCACCAATACCATTTACAGTGCCTTCAATTCGTCTCGCACCGCCTTCAATTGCAGCTAAACTATTTGAAACAGCCATTCCTAAATCGTCATGGCAATGAGCACTATAAATAATTTCATTTGAAGATGTTACAGATTCTGTTAAGGTTTTGAAAATATGTGCATATTCATCATGGTAACTGTAGCCGACTGTATCAGGAATATTAATAACTGTAGCTCCAGCGTCAACGGCAGTTTGTACACATTTCACTAAGAATGGTAATTCAGTACGCGTTGCATCTTCAGGTGAAAATTGAACAACGTCAAATAATTGTTTCGCGTATGTGACATGTTCTTTAATAGATGCTAAAACGTCTTCTTGAGACATTTTAAGTTTATGTTCAAGATGAATAGGTGATGTTGCTATAAAAACATGCACGACCGGCTTCGCTGCATCTTTTGTTGCTTCATATACAGCATCGATGTCAGATTTTTTACATCTAGCTAAACCACATACAGCCGTTGTTGTTAATGTTTGTGCAATTGCTTGAACAGATTTAAAGCTACCTGTACTTGAAGCAGGAAATCCAGCTTCAATAACATCTACACCCCATTTTTCTAATTGCAATGCAATACGCAAGCGTTCATCAAAAGTAAAATTCACTCCTGGTGTTTGTTCACCGTCTCTTAGTGTCGTATCAAAAATTTGAATATGACTACTCATATTTAACAACTCCTCATTGTAGGTCTATCTTATTTTTCAATGCTTTTAGATTTAATAAAAGGCATCATTTCGCGTAATTCACGACCAACTTTTTCAATTTGATGACCATGTTGTTCTTCGCGTAATTTATAAAATTCTTTGAATCCATTTTTATTGTCTTCGATAAAGCGATTACTGAAGTTACCATTTTGGATATCAGTTAATACAGCTTTCATATTTTCTTTAACATCTGGTGTGATAACACGTGGTCCTGAAACATAGTCACCAAATTCAGCAGTATTTGAAATTGAGTAACGTACATTTTCCATACCGCCTTCATACATCAAATCAACGATTAATTTCATTTCATGTAATACTTCAAAATAAGCTAATTCTGGTTGATAACCCGCTTCTACTAATGTTTCAAAGCCACTTTGAATTAATTTCGATACACCACCGCAAAGTACTGCTTGTTCACCAAATAAATCTGTCTCAGTTTCTTCTTTAAATGTTGTTTCAATAACACCTGCACGAGTTGCACCAATACCTTTTGCATAACTTAAAGCAATATTACGTGCTTGACCTGAAGCGTCTTGTTGAATACCAAATAGTGATGGTACAGCAGAACCTTCAACAAATGTACGTCTAACTAAATGACCCGGTCCTTTAGGAGCTACTAAAAATACATCAACATCAGCTGGTGGTTGAATAACACCAAAATGAATGTTAAAGCCATGAGCAAATGCAAGCGCATTATGTTTTTCTAAATTTGGTTCAATTTCGTTTTTGTATACATCACCTTGAATTTCATCAGGTAATAGCACCATAATTACATCAGCTTGCTTAACTGCTTCTGCAACAGGGAACACATCAAATCCATCTTCTTTAGCTTTGTCAAAAGAACGACCTGGGCGAATGCCGATGACTACATCATATCCATTGTCTTTTAAGTTTTGTGCATGCGCGTGACCTTGTGATCCATAACCTACTACTGCAATTTTTTTGCCTTGTAAAGCGTCCGTTTTTACATCTTGATCATAATAAACTGTTGTCATAATAAATTCCTCCAAATAATTAAATATTTTGTTTTTCGAAAATTCTGAAATATAACTTTGTAATAGTGGCAGATGTTAACTAGCAGCCTATGATTTATCTATAACTAATTAGCGCATCATTGCCTTTGTCTTAAAATTAAGCTTCGTTATCAACAAGGTCGTAGCATTCAACCGTTAAAACATTAATTTGTTGTTTTAATTTTTTAATTAATATATGAAGTGATGTATCATCTTGAATATCGACTTGAATTTCCATGTTAGAAATCCCAGGTTGTTCAGAATGTGTAACATGTAATGTATCGATATTATATTGTAGGCGAACAAAAGCACTTGTAATTCGATTTAGCGTGCTGACTTGATCCGCAACTTGTAATTTAAGAATTCTTGTCATTATAAGCCCTCCATTTCATGATTTGATTTGCCACTCGGAACCATTGGGGTTACAGCTTCAGTAGGGGAAATACGAACCTCAATTAAAGCTGGTCCTTGATAAGCAAACGCTGCATCTAATTGTTCTTCCAGTTGTTCTGGCTTATCGATTAAGAAACCTTTGACGCCATATGCTTCTGCCATTTTCATAAAATCAGGTTGACCATTAAATACTGAGTGTGAGAAGCGTTGATTAAAGAACTTATCTTGCCATTGTTTAACCATACCTAATGTTCCATTATTGATTAGTACGATTTTGACATCTAAACCATATTCGGGTAAAAGTGCCATTTCTTGGTTTGTCATTTGGAAACCACCGTCACCGACGAAACATACGACTGTTTTATCAGGATTAGCTAATTTGGCACCAATTGACGAAGGAATACCGAATCCCATTGTTCCTAAACCACCGCTTGTAACCCATTGTCCGTGATTTTTAAATGGATAAAATTGAGCTGCCCACATTTGATGTTGTCCCACGTCTGTAGTAACAATTGCTTCACCATTTGTAATTTTGCCGATATATTCGATTGTTTGTTGTGGCTTACAAAATACTTGATCTTCTTCACCAAGTTTAAATGGGTGTTTCTGCTTATTATTTTGACAATGTTTAACCCAGTCACTGTGTTCTATAGTCTCAACATTTTTATCATTTAAACATTCTAAAAATCTTTTACAGTCTGCAATAATACCTAAATCTACATGAATAACTTTATTGATTTCTGAAGGATCAATATCTACATGTACAATTTTGGCGTTAGGTGCAAAGGCATCAGGTTTGCTTGCTAATCTATCATCGAAGCGGCTACCTAAATTAATGAGTAAATCACACTCAGTTAATGCCATGTTACTAGCATAAGAACCATGCATACCTCCCATACCTAAAAATAGTGTATCCTCATAAGGTACAGCACCTAGACCTAGTAAAGTAGTAACTGTTGGGATTTGATGTTTATTAACAAACTGTGTTAATAATTGATTTGATTTTGATTGATTAATACCTGCGCCGGCTAATACGACAGGCTTTTTCGCTTCTTTTAAAAGTGAGATGAAAGTGTCAATGTCTTTATTTTCTGGTTCTGTAACAACTTCATAACCTGGAATATTGATTTCGTCGCATAAATCCACATTTGTAGCTAAAACACCCATATCTTTTGGAAAATCAATCACTACAGGACCTTTGCGTCCAGAATTAGCTACATGGAAAGCTTCGTGTACGATTTTAGGGATATCTTCAACACGTTTCACTTGATAATTTTGTTTTGTAATTGGTGAAGTCATAGATAGAATATCCGCTTCTTGGAATGCATCTTTACCAATGCCTGGTGTAGCAACTTGTCCAGTGAATACAACTAGAGGTAAAGAGTCGCAATGTGCATCCGTAATACCTGTCATTACATTAGTTGCACCTGGACCGCTTGTAACTACAACGACGCCAGTTTTACCAGATACACGTGCATAACCTTCTGCAGCATGAACAGCACCTTGTTCGTGTCTTGCTAAAATATGTTTGATTTTACCATCATAAAATGTGTCGTATAAAGGTAGTACGGCACCACCAGGATAACCGAATAAATAATCCACATTTTCTTTAAGTAGAGCTTCTACTAGCACTTCTGATCCTGAACGCATGTCATTTAAAGTTTTTTCATTTAGTTGTTCAAGTTCAAGTGATTCAGCCATTTTTAAAGGGTCAATATTTTGGTTTACTTCATGTTGAGTTTTAGACATTTTAACCATCTCCAATATAAAAATAAATTAAATTAAATTCTCAGTGACTTGCATGACGCCACCTGTATTTGCGCTAGTTACTAGGGCAGTATAACGAGCTAGATAACCTGTTTTTACTTTCGCTTTAAACGGTGTTAAAGATTCTCGGCGACGCGCTAGAACATCTTCAGGCTGGTTTACGTTTAATGTACGATTTGTTAAATCAATAGTAATCTCATCTCCATCTTCAATTAAGGCAATTGGTCCACCAGATGCAGCTTCAGGGGAAATATGACCAACTGCAATACCTCTTGTGGCACCGGAAAAACGCCCATCAGTAATTAATGCAACATCTTTACCTAAGCCGCGACCAACAATAGAGGAAGTAGGTGCTAACATTTCAGGCATACCTGGTCCACCTTTAGGTCCTTCATATCTAATGACAACGACGTGGCCTGCACGAACGGTACGATTGTCTATTGCTTCAACAGCTTCATCATGCGAATTGAAACAAATTGCTTTCCCAGTAAATGTTTTGATAGATGGATCAACGCCGCCAACTTTAATAACTGCGCCTTTAGGGGCGATATTACCAAATAAGATAGATAAACCGCCTTGTGCATCATATGGTGCATCAAGAGGGTGAATGACATCAAAGTTCTTAATTTCTTTGCCTTCGTTATTTTCACGTAACGTTTTGCCAGTAACTGTGATTCTATCTGGGTGTAACGTGCCATCTTTCTTCATCAATTCATTAATAATTGCTGGGACGCCACCAGCTTCATGCACATCATGCATTGAATACGATGAACTAGGTGCTATTTTTGATAAATATGGCGTGCGTTTGGCAATAGCATTAATGCGCTCTAAGTCATAATCAATACCAGCTTCATTGGCAATGGCTAACGTATGCAGTACCGTGTTTGTTGAACCACCCATAGCCATATCAAGTGCAAATGCATCATCAATTGCTTCGCGAGTAACGATATCACGTGGTTTTAAATCATTTTTAATATTTTCAACTAATTTAAAAGCTGCTTGGCGAATCATTTCTCGTCGCTGATCACTGACTGCAAGTGCAGTACCGTTGTATGGTAATGCTAGACCTAAAACTTCCATCAAACAGTTCATTGAATTTGCAGTAAACATCCCAGCACATGAACCACAAGTAGGGCAGGCATTTTGTTCCATATCTAAAAATTCTTCTTTAGAAATCGATCCTTCTTTAAATGCGCCGACTGCTTCAAACATTGATGAAAGTGTTAATGCTTTTCCATGTGCAGATAAGCCAGCTTTCATTGGTCCACCAGAGCAAAAGATAGCTGGTACGTTTGTCCTCATGGCTGCTAAAATCATACCGGGTGTAATCTTGTCACAATTAGGAATGTAAAATACGCCGTCAAACCAATGAGCGTTAATTACAGTTTCAGCTGCATCTGCAATAATTTCACGTGATGGTAGAGAATATCGCATTCCGATATGTCCCATAGCTATTCCATCATCAACACCAATTGTATTGAATTCAAATGGAATGGCACCGGCTTCTCTAATTGCTTCTTTAGCTATATCTGCAAGCTCTCTCAAGTGAACATGTCCAGGAACAATATCAATATAAGAGTTACAAATAGCTACAAATGGTTTGTTCATATCAGTTGGACTTTTTAGCGCGCCCGTGGCATGTAAAAGACTTCTTGCTGGTGCTTGGTGATCTCCTTTTTTGATCATGTCGCTTCGCATAGTAAATTCCCCCGTAAATTTTAATGATTAATCATGTTTTATAGTAATAAAAATAAGTAATTGAAAGATAAAACATAAAAAAACGTCCCAATAATATTGGGACGTTTACAAGTCCCATTCAAACAGAAATAGGACTTAAAGCGTTTAGTAAATATTTACTAACGTTCGAGTCCTAAAGAGTATAATAAAATAATAATATTTGAAGTTGTCGGTTGATGTTCAGTATATTGATTAAGCATTTTATTATACTCCTTCCGTGAATGGTATATATCACTTTAATAGTTAGAATTGTCTAAAAATTTGATAAATTTAATTTACTATATCTGCTTTAGTATGTCAACAAATATTTTAAATTTTCTTACAATTAACTTTGAAGAGATAATCTGTTTCAAAGATAAGAAATTTAAGTTGAAATTTGTTACAATATAAAGGTTAAATATAAAGTTAGATACGATTGAACAATGGATAATCATTTTTATGAATGAAAAGCATAATATAGGAGAATCAACATTGATAAAGATAAATAATTTAGATGAAATGAATCAATTTGCTATATTTTTAGTTGAGCAATTGAAAAGTGGTGATTTGATTTTACTTAACGGAGATTTAGGAGCAGGTAAAACAACGTTAACGCAATTTATAGGAAAAGCTCTTGGTGTAAGACGTACGATTAATTCCCCGACATTTAACATCATTAAATCATATAGGGGTAAAAATTTAAAATTGCATCATATGGATTGTTATCGCTTAGAAGATTCTGATGAAGATTTAGGATTTGATGAATTTTTCGAAGATCAGGCAATTACTGTTATTGAATGGAGTCAATTTATAAAAGATTTACTTCCAGCGACGCATTTATCTATTAATATTTCAACAATATCTGAAAATACAAGACAAATTGAGTTGTTCGCGCAAGGAGAACATTATGAACAAATTAAGGAGGCAATTATTCATGAATTCGCTGCTCATTGATACATCGAATCAACCATTATCAGTAGCATTGATGCAAAACGATGAAGTTTTAGCTGAAATAACTACGGATTCTAAACAAAATCATTCAGTGCAATTAATGCCTGCGATTAGTCAGCTATTTGAGCAGAGCAAAATAGCTAAACAGCAATTAGATGCGATTATTGTTGCTGAAGGTCCTGGTTCATATACTGGCTTACGTATCGGTGTTACTGTTGCTAAAATATTAGCGTATGCGTTAGATGTTAAATTATATGGTGTTTCATCATTAAAGGCATTGGCAGCAACAATCGACCATACTGATAAATTATTGGTTCCTGTGTTTGATGCAAGACGACAAGCAGTTTATACAGGCATATTCCAGTGGCAAAATGGTCAATTAGTGACTATTTTAGAAGATCAATATATGTCGATAGAGGCATTGCGAGCTTTTTTAGAAGATTTAAACCAACCATTTATTTATATTGGGAAAGATACTATAAAATTACAAGATGAATTACAAGGTGAAGTGATTGCGCAGCTACCAAATGCATCAGTCATGTATCAATTGATAGATAAACCTTCAGACGTACATACATTTACTCCTAAATACCATAAATTAGCTGAGGCGGAACGAAATTGGATCAACAGTCAAAAGAACAATTAAACATTAGAGAGATGACTAAAGAAGATGTGCCACAAGTCTTTGATATTGAGCGTCGGAGTTTCAATGACAGTTCTTGGACAATTGACGCATTTTATCATGAAATAGAGCAAAATAACTTTGCGAAATATTTTGTCTTAGAATTTGAACAACAAATTATTGGTTATTTAGGTTTATGGATTGTTATCGATCAAGCTCAAATTACAACAGTTGCAATCGATGATAATTATAGAGGCTATGGTTTAGGTCAAATGCTTTTAAAATACGGAATAAACTATGCAAGTCACACTTGTGATGTGATGAGTTTAGAAGTAAGAGTTAATAATAAAGTGGCACAACATGTATATGAAAATTTAGGATTTCAATATGGTGGTAAACGTAAAAATTATTATGGTGAAGGTGAGGACGCAATGGTTATGTGGGTGAATTTAAATGACTAAAGATATATTAATACTAGCTGTTGAAACAAGTTGTGATGAAACAAGCGTTAGTTTTATAAAAAATGGCAGAGATATTTTATCAAATACAGTTTTAAGTCAGATTGAAAGTCATAAACGATTTGGCGGTGTCGTTCCCGAAGTGGCAAGTAGACATCACGTTGAAGGTATAACAACAACAATAAACGAGGCTCTAGTGGATGCCGATGTATCAATAGAAGATATTGATGCCATAGCGGTTACAGAAGGCCCTGGACTAATTGGTGCGTTACTAATAGGTGTTAATGCAGCCAAAGCATTGGCATTTGCTTACGATAAGCCACTTATTCCTGTTCATCATATTGCAGGACATATATATGCTAATCACATAGAAGAGCCATTAACATTCCCGCTAATTGCACTTATTGTTTCAGGTGGACATACTGAATTAGTTTATATGAAGGATCATTTATCATTTGAAGTCATTGGTGAAACACGAGATGACGCAGTAGGTGAGGCTTATGATAAAGTGGCACGAACAATTGGTTTAAATTATCCAGGTGGTCCACAAGTTGATCGGTTGGCTGCTGAAGGTGAAGATACTTATTCATTCCCTCGTGTTTGGTTGGATAAAGATAGTTATGATTTTAGTTTTAGTGGGTTGAAAAGTGCCGTAATCAATCAACTTCACAATCAACGACAAAAAAATATTCCAATCATTGAAGCTAACGTAGCAACGAGCTTTCAAAATAGTGTTGTAGAGGTGCTTACGTTTAAAGCTATTCAAGCTTGTAAAGAATATGGTGTTCAGCGATTAATTGTTGCTGGTGGCGTGGCGAGTAATAAAGGATTACGTCAATCTTTAGCGGATCAATGCAAAGTCAATGACATTCAATTAACTATCCCAAGTCCTAAATTATGCACAGATAATGCTGCAATGATAGGCGTTGCCGGCCACTATTTGTATCAGCAAGGTCGATTTGCTGATTTAGCATTAAATGGGCACAGCAATATAGATTTAGAAGAGTATTCTGCAGAATAAAATAAACGTCAGTTATTAACATGATTACGATGAACATTATTGAAACTGTTCATAGTCTTCTGTCATGTGATAGCTGACGTTTTTATATTTAAAGTTAAATGCTAAATTTTCGGGACATTATCTTTTGCTCGTTCATATATTTTTGCTGGAAATGAAGTGATTTTTAATAATTCGATGGCATTACGTGTATTTGCTTTGCCAGGCTTAATTTTGTAATCAAAATGTATGTTATTATTTTCTATTACCTCATTGAAATGATAATTTTCATAACGTTGTTTTAAGAGTTCAGCCAACTCAATATCATGTGTTGCTGCAATAACTCTAAAGTTAGATTTTTCATGTAAAAATGATAGTACTGATTCTGAAGCGGCAATTCGTTCAGTTGTGTTGGTACCTTTAAAAATTTCATCTATAAAGCAGTATATTTTTTGATTATCTGGAATTTCAACAATACGCTTAATAGATTTTAATTCAGCCATAAAATAACTATCGCCTGATAACACATCATCGGCATTTGCCATTGACGTGAACACAATTCCAGGTTGATATACAAATTTGCTTGCGGTAACTGTTTGTATAGCCGATGCAAGAATAATGTTTATTGCTATGGATTTCATAAATGTTGATTTACCCGAAGCATTAGACCCAGTTAACAGTATATTTTGTGATAGTGAGAAATCATTGGCTACTGCATCTGCTATGAGTGGATGTGTTAACTCAGAGAATACTATGCCATCATTTGAATCATCAATTTGTGGTTCAGTATAACATTCTAGCGTTCTACGATACATTGCTAATGCATAATGATTATCTAATTCAGCTATGTAATCGAAACAATTTTTAAGCTCATTCATATGTGTTGTATAGCTTTTTTGAATTGAATGAAATAAAACATAATCAAGCATGAAAATAAGTTTAACTAGTTTAATTACCATAGCTCCGATATCTTCATCATTAACTTCAGCTAAAACACTCGTTAAATGACGTGCTGTTCTAAATTGCTTAAAATTGACTTCAGGTTGTGGAGCATGTTTAATTTTTGAGATAGTATAGCCTTGTTTTAAAACATTGGATGCATAAAAGATAGATTTTAAGTCATCCTCATATGTACGCTTTAAAGTTGCTGATAAAATGATATTAAATAGGCAACTCATAAGAAATAATAAAATACCAACTTGTGAATTAATAAATATAACTGCAAATGAGATAACTGGTAAAAACGGGCATAGAAACAATATATTTTGACGTTTTACAGGTGTGATTTGGTCTGGAAATGTTGGATAAACAGTTTTACCAATCAAAGCTAAATGATATGTTACGTTTTTTCTAAATTCAGCATTATCATTAAATAAACTAAGTAATGATTTGTTCGTAATTGAAAGCATTCCACGTAAACAGGCATATAGTTTCATTTCACCAATAGCTGTTAAATTATAATTCATCTTATGAAAGATTGCATTCATATTTAAGTCGGACCAAGTTTTATCATCAACTAATGAATGTGATTCAAATTTTTCCTTGTAGAGCTTATACTCATAGTCGAAATGTGAGTTCGGTCTGATAAAAGCTTCTAATGGAGAAATCGTTTGCCATAATGTTTCCATAGATTTTAATAGACGTTGACGACTCATGTATCGTCCAACAATTCCTATTACAGATGTAAGTGGAATAATTGCTATAACAAATATTAAAAATGTTTGATTTGTGCTCATAAGTATCTCCTTATTTATTTTTAATAATAATAAAAATATACTTCAATATTATTATTATTTCATAAAGAAAATGTCTTAACAATGAATTTTGATAAAAACAATGTCAATAGAGAACATGTGTACTTATCAACAAAGAGTGAATAACTTGTGGATAAAAGGTGTTGATAACGTCATTTATTGTGGATATCAGGTGGGAAAACAGAAAATAAATGATTGATTAGTGTTAATTTACTTGTGGATAACTAGGATAACTCTGTGGATAGCTATAATATCAGCGTTTTTATTGTGAATAAAAAAATTTAAAATTTGTAAAAAAATAACTCTAACTATAGCGATTTTACAGTTAGAGTTATGTATATTTTTATAGTTTTTGTTGTAATTCTTCCCATTTAGACATAGCGTGTTCTAATTTTTGTTCGCTATCTTGTTTTTGGATAGCTAATTCGTTTGCTTTTTGTGGATTGTTATAAACTTCTGGTTGGGTTAATTGCTCGTCTATTTGTAAGATAGTAGTCTCTAAAGTTTCTATTTCATTTTCACACTCGGATATTTGTCGTTCAAGTTTGCGTTGTTCACGTCTTTGTTCTTTTTGGTTATGATACGACGATTGTTCCATAGACTTTTCATGTGCTTGTACGTTAACTGACTGTTCTTCTTGGTGCGCTTTCAACGCTTCCGCTTCCTCAACTTTTTCAATGTAATATTGATAATCTCCTAAATACATCTTTCCGCCATCAATTGTTAAATCAAATACCTTGTTTGCTAATTGGTTAATAAAGTAACGATCATGGGAAACAAATAGTATTGTTCCTTCAAAATGTTGGAGTGCTTGCTCTAACATTTCTTTTGAATCTATATCGAGGTGGTTGGTAGGTTCATCTAAAATAAGTACATTGTCACGTTGCAACATAAGTAGTGCTAGTTGTAAACGTGCTTTTTCACCACCAGATAAATCATTAATTATCTTTTTAACATCGTCTTGTACAAATAAGAAACGACCAAGAACTGCACGAATATCTTTTTCATTCATTAACGGATATTGATCCCACACATAATCTAAAATCGTTTTACTAGATTTAAATTCTGCTTGTTTTTGATCATAATAACCAATTTGTAAATTTGCGCCGAAAGTAATATCGCCATTAAGCGCTTTTTGTTGATTAGCAATAGTTTTAATTAAGGTCGATTTTCCAATACCATTTGGCCCAATGATTGCTATATGATCGCCTTTAGAGACCTCTATACTGATAGGTTTGGTAATTGCAGTTTGATAACCGATTTCTAAATTTTTTACATGCATGACGTCATTACCTGTATTCCGGTCAAAGCCAAATTGAATATTTGCACTTTTGGCATCTAACATTGGTTTATCAATGCGTTCCATTTTTTCTAAAATCTTACGTCTACTTTTTGCCATTCCACTTGTTGAAGCACGGGTAATATTTTTCTCAACAAAAGTTTCTAATCGTTTTATTTCTGCTTGTTGACTTTCATATTCTTGCATTCGTTTTTGATAATATAAATCCCGTTGCTGTATAAATTCCTCGTAATTACCAACATAGCGTTTGACATCACCTAAAGCCACATCATAAATTTGAGTAACTATTTTATCTAAAAAGTAACGATCATGGCTGATGATGACGATTGCACCTTTAAAATAACGTAGATAATCTTCAAGCCACTTTGTCGTTTCTAAATCTAAGTGGTTAGTAGGTTCATCTAAAAGTAATAAATCAGGTTCGTTTAATAGCATTTGAGCTAAAGATAAACGTGTTTTTTGGCCACCGCTAAAATCATTGATAGGTTTATTGAAATCTTCTTCACTAAAATTTAACCCGTGAAGTACTGTTTTAATTTTACTTTCATATTGATACCCTTCTAATTGTTCAAATTGATTCGATAAAGATTCATAACGGGACATATGTGTTTTATATGTATCACTATCGTAATCATTTGCATGTTTTGATAACCAATCTGTTTCTTCTTTGATTAAGCTTTCCATTCGTTTAATATGTTCAAATGGTTTTGACATTTCTTCAAAAACTGTTGCATTAGAATTTAAAGTCATTTGTTGAGTTAAATAACCTAGTTTTAAGTTTTTAATTTTTGACACATTTCCAGAATCATAGTTTTCTACGCCAGTTATAATTTTCATCAATGTTGATTTACCGGCGCCATTTCTTCCTACGATACCAATTCGTTCACCAGTTTTTACTTCAAAATCAACATCAGTAAATATATCTTCACCATCGAACGATTTTGATATATGATTGAGTTGTAAAAGTATCATTCGATCTTCACCTTTCGTCTTTCTCAAATTTTATTAACTTATGAAAAAAGTCGTAATTATTACATTAATAACCATTTTACAGTATAAAACGCCGTCTTGAAACTAAGATATTTATTTTTAAAATTCAATAATGTATAATATTTAGGTATTCATTGTAATCAATTATTTGTTTTTTAATAATCTAACAATTACGCTCTAACTCGTTTGAATACATAGATATAATTCATTCAAACACGAAGGAGGAAATAGCGAATGAGTGACCAAGTTAAAATTCCTCGAGCAACTTTAAAACGTTTGCCGTTATATTATAGATTTGTCAGTTCATTAAAATCTAAAGGTATAGATCGTGTAAATTCAAAAGCGATTAGCGATGCGTTACAAATTGACTCGGCAACAATTCGTCGTGACTTTTCATATTTTGGCGAATTAGGTAAAAAAGGGTACGGATATAATATAGATAGTTTATTGGATTTCTTTAAATCTGAACTAAGCGAGAGTGACATGATCAAAATCGCAATTGTCGGAGTTGGGAACCTAGGGAAAGCTTTGCTCACATATAACTTTTCAATACATGACGATATGACGATTACAGAAGCGTTTGACGTAAAAGAAGATGTTATTGGCCAGAAAATAGGGAACGTTATTGTTAAAGATAACGATGAATTAATAACAACATTGAAGAAGGAAGAAATAGATGTTGTGATTCTAACTACACCAGAAAGAGTTGCACAGAAAGTTGCAGATGAACTCGTCCAAGCTGGTGTGAAAGGTATTTTAAACTTCACTCCTGGTAGAATTAATACGCCTTCAGATGTGCAAGTACATCAAATTGACTTAGGTATAGAATTACAGTCATTATTATTCTTTATGAAAAATTACAGTGAATAAATGTGATGTTAGCTTTGAATGATTAACCTTGTTATATCTTTAATTAATTATAGAACAGTCTGGGACTAAGTATGTCTCAGGCTTTTTCTGTTATGTTTGAAAATGAAAGGAAAAACTGTTGTGCTGATAAATATAGTATAGGTTAATAAATTAACACGTAGAGATATAACGATGAATCGTAATTAATCGCCTTCCTTATATGAATATAATATAAATATCAAAAATATTGTGTATAAGGTTGAAAACAAGAAAATCATCACCTATAATACATACTAAACTTATCGGAAATGAGAGGGTAGGATTATGTGGATGATTTTTAGTGGCTTAATTGTCGGGGGACTCTTAGGTTTTGTCATGCAAAGAACAAGATTTTGTTTAACAGGTGGCTTTCGAGATATGTATGTGCAAAAGAATAATAAGATGTTCTATGCATTATTAATCGCTATTACTATTCAAAGTATAGGATTATTGATTTTGACGGCAACAGATATTTTAAAAATTCCTGCACATAGTTTTCCAATATTGGGAACAATTATAGGTTCTTTTATTTTTGGAATTGGAATAGTATTGGCTGGAGGGTGTGCAACAGGTACTTGGTATCGCGCTGGTGAAGGGCTAATTGGTAGTTGGATTGCATTAGTATTATATGCTGTTACTGCAGCAATCACTAAAACAGGGATTTTAAAGCCAGTAATGGATAAAATTAATCAACCAACGAATGTAAATAGTGATATGTCTCAAACAACTGGCATTCCGTTTTGGGGATTAGTCGTTATATTAACTATAATCACCATTTTTCTAGTTGTAAGAACACTCAATAATAAGAAAGTTCGAGTTGCTGTTCCAAAACTAAAGCAACGTTATACAGGTATTAGATATTACCTTTTCGAAAAACGATACCATCCATTTATTGCAGCAATTGTAATTGGACTTATCGCACTCTTAGCTTGGCCAATGAGTGCATCAACTGGAAGAAATGACGGTTTAGGTATAACAACGCCATCAGCAAATTTAGTACACTTTTTGATTACAGGTGAAACTAAATTTATTGATTGGGGTGTCTTTTTAGTTCTAGGAATTTTCATTGGTTCATATATTGCAGCTAGAGGATCAAGAGAATTTAAATGGCGATTGCCAGATAAGATTACAATACGAAACAGTGCTATTGGTGGCATATGTATGGGATTTGGTGCGTCAGTTGCTGGTGGTTGTTCTATCGGTAACGGTTTGGTTGAAACAGCAACGATGACTTGGCAAGGATGGATTGCGCTAGCATCAATGATAGTTGGTGTATGGACAATGAGTCATTTTATCTTTGTTCGTCCAATGAAAAAAGTACAACAACAATCTGCAAAGGTTAAACAGCAAACGCAAATAGTATAGAAGATTATTATGCAAATGATGTTGATCAAATAAAAGTGATTGGAAAAGGAGAAATAATTATGATACACGAATTAGGTACAGTAGGAATGGTATGTCCATTTCCGTTAATTGAAGCGCAAAAGAAAATGGCAACATTGCAATCTGGAGATGAATTAAAAATTGATTTTGATTGCACGCAAGCGACGGAAGCTATTCCAAATTGGGCAGCAGAAAATGGATATCCTGTAACAAACTATGAACAAATTGATAATGCTTCATGGACAATTACAATTCAAAAAGTTTAACGTTATCATTTTAACAATAAAATAGATGTTAGATTCTATGGCTACTTCCGCTAATTTAAAAGTGAGTAAGTAGTCTTTTTTGTTTTAGTTCATGAAATCACTTTTATATAGTGTGGCACATTTTATCCCAAAAGATGTAATAAAACTTAACGCATTTTTGCTTTTTATAAATTGTCAGATTATTATGAAAACAAGGGAGTGGTAAGTATGAATCTTAACGATACGATATTTATGTTTTTGTGTACATTATTAGTTTGGCTAATGACACCAGGATTAAGTTTATTTTATGGTGGGTTAGTTCAATCTAAAAATGCGCTTAATACTGTCATGCAAAGTATGGCAGCAATTGTGCTTGTTACATTTGTATGGATAACAGTTGGTTTTACAATTAGTTTTGGGAATGGGAATTTATGGTTCGGAAATTGGGAATATACTTTTCTTAATCATGTAGGTTTTGCGACTCAAGAAGATATTAGCCCACATATTCCTTTCGCTTTGTTTATGTTATTTCAAATGATGTTTTGTACGATTGCAATTTCTATTTTATCTGGTTCAATCGCTGAGAAAATGAAGTTTATTCCTTATTTATTATTCGTAGTAATATGGACTGCTCTTGTATACAGTCCAGTAGCACATTGGGTTTGGGGCGGCGGTTGGATTAACAAACTCGGTGTATTAGATTTCGCTGGAGGTACGGTTGTTCATATTACATCAGGTGTTTCTGGTTTAGTATTAGCTATTATGATTGGAAAAGGAAACAAACATTCTGAATCAACACCACATAATCTTATCATTACGTTGATTGGCGGTATATTCGTGTGGATTGGTTGGTATGGATTTAATGTAGGTAGTGCTTTTACATTTGATAAAATTGCGATGCTTGCATTTACAAATACTGTCATTTCAGCCAGTGCAGGTTCTATAGGTTGGTTAATTTTAGAATATATTTTTAAAAAGACGACAAGTTTACTTGGACTTTTACTCGGTGCATTAGCAGGATTAGTTGTCATTACTCCTGCAGCAGGATATGTAACATATCTTAGTGCAACAATAATGGCTTTAATAGGAGGTATCTGTTGTTATATTGTCATTAATTACATCAAGGTAAAACTAAAATATCATGATGCATTAGATGCATTTGGTATCCACGGTGTTGGTGGTATTATTGGTGCTGCTTTAACAGCAGTTTTCCAAAGTAAAAAAGCAAATCCTGACATTGAAAATGGTTTTATTTATACTGGTGACATACATATTATACTTGTACAAATATTATGTGTAACAGCAGTTGTAATTTTTAGTATCGTCATGACGTTTATTATTGCGAAAGTAATTAAATTAATTACACCATTATCTGTTACGGAACAAGAAACGAATATAGGATTAGACAAGATTGTTCACGGTGAACATGCTTACTTTGAAGGTGAGCTAAATAGATTCAATAAACATATTCGATATTAGAATATATTTACATAGAATATTCATTGTCCTGACATTTAACTAAAGGTTGATGTTGGGACATTTTGTTATACAAAAGTTTTATTTTGAAATCTTTTTATGAAAGAAGCAGAAATATTATTTAAAGCGGTTACACATATGCTAAAATAAGGCTAAGTGTCACAAATAATGATAGGTGAATAAGTATGAAAAATATATCTGATATTGCCAAATTGGCAGGCGTTTCAAAAAGTACAGTATCTAGATTTTTAAATAATGGATCTGTCAGTAAAAAAACAAGTGAAAAATTAACAAGAATTATAGCAGAACATGACTATCAACCGAATCAATTTGCTCAAAGTTTAAGAGCGAGACAAACACACCTTATTGGTGCCATTATACCTAGAATGAATTCATATGCAGTAGACGAAACAATCAAAGGATTGGCAAAACAATGCCAAAAATATGAATCACAATTAATTTTAAATTATACAGGTTTAAATATCGAAGCAGAAATACAAGCGCTTGAAACATTAGCACGCAGTAAAGTAGATGGTATTGTTTTAATGGCTACAGATATAACAGAGAGACATATTGAAGTCATTAATAAAATGAATGTACCAATCGTTATTGTTGGTCAACAACATGAACAACTTCATAGTATTGTGCATGATGATTATAAAGCAGGTCAAATTATAGGCGAATGGATTGGTCAACAGGGATATCAACAAGTTGAAGTGTTTAGCGTAAGTGAAAAAGATATTGCAGTTGGTATACATAGAAAACGTGGTTTACTTGACCAGTTAGCTAAATACCAAATTAAACCTAATATACATGAAACAAATTTTACTTATGTGGAAGCACAAAAAGATGTTGCAAATGCTTTGGAAAATGTGGAGCAAGTAGATGCGGTTGTTGGAGCAACTGATACGATTGCATTAGCTGCCTATAAATATTATTCTGATAAAAAAGATGTTATGAAACCACATCAAATATATGGTTTTGGTGGTGACCCAATGACACAATTAGTGTCTCCATCGATAAAAACAATTCATTATAATTATTTTGAAGCTGGCCAATGCGCGATGGAAGAGATACAACAGATGCTTAAAAAGCAAGATATGCCATATAGCGTCACAGTAGATGTTAATATTTAGACGCTGTATTTTTTAAAATAAATGTGGAACCGATACCATATAACTATAAATGGATAGGTTAAAAGTTAAAGAACGTAGGTAAAATTTGCTATAATAGAATATAAATTGTTAACAGCATAAATTATAAAAGGAGGACTGGGTAAATATTATGACCGAATGGACTAGAGAAGAACGTTATCAACGAATCGAGGACGTTGATACTGAGTATTTTAAAACATTAAAACAACAAGTTGATCAATCAAAATTTCGTCAACAATTTCATATACAACCAGAAACAGGCTTATTAAATGACCCCAACGGACTAATTTTTTATAAAGGGAAGTATTATGTTTCACATCAATGGTTCCCATTAGGCGCAGTACATGGCTTAAAGTATTGGTATAACTACACGAGTGATGACTTAATAAACTTTAAAGCTGAAGGGCCAATTTTAAATCCAGATACTAAATATGACAGCCATGGTGTATATAGCGGTAGCGCTTTTGAATATAACGGGCATTTATATTATATGTACACAGGAAATCATCGAGATAATCATTGGCAACGACATGCGAGTCAGATGATCGCACGATTGAAAGAAGACGGTTCAGTTGAAAAGTTTCCAAAGCCAGTAATTAGCCAACAACCAGAAGGATATACGAGTCATTTTAGAGATCCTAAAGTTTTTAAATATAGTGAGAAATATTATGCGATCATTGGCGCACAAAATAATGATCAGCAAGGTCGATTATTACTTTATAATACTGAAGATATAATTAATTGGCATTATTTAGGTGAAATAAATACAGAGTTGGATGATTTTGGATATATGTGGGAATGCCCAGATTACTTTAATGTAGATAATCAAGATGTCATACTTATTTGTCCACAAGGTATTGAACCAAAAGGCGATCAGTTCAAAAATATTTATCAAAGTGGTTATATACTTGGAAAGTTTGATATTGAAAAGTTAACATATGAACATGAAAATTTTGTCGAGCTTGATAATGGCTTTGATTTCTATGCACCTCAAACATTTTTAGATGAAAAAGGCCGACGAGTACTAATTGGATGGATGGGGTTACCGGAAATCGAATATCCTACTGATAATGAAGGATGGGCCCATTGCTTAACAATTCCTCGTGTATTAAATGTAGAAAATGGTCAACTTAAGCAGCGTCCATATCCAGCGTTGGAAAAATTACGTCACAATAAAGAGACAGCATTAGGCTACGCAAATAAATTTACTCGAAAATTACATCCGTATGAAGGTAAACAGTATGAATTAATCATAGATATTTTGGATAATGATGCTACCGAAGTGTACTTTGAATTACGTACATCTAAGACTTCTTCAACATTAATCGCTTATAACAAGCGTGAAAATAAAATAACATTAGATCGCAGCGACAGTGGTTTATTGCCGACAAATGTTGAAGGTACGACGCGTAGTACGATATTAGACACGCCATTAAAGCAATTACAAATTTTTGTTGATACATCTAGTATAGAAATTTTCTGTAATGATGGGGAACGTGTTTTGACATCTCGAATTTTCCCGACAGAAGACGCACTAGGTATTAAAACATCAACAGAATCAGGGCAAGTATATTTACAATTTACTAAATATGATTTAAAGGATGAACATAAATGAGACGTCTATTTTCAATAGGAGAAGCGTTAATTGATTTTATTCCAAATATTACAAATGCGAATTTAAAAGATGTTCAAACATTTACGAAGCAAATTGGTGGCGCGCCATGCAATGTAGCTTGTACAGTTCAAAAGTTAGGACAACAAGCGTATATGATTACACAATTAGGTAATGATGCATTTGGAGATAGCATTATTGAAACGATATCAAGTATTGGTGTAGATGTATCAAAAGTGTATCGCACGAATGAAGCAAACACTGCGTTAGCTTTTGTGAGTTTGACTGAAGCGGGCGAGCGAGATTTTTCTTTTTATCGTAAGCCCTCTGCTGATATGTTATTTGAACCAAGTTTTGTGAATGATATTGATGTGAATGAAAATGATGTAGTACATTTTTGTTCTGTTGATTTGGTCGATAGTCCGATGAGAGATGCACATTATCAATTGATTACCAAAACATTAAATGCAAATGGTACTGTCGTATTTGATCCTAATGTAAGATTGCCATTATGGGATAACGCTGAAGATTTAAGACAAACTATTCATACCTTTTTGCCATTGGCACATATTGTAAAAGTTTCAGATGAAGAATTAGAATTTATTACAGGTATTCATGATGAAAATGAAGCCATTCAATCATTATTTACAGGTAATGTCACTGTAGTCATTTATACGAAGGGAGCAGATGGTGCTGCCGTATATTTGAAGAATGGTATTAATCATTATCATAGTGGCTATAAGGTAAAACCTGTTGATACAACTGGGGCAGGGGATGCTTTTATTGGTGCAGTTATTAGCAGGATTTTAGCAACCGATGTGTTAAATTTAACTCAGTTATTTGAAAATGAAGGTGAGGAAATTTTAGCGTTTAGCAATCGCGTTGCTGCAATAGTGACAACGAAGTATGGTGCTATTAATAGTTTGCCAACATTACAAGAGGTTGAACAAGCATTTTAAATAATTCATTTATAAAACAGTGTAGGAAACAAGTTGAATCTTGTGCTACACTGTTTTTTAAAACAAAATAAGATTCACGGGGTAGGAAATTGTAGCATTTTATTTATGGAAACTGTCAATTTCAAATTTAGTATATTTTGTTAAAAATTGCGCCATAGGATTGTAGAGTGAAATAGAAATTGATAAATTATGTAGTAATAGGAATAGGTATACAAAGAAACGTTACATCATTTTTTAATTCACGCGTCATATTTAATTTTGTTATTAAACAATTAAAAAGCCAGCTATACAGTGCATTTGCTAGTTATCTTGTTAAAATCCAACAAGATTTACAATTGAATACGCCGTTAACTGACTTTATTATCTTATTATATTTTTTTAACGTTTCTCACCGATGCATAGCAGTGTTCTTTATTTTTAAAATAGACAATTCGCTCTTTCGAATCTATAGATTCAATATTATGGCGATTGACGACAAAGCTATTATGACATCTAAAGAAACGATCATCTAATTGACTCAGTTCTTTTAAATTACCATAAAATTCAATTTGACGGTTATCTAAATGGGCAATGAGTCTGTGAGATTTTGTTGATGATTCAAAAAACATAATATCATCATATTGAACATACACTGAATTACTGCCACGTTTTAATTCAATCGTTTCAACGCTATTATCTTTAGACAACAATTGTAAGCGTGTATGTGCAGTTTCTAAACAATCTATAATTCGAGTTCTTAATTCTGCTGGATCATCTTTAAAAATAAAATCCATCGCTGCAACTTTGTAGACAAATGTTAAATAGGTAAGTTCACTGTGACTCGTAACGAAAATAATGTTACCAACTGGGTCATGCTTACGAATTTCACTGCCTAATTTGATACCATTAATATCAGTTGAAAGTTGAATATCTAAAAAGTAACAGCCTATGTCATTCATATTTTTAGCTTGCTCAAGCACCTCATAAGGATTATCAGTTGCGAGGGCAATTTCCATAGGCTTTTCTTCTATCATTATATAATTTTTAATAATGGTAACCATGTTTTCTCTTTGTTTTGGATCGTCTTCGCAAATGAAAATTTTCATACATTCACATCCTTATGGCTAGTTGTTAATAATTTCAACTTTTTGAATAAAGAAACCATTTTCGATAATTGTATCTAATAAGACATTGTCTGCATTATCAGCAATTTCTTTTAAAGTTGATAGACCTAAACCACGACCTTCACCTTTAGTAGAAAAACTTTCTTGGAACAATTCATGAATACGTGGTATATCATCTGCACATTTATTCATAACAATAAACGTTACTGAATTTTCGCTTTCAATAAATGCAACTCGAATGATAGGATCATCAATTTCACTTGATGCCTCTATTGCGTTATCAAGAATAATACCAATACTGCGACTTAAATCGATCATATTCAAATTAATGCGAGTTACTTCATCTGGTATTTCTATACTAATCGGTATATTCATTTCTTGTGCACGTAAAATTTTAGCTGTTAGAAGACCTTTAATCTCACGTACTTTAAGATTCTCAATACCATTTAACTTAAGAGCATTCATTTGTAAATTATCTTTCATAGGTACAATATTTTTATTGAAATAGTCTCGAAGACCGGTCATGTCATCTTCACGAATGTATTCTGAAAGAGTCGTCAAGATATTGACATAATCATGACGGAACTTGCGCATTTCATTATTAATTGCTTCAATCTTTAATGTGTATTCATAATAGGTTTCAATTTCTTCTTGATTACGTTTATATTTCATTTCTTTAAGAGTAAATTGAGAATAAATAAAAATTAAGATACTCAGTAATATAATAATTCCCAAGAATAAAAGCGAATACTGTTTGATTGTTGATGCATCACTCGCATCAATTTGCGAATATGCAAATAACAAAGAGAATGTTATTACTATAACAATAGTTATAACAGTAAGGAATTTTTTATTAAGAGAAAGGTATGTACCATTTATCCTTTTTAATATTCTATTTAAAATGTAGGCAAGTGCATAAGAAATTGATACATACACTACCAAAAAGATTGGTAGAACTATAAACACGCTGTGTGAAATTGTTATAATGTATGAAAAAATAATGATATAAACGAAATTTGCACAATATAAAATGATTTGAGTAACCATTACTAAAAATACAGAATATAGTCTAATTTTAAAATAGAGAAAAATTATTATAAAAATTGTTATAACAACTAGTGAAATACTTCCGATTTTGTCAAAGAAATATACTGAAGATAACACTATTCCAATAATGTATATATAATCTGATTTTTTGTATCTTATTCCACTAATAAATGCAGATATAAAGAACATTAATGAAACTTGAACAATTACAAATAAAACGTAATTATAATCATTTAATGCTTCCACTTACTATCACACTTTCTCTTATAGTTATTCGTGTAATTGAGTTAATTCTTTTGGTACTTCAGCTTCGTCCAATAAAAAATCACAATTTATATACGCGGCTCTGTAACCGATGCTGTTGAAAAAGTCAACTAAAAGCTCAATAACTTTGTTGAGTAATTTTTTCATAATTTAGTCCTCCTTTGAATAGTATATTGGTAGTAATGTAATAGCTTGTATAATAATACCCAGTTGAATAAATTGGGTATATGGTTCTTTTACAAAAAGTGTGATAATGAAAAGAATTGTACTAATTATAATTGAAAAATATCTTTTTTGCTTTACAAGCCTCGCTGGGATAGGCTTCTTCTTAGTGGCTGCAGGTGCATATTTAATCACTACTCCAACACTTATTAATGCTAAAAACATCATTAGTGTTTCATTAATATGAAAATGCAATACTAATAGAGGTAGCACAATAAAAAGTGTAATGCTTTCTATATAACACCAAAAAGATGAAGGTGCATGTGCACCATGTGCATACCTTCTAATTAGATAAAACGATATATTAGTAATTAAAGTGAAGATAAAAATGTTTAAAATATAGGCAATAGTATACATAACAATTAATTTACCTATATTTTTAGCTAAGACCTGCATCCCTAATCGTACTTGCAAAAATTGAATATGATCTAAGTTATTTCTCTTTTGAAGATACGTGGCAAACTGGTCAATTTTATTATCAAAATAATTCAATTTTACACCACTCTCCTCACTGTCATTATACGATTTAGTACAATCTTTTATCATTATATTGCCTAACTGTAGGAAATAAATACTTAACTGTTAAATGTAATTTGTATTTAATATTTTAACATAAAAAAATTTACAGTTAAGAATAAAAAACGACTAGTTAAGAAAAATTGGAAAATAAATGCTTTTAGCATGTTTTAATATAACTAGATCACAGAGATGTGATGGAAAATAGTTGATGAGTTGTTTAATTTTAAGAATTTTTATCTTAATTAAGGAAGGAGTGATTTCAATGGCACAAGATATCATTTCAACAATCAGTGACTTAGTAAAATGGATTATCGACACAGTGAACAAATTCACTAAAAAATAAGATGAATAATTAATTACTTTCATTGTAAATTTGTTATCTTCGTATAGTACTAAAAGTATGAGTTATTAAGCCATCCCAACTTAATAACCATGTAAAATTAGCAAGTGAGTAACATTTGCTAGTAGAGTTAGTTTCCTTGGACTCAGTGCTATGTATTTTTCTTAATTATCATTACAGATAATTATTTCTAGCATGTAAGCTATCGTAAACAACATCGATTTATCATTATTTGATAAATAAAATTTTTTTCATAATTAATAACATCCCCAAAAATAGATTGAAAAAATAACTGTAAAACATTCCCTTAATAATAAGTATGGTCGTGAGCCCCTCCCAAGCTCGCGGCCTTTTTATTGTAATAAAGAAGGGAAGAGTTAATCCTCATTATGAGATCCACCGTTAAAATATATGAATAAGTCTAATGTTGGAAAAGGTCAAAAAATTAATCAATTTAATTAAGAAAATCATTCATTTGCAAAGGGCGAAATGGATTCTTACTGAGTTATCTACTATAAAAAAATAAACATAGACTTATGAAAAATCTCTCATAAATCTATGTTTAGTCATGACATGTGTTAATTATTATTTCGGGCGCTTCTTATTTATACAAATCTAATTTAATACTTTTAAATATAGGTATATTTTCGCGTTGCTGTTCTACTTCATTTAAGTTTAAATCTACAGTCAAAATATCTGCGGATTCATTTAATTCTCCAACTAAATCTCCATTTGGGTTTATAACTATCGAATGACCAGCATATTCTGTGTTACCATCGAATCCAGTGCTATTAGTTCCAATGACAAACATATTATTTTCAATTGCACGTGCCTTTAGTAATGAATGCCAATGTTGAAGACGTGACATAGGCCATTGCGCCACATAAAATGCAATTTTAGCACCACTGCGAGCAGGATATCTTAATAATTCGGGAAAACGTAAATCATAACAGATAAGTTGGGTCACATAAGTACCGTCAGACAATTGAAAGGGTTCAGCTACGTTTTCGCCAGCAGTTAAAAATTCATGCTCTCTTAACATAGGAACTAAATGAACTTTGTCGTATTCATTAATTAGCTGGCCACTTTTATTCACACTAAAAGCTGTATTAAATATTTGATAGTTTCTAATGTTAGAAACTGACCCAGCTACGATATCGACTTTATATTTTTCAGCTAAATGTTTAATAAATGAAAAACTTTGTCCTAGATTATTATCTGCTTTTTCATTTAAATGCTCTAAATCATAGCCATTATTCCACATTTCAGGTAAAACGACTACATCTACTTCAGCATTCATATTTTTTTCGAACCATTGCGTTATTTGAGCTTCATTTTTAGAACTATCTCCAAAAATAATCGGTAATTGATAAATTTGGACTTTCATAACATCACATCCTTGATAGATCTTATATATAACTTACTAAAAGTTATGTTGAAACGCAAAAAACGAGCCCAGGACATAAAATCAAAGTCCTAGGCTCTACAATGTTATATTGACAGTAGTTGATGGGGCCCCAACATAGAGAAATTGGAACACCAATTTCTACAGACAATGCAAGTTGGGGTGGGCTCTAACATAAAGAAATACTTTTTCTTTAGAAATTAGTATTTCTTATACATGAGTTTTACTCATGTATTCCTATTCTTAAGTGCACATTAGCAGCGGCTAATGTGTAAGAACTACTACATAATGAATAACTAATGATTCTTTATCATTTCTGTCCCATTCCTAACAATATATTGATTATTTTTTTATTACGAAACGATCTTCCACTGGATTAAATGTTTTTTCGCCAGCAGCTTCACGAATATCACCAAATGGCATTTGAGCAATAAGTTTCCAACTTTTAGGAATATTAAATTCATTTGAAGTCATCTCATCAACAAGTGGATTATAGTGTTGTAATGAAGCACCTATGCCTTTAGTAGCTAATGCAGTCCAAATTGCAAATTGATGCATGGCATTTGTTTGAGTTGACCATATTGCAAAATTATCATAGTAGTTTGGCATTTGTTCTTGTAAACCACTTACAACATCTTGATCTTCATAAAACAAAATTGTACCGTATGAATGTTTGAAGTTATCAATTTTTTGTTCAGTTGGCTCGAAATCACGATTCTCTCCCATGACTTCTTTTAAAATTGCTTTTGTGTTATCCCAAAATTTATTATTGTTGTCATTTAACAAGAGAACAATTCTAGTTGATTGAGAATTAAATGATGAAGGAACATGTTTAACTGCATGTGCAATCATTGATTCTAATTCGTCATCGCTAATTGATATCGAATCTTTCAAATTATATATTGAACGTCTTTCTTCCATTGCATTGTCAAAAGTCATTGCTTTTTTATCTTTTTTAAATAAGCCCATAATTATTGCTCCTTCTTTAGTAAAGAATACTTAATAGACTAAGTATAAAATTTATACTCGTACTTGTAAAGCAATATTTACGAAAATTTCAAGAATATTAATATTCATTTTCAAATTCCAAATATAAATGCATTTTCAACGCATATTTATTATACTTAGATTAATACTTACATGAAAAAGGGAGGTGTCTCGTGAAATGTCATATCATTGGTTTAAGAAAATGTTACTTTCAACAAGTATTTTAATTTTAAGTAGTAGTAGTTTAGGGCTTGCAACGCACACAGTTGAAGCAAAGGATAACTTAAATGGAGAAAAACCAACTACTAATTTGAATCATAATATAACTTCACCATCAGTAAATAGTGAAATGAATAATAATGAGACTGGGACACCTCACGAATCAAATCAAACGGGTAATGAAGGAACAGGTTCGAATAGTCGTGATGCTAATCCTGATTCGAATAATGTGAAGCCAGACTCAAACAACCAAAACCCAAGTACAGATTCAAAACCAGACCCAAATAACCAAAACCCAAGTCCGAATCCTAAACCAGATCCAGATAACCCGAAACCAAAACCGGATCCAAAACCAGACCCAGATAAACCAAAGCCAAATCCGGATCCAAAACCAGATCCAGATAACCCGAAACCAAATCCAGATCCAAAACCAGACCCAGATAAACCAAAGCCAAATCCGGATCCAAAACCAGATCCAGATAAACCAAAGCCAAATCCGAATCCAAAACCAGACCCTAATAAGCCAAATCCTAACCCGTCACCAGATCCCGATCAACCTGGGGATTCCAATCATTCTGGTGGCTCGAAAAATGGGGGGACATGGAACCCAAATGCTTCAGATGGATCTAATCAAGGTCAATGGCAACCAAATGGGAATCAAGGAAACTCACAAAATCCTACTGGTAATGATTTTGTATCCCAACGATTTTTAGCCTTGGCAAATGGGGCTTACAAGTATAATCCGTATATTTTAAATCAAATTAATAAGTTGGGCAAAGATTATGGAGAAGTTACTGATGAAGACATTTATAATATTATTCGAAAACAAAATTTCAGCGGAAATGCATATTTAAATGGATTACAACAGCAATCGAATTACTTTAGATTCCAATATTTCAATCCATTGAAATCAGAAAGGTACTATCGTAATTTAGATGAACAAGTACTCGCATTAATTACTGGTGAAATTGGATCAATGCCAGATTTGAAAAAGCCCGAAGATAAGCCGGATTCAAAACAACGCTCATTTGAACCGCATGAAAAAGACGATTTTACAGTAGTTAAAAAACAAGAAGATAATAAGAAAAGTGCGTCAACTGCATATAGTAAAAGTTGGCTAGCAATTGTATGTTCTATGATGGTGGTATTTTCAATCATGCTATTCTTATTTGTAAAGCGAAATAAAAAGAAAAATAAAAACGAATCACAGCGACGATAATCCGTGTGTGATTCGTTTTTTTTATTATGGAATAAAAATGTGATATATAAAATTCGCTTGTTCCGTGGCTTTTTTCAAAGCCTCAGGATTAAGTAATTGGAATATAACGACAAATCCGTTTTGTAACATATGGATAATAATTGGAACAGCAAGCCGTTTTGTCCAAACATATGCTAATGAAAAAATGACACCCATGCCAAAATAAACTGGAATAAATTTGAAATCATTATGTGCTAATGCAAATATTAATGAACTTACTGTTGTAGCAATAATAAATGCCACGATACGATTACCTTTAATCGCATTAAATAATTCTCCAAAGATTACTTTTCTGAATACATATTCTTCTAATAAAGGACCAATAATAGATACAAAGAAGATAAATATAGGTATTTTTCGAGCAATAATAATTAGCTTTTCTGTATTAGGACTTACTTGTTGTCCACCATAAATTTGCGTTAATACAATGCTCACTACCATTTGATAAATCATTACCAATGCAAATCCAAGCAATGCCCATGGAATGATATATTTTTTAGGTTCTTTAACTTCTAATTCTAATTTTGTTGGATTTTTAATTTTTAAATTAATTAAAATAATCGTCGTGGCGGCGATTAAAAATAGAACAAGTTGTATGTAAATGACTGCTTTAGTCAGTTCTATGCCACTATATTGTACAAATGGTAATTTTTTTACAATGAGAAGCGGTAAAAATTGAGACAATATATAAATAATAACAGTTAGCAATGATGCCCATAATCTTGTCATAATTTTCCTCCAAATATTTGTTTATAATTTATTTTATCGTAAATAACTTGAAGTTACAAAACTTAATTAAAAGGTTATGACTTGAAATTTTGACCAAATTTGATTATTATAAATGTATGTTAGCACTCTTTAATGTTAAGTGCTAAACTTTAGGTTTTTTAAGGAGGAACAATCATGCTAAAACCAATTGGAAATCGTGTGATTATTGAGAAAAAAGAACAAGAACAAACAACTAAAAGTGGTATTGTTTTAACTGATAGTGCTAAAGAAAAATCAAACGAAGGCGTTATCGTTGCAGTAGGAACTGGACGTCTATTAAATGATGGTACAAGAGTGACTCCTGAAGTGAAAGAAGGGGACCGTGTCGTGTTCCAACAATATGCTGGTACAGAAGTTAAACGAGATAATGAAACATATCTAGTATTAAATGAAGAAGATATTTTAGCAGTTATTGAATAATACAAAACTAAATTCATAGATAAATTAAAAAGAACGAAAATGAAATATGACTAAACAAATGGAGGTTTATCATTTATGGTTAAACAATTGAAATTCTCTGAAGATGCGCGTCAAGCAATGTTACGTGGTGTTGACCAACTTGCAAATGCAGTTAAAGTAACGATTGGTCCTAAAGGACGTAATGTTGTATTAGATAAAGAGTTTACAGCACCTTTAATTACGAACGATGGTGTAACGATTGCTAAAGAAATCGAATTAGAAGATCCATATGAAAATATGGGAGCTAAACTAGTTCAAGAAGTCGCAAATAAGACAAATGAAATTGCTGGTGACGGTACGACAACTGCAACAGTATTAGCTCAAGCAATGATTCAAGAAGGCTTGAAAAATGTTACAAGTGGTGCGAACCCAGTTGGTTTACGACAAGGTATCGACAAAGCAGTTAAAGTTGCTGTTGAAGCGTTACATGAAAATTCTCAAAAAGTTGAAAATAAAAATGAAATTGCGCAAGTAGGTGCGATTTCAGCAGCAGATGAAGAAATTGGACGTTATATTTCTGAAGCTATGGAAAAAGTAGGTAACGATGGTGTCATTACAATTGAAGAATCAAATGGACTAAACACTGAACTAGAAGTGGTTGAAGGTATGCAATTTGATCGTGGTTATCAATCACCGTATATGGTTACTGATTCAGATAAAATGGTTGCTGAATTAGAACGCCCATACATTTTAGTAACAGATAAGAAAATCTCGTCTTTCCAAGATATCTTACCTTTATTAGAACAAGTGGTTCAATCTAATCGTCCAATCTTAATTGTAGCTGATGAAGTTGAAGGCGATGCATTAACAAATATCGTGCTAAACCGTATGCGTGGCACATTTACAGCTGTTGCAGTAAAAGCACCTGGTTTTGGTGATCGTAGAAAAGCGATGCTTGAAGATTTAGCTATTTTAACTGGTGCGCAAGTGATTACTGATGATTTAGGCTTAGATTTAAAAGATGCATCAATTGATATGTTAGGTACTGCAAGTAAAGTAGAAGTAACTAAAGATAATACCACTGTTGTTGATGGTGACGGTGACGAAAACAGCATTGATGCACGTGTTAGCCAATTGAAATCTCAAATTGAAGAAACTGAATCTGACTTTGATCGTGAAAAATTACAAGAGCGCTTAGCTAAATTAGCAGGCGGTGTTGCAGTTATCAAGGTAGGTGCAGCAAGTGAAACAGAACTTAAAGAACGTAAATTACGTATTGAAGATGCTTTAAACTCTACACGTGCAGCAGTTGAAGAAGGTATTGTTGCAGGTGGTGGTACTGCACTAGTAAATGTTTACCAAAAAGTAAGTGAAATTGAAGCTGAAGGCGACATTGAAACAGGTGTGAATATTGTACTTAAAGCATTAACTGCACCAGTTCGCCAAATTGCTGAAAATGCAGGATTAGAAGGCTCTGTCATCGTTGAACGCTTGAAAAATGCAGAACCAGGTGTTGGTTTTAACGCTGCTACAAACGAGTGGGTTAATATGTTAGAAGCAGGTATCGTTGATCCAACTAAAGTAACACGCTCAGCATTACAACATGCAGCAAGTGTTGCAGCAATGTTCTTAACGACTGAAGCGGTTGTAGCATCAATTCCAGAAAAAAATAATGACCAACCTAACATGGGTGGCATGCCAGGAATGATGTAAAACTGTTTATAGTTTTGACTAACTAGAAAATTACATTATGCACGAGTATGATTCATTCTAAGTATAAATTAGAATGCACGCAAATATATTTTAATTACGAGACGTCTTCCATTTGGTGACTAAACTTATGGGAGGCGTCTTTTTTGTATGAATTTGTGATTTTAGCATAGATATTCATAGTGGTATTGATATCTTTATGCCGTAATCGTTCTTGTATTTCTTTAATGTGTACACCTGATTCTATGAGCAATGCGCAATGTGTGTATCTGAATGAGTGCGTAGAGATATTTTTGAGTATGCTGGTACGTGACATAATGGTTTGTATCCACATTGATAGTTTTTTCATTACAATGGTTATCATTATATAATTCGTTTTTCCAATTATTTTGAACGTTTATCTTATAATCACGCAACACCTTTATTACATTTGGGTCAACGGAAATCTTACCGATAGAACTTTCAGTTTTAGGGGGAAGTATCTGAAATTTCTTCTTGTTATTATTTGGATTGTAATATGTTTTAGTAATACTAATCGTGTTGTTTTCAAAATCAATATCAGACCACTTCAATGCTAGTATCTCGCCAGCACGACAGCCGGTATATGCAAGTGTGCTAAAGACTTCAAAGCTAGTTAACGGGGCGATGATGAAATAAATACTGATGATTTCTTTTTAATAGGTGATGAAGATTCTGACGAATTGATGACAGACGATAATGTCAATGATCATATTATAAAGAATCACATAGAAATGATTGTTGACAGATTAGCGACCGATAAAGAGTTTTATATTTTTGACTCCCTTATACAAGGACTTAGTTATCAAGATATTAGTAGTGCCTTAGATTGTTCAGAACAATCTGTAATATTATGGTATGAAACCATATTAGATAAAATTGTGGGGGTGATAAAATGAGTGAGTTAACTGCAAAGCAAGCACGTTTTGTGAATGAGTATATTAGAACACTGAATGTAACACAAAGTGCCATAAAAGCAGGATATAACGCAAATAGCGCACATGTGACAGCGTGTAGGTTATTGAAAAAGCCGCACATCAAGCAATATATACAAGAACAAAAAGATAAGATTATAGATGAGAATGTATTAACCGCAAAAGAGTTATTACATGTGCTAACGAATGCGACAGTCGGTGATGAAACAGAAACGAAAGAAGTTGTAGTCAAGCGTGGAGAATATAAAGAAAATCCACAAAGTGGCAAAGTACAATTAGTCTATAATGAACATGTTGAACTGATAGAGGTACCAATAAAACCTAGTGATCGTTTAAAAGCTCGTGAAATGTTGGGTAAATATCATAAATTATTTACAGATAAGCATGATATAAACGGTAATGTACCTATATTCATTAATATTGGTGAATGGGACGGAGGTGATGAGAGGTTAGATAAGGCAGTGAAAGATGTATCTAACGATAATCCTAATCATACTGTGATTGTGGATGATATACCGTTAGAAGATTATGAGTCAATTAGGTTTTTATAAATTGGGTATATATTTTATGGTGTTGCCAGTATTTATTGATAGTATCGGTTAAGACGATGAGAAGAATGAGTGAGATTTAAAAGAGTTGTAAACGCAATATCCTAATGCTGATTTTCATATTGATGATTTAGGGAGGTTTTCAGGAGTAAAAGTATGATATTTTTTTCAAATTACATCAACATTTCAGATTAATTATTGTAATATATAATAAAATGATTTAAGAAAAAGGGAGAAAATGGATAATATAAATAAAAATGAAAAATTTCGTGTTTTGTCAACAATTGCTATTACTATATCATTTATTTTAAATTTTGGGTTGTTTATTTCTCTAGCTATTTGGTCAATAAATTCGATGGGTAATAAACAATGCATTAGTTTGAATTTATTGCTTTCGGATGATACTTTCGCAGTAATTTCAGTAATGACAACTTTGGGAACTGCTATTTTAGGAGGTATAGCACCTTCAATATATGGTATTTTTACATCGCCTATAGATAAAAAAAGTAGTTTTAGGGCTATTAGCGATTGGGAGCAAGAACAAAGAAATAATGTTAAAGATCTGATGATGCTATTACCATTTACATTACTTAGTATTTTAATTGTGATTTTTATTTTTCAGTTTGCATATTCTAAACTATTTAATACGATAGCTATTATAATATTTATTATAATACTTGTTGTTATGTTTTTTTTAATTTTATTAATCTGTTATAAAATTACTGTGATGATATGCAGATATTTTTCAAAAGAATAGCAATGATTTGTTTACGCTGAGAAACGTCCTGATTTGCAGTGAGAAATGATTTTGCGTATCTATTGTATGTAACAATAGGTACATAATATTTTTAGGGTGGGTTATATGAGCATAATTACAAGATTGTTTAATAACAGTGATTTTGAAAAATTAAATCAACTATGTAAATTATATGATGATCTAGGTTATCCAACAAATGAGAATGATTTAAAAAAGAGACTAAAGAAAATAACGAATCATGATGATTACTTCCTACTGCTTTTGATAAAAGAAAATAAAATAATTGGTTTAAGTGGTATGTGTAAAATGATGTTTTACGAAAAAAATGCAGAGTATATGAGAATCCTTGCGTTTGTTATACATTCTGAATTTAGGAAAAAAGGTTATGGAAAGAGATTATTAGCTGATTCTGAAGAATTTTCTAAACGGTTGAATTGTAAAGCAATAACACTAAATAGTGGTAATAGAAATGAAAGACTATCTGCACATAAACTATATAGTGATAATGGGTATGTTAGCAATACATCTGGGTTTACTAAACAACTATAAGTGTGAGCATTCGTATAATACGATGTAGGAACATATTTTATTGTAAATGTTGCATGTATGCCTCGTATTATGACTTATTTAAAGGGAGAAAAAAGGGCATAATTCTTCGATTGTTGGAGAAATGGACTAGATTTTCGAGATTTTCCAACAATAAATCAATGTTGGAAAACAGTTTTTGAGTGACATAATTATGACATAATAGAATTGAAAAACTAAAAATAATAGCGTTGTCTAAAAATTAAAACGCTGATTTAATAATCTTTAAAGCGTGTATTAAAGTAAGTTTTTATTAGTGCATAATGCCGGGAATGATGTAAAACTGTATATAGTTTTGACTAATTAGAAAATTACATTATGAACGAGTATGATGTATTCTAAGTACAAATTAGAATGCACGCAAATATATTTTAATTACGAGACGTTTTCCATTTGGTGACTAGACTTATGGGAGGCGTCTTTTTTATGTGCTAATTTGTAATTGAGATTCATAATGGTATTTAAATCATTATGGTGCGGGAGTTATGGTATTGCCATAATATGAGAGTGCATCCACTTCTATAAGTAATGCATATTGCGAGTGCAGGAATGAATGAGTGCTTGATTAAAATCCTTATGGGTGGTTGACATAATTAAAAGAAACCACATTTAAAATTTCTTAATCACAAGCGGTTAACTAGGTATAGTTTAGTTTTGAGTAAATCTTTTTAAAGGTGTACTTGTGCATTTTACTTAATTAAAGACATAAGACATTTAATGGGCCTAAAATAAATAAAAAACTACCTGTTTAGGTAGTTTTTTTAATGTAATAGATTAAAACACTAGTTCATTTCTTGTTAAAGATGGATAAGCTATTTTATAGATAAATTTGTCCTTTAGTGTAGCGGTAATTTTTAGGACTTTTTGGTGGTATAAATGTTCTTAATAAAGTTAATAGTCCTACTTTACCGCAAAGCATAACGAATATAATAATTATTTTAGTAATACCATGATATTCTGTGGTAAGGTTCATACTTAACCCGACTGTTCCAAATGCAGAAACCACTTCGAATAATAACTTGATTAATGATATGTTCGGATTAATTATCGATAATATAAAAGTAATGATACTGATAAATAGAAATGAGATATTAATGGTAACAATAGATAGTTTTATATGTTTGTCAGATATTTCTTTATTGAATACTGAAACATTATTTTCTTTACGTATATAATTTAGAACAAATATAAACGCCACTGCAAAAGTAGTTATTTTAATTCCTCCAGCTGCACTGAGAGGGGCACCACCAATAAACATAAGTAGCATTAACATTAAGGCGGTAGATTTGTTAATGCTTGCTATATCTATACTGTTAAAACCCGCTGTTCGTGTTGTTACTGATTGGAAAAAAGAATTTCCGATTTTTTCAACTAGTCCCATATGTTGCATAGTATTAAACTGTTCTAATAAAAAGAATGTAATAGCTCCTATAATTATTAGGATACTAGTTGTAGTTAAGACTAATTTAGAATGTAAAGATAATTTACTCAATTTTTTACAATTAATAAAGTCTATTACGACAAAATGTCCAATACCTCCAAATATTATGAGTATTGAGATTGTAATAATGACAATTGGATCACTAGAATAATCTATTAAGTTATTCTTAAAAAGGGCAAATCCGGCATTATTAAAAGCTGATACTGATGTGAATAAACTTAAAAATAATCCTTTGCCTATACCAAATTTTGGTATAAAAGATAAACACAAACAAATCATACCAATTAATTCAGTGACTAAACTATAAATAGCCAAGTGTTTAATTAGCTTAATAACACCACCAGGTTCGTCAATATTCCATGTAACCATAATCAAGAATCTATTTTTCATTGATATCTTTCTATTTAAAAATACTAGTGTCAATAGGGTTACGGTTACGATACCCAGACCACCTATTTGAATTAATAATAGTATTACTATTTCACCAAGTATATTAAACTGTGACCCTATATCAACTGGAGATAGGCCAGTAACTGTAAATGCACTTGAAGCTATAAATAGGGCATCTAAAAAAGATATTGGCTTTTTACCAGTGAAAGGTAAATACAATAAAAGTGCACCTATGATAGTTGTAGAGAAGAATAGCATTAAATAAAAATATAAAGGTTTGTGGACTTTGTTCATTTTAATTGCATACTCCTTTATATTATAAATTAATAATTAGATAATATCATAAATGAAAATAGAAATGTTACTGATGTGTATTACTAACAGGCGTTGACTAATTCTTTTAATATTTTATAATTGAAAATGAATATCAATTAAAAAACAAAAGGATGATATTATGAAAAGATTAATTGGAATTTTATTATGTAATTTATTTATTTTGACTGCGTGTTCAGCATCTGTCGATAAAACAAGTAACTCGACAAAGACTACAGACTATAAAATTGAAAATGGTGAAACACTGAAAGTACCAGAGAAACCTAAAAGAGTTGCTGTATTAACTGGATTTTATGTTGGTGATTTTATAAAGTTAGGAATCAAACCAATTGCTGTTTCAGATATAACTAAAGATTCTTCAATTTTAAAACCTTATTTAAAAGGGGTTGATTATATTGGAGAAAATGATGTTGAAAGAGTTGCTAAAGCAAAACCAGATTTAATTGTTGTAGATGCTATGGATAAAAATATAAAAAAATACCAAAAAATAGCGCCAACAATCCCATATACATACAATAAATACAATCATAAAGAAATATTAAAAGAAATAGGCAAGTTGACTAATAATGAAGATAAAGCTAAAAAATGGATTGAAGAGTGGGACGATAAAACTAGAAAAGATAAAAAAGAAATTCAAAGTAAAATTGGTCAAGCAACAGCATCTGTGTTTGAACCAGATGAAAAGCAAATATACATATATAACTCTACATGGGGTCGTGGTTTGGATATTGTTCATGATGCATTCGGTATGCCAATGACAAAGCAATATAAAGATAAATTACAAGAAGATAAAAAAGGCTATGCTTCCATTTCAAAAGAAAATATTAGTAAATATGCTGGTGATTATATATTTTTAAGTAAACCTTCGTACGGAAAATTTGATTTTGAAAAAACACATACATGGCAGAATATTGAAGCTGTAAAAAAAGGACATGTAATTTCATATAAAGCAGAAGATTATTGGTTCACAGATCCTATTACATTAGAACATTTGAGAAGTAAATTAAAAAAAGAAATTTTAAATAAAAAATAATAGAAATAAGTTGTAAAAATTTTCTTATGCATTGGTACTAATGTTTTTAAGGAGTGATTAAATGAAGCAACTGGTTGGAATTCCCGAATCAATGTTAATTCCTTTGATAGCTCGAGCAAAAGAGTACGAAAACGAAAAACCAATAATAAAAGACGCACTATCTAAAAAAATATTTGATGGTTTAGATGATATGTACAAAAATGTTACATGTGATGACATGTCTCAAATTGGAATTAGTATACGTACTGTGATAATAGATTGTGTTACTAAGAGGCTTATCAAGGATAATAAAGATTTAATCGTGGTCAATATAGGTTGTGGCTTAGATACAAGGTTTCAAAGATTTAATAAAGAAAAAATATCATGGATAGATTTAGATGTACCAGAATCAATAGAAATACGAAAAACATTTTTTAAAGAAAGTAATAGTTATAAGATGATATCTAAATCTATGCTAGATTACAGTTGGATTGATGATGTCAAAAATTATAAATTTTTTAATAGTAAGTCAGATATATTGTTTATTATTGAAGGTGTATTGATGTATTTTGATGAGAGTGTAATGACTCAATTATTGGACACTATTATCAAAAAGATGGGAGATCATAATTTGACATTTGCGATTGAATTTTGCTCAAAAACAATTGCGAATAATACAAAGAGACATCAATCGGTATCAAAGTTATCCTCACAACCTGTTTTTAAATATGGTTACAATGATTTAAAAAAATTGAATGAAATTTTACCAAATACAATAAGAGTAATACATGAATATAATTATTTTGACTATTATAAGAATCGATGGGGCTTATTTGGATATTGTAGATTTATACCTTATTTAAAAAAAAGGTTAAACAATAAAATAGTACTTATGAAATATAAAGTTCCAAAGAGACAGAGACATTAAGTTCTTAGACAATGTAAAAAAGCTGATTTCTATAAATTATTTGATAGAAATCAGCTTTTTTCAAATGTATTTGATAATTTACAGCTCGTTGAGCTGCTGTTTTCTAGGGATTTATGTCCCATTCCTTTTACGAGAAGGTTTTTACGAGTTTTATGTAACTATTAGAAGCTATCTTTTTATATGACCATTAGTCAATATATGTATGACAAATCAGCACAATAATTTCAGTTTTACATCACTTAATCAATGAAAATGTGCTTGTTGATATTTGAATATTTACATTCAAACAATATTCATCGTTATTTCTATCAACTTAAAATTCGCAATAAAAAACTGCCAGCATGCGAATAGGGCAGCTGACAGCATCGTTCTTATTTCTCTTTTAAATATTTAATGGAAGCCTCTTTAAAAATATCAATATATTTCAGATACATATCTTTTTCAATATATTCATCGATTTGATGTGCCATTAATGGATTACCTGGTCCAAAAATGGCTAAATCAACATTGTCCTTATTATCTCCTAAGAAACTAGAGGCATCTGTTGCACCTACAAGCGCTGAAACAAATATTTCGTCTTGTTCTACATAACTAGAAGCTACATCTTTAATCGTAGTAATTAATTTGCTATTTTTATCGCTTGTTACAGGTCGGTGATTGCTTGGAATATCGAGTGAAAGCTTATTGCTATCCACATCATTAATGATATTTTGGAAAAACGATTCTATAAAGTCGTTATCATACTCAGGAACTGGTCTTACGTTAAATTCAAGTGAAGCTTCATCTGGTACAGAGTTAAATTGTTTGCCGCCATTTATAATCGAACATACAGCTGTAAGACCAGATGCATAATTTGCATCCTCTTCAGAAATTTCTTTTCCAATCAATGATTTGAACATAGGCGCAACATCTAATTCATGTTTAGTATCTTGTTGTTTAAGCTCTGAATATTTTTCTTTAAATAGATTATAAAATTCAAGCAGTGTATCAATTGCATTGTCACCAATAAATGGAACTGAGCTATGGACAGCTTTACCAGTTGCAGTTACTTTACATGACATAGACCCCTTATGTGCATAATAAATTCTAGATCCAGTTGGTTCAGCAATAATTAAGCCATCGACATCGTCTAAATAGCCTTTATCAGCTAATAATTTGGCACCTTCTTGTTCTTTCTCTTCGCCAGCAGTAGCTAGTAATCTTATCGTTCCTTGAGGCAATTGATTTTGTTCTTTTAATTCAATGAGTGTGATGACCAAAGCCATCAGACCGCCTTTCATATCCGTTGTGCCTCGACCGTATAATTTGCCAGCTTTTTCTGTGAGTTGAAAAGGGGGATAAGTCCAATTATCTTGATTTCCTGCATCAACAACATCCATATGACCACTCAATGCGAGTATAGGTGAGCCGTTACCGATTTCTGCAACGATATTGGCGCGGTGTTCATTAACTTTCAAAATTTCAGATTTAATATCGTACTTGTCGAATAAATCTTTTAAATAATTACAAACGTCTATTTCATTATTATTTTCAGTTTGTAGTTCAACAATATCTGCTAGTAATTGAATTTTTTCTTTTTCACTAAAAGTTGTCATTAAGCTCACACCTTTTCAAAGTAGTATATATATTTATATAAACATAATTTTTATTCTTAAACATAATTTAAAATGCAGAAAGTAGCGTGTTATTTGATTTCGTTCTATGAAATTAACTGTCTAGTATCAACGATCTTATTAACACTGATATCGGGTATGCTTAATTTTATAGTAAATTGTATGAGAAAGATGCAGGATATTATTTAGCTAATAATTATATATAAATTTCAAATCGATGGTTATTAACTACTAAATAAAAATATTTACTAAATTAATGACTTTGTACACACATTATTTTTAAAGAGGATAAAGTATTTAATAATATTAACAAAATCATTTAATAAATAGTTAAATATATATTCTCTATTTTTGTGATATTATTCACATGTCGATACATATCAACAAATATCAATCATACGAAAGAAGGTTATAACAATGAAAAATAAAAAACGTGTTTTAATAGCGTCATCATTATCATGTGCAATTTTATTGTTATCAGCAGCAACGACTCAAGCAAATTCAGCTCATAAAGACTCGCAAGACCAAAATAAGAAAGAACATGTTGATAAGTCTCAACAAAAAGAGAAACGTAATGTTACTAATAAAGATAAAAATTCAACAGTACCTGATGATATTGGGAAAAACGGTAAAATCACAAAACGAACTGAAACTGTATATGATGAGAAAACAAATATACTCCAAAATTTACAATTCGACTTTATCGATGATCCAACTTATGACAAGAATGTATTACTTGTTAAAAAACAAGGCTCAATTCATTCAAATTTAAAGTTTGAATCTCATAAAGAAGAAAAAAATTCAAATTGGTTAAAGTATCCAAGTGAGTACCATGTAGATTTTCAAGTAAAAAGAAATCCTAAAACTGAAATATTAGACCAATTGCCGAAAAATAAAATTTCAACTGCGAAAGTAGACAGTACATTTTCATATAGCTCAGGTGGTAAATTCGATTCAACGAAAGGTATTGGACGAACTTCATCAAATAGCTACTCCAAAACGATTAGTTATAATCAGCAAAATTATGACACAATTGCCAGCGGTAAAAATAATAACTGGCATGTACACTGGTCAGTTATTGCGAATGACTTGAAGTATGGTGGAGAAGTGAAAAATAGAAATGATGAATTATTATTCTATAGAAATACGAGAATTGCTACTGTTGAAAACCCTGAACTAAGCTTTGCTTCAAAATATAGATACCCAGCATTAGTAAGAAGTGGCTTTAATCCAGAATTTTTAACTTATTTATCTAATGAAAAGTCAAATGAGAAAACGCAATTTGAAGTAACATACACACGAAATCAAGATATTTTGAAAAACAGACCTGGAATACATTATGCACCTCCAATTTTAGAAAAAAATAAAGAAGGTCAAAGATTAATTGTCACTTATGAAGTTGATTGGAAAAATAAAACAGTTAAAGTCGTTGATAAATACTCTGATAATAAATCATTTAGAGAAGGATAAAATCGAAGGGAAGGATTACAAATGATTAAACAACTATATAAAAATATCACAATTTGTACGTTAGCACTATCGACTACTTTCACTGTATTACCAGCTACTTCTTATGCAAAAATTAATTCTGAAATTAAAGCTGTTTCTGAGAAGAATCTTGATGGTGATACTAAAATGTATACACGTACAGCTACAACAAGTGATAGTCAAAAAAATATTACTCAAAGCTTACAATTTAACTTCTTAACTGAACCTAATTATGATAAAGAAACAGTATTTATTAAAGCGAAAGGAACAATAGGTAGTGGTTTAAGAATTCTAGACCCAAATGGTTATTGGAATAGTACATTAAGATGGCCTGGATCTTATTCAGTTTCAATTCAAAATGTTGATGACAACAACAATACAAATGTGACTGACTTTGCACCAAAAAATCAGGATGAATCAAGAGAAGTTAAATATACGTATGGTTATAAAACAGGTGGAGATTTTTCGATTAATCGTGGAGGGTTAACTGGAAATATTACAAAAGAGAGTAATTATTCAGAGACGATTAGTTATCAACAACCATCGTATCGTACATTACTTGATCAATCTACGTCACATAAAGGTGTAGGTTGGAAAGTAGAAGCACATTTGATAAATAATATGGGACATGACCATACGAGACAATTAACTAATGATAGTGATAATAGAACTAAAAGTGAAATCTTTTCTTTAACACGAAATGGAAATTTATGGGCGAAAGATAATTTTACTCCTAAGAATAAGATGCCTGTAACTGTTTCTGAAGGGTTTAATCCAGAATTTTTAGCTGTTATGTCACATGATAAAAAAGATGAAGGTAAATCAAAATTTGTTGTTCATTATAAAAGATCAATGGATGAGTTTAAAATAGATTGGAATCGTCATGGTTTCTGGGGCTATTGGTCTGGTGAAAACCATGTAGATAAAAAAGAAGAAAAATTATCAGCATTATATGAAGTTGATTGGAAGACACATAATGTGAAGTTTGTAAAAGTACTTAATGATAATGAAAAGAAATAAGTAATAAAAGTTGCCTGCTACATAGAATGTAGTAGGTAACTTTTATTTATATTTGAATAGATAGATTTATTATGATGTGCAGTGTATGAATCTTGTTTGAGTGTAGAGTAAAGACTTGTATTAATGAAAAATTAAAATTGTTAAGATGATTTTATTAAAATGTAAGTCAATTCAAATTTTAACAATATAACTCGCTTCGACCTTTTAGAACGAAGCGAGTTATTAGTTAGTTGAGCACTATTTACTATAGGCTTTGATTGGATAATGATCTGAAAAATCATTGTAAACGTAGTAATATGGGAACGCATATACATCCCATGGCTTAGGTTTTTCAGTCACAACTTCATTGACTAATTGTTTTGGTTGTTTATGATCTTTATCTGTAAATATATAGTCTAAATGTTCTGGTTTACCATTAGGGTAATTATATTTCGCAATTGAATTTGATTGAGGGTCCCATGTGCTATTATGACCTGCATATAGAACATCATTTACATTCAAGTTTTTAAGCATATCTTTGAACTCTGGAGTGCCTTTATTAACATTAAGGTCACCACCTATATATACCGTTTCATCTTTAGGGATATTTTTCTTTTTAACAAAGTCACTGATTTCTTTCATTTGTTCAGCTCTAATTTTTCGATCATGTCCAGCACCACAACGTGAATCTTCAGATTGTGTATGTGTACCGATAACGTGAACGTTCTTACCATTTTTCTCTATTTTTGTATAAACAAAGCCTTTGTTGCTATCATTATCGAATCCACAACCGCTTTTGAAAACATGCTGGATTTTTTCTTTAATAGGATATTTACTTACAATCGCTACGCCACCATCTTCTGCAACAGTTGATGAGTAGCTACCTTCAGTTTTGTCCCACCCTGATTGAGAACGGCCGAGTACAGGTGTTTGATAAGGATATTCTTTTTTCACATTACTTAATAATTTGTCTGATGCACCATTATCAAATGCTTCATTGAATATTACGACATCATTATTTTTAATATAAGAAGATTGTCCGATTAAATCAGCGCGTTTATATTGCCCCCAGTTTGGATACATAGAAACCTTGTAACAACAGTATTTATTGGGTTTGGAGTCCCTAATGGGTCCCTAAATTACATACTTTCTAAAATTTTAGTTGTTTTTTTGTCCTCTTCATTAAATTTTTCTTCTAACAAATGAGAATACACGGATGTAGTTATTGCTATATTTTTATGACCTAATCTTTTAGAAATGTAATGTATAGATACACCTTTTGCTAGTAAATAAGAACAATGAGTGTGTCTTAATGCGTGCGATGTAATAATTGGTATATTATTGACTCTACAGGCTGATTTCAAAGCATTATTGATAGCCTGAAGGTTAATTATAGATCCGGCTTCTTTGAAAATGTAACCATCATAGCTAATTGCAAATGTACTTATGACGTCCATAATGTGTTTCATATCAGATTTAGCGATACTGATATATCTAGGGGAAGTATCGGTTTTTCGCTCGTCAATAAATATAGTGTTTTTCACTTGGTTGATATGCTCAGTCTTTATATTTCTTGCACCACTGACACGACAACCCGTACAAATCATTATGAATAACGCTAATGATGAACGAGTTCTCTTCTTTCTGACGTGATCTTTTAGTATTTCATATTCAGTTACCGAGATGAATTTTTCTTGTTCTGACTTCGTAGGTTTTCCGGCTTTATAATTAACTTTATAAGCGGGGTTTTTAAAAATAAATCCATCATATAATGCGTCATCTAAAGCTGACCGAATAGCACCGTTTGTTTTTCTTATAGTTTCTTTTGCGTGTTCTTTTGAATAGTCGTTTATGAATTTCTGATAAACTTGTCTATTTATCTTTGATAACTCCATTTTACCTATTTTATGTTTTTGTATATGTTGTAATGCATTTCTATAATGACGGTAGGTATTTTCTTTAACAACAGGTTGTTTATACGTTTTAATCCAATTTTCGAAGTATTCTTCAAGAGTTATATAGTTATCTATATTAAAACCACTTCTTAACTCATTTAACTTGTCTAGTCCAGCAGAATTAGCTTCACGCTTTGTTCTAAAACCTTTCTTACGGTATCTTTTTCCTTCATGCTTAAATTCATATTGCCATTTTTTACCATCGTAACAACGTGTTTTCATGCGTTCCCTCCTCAAAATTGGCAAAAAATAATAAGGGTAGGCGAGCTACCCGAAAAATAATGATTATAATATAATTAATAGGTTTATTTTGTTTCTTTATAAGAGATATCGACATCCAAATGGAATTTCTCAGACTCTACAGTTTTATTGTCTTCATAAATTTTTAAAAAACTTTTTGGTAGCCCATCATCTCCTGTGTAGAATAAATCATATGAAAAGGTGTCATTATTATTTAAATGAAACGTTACTTTACCAATATTAAACCCAGAATAAAATTTTGATTTATGACCGTATTCTTCTCCTTTTTTAGTGCCGTTATGTCCATAAATGTTGTATTCTTCTTGAAGGTACCTTCTTAATTTGATATCAATCTCTTGAGCGGTAACAAATTTTTTATTTGTCGAAACTTTATTGGTAGAAATAGTTTTGTGATTTCCATTGATCCATATATTTATAGGTATATTTCTAGGTTTATCTAGATATTCGTTAGTAGCTGTGATTCCACCATATATGTATTTAGTGTTACACTGGCCATTATAACTAATACCAAAAACATCAAGTTTTTTTCCTTTGAAATTACTAAATTTATTAAAATCTTTTGATTCTGAAATTAAATCATAGGATTCATTTGAAAATTGTAGTTGATTAGCTATAGGAGTATCATTGTCTTTTACATCTTTTAAATTTATAAAGTCTTTTTTTGTATAAAAATTCCTGAGATTATCAATTCCTATATCACCTTGAGCGCTGGCATTATTAGAGACACCTAAAATTATTATATTTATTAATAAGATGCTTATTAATTTTTTCATTGCCTTTTCTCCTTAAATTATATTTATTCAGTTTTCTCATATGAAATCTCTACATCCAAATGAAAATTCTCTGCATCTATAGTTTTATTATCATTGTAAATTTTTAAAAAACTCTCTGCTTGACCAGTTCCGGTGTAAAACAAATCGTATGTAAAAGAAGGTTCATTATTTAAATGGAAAGTAATTTTTCCTTTGTTAAACCCAGAATTAAATTTTGACTTATATCCATATTCCTGACCTTTCTTTGTTTTATTAAAACCATATATATTGTATTCGTTTTGTAGGTATTTTCGTAACTTAATATCAATCTCTTGAGCAGTTACTTCTTTTTTTTGAGTAGAAACTTTGTCTGTAGATATAGTATTTTGCTTACCATTGACCCAGAGATTAATAGGTATATTTCTAGGTTTATCTAAATTTTGATTTGCCAACGTAATTCCACCATACATATATTTTGTATTACAAAGACCTGAGTAACTTATTCCAAAGATATCTACTTTATGATCTTTTAATCTCTTCGCTTCATATTCATTATGAAACTGTGAATATAAAGTGTATTTTCCATCAATATACTCTAATTGATGAGAAGTAGAAAAATTTCCAGAACTAACTCCTTGAAGCTTTTCAGGTTGATAATTAGCATAAAAGTTTCTAAGATTGATTACCCCTACATCAGCATATGCTAGATTGTTTTTTATTAAAAATGTGAAGAAAAACAAGCTAACAGTGAGAACTCTAAATATTTTATTCATTTTCATTTCTCCTTTGCTTACTTTTTATATTTAAGCGCCACATAGGCGCTGTTAAAACTTCAATTCTTTAATCCACATATATTTAAAAGTGAGGTAGTAGGTAATAAATATAAGACTTAAAGTTAAGATTGCTTTTTTCATGTCAATTTCTCCTTTGTTTATATTTATATTAAAGCGCTAAATATACGTTATTAATCACAATACAACTTTGCCCATTACTTTAATATCACTAAACGAAGCGACTTTGATATCATCATACTTCGGATTTAGAGATACCAAATTAATATAGTCTTCGCATATATCTACACGCTTGATAAGACTTACTCCATCTAATACAACGAGTGCAATTGTACCATCTTTAATAGAATCTTCTTTCTTAATAAAAGCGTATGTTCCTTGTTTTAACATAGGTTCCATTGAATCACCATTAACTAAAATACAAAAATCAGCATTTGATGGCGTTTCGTCTTCTTTAAAAAATACTTCTTCATGCAATATGTCATCATATAATTCTTCTCCTATGCCAGCACCAGTTGCACCACATGCAATATACGATACTAGTTTAGACTCTTTATATCCATCTATAGAAGTGACTTTATTCTGTTCTTCCAATTGTTCATTTGCATAGTTAAGTACGTTTTCTTGGCGGGGAGGTGTGAGTTGAGAAAATATGTTATTGATTTTTGACATTATCGTTTCATCTTGACGTTCTTCATCAGGAACTCGATAAGAATCTACATCATACCCCATAAGCCACGCTTCACCAACGTTCAGAGTTTTAGAAAGTAGGTAAATTCTATCTTGGTCGGGTGATTGTACGTCGTTAATATATTGAGATAAAGTGCTTTTACTTAAAGATATACCTAGTTTCTTTTGATAAGGTTTCGATTTATTAATGATATCTACTTGTTTTAAGTTTCTTATTTTCATAATGTGTTTAAGTCTATTTGAAACTTTTTCTCTCATTTAGTGCACCTCCGTTTGATAACTTCATAATAAAGCTTGTTGAACAAAAATTCAACAAAAAAGTTCATAAATCATGAATTTTTGTATTGACTTGATTCAAAACAAGGTGTAAAGTATAGTTAAGTTCATGATACGTGAACTTGAGAGGAGGTGCTTTTATGTGTTACGACTACTCACGTTTGAGCGGGAAAATAGTAGAAAAGTATGGCACTCAGTACAATTTTGCAATTGCTATGAAATTGTCAGAGAGAAGTTTATCCTTAAAACTCAACGGTAAAGTTGGTTGGAAAGACAGTGAAATATGGAAAGCTATACAACTACTAGATATACCGGTAGAGAAAATACACTTATATTTTTTTAAAGAAAAAGTTCATGTTATATGAACTTAAGGAGGGACACAATGGAACAAATCACGTTAACCAAAGAAGAGTGTGTCGAACAATGCATCAATAAAGACTTAAAACTTTTAGATTATCGAGTTCAACAAATTTTAGAAGGTGTTCTATCAGAAAGTACCACATACGGTGATGCAAGAAATAAATTAGAAACATTGAAAATTATTGCTGAATCTCATTTTAAAACCGAACATGCTTCAGTTATTTACAAATTAGCATTGAAAAAGTTAGACGAAAAAATCAACGCCACTCCAATTAAAGAGTGACGGAAAGGGAGGATTTTAAATGTTTAAGGTTTTAAATGATATAAAAACTTCTTTAAAAAACCATCCTTGGGGTTGGAAAGAGCACTTACCTTATTTGCTGATGTTAACTCTGTCACTTGTGGCTCTGATTCTCGGTGTTCTGTCCGCGATTCTATGATAACAGGCTTTATATAGATTCCTTTGTTGGTAGTGACTTTGATAGTCACATCCCATTCCCATATCACTGGATATTCTTCGAGCAAAAAAGTACATTCTACACTTTCATAAGGTCCTAAAGTAAATGGAATGGAGTAGTTTTTATCTTTATATCGTATAGGTTTGAACGTTTTTTGTTCATTTACTTTATTTTTAATATCAAATTCAACGTCAATAACAGAAATGGGAAACTTTGTGAAATTAATAAATGTTATATCGTTGTAACTTGATTTGTCATCGACCAAGTAATTAAAGCTTCTGGTAGGTATAACATCGATGTTAAGAGAATCTTTCATATAGTCTAAATAATATTTAAGTGCAGTCAGTAAGAAACTAAAAATTGCGATACAAATCGCGATTATGTCCATACTTATCACCTCCTTAGGTTGATAACAACATTATACACGAAAGGAGCATAAACAATATGCAAGCATTACAAACAAAATCGAACATAGGCGAAATGTTCAATATTCAAGAAAAAGAAAATGGAGAAATCGCAATCAGCGGTCGAGAACTTCATCAAGCATTAGAAGTTTCAACTAGGTACGATAAGTGGTTCGAAAGAATGACGGAATATGGTTTTGAAAACGGGATAGATTTTATTTCGCAAGTTGAAAAAGTACACGGTCAAAAAAGGGCGCGTACTTATGAACAAGTTAATCATATTCTCACTCTCGACACTGCAAAAGAGATTGCAATGATTCAACGCAGCGAACCTGGTAAACGTGCAAGACAATACTTCATCCAAGTTGAAAAAGCATGGAATAGCCCAGAAATGATTATGCAACATGCTTTAAAAATTGCTAACAACACAATCAATCAATTAGAAACAAAGATTGAACGTGATAAACCAAAAATTGTATTTGCAGATGCAGTAGCTACTACTAAGACATCAATTTTAGTTGGAGAGTTAGCAAAGATCATTAAACAAAACGGTGTAAACATCGGGCAACGCAGATTGTTTGAATGGTTACGTCAAAACGGATTCCTTATTAAACGTAAGGGTGTGGATTATAACATGCCTACACAGTACTCAATGGAACGTGAGTTATTCGAAATTAAAGAAACATCAATTACACATTCAGACGGTCACACATCAATTAGTAAGACGCCAAAAGTAACAGGCAAAGGACAACAATACTTTGTTAATAAGTTTTTAGGAGAAAAACAAACATCTTAATAGGAGGAACGAACAATGCAAGCTCAAAACAAAAAAGTCATCTATTACTACTATGACGAAGAAGGTAATAGACGACCCGTTAATATTCAATACAACGATGGCTACGACTTAATGATAGACCCGCGTTTTATTGAAATGACGCTTGAAAGACATCCGCATTTAAAAAATAACTTTTATGGATTAATAGATGGAAAAGAATTTAAGTTAGATTAAATTTTTGGAAATGCAAAGGAGGCATAACAAATGTTACAAAAATTTAGAATCGCGAAAGAAAAAAATAAATTAAAACTCAAATTACTAAAGCATGCTAGTTACTGTTTAGAAAGAAGTAACAACCCTGAATTGTTGCGAGCAGTTGCAGAGTTGTTAAAGAAGGTTAACTAAATTAGGCCTTATTATTACTTTTTAGAATGTGAACAATAGGTCGATAAAAAACTTAATAAACAAACTATAGCAACTATCAATGAATTTTGAATATGTAAATCGTTCTCGTTTATATAGTTTGTTACAAAGATTTGAATGTCAGCACCTGCTGCAATGCCATTAGACCATCTTATTAACTTTTTGAAAGGATGTGGAAAATCATTTTCGATACGTTTGACAAATTCATCGTGTCTCTTGTAGGTACTTTGCTCATTTATTGGATAGGTCGAATTGATGGCTTCAGCCAAAGTAGAGATAGCAGTTGGATTGATATAAAAATCTCTAATGGTCTGTTGTGCTTGAAGTACAATCTCATCATCAAACCTATAGAGTTCCTTAAAAGATTTTATCGTTTCTTCAGAAAATAAATTTCTTTGAAATGTTAGAGATGAAAAAGAATTACGCAAATTAAAATTCATTTCAATTAAGTTGTTTAGATGAAAGTCTACTTTGAAGTCAGAAAATAAATTTATGTTGTTTCTATTAATTATATCTAATTGGTACTTAGGTTTTAAAGATTGTTTAATTGCCATACTTTTAGAAATTTCAACATTACTAATTACGTTATTAATAGAAAAACGAACATTTTTTAAAGGATCAATATACACCAATATCACCTCCTTTCACTAGGAGATAACAACATTATACACGAAAGGAAAGATAGAAATGCCACATATTTTAAACGTAACAGTTCCAATACCTGAAACACATGTACTTATCACAAAAGATGAATATGATGAGCTAATTGGTTATTCATTAGACCCTGTATGGAACATGAGTGACTTAAAGAAGAAATTAAAAATTGCATCTGATGAGACTATCAAGGACAGATTACTATTTCATCCTAGATTTGAAAAAGAACTAAGAGCGCAAGGAATTGTGCATTACCCTGATGAGAATTTTAATCGCTGGAGATTTAACGCAAGAAAGATGAATAAATTCGTCGATGAGCATTTCAATGAAATATATAAGGAGAGAATAAAATGAGCAACATTTATAAAAGCTACCTAGTAGCAGTACTGTGCTTTACAGTCTTAGCAATTGTACTTATGCCGTTTCTATACTTCACTACTGCATGGTCGATTGCGGGATTCGCAAGTATCGCAACATTCATATTTTATAAGGAATACTTTTATGAAGAATAAAAAAACTGTTACTCACGGCAATGAGTAACAGTCTAAACAATTAGAAAATTAATGCATATTCAATATAAAACGAAATAAAGGAAGTGTCAACAATGTACTACAAAATTGGCGATGTATGTCAAAAAGTAATTAATGTAGACGGATTCGATTTTAAATTAGCAGTTAAGAAACAAGATTACAGCATTCTAGTGAATGTCTTAGATTTAGAAGATAGATTTATCGACAGTATAAATATAACAGATGAGAATGATCTATACACAGCATTAGACATATTAAATCAATCTATTTATGAATGGATTGAAGAGAACACAGACGAAAGAGACAGGCTAATTAACTTAGTCATGAGATGGTAGGTATAAGCATGAGAGATACAGAAAGAAATATATTGAATATTTTTAAAACGTTATTCGACGAATATACTTTGTCAAACCAACGAGCATTATTGGAAATTGAACGTAATCATCACGGATACTTATCGATTAATTTCTTGCACTATCACGACAGTTACAAAACGAACAATAAGCTTGTACAGATACATGAAATCAATCCGGACAGCCACGAACGAATAAAAAATTTAATTATCGAGGTGTTAAGAGGTCACCGAAAGATTAAAAAAGGAGCATGATGATGGATATAAAAATAAATAAGCTAACAATATCAAACTTTGCTGGAATCAAAGAAGAAAGCTTTAACTTTGACGGTAAAGACACAAAAATATACGGCAATAATGCGACTGGTAAGACTACGACTGCAACCGCATTACAATGGCTGCTTTTCGATAAAGGTTTGGACGGATCAACCAAATCATTTAACCCTGTACCTTTAAACGAAAAAAACGAAGAAAATTATGAGTTAATTCCGACTGTTTTCGCAGAATTTGAAATCGACGGAAAAATAACGACTTTCAAAAAAGAGTCACATCCTAAATACACAATAAATCAAAAAACGAATCGCAAGGAATACTCACGAAGTCGAACGAAGAAACAATATATCAATGATGAATCAATAAAAGTAAAGGATTATAAAGCTCGTATTGATGAACTGATTGATGAAGATGTATTCAAGTTAATTACGAACCCTCAAGCATTTAACTTACTAGATTGGAAGAAGCGAAGAAGTTTGTTGTTTGAAATTGCTAAACCAATCAATGATGAGGATGTCATTAAAACAAATGATGATTTTAAAGAATTAAATAATATTCTTGGAGATCATGAAATTGAAACAAAGAAAAAGATTCTTACGGACAAGATAAAACAGATTAACAAAGATATCAAAGATATTCCGATACGTATTAACCAAACACAACAAAATAAGCAGGATGTACCTGAATTCGATAATGATAGATACGCAATTATCAAACAAGAAATTGAGCAACTTGAAAATGAGCGTATAGATATTCAAAACGGTGCAGAAGAAATTAATTTGCGTAATCAATTAGCTGATAAACAATCAGAATTGAAGCGCATTGAAGACAATAACAGCGCAAGTAATGAGAACAAAATCCATACTTTAACAAATGAGTTACACGTTGAAAATGGAACGGTTGCGAACCTTAAAACAAGATTAAAGCAAAACAAACAACAAATCGCACATGAAGAAAATAGACGTAATCAATTATTAGAAAATCATAAAGGATTAAAAAGTGATTTAGAAAAAGCTAAAAATCAAAAATTTGAATATCTTGATGACAATGTATGTAGTTGTTGTGGTCAACAGTTACCAGCTGAACAAGTGAATGAGGCAAGAGAAAAAGCATTGCAGAAATTCAATGCTAGCAAATCGAAAGAATTAGAAACAATACAAACATCTATCAATCACATTATTTCAGAAGGCAAGAAAATAAAGCCAATCATCGAGAAGTTAGAGGATGACAATAATAATCTTCAAATTAAAATCAACGAAGCAGAAGAGCGTTCAGCAAGAATACAAAACAAAATTAATAAGTTAAAAACGACTCACGTTGACGTTACACAAACTGACGAATACAAAGCAGTAATGTTAGAGATAAATGAAATTAATCAAAAACGCTCAAACATCAGGAAAACTATTCAAGATAAAGTTTCAGGAATAGATGACAAAATAAGCGAACTTACTCAAGAAAAATCAGAAATTGAAGTGTCAAGATCAATCGAAAAATCAAATAAACATCTAGATGATGTTATTTCTGAATTAAGAAATGAAGAAGACAGATTATTGGATGAAAAAGAAAAGTATTCACATAACCTTTATATCTTAAAAGAATTTACAACAACAAAAGTCAAAATGCTTACTGAAAATATCAATAACGAATTTGATATTGCTGAATTTAAGCTATTCAATACCTTAGTTAACGGCGAATTAGAAGAAACATGTTCAACAACGGTTAACGGCGTCGAATACGACAGCGGTTTAAATAACGCCTCAAGAATTAATGTTGGCTTAGATATCATCAATACACTGTCAAAACATTTTAAAGTTACAGCGCCAATATTTATTGATAATGCTGAATCAGTAACAGAGCTTATAAAAACAGAATCACAACAAATTCAATTGATAGTAAATGAACAAGATAAAAAATTAAGAATGGAGACTATATAAAATGACTGAAAATAATAAATTACAAACTATTGAACAACAATTAGTACAAGAAAAGAACGTATCTGACAACGTATTAAACAAAGTGAGAGTTTTAGAGTCACAAGGCAATTTGGAATTGCCAAATGATTATTCACCAAGTAATGCCATGAAACAAGCATGGTTACAAATCAGCCAAGATAACAAATTAATGAGTTGTAACGATACAAGCAAAGCAAATGCCTTATTAGACATGGTAACGCAAGGTTTAAATCCAGCTAAAAATCAATGCTACTTTATTCCTTACGGCAACAAAATGCAGTTACAACGTAGCTATCACGGTAATGTAATGATGTTAAAACGTGATGCAGGTGCTCAAGATGTTGTTGCTCAAGTGATTTATAAAGGCGATACATTCAAGCAAGAAATGGGAGAAACAGGACGTATCAAAGCGATTAAGCACGAACAAGACTTCTTTAACATCGACAAAGAAAACATTATCGGTGCGTACTGCACAATCGTATTTAATGATGGACGAGATAACTATATTGAAGTCATGACTATTGAACAAATTAAACAAGCATGGATGCAGTCATCAATGATTAAAGATGAAAAAGCATTACAAAATTCTAAAACACATAATAATTTCAAAGAAGAAATGGCTAAAAAAACAGTTATCAATAGAGCTGCTAAACGTTATATCAACACATCAACAGATAGCAATCTTTTCAAATACGCACAAGAATCCGAACAACGTCAACGCAAAGAAGTGTTGGACGCAGAAGTTGAAGAAAATGCAAATCAAGAACAATTGGACTTTGAACAACCAGTTCTTGAAGAAGCACAATACACAGAATTAGAAAATGATAAGCCTATTGATGTATCTGACTTTGAAGAAATAAAAGAACCTGCAACAGAAAAAGAAAGCGAAGAAGAGCCATTTTAATTGAAACAATAGCAACTGGTTCAAGTGGTAACTGCTACGTCTTAAATGATGGACGTACTACGTTACTACTTGAGGCAGGTATAAAATTTGAACGTGTTCAAAAGCATTTCAAATATAAAACAAGACATATAGCAGGGTGTCTTATCACACACGAACATGGTGATCATGCAAAGTATACAAAGCAGTTTGTCGACAATGGTGTAATCAGCTATATGACTGCTGGAACACAACAAGCTATGAATTTTGAAAGTCATCGCTTATGCACGATTAAGGCAAAGCAAGAGCTGCGAATAGGTACATGGTCAATTCTACCGTTTGACATCGAACATGATGCTAACGAGCCTGTGGCTTTCTTATTACAAAGCACACTAGGTTATAAGATCCTGTATGTTACTGATACGAAGTATCTGAAATACAAATTTAACGGCATTACACACATGATGTTAGAAGTTAATTATATCTATGAACAAATGCAAGAAAACATAAAAAACGGCAGTGTACACAGCGCATTAGCAAATAGAATTATGGAGTCTCATTTTAGCTTAGAACATGCTATAGGAATGTTGAAAGCAAATGATTTAACTAGACTCGAAGAAATACATTTAATTCATTTAAGTAGCCAAAATTCAAATGCAAAATACATTAAAAGAGAAATACAAAAAGTGACGGGCGTGCCCGTTTATGTTGGAGGTTTATAAATGCTAAACAGAACAATATTAGTTGGTCGTTTAACTAGAGACCCAGAATTAAGAACCACTCAAAGTGGTGTAAATGTAGCATCATTCACATTAGCAGTAAACCGCACATTTACGAATGCACAAGGAGAGCGCGAGGCAGACTTTATTAATATCATCGTATTTAAAAAACAAGCAGAGAACGTTAATAAATACCTATCTAAAGGATCGTTGGCGGGCGTAGATGGTAGGTTACAAACGCGGAACTATGAAAATAAGGAAGGTCAACGTGTATACGTTACGGAAGTTGTTGCCGATAGTATTCAATTTTTAGAACCGAAGAACACAGATGATAATCAACAAGATTTATACCAACAACAAGCGCAACAAACACGTGGACAATCGCAATATTCAAATAACAAACCAGTAAAAGATAATCCGTTTGCGAATGCAAATTGTCCGATTGAAATAGATGACAATGATTTACCATTCTAATTTAACCGGTTTGAAAGTGAGGTGTGTATATGACTGGTTGGATAAGTATTGATCGCTCAATTCAAAATCATTGGCTATTTAAAGAAAAGAGAACATTTTCAAAGTTTGAAGCATGGATATATTTACTCATGGAAGCGAATCATTCAAAGGCAAAAGTGCCTATTGGAAACCAAATTGTAACCGTAGAAAGAGGACAAAGATTAACATCGATTTTGACCTTGTCTGACCTTTTTAACTGGTCACGATTTAAAGTGAAAACCTTCCTTGACTTACTCGAGAGTGATGGAATGTTAGAAGTCAAAACAACATCAAAATATACCCTTATAACCATTGTCAATTATGACTTTTATCAAAGTGAGCAGGGAAGGAACCAACATCAAAACGACATCAAACCAACATCAAAACAACATCAGTCAAACATCAATCCAACATCAAAACAACATCAAACCAACACAAACAATAATGATAATAAAGATAATAATGAAAAGAATGTGAATAATGAGAAGAAGAAGGCAGCTGCCTTCGACTTCTTCCAAGATAACGGATTCGGTTTCATAACTCCATACAATTTAGACGATTTAAATTATTATCTTGATTCATTTGAAAATGATTCAGATGAAATAGTTACGGCATCACTTAAAATCGCTAAAGACAGAAACAAAGTTACTTGGGGATATGCTAAAAGCATTTTGAATACATGGCTTAATGCAAACTTGAAATCTATCGAACAAGTACGTGCATTTGAAAAGCAACAAATTGAAAGCAAAAAGCAAACATACAAACCTCATGTTAAACAATCAAAAGAAAAAACGCCTAAATGGCTCACAGACGGCACGAGAGAAACGAAAACGGCGGAAGTAGATGAAAACCTTGAGAAAGACAGAGAAGCTTTTATTAAGCGTCTAAATAGCAAATGGGAGTGATTGAAAATGGATGCATTTGATAAATACTATCTATTTGATCATGACGGCAACAAAATGTTTTCAGTTACACCACATTTTAAAGATGGTCGGCATTTAGTTGTTGGAATAAAAGAAACAAAATTTAATGGTCGTCGTTGGTATTTAGACGATTATGAATTAAATACACTTATTGATAATGAACAAATGGAGTTAGGACACCAAACAAACTTATTTGAATATATATGAGGGATTGCATGGAGATAGAAATTAAATTTAACGAAGTGTTTAATGCGCCGATGGGGTCGCCTCGACCGCGTTTTAGCACAAAAGGCAGATACGTACACACATACATGCCTACAAACTATACAAAACATAAAAAATATTTACAAAGTCAAATGCCAAGGCTAAATCTAGAAAATGCATTAAAAATCGAATTAGCGTTTTACTTTACTCCACCTGAATCATGGTCGAAGAAAAAGAAAGCTCAAGCGATTGGACAATTAAAAGTGACTAAGCCGGATATCGACAACTTAATTAAAACGGTATTAGATGCTTGTAATGGCCATGTATGGAAAGACGATAACCAAATTACAGAAATAACTAGCTCAAAGCGTTATGGAATTGAGCCCAAAATAATCATACGAATAGAAGAAATATAAGAGGTGGATAAAATGGCGAGAAAAGCAAGGATTGTAACAATAAATGATAAACCTTATAGGTTCAGTAAATTTGAAATGGAATTAATAGAAAGTCACGGTATAACCGCTGGAATGGTTTCTAAGAGAGTAAAAGACGGTTGGGAACTACATGAAGCAATGGACGCACCAGAAGGTACGCGTTTAAGCGAGTACAGAGAAAAGAAAACAATAGAAAGACTGGAACAAGCTAGACTCGAACGCAAATTGGAAAGAAAGCGAAAGAGAGGTACGAGGCGCAAGTTAAAAGAGGTGCAGTTATTAAAGTGGGTCAGTTGTTTGAAAATATAAGGGAGTGTGGGAAATGATTAAGCAAATACTAAGATTATTATTCCTACTAGCAATGTACGAGTTAGGTAAGTATGTAACTGAGCAAGTATATATTATGATGACGGCTAATGATGATGTAGAGGCGCCGAGTGATTACGTCTTTCGAGCGGAGGTGAGTGAATAATGAGAATATTTATTTATGATTTGATCGTTTTGCTGTTTGCTTTCTTAATATCCATATATATTATTGATGATGGAGTGATAATAAATGCATTAGGAATTTTTGGTATGTATAAAATTATAGATTCCTTTTCAGAAAATATTATAAAGAGGTAGATAAAAATGAACGAGCAAATAATAGGAAGCATATATACTTTAGCAGGAGGTGTTGTGCTTTATTCAGTTAAAGAGATTTTTAGGTATTTTACAGATTCTAACTTACAACGTAAAAAAATCAATTTAGAACAAATATATCCGATATATTTAGATTGTTTTAAAAAGGCTAAAAAGATGATTGGAGCTTATATTATTCCAACAGAACAGCATGAATTTTTAGATTTTTTTGATATTGAAGTCTTTAATAATTTAGATAAGCAAAGTAAAAAAGCGTATGAAAATGTTATTGGATTTAGACAAATGATTAATTTATCAAATAGAGTTAAGGCAATGGAAGATTTTAAGATGAGTTTCAACAATGAATTTAGTACAAATCAGATTTTTTTTAATCCTTCTTTTGTTATGGAAACAATTGCTATTATAAATGAATATCAAAAAGATATATCTTATTTAAAAAATATAATTAATAAAATGAATGAAAATAGAGCTTATAATCATATTGATAGTTTTATCACTTCAGAGTACCGACGAAAAATAAACGATTATAATCTTTATCTTGATAAATTTGAAGAACAGTTTAGTCAAAAGTTTAAAATAAACAGAACTTCGATAAAAGAAAGAATTATTATTAATTTAAACAAGAGGAGATTTAAATGATGTGGATTACTATGACTATTGTATTTGCTATATTGCTATTAGTTTGTATCAGTATTAATAGTGATCGTGCAAGGGAGATACAAGCGCTCAGATATATAAATGATTATCTACTTGATGAAGTAGTTAAAACTAAAGGATACAACGGGTTAAAAGAATACAGGATTGAATTAAAGCGAATGAATAACGATATTAAAAAGTAATTTATATTATCGGAGGTATTGCATGTATAACAGGAAAGAAATACGTGAAATGATAGATAACTACAAGTGGATGAAAAATATAATAGACAGTAAAGTCTACGATAACGAAAGTACATCAATTGCACAATACGGTTATCAATCTGCGATGCCAAAAGCTAAAGGCACGACTAGCAATAAAGTGTTAGTGAAAGTTATAAACAAAAACAAAGCGCTTAGAAAGTACGATTACTTGATTAATAAGATAGCGTTCATTGATGAATACGAAGAATACATCACGAATGAAAAAGATTATCATATTTTACAAATGTTAAAACAACGAGAAAGCCATAATAGGATTATGAGTATTCTTGATATAGGCAGAGACAATTTTTATTCTAGAGTAAAAGATATAGTAAATATACTTTATAACTTGCAACAAGAAACCGACACATCGTACACATCGGACAGTTCGGACACATCGTACAAATCGTACAAATCGTACACATCGGACTAATTTTGATGCTACATATTGTTTTTTATTATAATTGCTATGTAGCAAAACATTTATATTTATTTTGAACTCTCACATTAAGTGAGGGTTTTTATTTTTATAAACAAGAGGTGGAGAATGGAGATATCAAAGTACCAAGAGATAGCTACACGTACACACAATGATGAATTGAATTTAAATGAATCTATTACTTGTTACGGCTTAGGTTTAACTCAATCTACAGGCAATGTTACAGATCTAATTAAACAGCATATGTTTTGTAATGTACCGATAGATAAAGGAATTATGATAAATGAACTTAGCGAAGCATTGTGGAATATAGCTAATCTTACTAACGTGTTAGGTATTAACTTGGATGAGATAGCTGGTCATAGTGTTAACACTATCTTGATGAATAAACCTAATCAGACTATCAATTTAGACAATGGTATAAAACAAGGAGACAAAGTATTGTTTCAAGGTAGTAAATATCTTGTTGATGGATCGATAGGAAACTTATTGTTAATTAGCAATGATAAAGATGATAGACAAGTAACTGTGCAAGATGTTAAGAAAGTCGACAAGGAGTGATGTGCATTGTCTATTATGAAGCGATGTGGTCATCCAACATGTAATGTATTGATTAATCATAATGAAAGTTATTGTGATAAACACAAGCAATATGCAAATGAAAATTACAATGATTTGAGACGTCGAAACGATCCAGAGTATTTAAGATTTTATAAATCGAAAACGTGGCAAAACATGCGTCGAATTGTATTGTTAGAACATGATTTTATTTGTGTTTCTTGTGGCAATCAAGCGACTATGGTTGACCATATTGTACCAACAAAAATTGATTGGGCAAGAAGATTAGACAAAAGTAATTTACAGCCTTTGTGTGATGCTTGCCATAACCAAAAGACAAAAGAAGATTTGAAGAAATATTAAAAAAGATAAAAATAGGAAGTCCCCCAAAGATGAAACGGGCGTCAATGAAAGGTTCTGGAGAACGGAGCAGAGTTTTCTTCTCAAAAAATTCCCTTTATTTAAGTTTTTTTAGTAGGAGGTGCTAATTTATGGCGGGTAGACCTAAGAAGCTTTTGTCAAATTCGAACAAGAATTATACAAAAGAAGAAATTATTGAAAAAGAGCGTCAAGAAGCTCAATTAAATAAATTTTCTAAAATCGATACTGAACCACCGCACTTTTTAGATGAAATAGCGAAACAAGAATACTTAAGAATATTACCGCACATGCAAGAATTGCCAATTTCCAACTTAGATAAAGCACAATTAGCACAATATTGTAGTTTTTATAGTGACTTTGTTAAAGCAAGTTTGATTTTAGAGCGCGAAGACTTGATTTTAGAAGACGACAAAGGAAATCAAAAGGTTAATCCGGCGTTCAACATAAAGGAAAAAGCGGGTATTCGATTGCAACAAACAGCTAATACTTTAGGATTAACTATTGATAGCCGATTGCGTATTATGGTTCCTGATGAAAAAGAAGATGATGATCCATATATGGAATTTGTGAGTGATTAGTAATGACTGATTATGTTACTAAATACGCAAAAAAGGTAGTTTCAGGAGAAATTTTGGCAAGTTTGAAGAATATTCAAGTATGCAAACGTCACCTATCTTTTATGGAGAACCCGCCGAATGGTTGCCATTGGGATAATCATTTGTCTAACAAAGCAATTAAATTTGTGGAAATGCTTCCAGACCCTAAAACAAACCAGCCCATGCCTCTTATGGAGTTTCAGAAATTCATTGTTGGGAGCTTATACGGCTGGCGTAGAGGTCAATACAGAATGTTTACTAAAGCTTATATAAGTATGGCTAGAAAGCAAGGTAAGTCTCTAATCGTATCGGGAATGTCCGTTAACGAACTGTTGTTTGGACAATACCCTAAATTTAATAGACAAATTTATGTAGCTTCATCTACTTATAAGCAAGCGCAAACAATATTCAAGATGGCAAGCCAACAAGTAAACCTAATGCGAAGTAAAAGCAAGTTTATCCGTGAAAAAACAGACGTAAGAAAGACAGACATTGAAGATGTATTAAGTAGTTCAGTGTTTGCACCTCTTTCCAATAACCCAGATGCGGTTGATGGTAAAGATCCTACAGTTGCTATTTTGGACGAATTGGCAAGTATGCCTGATGATGAGATGTACTCAAGGTTTAAAACAGGTATGACATTACAAAAAAATCCTTTAACCCTACTTGTTTCAACGGCCGGAGACAATTTAAATAGTCAAATGTACCAAGAGTATAAGTATATTAAACGTATTTTAAATGAAGAAGTAAGAGCTGATAATTACTTTGTATATTGTGCTGAAATGGATTCACAAGAAGAAGTTCAAGATGAAACAAAGTGGATTAAAGCAATGCCGCTTTTAGAATCAAAAGAACATAGAAAAACTATACTTCAAAATGTAAAAGCTGATATACAAGACGAATTAGAAAAAGGGACATCGTATCATAAGATTTTGATTAAAAACTTCAATTTATGGCAAGCGCAAAGAGAAGATAGCTTGCTAGATATTTCAGATTGGGAACAAGTAATAACGCCTATGCCTAATATCAATGGTAAAGATGTGTATATAGGTGTCGACTTATCGAGATTGGATGACTTAACATCTGTAGGGTTTATTTTCCCTAACGACGATAAAAAAGTGTTTTTACATAGTCATTCTTTCATTGGATTAAGAACAAACTTAGAACAAAAATCTAAGAGAGACAAAATAAATTATGAATTAGCGATTGAACGTGGAGAAGCTGAGACTACACAATCAGATAGCGGCATGATTGATTATAAACAAGTTATCGATTTTATAGTGAAATTTATAACGACGCATGACCTGAATGTACAGGCTGTTTGCTATGACCCTTGGAATGCGCAAAGTTTTATAACAACAATCGAATCAATGGCTTTAGATTGGCCACTCATTGAAGTGGGACAAAGTTTTAAGGCGTTATCACAATCTATTAAAGAATTTAGAATGTGGGTTGCAGATGAAAGAATACAGCATAACGATAATATGTTACTTACAACATCAGTTAATAATGCCGTTTTGATTCGTGACGGAGAAGACAATGTGAAAATAAATAAAAAAATGAATCGTCAAAAAATAGATCCGATTATTTCGATTATCACAGCTTTCACTGAAGCTAGAATGCACGAATTCCAAGAAAATTGGACGGAGAAATATGAAAGCGAAGAATTCGGATTTTAAAGGTGGTGACAAAATGGACTTGAATAAAATAAATGTCTTTTTTAATTTCTTGGTTGCTAATTTGGTTAGCATCCTTTTTTTATTAGGTTTGTTTGTGGTTAATGTTTCTATGTATAAAGCATTCGGTCAAAATATAGGACTTTTATGCATTGGTATAACACTGATTGTTATTTCGTTGATTTTAAATCATGAAAGCAATCAAGAAAGGAGTTAGTAGTTGTGGGGATTTTTTATAAAAATGAAAAACGAGACTTGCAATACAACGAAGATGATTTGCAAATGATGGTTCAAACTTTGCCAGGTTTTCAAGGAACAAAATTACGACAATATAAAGATATAGAAGCAATTAGGCATAGCGACATCTTTACTGCAGTTATGATGATTGCTTCTGATTTGGCGCGCATGCCAATTAGGGTGACAGTGAACGGCCAAATTAATTATAGTGACAGGATTGTTAATTTGTTAAATACACGTCCTAACCCAATGTATAATGGCTATATATTCAAATTAGTAGTGTTTGTTAGTGCCTTACTAACATCGCACGGCTATATTGAAATTACACGTGATAAAACAGGAGAACCTATGAATTTAACGTTCAGAAAGACATCCGAAATAGAATTGAAATCAGACGCAAGAGGTCGACTGTATTATTTTCATCAAAGGATAGACAGTAACGGAAATAATATAGAACGTAATGTTAAGTTTGAGGATATGCTAGACATCAAATTTTATTCGTTGGATGATATAAATGGTTTGTCACTGTTAGACACATTAAGTCGCACGATAGAATCAGATAACAATGGAAAAGATTTCCTTAATAATTTCTTGCGAAATGGCACACATGCTGGTGGTATTTTGAAAATGAAAGGTGTATTAGATAATAAAAAAGCAAGAGACCGTGCCAGAGAAGAATTTCACAAAAGTTTTAGTGGAACTAAACAAGCTGGGAAAGTTGTCGTACTCGATGAATCAATGACGTTTGATCAATTAGAAGTTGATACAGAAGTTTTAAAGCTTATCAGAGAAAACAAATCATCAACAAGAGAAATAGCAGGTGTATTTGGTATTCCATTGCATAAGTTCGGCATAGAAACAGCGAACATGAGTATCACGGATGCTAATTTAGATTACTTATCAACTTTAAAACCTTATATTACATGCGTTTGTGCAGAATTGAATTTTAAGTTTAATGATGAATATGTGAATCGTGAATTTAAATTTGATACCACTGAAATACGAGTTGTTGATGAAAAAACACAAGCTGAAATTGACAAAATTAACATTGATTCTGGAAAGATGAATATCGATGAAATTAGACAACGTGATGGATTAGCGCCAATACCAGGCGGTAATGGTAGCATTCACAGAGTCGATTTAAACCATGTAAATATTGAACTTGTAGATGAGTATCAGATGAATAAATCGAGAGCTACTGATAAAAAATTGAAAGGTGGTGAGGAAAATGAGTAAGGAAACGAGAGTTGGCAACATTATTGAGGTACGCTCAAATGATAACAACGAAATGGTCATAGAGGGGTATGCGTTAAAGTTTGACACTTGGTCTGAAAATCTTGGTGGATTCAAAGAAACGATTTCACGTCGCGCTTTAGAAAACACTGATTTATCTGATGTACGTTGTTTAGTAGATCATATCCCATCGCAAATAATTGGTAGGACAAAATCGGGTACTTTGGAGCTCGAAACTGATGATGTTGGACTTAAATATCGTTGTAAGTTACCAAACACAACATTTGCACGTGATTTATATGAGAACATGCGTGTAGGCAACATCAATCAATGTTCGTTTGGTTTTATGCTTGACGATAAAGGCGATGAAGTGCGTTTTGATGAACAAGAAAACATTTACAAACGTACTTTAACAGCAATTCGTGAACTTACAGATGTTTCTGTAGTGACTTATCCGGCTTACAAAGACACTGATGTTAAACCAGCATTACGTAGTATTGAAACCGTTAAAAAAGAACAACGTAAAAAAGAATTAGAAATAAGACTAAAGAAACACTCTATATTAAATAATATTTGGTGAAGTTGAACACCATTATCAAATACAGCCATTGGACATGCTGAATATAGCGATGTCTATTTTTTTATGCCAATTTTAGGAGGAAATTAAATGAAAACAAAAGAAGAGTTACAATCTGAGATTTCAGACATTAAAAGACAAATTGATTTAAAGGTGAAGTATGCAACGAGAGCACTTAATAACGATGAGTTAGAAAAAGCAGAAAAATTAGAACAAGAAATTACTGATTTACGTTCTCAAATCCAAGAAAAACAAGAAGAATTAGATAAGCTAAAAGAAAAAGATGGAACTTCAGAAAACAATCAACAATCAGTGGAAGTAAACGAAGCACGTACTTATCGAAACCAAGCAAACATTAATGATTTAGGTATTTCGATTCAAAACACAAAGGTAACATCACAAGAAGTTAGAGATTTTACTGAATATCTTGAAACACGCAATGATATTCAAGGTGGTTCGTTAAAAACAGACTCAGGATTTGTAGTTATTCCAGAGGAAATTGTTACAGATATTTTAAAATTAAAAGAGGTTGAGTTTAATCTTGATAAGTATGTGACGGTCAAACGTGTTACAAATGGTTCTGGTAAATATCCGGTAGTACGACAATCAGAAGTTGCAGCCCTTGAAAAAGTTGAAGAATTAGAAGAAAACCCTGAATTAGCAGTTAAACCATTCTTCCAATTAGCATATGACATTAATACACACCGTGGTTACTTCCGAATTTCACGTGAAGCAATCGAAGATGCAAAAGTGAATGTTTTGCAAGAATTGAAACTATGGATGGCGCGAACTATTGCAGCAACACGAAACAAAGCAATTATTGATGTTATCACTAAAGGATCAACGGGTTCTACAAGTTCAGGTTTTGAAAAAGAAGGTAAGAAATTAGAAGTTAAAAAAGCAAAATCTTTAGATGATATTAAAGATGCTATTAACCTGAATGTTAAGCCAAATTACGAACATAATGTTGCGATTGTTTCGCAAACTATGTTTGCAAAATTAGACAAAATGAAAGATAAGCTAGGAAACTATTTAATCCAGCCAGATGTTAAAGAAAAAACGCAACAGCGTTTATTAGGAGCTAAAATCGAAATTTTACCTGATGAAGTACTAGGGCAAAAAGGTAATAACACTTTGATTATCGGTAACTTAAAAGATGCGATTGTTTTATTTGACCGCTCTCAATACCAAGCATCATGGACTGACTACATGCATTTCGGAGAATGTTTAATGATTGCTGTACGTCAAGACTGTAGAATTCTAGATTATAAATCAGCAATTGTGATTGAATATGATGATAGTGAACGCGGTGAAGGCGATCTTGGCTTAGAAGCATAATAAGCGCTCGATACTTTATAAAGAGGTGATAAACTATGGCAATGTATGAAGTGAAGAAATCTTATACTGACTTGGAAAAAGGCCAGTATTTAAAGTCAGGTAAACGTGTTGAAATGACAGTAAAACGTGCTGAATATGTTAACAAAAAGCTGAAAGAGCATGGAGTAATACTTGAAAGAGTAAAAGAAGAATAGGTGATTGAATGCAATTAACAGCTGAGGAACTTAAGTTATTAAAAAAGCATTGCAAAATAGATCACAATTCAGAGGACGACTTATTAGAAATATATTACTCTTGGGCATTCCATGAAATAGCTAGCGCTGTTACGGATGAACCAAGTAAATATATTGATTGGTTTAAAAGTCATCCTCTATTTGCTCGTGCTATATACCCTTTAGCAAGTTACTATTTTGAAAACCGTATTGCTTATTTGGATAGGGATTTATCGCTTGCGCCACATATGGTTTTAAGTACGGTGCATAAATTGAGAGGTTCATTTGAGCAATTTTTGGAGAGTGAAAATGATGAAATTTAATTCCAATAAATTAAATGAACGTATAGATTTTTGTGAAGATGTAAGCGAGAGAGTGAACGGAAATCCGATGAAACCGAAGACGAAAATATTATACTCTTGTTTCGCTTGCATTCAAGAATCTAAAGAATCCGACACTCAAACGAATCTCAATACAGGTAGCAAATTCATTAAAACTATTATTATCAGAGATACACGAGGTGATTATAAACCAACAAATAAGCATTACGTCTTGCATGAAGGGCAAAGATTTAACATCAAATATGTAAAGCCAGATTATCAAGATAAATCTTATTTGCGTATCTATGGCGAGGTGGTCATTTAATGGGGGCAAGAATTGAAAGTAATAACATCGAACAAGGTTTGAAAAATGCAGTTTTAAAAATGAATTTAAATAGTAATGTAATTGTCAAAGCTGGGGCTATGTCATTAGTCCCGCTTTTAAAAAGTAATACACCTTTTGCGAATACTAAAAAGCATGCTCGCGATCACATAGCTGTTTCTAATGTGAAAACAGACAGACACACAAGTGAGAAAATCGTTACAATTGGTTACGCTAAAGGCGTCTCACATCGTATTCATGCAACAGAATTTGGAACAATGTACCAAAAACCACAATTGTTTATAACAAAAACAGAAAAGCAAGGGAAAAACAAAGTTTTAAAAACAATGCTTGATACTGCTAAGAGGTTGCAAAAATGATTAATGTTACCAAATTAATTAGAAACGCTATTATTGCAAATAACATTACAGATGAAGTGAATGTGTTTAACTACACTATAGATGACCATTTTCACGAAAAAACTGACAAGCCTATTATTCGCATATATCCCTTACCGTTCAATCCTGACACATACGCTGATGATAACGAGATTTCAAGAGAATACCATTACCAAATTGATGTTTGGTGGTCTCAAGATGAACCGAACGAGCAAGTAGAAAAAATTGTTGAGTTACTCAAAGTGATAAATTTTCAATGTTATTACAGAGAACCGTTATACGAGAGTGACGTCATGTCATTCAGACATATTATAAGAGCAAAAGGCTCGATTTTATCAATGAAATTGGAGGAAAATTAAATGATTGAAAAATTGAAACAAGCACCAAGATTTTTAAAATTAAACTTACAACATTTTGCAGATACAGGAGTTTCGGGTATCGCAATTGGGGTATCAAACTTTTATTATGCACCTATTTTAAAAGATACAGAAAATGAATGGGAAACTGGAGCTGGCACACGTATTCGTTTCTTAAAAGAAATTGAAGTAGACCGTCCACAAGATACCGAGGAAGATTATGGGGATGATATGGTCGCAGCAACTGCTGTATCTAATGGTAAACTAAGTGTTAAGACAACATTTGTTACTGTTCCTGCTGACGATAAGGCGTTCTTGAATGGCGCTAAAAAAGGTGTAGGTGGTTATAAATATGGAGCTAAGGATATCCCGCCAGATGTAGCGATTGTATTTGAAAGACGTAATCATGATGAGTCTTCAGAATGGGTTGGCTTGTTCAAAGGTAAATTCACTCGTTCAAGCATCAAAGGGCAAACAAAACAAGATAAAGTTGAATTCCAGAATGACGACGTAGAAGGCAATTTTATTGATCGTTTGTTTGATGAGAGCTCGCATGTTACTGGCTATGATAAAAAAGGAAGCACTACAGGGCGCGATTATGTATTCATGGAAACATTTGGTAAAACTTATGATGAATTCATGTCTAGTCGAGGAGAACAAAATATGGAACCTGTAGAAAAAGAAATGAAAAAAACAGAAAAAGTTGAAGTCACTTCTGTAAACGTCACTGATGAACAAGTTACAGTTAAAGTTGATGCTACTAAACAACTATCAGCCACAACCGAACCATCTGGACAGAAAGTAACTTATGCAGTGACTGAGGGGCAAACGTATGCTAGCGTAACATCAACTGGCCTCGTTAAAGGTTTGGCGGAAGGTAATGCGACCGTTACAGCGACTGCAGGAAAGCAAACTGATACTGTGCAAATTACAGTACAATCTAATTTAGAAATGTAAGTTTTGAGGGCTTAACGCCCTCTTTTTATTTTGGCCAAATTAAAAAGAAAGTAGGAATTTAATAATGGAACGTACATCAATTGAATTAATTACAGGATTTACAAAAACAGGAAAGCCGCAATATCAAAAGTATTTAGCGAAGCCGATTATTACTTTGTTTGAAACAATTCAAGGTTCAAAATTAGGTTTGAAACTTAACAAAGCCTTTAAGGGGGCTGATTTTAAAGATCTAACAGAAGAAGAATTTAATAACTTAAGTGTGACAGAACAGGAAGAATACAAAAACAAGCAAGAAGAATACGAAAACAACATGGCTGTACAAATGGAAGTATTAGAAGAAGTTTTGGATTTCATCGTTGAAGCTTTTGATAATCAATTTACCAGTATAGAACTTCAAAAAGGATTACCAAATGGTCAAGAAGGTATTGAAAAGATTGGACAGTTAATTGGACGAATTACAGGTGGGGAACCTAGCGATACAAAAAAGTTCGTGACAGAGAATCAGAAATAAGAAAAGAAGATTTAACACCTGAAGCTGTCTACAACAATTACAGGAAAATAGCTAAAGATTTGATAGAAAAAGGCATGGATGCAGAAAAAGTGGCTAACATGCCGATACACTTCTTTTTAGACATTGTCGAATCGAAGATTGAAACAAAGCGAACTGCGAAAAGTTTTAAAGATATTTTTTAATCAGCCTTTAAAGGTTGATTTTTTATTTACATCTTGGAAGAAAGGAGGTTTTTAAATGCCTAATCCTATAGGTAATATGGTCATAAAGGTTGATTTAGATGGTTCTGGATTCAATAGAGGTGTGACAGGTTTAAATAGGCAAATGAAAATGGTTTCGCGTGAGCTTTCGGCTAATTTATCACAATTTTCTAGATATGATAATTCATTAGAAAAGTCGAAGATAAAAGTCGAAGGTTTGAGTAAAAAACAAAAAGTTCAAGCCCAGATTACTAAAGAGCTGAAAGATAGTTATGACAAACTTAGTAAAGAAACTGGTGAAAACAGTGCAAAGACACAAGCTGCGGCTGCTAAATACAATGAAGCTTACGCTAAATTAAACCAATATGAGCGAGAGTTAAACCAAGCCACACAAGAATTAAAAGACATGCAAAGAGAGCAGAAAGCATTAAATACTGCAATGGGAAAACTTGGTACCAACTTTAATAATTTTGGTCCTAAACTTCAAGAAATTGGTAACAGTATGAAAAATGTAGGCCGTAACATGACTATGTATGTAACTGCGCCGGTGGTTGCTGGGTTTGCTGTAGCAGCTAAAAAAGGTATTGAATTCGATGACAGTATGAGAAAAGTTAAAGCAACTTCAGGTGCTACTGGGGAAGAGTTTGAAGCTTTGAAGAAAAAGGCTCGCGAAATGGGTGCAACAACAAAATTTAGTGCATCAGATTCGGCTGAAGCATTAAATTACATGGCACTTGCTGGTTGGGATTCTAAGCAAATGATGGAAGGTTTAAGCGGAGTTATGGATTTAGCGGCAGCATCTGGCGAAGAACTGGGAGCAGTAAGTGACATTGTTACAGATGGACTAACGGCATTTGGTTTAAAAGCAAAGGATAGTGGTCATTTTGCGGACGTTTTAGCACAAACTAGCTCGAAGGCAAATACGGATGTTAGAGGGCTCGGAGAAGCTTTTAAATATGTCGCTCCTGTAGCAGGTGCGTTAGGTTACACGATTGAAGATACATCTATTGCGATAGGTTTAATGAGTAATGCTGGTATCAAAGGTGAAAAAGCAGGTACAGCGTTACGAACAATGTTCACCAATCTTTCAAGTCCAACTAGAGCTATGGGGAATGAAATGGAACGCTTAGGAATATCTATTACAGATAGTAATGGGAAAATGATTCCTATGCGAAAGCTTTTAGACCAACTGAGGGAAAAATTTAAACATCTTTCAAAAGACCAACAAGCTAGTTCTGCAGCTACAATATTTGGTAAAGAAGCGATGTCAGGAGCATTAGCGATTATAAATGCTTCTGATGAAGACTATCAAAAGTTAACCAAATCTATAGATTCATCTACCGGCGCATCTAAAAGAATGGCCGATACAATGGAATCTGGTTTAGGTGGGAAATTAAGAACTTTAAGGTCGCAATTAGAAGAACTAGCCCTAACGATTTATGACAGAATAGAACCAGCACTAAAGATTATAGTAAGTGCTTTTAGCAAAGTAGTGACATGGGTTACTAAATTACCAACGTCAATTCAATTAGCGGTTGTTGAGTTTGGATTATTTGTAGCAGTTTTAGGTCCTTTAGTTTTTATGTTCGGTTTATTTATCAGCGTGATGGGGAATGCAATGACAGTTTTAGGACCCTTGTTAATAAACGTTAATAAAGCTAGTGGTTTATTCGCGTTTTTAAGAACTAAAATCGCATCACTTGTTAAACTATTTCCGATTTTAGGTGTGCCGATATCAAGTTTAACGTTGCCTATAACATTAATTGTAGGTGCATTAGTTGGTATTGGCATAGCTTTCTATCAAGCTTATAAACGTTCAGAAACTTTTAGAAATATTGTAAATCTGGCAATCTCTGGTGTAGCAAACGCATTTAAAGCAGCTAAACTAGCGTTACAAGGTTTCTTTGATTTATTCAAAGGTGATAGTAAAGGCGCGGTTACCCTAGAGAAGATATTTCCACCCGAAACTGTAGCAGGAATACAAAATGTAGTTAATACGATTAGAACAACTTTCTTTAAAGTAGTTGATGCAATCGTTGGTTTCGCCAAAGAGATAGGCGCTCAATTAGCCTCTTTCTGGAAAGAGAACGGCTCAGAAATAACACAAGCTTTGCAAAATATAGCTGGTTTCATTAAAGCAACCTTTGAATTTATTTTTAACTTTATTATTAAACCAATCATGTTTGCGATTTGGCAAGTGATGCAATTTATTTGGCCGGCGGTTAAAGCTTTGATTGTCAGCACTTGGGAAAATATCAAAGGTGTAATACAAGGTGCTTTAAATATAATACTTGGCTTTATTAAGTTCTTTTCAAGTTTATTCACTGGTAATTGGCGAGGTGTTTGGGACGGTATTGTGATGATACTAAAAGGCACTGTGCAGTTAATTTGGAATTTAATACAACTGTGGTTTGTAGGTAAGATTCTAGGTGTTGTTAGATACTTTGGTGGATTGCTTAAAGGTTTAATATCCGGTATCTGGGGTGTTATCAAAGGTATTTTCACAAAATCATTATCTGCAATTTGGAATGCAACGAAAAGTATTTTTGGTTTCTTATACAATAGTGTTAAATCTATTTTCACTAATATGAAAAACTGGTTATCTAGTACGTGGAATAATATCAAAAGCAATACCGTCGGCAAGGCTCATTCGTTATTTACGGGTGTAAGGTCTAAATTCACAAGTTTATGGAATGCGACGAAAGATATATTTACTAAATTAAGAAATTGGATGTCAAACATCTGGAACTCTATTAAAGATAACACGGTAGGTATAGCTGGTCGTTTGTGGGATAAAGTGCGTAACATCTTTGGAAGCATGCGTGACGGTTTAAAATCTATCATTGGTAAAATTAAAGATCATATCGGTGGTATGGTAGACGCTGTTAAAAGAGGTCTTAATAAATTAATTGAAGGTTTAAACTGGGTCGGTGGTAAGTTGGGTATGGACAAAATACCGAAGTTACACACTGGTACTGAACATACGCATACTACTACAAGATTAGTTAAGAACGGTAAGATTGCGCGGGATACGTTCGCTACGGTTGGGGATAAAGGACGTGGAAATGGTCCGAATGGTTTCAGAAATGAAATGATTGAATTCCCTAATGGCAAACGGGTACTTACGCCTAATACAGATACGACAGCGTACTTACCTAAAGGTTCAAAAGTATATAACGGCGCACAAACTTATTCAATGTTAAATGGAACGCTTCCAAGATTTAGCATAGGTACTATGTGGAAAGATATTAAATCCGGTGCATCATCGGCATTTAACTGGACAAAAGATCAAATAGGTAAAGGTACAAAGTGGCTTGGCGATAAAGTTGGTGATGTCATGGACTTTATCGATAATCCAGGCAAACTTTTAAATTATGTACTTCAAGCGTTTGGAGTTGATTTCAGTTCTCTAACTAAAGGTATGGGTATTGCTGGCGATATAACAAAAGCTGCATGGTCTAAGATTAAGAAAAGTGCAATCAAGTGGCTTGAGGATGCTTTCGCAGAGTCGGGTGATGGCGGTGTATTAGATATGAATAAATTACGTTACTTATACGGTCACACTGCTGCTTATACACGAGAAACCGGACGCCCATTCCATGAAGGTCTGGATTTTGATTACATTTACGAACCTGTTCCATCAACCATTAATGGTAGAGCACAAGTTATGCCTTTTCATAATGGTGGTTATGGAAAATGGGTGAAAATTGTAAAGGGCGCCTTAGAAGTTATTTATGCACATTTATCTAAATATAAAGTTAAAACTGGTCAACAAGTTAGGGTCGGCCAGACTGTTGGTATATCGGGGAATACGGGGTTTAGTACAGGACCTCACTTACATTATGAGATGCGTTGGAATGGAAGACATAGAGACCCGTTACCGTGGTTAAGAAAGAATAATGGGGGCGGCAAAAGTACACCCGGTGGTAATGGTGCAGCTAATGCTAGACGAGCTATTAAGGCTGCTCAAAATATTTTAGGAGGAAGGTATAAGGCGAGTTGGATTACTAACGAGATGATGCGTGTTGCGAGTCGTGAATCCAATTATACAGCTAATGCAGTCAATAATTGGGATAGCAACGCAAGAGCTGGTATACCTTCAAGAGGTATGTTCCAAATGATAGATCCTTCATTTAGAGCGTACGCAAAGTCGGGTTACAATAATCCTCTCAACCCAACTCATCAAGCTATATCGGCTATGAGATATATTGTGGGTAAATGGGTACCAAGAACAGGCTCATGGAGAGCTGCGTTCAAACGCGCTGGTGATTACGCATATGCTACTGGTGGCAAAGTCTATAACGGATTGTACCACTTAGGGGAAGAAGGATATCCAGAGTGGATAATACCTACTGATCCAAGTAGAGCGAACGAAGCACACAAATTATTAGCTTTAGCTGCTAACGATATTGATAACCGCTCTAAAAATAAGCGACCAAACAACTTACCAAATCCAAGTATAAGTAATAGTGATACAAACTATATTCATACATTGGAGAATAAACTGGATGCGGTTATTAATTGTTTGGTTAGTTTGGTTGAGTCTAATCAAGTTATTGCAGATAAGGATTACGAACCAGTTATTAATAAGTATGTGTTTGAAGATGAGGTAAATAATTCTATCGATAAACGAGAGCGTCACGAATCTACAAGAGTTAGATTTAGAAGAGGAGGCACGATAATCTAATGCAAGATACAATTCAAATAGACAATAAAACCATTGAATGGTTAGTTGTACAAAGAGGGTTTGAGATACCCTCTTTTAATTTTGTTACTGAAAAAGAAAGTGTGAAAGGTAGAACAGGTTCTATTGCTAAAGCTCGTTATCTAAATGATATCGAATTTGAATTACCTCTAATAATTAGAAATGAAGTCTTGGCGCCAGGTGGACAAAAAACGCATGACGATATATTGGAAGAGTTAGTTGAATTTTTTGATATTGACAATTTAAAGCCGAAAAAACTTAAATTCAAATCTCAAAACTGGTATTGGTTTGCATACTTTGATGGACCATTAAAATTACCGAAAAACCCAAGAGGTTCAGTGAAGTTCACTATCAAAGTAGTACTAACAGACCCTTACAAATATTCAGTAACAGGAAATAAAAATACTGCGATTTCAGACCAAGTTTCAGTTGTAAATAGTGGGACTGCTGACACTCCTTTAATTGTTGAAGCCCGAGCAATTAAACCATCTAGTTACTTTATGATCACTAAAAATGATGAAGATTATTTTATGGTTGGTGATGATGAGGTAACCAAAGAAGTTAAGGATTACATGCCTCCTGTTTATCATAGTGAGTTTCGTGATTTCAAAGGTTGGACTAAGATGATTACTGAAGATATTCCAAGTAATGATTTAGGTGGTAAGGTCGGCGGTGACTTTGTGATATCCAATCTTGGCGAAGGATATAAAGCAACTAATTTTCCTGATGCAAAAGGTTGGGTTGGTGCTGGCACGAAACGAGGGCTCCCTAAAGCGATGACAGATTTTCAAATTACCTATAAATGTATTGTTGAACAAAAAGGTAAAGGTGCCGGAAGAACAGCACAACATATTTATGATAGTGATGGTAAGTTACTTGCTTCTATTGGTTATGAAAATAAATATCATGATAGAAAAATAGGACATATTGTTGTTACGTTGTATAACCAAAAAGGAGACCCCAAAAAGATATACGACTATCAGAATAAACCGATAATGTATAACTTGGACAGAATCGTTGTTTATATGCGGCTCAGAAGAGTAGGTAATAAATTTTCTATTAAAACTTGGAAATTTGATCACATTAAAGACCCAGATAGACGTAAACCTATTGATATGGATGAGAAAGAGTGGATAGATGGCGGTAAGTTTTATCAGCGTCCAGCTTCTATCATAGCTATCTATAGTGCGAAGTATAACGGTTATAAGTGGATGGAGATGAATGGATTAGGTTCATTCAATACGGAGATTCTACCGAAACCGAAAGGCGCAAGGGATGTCATTATACAAAAAGGTGATTTAGTGAAAATAGATATGCAAGCAAAAAGTGTTGTCATCAATGAGGAACCAATGTTGAGCGAGAAATCGTTTGGAAGTAATTATTTCAATGTTGATTCTGGGTACAGTGAATTAATCATACAACCTGAAAACATCTTTGATACGACGGTTAAATGGCAAGATAGATATTTATAGAAAGGAGATGAGAGTGTGATACATGTTTTAGATTTTAACGACAAGATTATAGATTTCCTTTCTACTGATGACCCTTCCTTAGTTAGAGCGATTCATAAACGTAATGTTAATGACAATTCAGAAATGCTTGAACTGCTCATATCATCAGAAAGAGCTGAAAAGTTCCGTGAACGACATCGTGTTATTATAAGGGATTCAAACAAACAATGGCGTGAATTTATTATTAACTGGGTTCAAGATACGATGGACGGCTACACAGAGATAGAATGTATAGCGTCTTATCTTGCTGATATAACAACAGCTAAACCGTATGCACCAGGCAAATTTGAGAAAAAGATAACTTCAGAAGCATTGAAAGATGTGTTGAGTGATACAGGTTGGGAAGTTTCTGAACAAACCGAATACGATGGCTTACGTACTACGTCATGGACTTCTTATCAAACTAGATATGAAGTTTTAAAGCAATTATGTACAACCTATAAAATGGTATTGGATTTTTATATAGAGCTTAGTTCTAATACCGTCAAAGGTAGATATGTGGTACTCAAAAAGAAAAACAGCTTATTCAAAGGTAAAGAAATTGAGTATGGTAAAGATTTGGTTGGGTTAACTAGGAAGATTGATATGTCAGAAATCAAAACAGCATTAATTGCTGTGGGACCCGAAAATGACAAAGGAAAGCGTTTAGAGTTAGTTGTGACTGATGACGAAGCACAAAGTCAATTCAACTTACCTACCCGTTATATTTGGGGAATATACGAACCTCAATCAGATGATCAAAATATGAATGAAACACGGTTGCGTTCTTTAGCCAAAACAGAGTTAAATAAACGTAAGTCGGCAGTTATGTCATATGAGATTACTTCTACTGATTTGGAAGTTACGTATCCGCACGAGATTATATCAATTGGTGATACAGTCAGAGTAAAACATAGAGATTTTAACCCGCCATTGTATGTAGAGGCAGAAGTTATTGCCGAAGAATATAACATAATTTCAGAAAATAGCACATATACATTCGGTCAACCTAAAGAGTTCAAAGAATCAGAATTACGAGAAGAGTTTAACAAGCGATTGAACATAATACATCAAAAGTTAAACGATAATATTAGCAATATCAACACTATAGTTAAAGATGTTGTAGATGGTGAATTAGAATACTTTGAACGCAAAATACACAAAAGTGATACACCGCCAGAAAATCCAGTCAATGATATGCTTTGGTATGATACAAGTAACCCTGATGTTGCTGTCTTGCGTAGATATTGGAATGGTCGATGGATTGAAGCAACACCAAATGATGTTGAAAAATTAGGTGGTATAACAAGAGAGAAAGCGCTATTCAGTGAATTAAACAATATTTTTATTAATTTATCTATACAACACGCTAGTCTTTTGTCAGAAGCTACAGAATTACTTAATAGCGAGTACTTAGTAGATAATGATTTGAAAGCGGACTTACAAGCAAGTTTAGACGCTGTGATTGATGTTTATAATCAAATTAAAAATAATTTAGAATCTATGACACCCGAAACTGCAACGATTGGTCGGTTGGTAGATACACAAGCTTTATTTCTTGAGTATAGAAAGAAATTACAAGATGTTTATACAGATGTAGAAGATGTCAAAATCGCCATTTCAGATAGATTTAAATTATTACAGTCACAATACACTGATGAAAAATATAAAGAAGCGTTGGAAATAATAGCAACAAAATTTGGTTTAACGGTGAATGAAGATTTGCAGTTAGTCGGAGAACCTAATGTTGTTAAATCAGCTATTGAAGCAGCTAGAGAATCCACAAAAGAACAATTACGTGACTATGTAAAAACATCGGACTATAAAACAGACAAAGACGGTATTGTTGAACGTTTAGATACTGCTGAAGCTGAGAGAACGACTTTAAAAGGTGAAATCAAAGATAAAGTTACGTTAAACGAATATCGAAACGGATTGGAAGAACAAAAACAATATACTGATGACCAGTTAAGTGATTTGTCCAATAATCCTGAGATTAAAGCAAGTATTGAACAAGCAAATCAAGAAGCGCAAGAAGCTTTAAAATCATACATTGATGCTCAAGATGATCTTAAAGAGAAGGAATCGCAAGCGTATGCTGATGGTAAAATTTCGGAAGAAGAGCAACGCGCTATACAAGATGCTCAAGCTAAACTTGAAGAGGCAAAACAAAACGCAGAACTAAAGGCTAGAAACGCTGAAAAGAAAGCTAATGCTTATACAGACAACAAGGTCAAAGAAAGCACAGATGCACAGAGGAAAACATTGACTCGCTATGGTTCTCAAATTATACAAAATGGTAAGGAAATCAAATTAAGAACTACTAAAGAAGAGTTTAATGCAACCAATCGTACACTTTCAAATATATTAAACGAGATTGTTCAAAATGTTACAGATGGAACAACAATCAGATATGATGATAACGGAGTGGCTCAAGCTTTGAATGTGGGGCCACGTGGTATTAGATTAAATGCTGATAAAATTGATATTAACGGTAATAGAGAAATAAACCTTCTTATCCAAAATATGCGAGATAAAGTAGATAAAACCGATATTGTCAACAGCCTTAATTTATCAAGAGAGGGTCTTGATATCAATGTTAATAGAATTGGAATTAAAGGCGGTGACAATAACAGATATGTTCAAATACAGAATGATTCTATTGAACTAGGTGGTATTGTGCAACGTACTTGGAGAGGGAAACGTTCAACAGACGATATTTTTACGCGACTGAAAGACGGTCACCTAAGATTTAGAAATAATACCGCAGGCGGTTCACTTTATATGTCACATTTTGGTATTTCAACATATATTGATGGAGAAGGCGAAGACGGAGGTTCATCCGGTACTATTCAATGGTGGGATAAAACTTACAGTGATAGCGGTATGAATGGCATAACAATCAATTCTTATGGCGGTGTAGTCGCTTTAACATCTGACTACAATCGAATTATTATCGATTCATATGCTTCAGCTAATATTGAAAGTAGAGAAGCGCCGATATATTTATCTCCGAACACCAAAAATAAACCTGGTTTAAACCGATTCGCATTCACATTATCAAACGCTGATAGTGCATACGAAACTGACGGTTATATCATGTTTGGTTCAGATGAAAACTATAAGTACGGTGCTGGATTAAGATTTTCTAAACGTAGTAATAAAGGATTGGTTCAAGTCGTTAATGGTGACTATGCTACAGGCGGAGACACTACAATTGAATCAGGTATGGGCAAATTCAACTTAGTTAAACGAAGAGATGGAAATAGTTACGTTAGCATTCAAAGTTATGATTTATTGGCGGTAGGTTCTGATAATGCTGGCGATAGAGTCGCTTCTAATTCTATTTATAAGCGTACTTATTCAGCACCTGCTAACTTACACATTACTTCTGCTGGAACAATTGGGCGTGCTACTTCTGCCAAAAAGTATAAAATTTCAATCGAAAACCAATACATCAATGAAGACGATCAGTTCAGTCATTCAAAAGAGATTTTAAAGCTTCCAATTCGTACATGGTTTGACAAATATGAATCGGAAATAATGGCTAAAGAATTGGAAAGTGGTAAAAAGTTATCTGATGATACTTTTAAACTTAGTCGACATACTGGCTTAATAGCGGAAGAGGTTGAAGAATTAGGATTTAATGAATTTGTTATTTATGATGACAACGGAGAAATCGAAGGTATCGCATACGATAGACTTTGGGTTCATTTAATACCTATTATTAAAAACCAGCAATCAAAAATCGAAAAACTGGAGGAATTAATAAATGAATGATAGCAATCAAGGTTTACAAGCCAATCCACAATATACAATTCACTATTTATCGCAAGAAATCACAAGACTAACACAAGAAAATGCAATGTTAAAAGCATATATACAAGAACAAAATGAAAAAAGCAAAAGTGCTGAGGAAGAGTAATCCTTGGCACTATTTTTATACAAAAATTTAAGGAGGTCATTTAATATGGCAAATGAAATTATCAAAAAAACAGAGAGATTTATTTTAGTACAAATTGACAAAGAGGGAACAGAGCGCGTTTTGTATCAAGATTTTGTAGGCAGTTTTACAACGTCCGATTCAGCAAGTTATGCACAAGATTTTAAATCTGAGGAAAACGCTAAAAAGATTGCTGAAACTTTAAATCTTTTATATCAATTAACAGGCAATCAAAACGGTGTGAAAGTTGTGAAAGAAGTTGTGGATAGAACTGACTTGTCATCTGATAAATCAGTTGATAGCGAAACAATGTAACTATACTAAGTTATGAGCATTACGCTCATAGCTTTCTTAGAAAGTAGGTGTAGTTTTGGATGATATTCAGAAAATAAAAAAAGAGCTTTCTGAATTAGTTGAACGTGTTGATGATGTTGAAATACTAGCAAACGAAACAGCTGATCATGTGCTTGAACTTAGAGAGGAACATAAGCAACATCATAATGAACTAAGAGAATCTCATAAAGAACTTAAAGATAAGCAAGATAAAGTTGTAGATGAGAATTTAGAGCAAACAAAGATATTAAACAGAATTGAAGAAAGATATCAAACGCAAGTAGATGTTGCGCAAAAAAATGAAGAAAAGACACTCGCCCAAAATAAATGGCTCGTAGGTGCCATATGGGCGCTTGTAACAATTGTTATGATTGCAGTCATTACTGCATCAATTACTGCGTTATTACCTTAAGGGAGGTGGACATAATGAGTTGGGCAAGATGGTTATCATGTTATTTGTATGGTCGTAAATGTAAATAATGTTTTTGGTCAGTGCATCGGCACTGGCTTTTTATTTTGATTGAAAAGAGGTACGTACATGGTATTACACAGCTCAAAAGACAGGAAGCATACTGCAAGTGAAGTTGGGAAGTGTTGTTAATACCAAGTAAGTAAGATATCTGAAATGTATAATAGAGTAAAAATGAAATCTTTTTATTATAGACAAATATAAAAAGTGTATAGTAATATATGTATGTATAATTAAATGATAATCATTTCATAATTATTGTATATAACTAAATAACTACTTAACAAAAATAATTATGCTTTAGAGGTGAGCAAAATGAAAAAAACAGCATTTACATTACTTTTATTCATTGCCCTAACGTTGACAACAAGTCCACTTGTAAATGGTAGCGAGAAAAGCGAAGAAATAAATGAAAAAGATTTGCGAAAAAAGTCTGAATTGCAGGGAACAGCTTTAGGCAATCTTAAACAAATCTATTATTACAATGAAAAAGCTAAAACTGAAAATAAAGAGAGTCACGATCAATTTTTACAGCATACTATATTGTTTAAAGGCTTTTTTACAGATCATTCGTGGTATAACGATTTATTAGTAGATTTTGATTCAAAGGATATTGTTGATAAATATAAAGGGAAAAAAGTAGACTTGTATGGTGCTTATTATGGTTATCAATGTGCGGGTGGTACACCAAACAAAACAGCTTGTATGTATGGTGGTGTAACGTTACATGATAATAATCGATTGACCGAAGAGAAAAAAGTGCCGATCAATTTATGGCTAGACGGTAAACAAAATACAGTACCTTTGGAAACGGTTAAAACGAATAAGAAAAATGTAACTGTTCAGGAGTTGGATCTTCAAGCAAGACGTTATTTACAGGAAAAATATAATTTATATAACTCTGATGTTTTTGATGGGAAGGTTCAGAGGGGATTAATCGTGTTTCATACTTCTACAGAACCTTCGGTTAATTACGATTTATTTGGTGCTCAAGGACAGTATTCAAATACACTATTAAGAATATATAGAGATAATAAAACGATTAACTCTGAAAACATGCATATTGATATATATTTATATACAAGTTAAACATGGTAGTTTTGACCACGTAATGTTCAGATTATTATGAACCGAGAATAATCTAAAAGTTTACAAGCAGTAAAAAAAGTATATGTGCTATAATATGCTTTGAGCAAGTTGGATAGATGGTGGCTATCTGAGTATAAGGAGGTGGTGCCTATGGTGGCATTACTGAAATCTTTAGAAAGGAGACGCCTAATGATTACAATTAGTACCATGTTGCAGTTTGGTTTATTCCTTATTGCATTGATAGGTCTAGTAATCAAGCTTATTGAATTAAGCAATAAAAAATAACCATCGCTAACTTTGGCTGGTTTCGATGGTTAAATGGTTATTAATTTAATCTTTAATCTAAAATAGCCACCGTCTTTTTAACGGGCTCACTAGGGTAACATGTTTGCGCATGTTGCCCTTTTTCTATATATAAATTAACACACCATAATATAAATATCAAATAGACGGCTTATTGGTCGTCTTTTTATTTTGGATAAAAGGAGATAAGAATATGATTAATTGGAAAATTAGAATGAAACAAAAATCATTTTGGGTAGCGATATTGTCAGCTATCTTTTTATTTGCTCAAAACATCGCCAAAGCTATTGGGTATGATATTCAAGTTTATACAGAGCAATTAACAGACGGTTTAAACGCTATATTAGGATTTTTAGTATTAACTGGTGTGATTCAAGACCCGACTACTAAAGGTATAGGTGATAGCCACCAAGCTTTAGAATATGAAGAACCAAGAAGAAAATACTAGGAGGTAAAATAATGAAAACATACAGTGAAGCAAGAGCAAGGTTACGTTGGTATCAAGGTAGATATATTGATTTTGACGGTTGGTATGGTTACCAATGTGCAGATTTAGCAGTTGATTACATTTATTGGTTGTTAGAAATTAGAATGTGGGGAAATGCAAAAGATGCAATCAATAACGATTTTAAAAACATGGCAACAGTATATGAAAACACACCATCGTTTGTTCCACAAATAGGTGATGTGGCTGTATTTACCAAAGGAATATATAAACAATACGGTCATATTGGTTTAGTGTTTAATGGTGGTAATACAAATCAATTTTTAATTTTGGAACAGAACTATGACGGTAACGCAAATACGCCTGCAAAGTTACGTTGGGATAATTATTACGGCTGTACTCACTTTATTAGACCTAAGTATAAAAGTGAGGGCTTAATGAATAAGATCACAAATAAAGTTAAACCACCTGCTCAAAAAGCAGTCGGTAAATCTGCAAGTAAAATAACAGTTGGAAGTAAAGCGCCTTATAACCTTAAATGGTCAAAAGGTGCTTATTTTAATGCGAAAATCGACGGCTTAGGTGCTACTTCAGCCACTAGATACGGTGATAATCGTACTAACTATAGATTCGATGTTGGACAGGCTGTATACGCGCCTGGAACATTAATATATGTGTTTGAAATTATAGATGGTTGGTGTCGCATTTATTGGAACAATCATAATGAGTGGATATGGCATGAGAGATTGATTGTGAAAGAAGTGTTTTAATTCTTAGGTTAAAATGTTAAATATTTGTTAATTATTTTTTAATGTAAGTTTAGTTTCTTTTAATATTTTATTGATTTTTAATATTTTCTCAATATAAAATGAAGTTGTTGATATTTATCATCTTAAATAAGGGTGTTAGCTATAAAAAGAGATAAATAAAAACAAATATATTATATTTGGAGGAAGCGCCATGCTCAAAAGAAGTTTATTATTTTTAACTGTTTTATTGTTATTATTCTCATTTTCTTCAATTACTAATGAGGTAAGTGCATCAAGTTCATTCGACAAAGGAAAATATAAAAAAGGCGATGACGCGAGTTATTTTGAACCAACAGGCCCGTATTTGATGGTAAATGTGACTGGAGTTGATGGTAAAGGAAATGAATTGCTATCCCCTCATTATGTCGAGTTTCCTATTAAACCTGGGACTACACTTACAAAAGAAAAAATTGAATACTATGTCGAATGGGCATTAGATGCGACAGCATATAAAGAGTTTAGAGTAGTTGAATTAGATCCAAGCGCAAAGATCGAAGTCACTTATTATGATAAGAATAAGAAAAAAGAAGAAACGAAGTCTTTCCCTATAACAGAAAAAGGTTTTGTTGTCCCAGATTTATCAGAGCATATTAAAAACCCTGGATTCAACTTAATTACAAAGGTTGTTATAGAAAAGAAATAAAACAAAATAGTTGTTTATTATAGAAAGCAATGTCTTGATTGAATATGTGTAGTGAAAATTATCTTTCATCAAATTCTCATTCATGCACGAATGGTTCTTCCCCACCTAATCAGATATTAGGTGACTTATGGGGAGAAATCAGTTAGGATGAAAAAGTGGATAATCCTTTTTTAGGCAGGTACTTCGGTACTTGCCTATTTTTTTATGTTATAATCTTTCTAGACGTATTCAAAGGACGTCTTTTTAGATTGTATGTTATAGCTAGCTTTCGGGCTAGTTTTTTGCTATGATGTGTTACACATGCATCAACTATTTACATCTATCCTTGTTCACCCAAGCATGTCACTGGGTGTTTTTTTCTTATGATAGAGAGCATAGTTTTCATACTACTCCCCCGTAGTATATATGACTTTAGCATTCCCGTATAATAGTTTACGGGGTGCTTTTTATGTTATAATTAAGTGTATATAGTAGGAGTGAACTATATAGCCTGTTAAGTGGCCTAGTAACCTAACACTTATCCTGCAATTGATATCCTTTTTGCCCTTCACTCGATACATATATCTCAACAACATAGAAATATTACAGTCGCTACACCGCATCTTAAATGGTGTGGTTATTTTTATTGGAAGTGTGTATCAGGTATCAGTAATGTTAAAACACCAGCTAAAAATGAAAAGAATTCACCAGTGCCAGCAGGTTATACACTCGATAAAAACAATGTACCGTATAAAAAAGAGACTGGTTATTACACAGTTGCCAATGTTAAAGGTAATAACGTGAGGGATGGCTATTCAACTAATTCAAGAATTACAGGTGTATTACCCAATAACGCAACGATCAAATATGACGGCGCATATTGCATTAATGGCTATAGATGGATTACTTATATTGCTAATAATGGACAACGTTGTTATATAGCGACAGGAGAGGTAGACAAGGCAGGTAATAGAATAAGTAGTTTTGGTAATTTTAGCGCACTTTGAAAAAAAGTGTGTAAAGTTTCATATGAAGTTAATTAATTTATTATAGAATAGTTTGAAATTATGCTATAATCATTTTAGACACAGCAATGTGTTCAAATTTTCATCTATTCATAAGCTAGCCTTCGGGCTAGTTTTTTTTGTGCTATATATTTGTTTTAATTAAATAAAATTAGATAATGCAATAGTAGCCATTTTATGTTAATATTACCTTGGGCGTTTTCAAGGAGCGCCTTTCATTTTTTATGTATTGCTCCCCTTCGGGCTAGTATATTAAATTTATTTTTGCGCTTTCCAAATCAATGTATATGTGTTATATTGTTTATGGGAAGTAGGTAAGCATTTCGGTGCTTACCTTTTTTTGTTTTTCTATAAATACAATAAGGTATGTCAATTTGATAATTTATTAATTTTCATTTAATAAGAAGATCTATATAGTTAATGAATAATTAATGTACTTTTTTTTAGTTAGTCATTAAAATAAATTAGTACTAATTACTAAGGAGAATAAAAAATGAAAATTAGAAAATCTATACTTGCGGGAACTTTAGCAATCGTTTTAGCATCACCACTAGTAACTAATCTAGATAAAAATGAGGCACAAGCTAGCACAAGCTTGCCAACATCGAATGAATATCAAAACGAAAAGTTAGCTAATGAATTAAAATCGTTATTAGATGAACTAAATGTTAATGAATTAGCTACTGGAAGTTTAAACACTTATTATAAGCGAACTATAAAAATTTCAGGTCAAAAAGCAATGTATGCTCTTAAGTCAAAAGACTTTAAGAAAATGTCAGAAGCAAAATATCAACTTCAAAAGATTTATAATGAAATTGACGAAGCACTAAAAAGTAAATATTAAAAAAACCACCCGTAAAAGGGTGGTTTTAATTTTCTAGATAATATAAAAGTGTTCATAAATAAAACAGTATAGGTAAACAATAAAGTATTGAAAAAAGTAAGTTTAATATGAAAATTGTTAAATGAACGACATCTTTTGTTTTTATAAATATCAAGAAAATAATCAAACTCAAAATAAATAACGTAACTGTAGTCATAGGCGTCCATACATAATCAGCATTAGTCATTAAGAATGGTGCGGCCATTATGAAAAAATTTATAATGCAGATGAAATAGACAATTAGACTATAAATTAGGTAAATAACAATACACACCCTTCATAAATAAATAATTTAAATCCTATATATTTTAACAAAAGTAAAACACAGAAGTGTAGAAAATAAAAAATATTGGTAAATAAAATCAATAAGTTTAACCAATATGTTGCTCGCTTCATACCGTATATTGCAACAAAAATTCCGATCAAGAAAAATATAGCCCCTATGATAAAACAGAAATCCGATGCTGAATTATTAAAAAATGAGGTGTTTAGAGTTAGAAAATGAGTTAATGAGTTGACTATAACTAATAAGATATTAATTATATTTGTATGGTTCTTCACATGATACCTCCAAGTAAAAAAATCTAATTAATAAAGTGAATGCTTGATGAACAAGCAGTTATTCCAAACAGAATCAATAAGAAAAGTAGAATCAACATGCTAATGCCCCATAAACAACCCTTTTCACTTTCACTATTATTAATTTCTTGACTTCTTTTAAAGATATTATTACTTTTACATTCTTTAGTTGTTTTAAATTTCACGTTTTTATTACTTCCTTTTGTTTAAAAGTTTACAATGAATTTTTGATTATAATAATATATTCAAAATAGTACTATCTAGTTTGATATGTCAAGCAATATTATTATAAAATTGGAATTCTGAGTTGTCTACTCTAATTTATTATATTTACCTATAAAAATACACCTCAAAAAATAGATTTTTCAGTCTAGCTTTTGGGGTGTACATTCCACACAAACATGTGATTATTTTGATGTTTCTATTAAACTTGTAATTTTAAATTTAAAGTCCCTAAAAAGTCCCTAAAATTTTATTTTATATGAGGTATTATTGATAATGATAAAGTTATAAACCTTGATATTATGCTGTTTTACTTTTTGAATGATAAGTAATTTTATGTTAAAAGTCTCCAGTTTGGATACAAAACGGTCGATAACATATAAACGTTATGACTAACTAACTTCAAATCAGTATCATCTTTCTTAGATTCGGCTTTGGCACTATTGTCAGTAAGTGCACCAACTAATAATAAATTTGCTAATGCAAGTGTTGCAACTTTTTTTAGTGAATTGGATTTTGTTTTTTTCACCATCATTATCACTCCTTTTATATAGCTTACAACAAAATAGATGCAAAATTGATTAACTAAATTTAAATTAATTATTAAATCGAATTTATATTTTTAAGTAAATGTTTTTTGAGTATAAAGATGCTGTAAATATAATTGACAAATGTAATCGGAATTAAGAAATGAAGATTGTTATGACATTTAAGTTTGAAACTTGGTATAAACAAAATCAAACAACATTTTAGGTATTGTAAATTAGTTAGTTAATCAAAATTAAAAGAACTTTTAACAGTGTTAAAAAATTATTGTTAAAGATAATTTATTATTAATATTCAGTTAATTCAAAAAATAGAGAAAGTCTGGCTATAATAAAGTTGCAATCACGAATTACATAAAAAAGGAGAGATAATTTATGAAATTTAAGTCATTGATTACAACAACATTAGCATTAGGCGTTATAGCATCAACAGGAGCAAACTTTAATACTAACGAAGCATCTGCCGCAGCTAAGCCATTAGATAAATCATCAAGTACATTACACCATGGACATTCTAACATCCAGATTCCATATACAATTACTGTGAACGGCACAAGCCAAAACATTTTATCAAGCTTAACATTTAATAAGAATCAAAATATTAGTTATAAAGATATAGAGAATAAAGTTAAATCAGTTTTATACTTTAATAGAGGTATTAGTGATATCGATTTAAGACTTTCAAAGCAAGCGGAATATACGGTTCATTTTAAAAATGGAACGAAGAAAGTTATAGATTTGAAATCAGGTATCTACACAGCTGACTTAATCAATACAAGTGACATTAAAGCTATCAGTGTTAACGTAGATACTAAAAAGCAACCTAAAGATAAAGCTAAAGCAAATGTTCAAGTGCCATATACAATCACAGTGAACGGCACAAGCCAAAACATTTTATCAAACCTAACATTTAATAAAAATCAAAATATTAGTTACAAAGATTTAGAGGGTAAAGTTAAATCAGTTTTAGAATCAAATAGAGGTATTACTGATGTTGATTTAAGACTTTCGAAGCAAGCGAAATATACAGTTAATTTTAAAAATGGAACGAAGAAAGTTATAGATTTGAAATCAGGTATTTACACAGCGAATTTAATCAATTCAAGTGATATTAAAAGTATCAATATTAACGTAGATACAAAAAAACATATCGAAAATAAAGCTAAAAGAAACTATCAAGTTCCATATTCAATTAATCTAAATGGTACATCTACAAACATTTTATCGAATCTTTCATTTTCAAATAAACCTTGGACAAATTACAAAAATTTAACTAGTCAAATAAAATCAGTACTGAAGCATGATAGAGGTATTAGTGAACAAGATTTAAAATATGCTAAGAAAGCTTATTATACTGTTTATTTTAAAAATGGTGGTAAAAGAATCTTACAGTTAAATTCAAAAAATTACACAGCAAACTTAGTTCATGCGAAAGATGTTAAGAGAATTGAAATTACTGTTAAAACAGGAACTAAAGCGAAAGCAGACAGATATGTACCATACACAATTGCAGTAAATGGCACATCAACACCAATTTTATCAAAACTAAAAATTTCGAATAAACAATTAATTAGTTACAAATATTTAAACGACAAAGTGAAATCTGTATTAAAAAGTGAAAGAGGTATCAGTGATCTTGACTTAAAATTTGCGAAACAAGCAAAATATACAGTATATTTCAAAAATGGAAAGAAACAAGTAGTGAATTTAAAATCAGACATCTTTACACCTAATTTATTTAGTGCCAAAGATATTAAAAAGATAGATATTGATGTTAAAACAGGGTCAAAAGCGAAAGCGGATAGCTATGTACCATACACAATTGCAGTAAATGGCACATCAACACCAATTTTATCAAAACTAAAAATTTCGAATAAACAATTAATTAGTTACAAATATTTAAACGACAAAGTGAAATCTGTATTAAAAAGTGAAAGAGGTATCAGTGATCTTGACTTAAAATTTGCGAAACAAGCAAAATATACAGTATATTTCAAAAATGGAAAGAAACAAGTAGTGAATTTAAAATCAGACATCTTTACACCTAATTTATTTAGTGCCAAAGATATTAAAAAGATAGATATTGATGTAAAACAATACACTAAATCAAAAAAAAAATAAATAAATCTAATAATGTGAAATTCCCAGTAACAATAAATAAATTTGAAAACATAGTTTCAAATGAATTTGTGTTCTATAATGCAAGCAAAATTACAATTAATGATTTAAGTATAAAACTTAAATCAGCAATTGCAAATGATCAAGGGATAACTAAACATGACATAGAACTTGCTGAACGCGCAGTGTATAAAGTGTATTTTAAAAATGGTTCGTCAAAATATGTAGACTTAAAAACTGAGTATAAAGATGAAAGAGTATTTAAAGCAACTGACATTAAAAAGGTAGATATTGAACTTAAATTCTAATCTTTAATTTTATAATAAGGCATCTCACAATCGTGGGGTGCCTTTTACATTTGTAGAGATGTGATGCTTGAATGTTTGAAGTGATTTGCCAAAAGTTATATAAATTGGTTCTATAATAAATCGGACTGATAGAAAAAGTTTTTTACTTTTCATCTGTCCGATTTTTTGATTTTGTTAGGAGAGATGTATAAAACTAATTAGGTATAGTGTTTGACAAGTTGCTGAATAAAATATATCTTATGATACTTTGAAAGAAGGAATAATTTTAAAAATAAAAAACCAATAATCCGAGTCATACTCATCAGATTATTGGTTGAAATTAATTATCTTAAGTCATCAATCGCTTTAGCAATTGAATCAAATACATGTGGGATATCTTCTTTTTCTACACAGCTAAACGCAATACGAATATCTGTTGCATTAAGTGCAATAACACCAATTGAATATTTTTCAATTAAATGTTTACGAAGTTCTTCAGGGTCAACATCATGAACTTTTATTGCCATAAAGTATCCAGAGTTAAAGTCATAGGCTTGCCAATGTGAATGATATTGATCAGCATAGACAACTTCCTTAGTGACTTCATAGCGTTCTTTTAATGTTTGAATATTTTGTTCGATTTCTTTATCGAATTGTTTATTATTTTTTAATACATGCTTAACAGCGCTTTGTGTTGGAAGAGGTCCACTAGAAATGTTACTTCGTATAAGACCTTTTACTTTGGCTTCTAATACTTCTTTAGTTGTTTGATCAGACGTTCCAAATGTCATAAACCCAACACGGAATCCCCATGCGAAAAATTCTTTTGTTGCACCATCTAAACGAACAGGTAATATTGCATTTGAATTTAAATTAGATAATGCAGTAAATAATGATTGAGTATACACATCTTCATAGAATAAACCATAGTATGCGTCATCCACAACAGCTATAACTTTTGTACCTTTATCAGCTAATGCTTTAATTGCATCGACGATGGTAGTCACTTCTTTATGCGTAGGTGTGTAACCTGTCGGATTATTAGGATAATTTAAAATCATAATGACTTTATCTTTATTGTATGATTGTAAAGCTTCTACAAGTGAATCAGTAGTATAATGCCCGTCTTTATCAAAGATAGGATATGTTTGAAGGTTTGCACCATTTCTCGTATTGAAAACAAGTTTGTAATTACCCCAATTATGATCTGGTAACAAGATAGTGTCACCTTGATTTACAAATAAATCGCCAACTAAAGATAAACCATGTGTTAATGCATTCGTAACAATTGGTAGTGACATGTTGTCGATTGATAGCTCTGGATTGTCACGCAACATTTTTTGTTGCCATAAATCACGTAATTCTTCGATGCCTTGTGGTGGCGCATAAGGGAATATTTCATCTGGAGTTAAATCATTAAACATTGCATCTAAAGATGATGCAAACATTTTTCCGTCTTTGTTTGTCGCCATACCTATAGTTGCATTATATGTTGTACTCTTTGCTTCAGCAGATTGAGATAAAATGCCTTTTGGATAAAACATATTTTGACCTAAGTCAGATAACATTGCAAAGGCAGTTGCATTTGACTGTTGAAGTTGTTCATTTAAGCTTTGGGCTAAAGGATTCATTATTGCTTAACCTCTCTTTAAAAAAATTGTATGCCTATATATTATCTTCAATTATACCAAAGATAAAGTGTTGTTGGTGAATTAACGAATAATATGTAAAATCTGCTGCCAAAATACGAACATATGTTCTGTTTTTATGTTAGAATAGGTGTAGGTCATCCTTCAGTATGATACTTTAGTCGAACGGAGGTGTAGTGTAATGATGTGGTGGCAAGAAGGGATGATGACACTTATTACAGGTGGCTTACTAATTATTTTTCGACTTTGGTTAGAACTGAAATGGAAAAATAAAAAATGATCCTACACACATAAATAACCCCAAGTCTGCTGGTACCAGACTTGGGGTTGTGTAGTTTAATTCTGTGGATACACTTAAATAATATCATTGAACACAATATATCGCAATCAATAATCATTTTGATTGAATGGTTTTGTTGCGCTATTTTAGTTGAAAGTGATTAGTACCTTGAACTTTTGAAATTCAATAACTTATTAAAAAAATTTATATTTGTTATAATGTCGATGTTGAGGTGAAATAAATTGAAACATCTAACAAAAATATTTGTAGTACTTGCAATTATTTTATTTATTATTGGTTATTATTTACAAGCAACTAATCATGAAAGCCAAGGTATAAAATTATTATTAGCAGCGATTATGTTTATGATTTGTGCTTTTATAAGTAGAAGTAATGATCGACGTAAAAATAGTAAATAGAATTGACTGTTTAAAACGATTGTTTATGTTGACGCTACGGTTGTCACGTAGAGATTAAAGACATTCGTTTTAGCAGTCTTTTTTATTGAAGTAGACAATGCAAGATTAAATGGTAGTGTCATTTCATTTTATTCAACTGCTAGTAATACAATACTCAGTGTTATTTCTGAAGACTGGTTGATAATGAGACATGCATATTTACAAAACTGTGTATATTGTGTATATTGTATATATACAGAAAGTGATAGGGGGACGTTGATGAAAATAATTTTAAAAAACAATAGTGATTTTCCGATTTATGAACAGATTAAGCAACAAGTAAAACAAAATATTTTAAAGGGACATGTTGCTCCTGGAGAGCATTTGCCGTCAATGAGAGAACTTGCCAAAGATCTTCAAGTAAGTTTGATTACTACCAAACGTGCTTATGAAGATTTAGAGAAAGACGGTTTTGTTACAACAATTAGAGGAAAAGGGACCTTTGTTAAGGAGCAAGATAGTTCTATTTTAAAAGAGAAACAATTTTTTACCATTGAAAATTTGGTTAAAGAATTGGTTAATGAAGCGCAAGCCATCGAAATGTCACTTGAGGAACTTCAAGATATTTTAACGTTCATTTATGAGGAGGAATCATCATGAATGCCATAGAATTAAGTAATGTTAATTATTCAAGTGATCAGTTTAATTTAAAGAATATCTCTTTCAAAGTTCCTCAAGGATTCGTCACTGGTTTTATTGGTAGAAATGGCGCTGGTAAAACCACAATAATAAGGTTAATTATGGATTTGTATCAACCACAAACTGGTGTTATTAGAGTATTAGAAGAGGATATGGCTCTCAATCCGATAGAGTTAAAGAATAGAATTGGGTTTGTTTACTCTGAAAATTATTTTAATGAGAGATGGACTACGAAGCAACTTGAAAAAATGATTGCCCCTTTTTATCGTAAATGGGACCATCAAGTATTTGAATTTTATCTTGAAAAGTTCGATTTACCAATCAATAAATCAATAAAAACATTTTCGACTGGGATGAAAATGAAATTATCACTAGCAGTTGCATTTTCACATCATGCTGAATTGTATATTTTTGATGAGCCTACTTCAGGTCTTGATCCCTTAGCTAGAAATGAGCTATTGGAGATAATTCAGCAAGAATTAATTGATGAAAATAAAACAATATTCATGTCGACACACATTATCTCAGATTTAGAAAAAATAGCTGATTATATCATTCACTTAAGTGACGGTGAAGTTATCTTAAATGGTTCAAAAGAACAACTGTTACAAAGATATCAAGTTGTGAGTGGTGCTATTGAGGACCTTGATGATGAATTAGCATCTCTACTTATTTATGAAGAACATAAGCGTACGGGATTTATAGGATTAACAGAACATGCGCAAGTATTTAAAGAAATTTTAGGTCATAAAGTGAATATCATTACACCTTCTATTGAGAACTTAATGGTTTATCTTGAAAAGAGAAAACCTAAATATCATGAAAACATCAAATTGATGGAAGAAGGTTTTTAAATGAAGGCATTGTTAATTAGGAATTTTAAATTACGACGATATACACTTATCATCTATGTTCTATTATTAACCTTATATCCTTTTTATATAATGCTTGACTCAACAAAGTTCTTTTACCTATTGCAATCTTTTATAAGTCCAACAATATTGATTATTTGGATTTTAGATGCTGGTCACTTATTTAGACTCAATCGTAGATTAGGTGGTAATGATTCATATTATTTTTATATGAGTTTACCAGTGTCAAAAAAACAATTGCTTAATGCCAACTATATTACATGCATTGTTTTAACATTAATTGGAACGCTTGTTATTAGTTTATATGCTTATGAAGCAGATGTGATTGAACCAAATTCAATCTATTTTTCAACTGCATATGCATTTGTCATATCTAACTTCTTGTCTATACCAATTGCATTTAGTCAATTTACAGAATTGCGTAGAGTCAAAGTGCCATATGGTATATACGTGTTTACTATTATCATTTTAGTTCCATTTTTATTTTCAATTGCAATAGTGTTGGTGAATTATTTTCTTCTAAGTCAATCATCATTCCCAGATTTATATTCATATATTTTAAATATTGGTTTTCTAATTATAAGCATTGTTATACTTATTGTTAATTATTTTAAACAGCTCAATAAAATAAATACTAGAAAATTTAAAGGAGGCAGTCGATGAAATTAGAACATATTACAAAAAAATACGGCTCAAATGTCGTTTTAAATGATATTGATTTTGACTTTGGCGATAGTAGAATTGTCGGATTAATAGGAAAAAACGGTGTTGGTAAAACAACCGTTATGAAAGTAATGAATGGTAATATTATTAAATTTGATGGAAAAGTAGACATTGATAATGCAGATAATATCGGTTTTTTAATTGAGCATCCTAAATTATATGATAATAAATCAGGATTGTATAACTTGAAATTATTTGCACAAGTATTAGGTAAGGGTTTTGATAAAGCATACACAGACAAAATTATAGATGCATTTGGTATGAGACCTTATATTAAAAAGAAAGTTAAGAAATATTCAATGGGGATGAAGCAAAAGTTAGCAATTGCAGTATCTTTAATGAATAAACCTAAATTTTTAATCTTGGATGAGCCTACAAATGGTATGGATCCAGATGGCTCAATTGATGTGCTGACTACAATTAAGTCTCTAGTAAATGAACTTGATATGAGAATTCTAATATCAAGTCATAAGTTAGAAGATATTGAATTAATTTGTGATAGAGCTGTATTTTTAAGAGACGGACATTTTGTTCAAGATGTAAACATGGAGGAAGGTGTTGCATCTGACACAACGATAGTTACTGTTGATCATAAAGACTTTGATAGAACTGAAAAATATCTTGCAGAGCATTTCCAATTACAAAATGTCGACAAAGCAGACGGACATTTAATGATTAATGCACAAAAAAATTATCAAGTTATACTAAAAGCATTATCTGAATTAGATATTTATCCGAAATATATTGAAACACGTAAAAGTTCATTGCGTGATACGTACTTCAATATAAATCAAAGAGGTGATAAATAATGAGAATTTTAAATTTAGTTAAGTATGATCTTTATAGTATTTTTAAAAGTCCTTTAACATATTTAGCGATACTAGTCGTATCTAGTTTGATTGCAACTCAAAGTATACTTATGGCAAATTCTATGGATAACCCGAAACATATTATTGTCTATGGATCTGTATTTGCTGCAGCAAAATGGTTATTGTTAATAATTGGATTAATGTTTGTTGTTAAGACAATTACGCGTGATTTTTCACAAGGTACAATTCAACTATATATGAGTAAAGTTAAAACACGCGTTGGATACATTATTTCGAAAACAATTTCAATTATTTTAATTTCAATATTATTTGCATTAATTCATTATGTGATTTTGATTGTTGTGCAGGCATCTAGTAATGGAAAAAATTTGGCGTTTTCTAAATATGTAGATAATTTATGGTTCTTCCTAATCTTTTTACTATTCTTTGGCTTGTTTTTATTCTTAATCACACTTGCATCACAAAAAACAGCAATGATATTTTCATTAGGTGTATTTTTAGTACTTATTGTACCGTTTATTAAACCTTTTATTACATTTATCCCAAGATACGGTGAAAAAGTTTTAGATGCTTTTGATTATATCCCTTTTGCTTACTTAACTGATAAAATGATTAGCTCTAACTTTGATTTTAGCAATTGGCAATGGGTAATTTCATTAGGTTCTATAGTAATATTCTTCATTTTGAATATCTTATATGTCGCTAAAAAAGACATTTAATAAAAATAATTTTGAGGTTGGGAATTTTAAATTTTCCCAACCTCAAAGTTTGTCTTATTGTAAATTTATTTATTTTCTAATTTATTTAGGATGGAATTATAAACTGCTTTCCAAAATGAAGCGTCAGTTTTATAGCGGTTTGATATAACTAAGTGTGTTTCTTTTTCTAAATCTGCATAGTCTGGATGATCTTTGCTCGGTAATTTATCAGCACGAACATCAGTTACAAATTTTTGGACTTCATTTGCTCTTGGTCCCCAAACTGTTTCTTGTTCGAATTGATCATTCAAGAATACGAAGATAGGAATTGCACGTGATTTACCATTTGTTAAATATTGATCGATCAGTTTTGTATCATCATCTCTATGGAACACGCGTACTTCTAAATTTAATGCTTCACTGATGTGTTTTAGAATTGGGAGATTCATCATTGCATCTCCACACCAGTCTTCAGTAATTACTAATACTTTAGAATAATTCATCTCTTTTATTTTTTTGATGCGTGAATCATCTTCTGGTAACTCAAATGATTGATAGATACTGAGAACGGTATCTTGATTTGTCTTCATTCCATCAATGTATTCATTTAAGGGTTGGCTATTTTTGAAATAAGTTTCTAAATTTGTCATTGTAAAAACCTCCTTTAGCATTTACAACATTATACCAATTTATAGTAATAAAAGGTAATGAAATAAATTAATTGCAAATTCTTTGTTAATTTTTGTTAAGGATGAAACGGGAAGCACCTTATGCTATATTTAAATAAGTACAAAGAAAGGGTGACATCAGTGCGTATTCAAAATCGCTGGGTTGTGTTTATATTATTTTTAATCTGTTCTTTTGGTGTATTAATTGGTTTATATCAATATCGTCATACGAAAACTGTGGATTTGTCTAATCTTGAAATAAACGATATTAAATTAAATGAGAAGTTTGATAAAAAAGGCTATGAAGTAAATAAAAAAATTAAGTTTGATCGTTTTAAATTTTATAACAGTAAAGCTCACCCTGATCTTACCGTTAAAGTGAGAGAAAAGGATAACATCGTTAAGGGGATAATATTAGTAAGAGATGAAAAGATACATACTAATTTTGATGGGGGAATTGGTTCGCCGATAAATAACGCGATTGAAAATCTTGGATTCGGATATAAAAGAACAAAAGTTGGCAATGATTTCTCATCGGTAAAGTATATTGATAGAGATAACCATTTAAAATTAAACTTACTTTATCAAGATTTAGAAATTAAACGTATTGAATTTTTTAGTAAATAGCTTTAGGTCTTAAAGTTATAAAAAACGAATGAATAATTTTATTGGGATGAGTGACCTATATGAACAAGATTACTTATTTAAATGAATTAGAAACAGCACTTGATGCGCTACCTAGGCATTTAAGAGATCAAAAAATGTATGAATATGAACGTTATTTTTATGAGCAAGAACTTAATGGCGTTGATGAAGGGGAAATTTTAAAGAAGTTAAAAGACCCACAAGATGTTGCAGCTGAAACAAAAGCTAGAAGTGTTATTGATTATGCTGAATCTAAACCAACATTTGAAAATATTTCAAGAGCTGTTGCTGCTTCATTAAGTTTAGGCATTCTATCTATTTTTGTCATCCTTATACCAGTATCTATAGTTGGATTATTTGTATTAGCATTATTTTTAATATCACTTTTGCTGCTGTTTTGTCCAATTATTTTATTAGCATCAGCAATATCCAGAGGAATTGTGGACTCAATTAGTAATGTATTTTTTGCCATATCATATTCAGGATTAGGATTAGTATTTATCATTGTCATATTTAAGATTTTAGAATACATTTATCGTTTAATCTTAAAATATTTACTTTGGTATATTAAAACTGTCAAAGGAAGCGTTAGAAAATGAAGAAATTCTTTTTTATTGGGCTTTTAGTGTTTGTTGTCTTTTTTACAGCAGCAACCATTATTTGGTTCAGCTATGATAAAAACAAATATGGTACTAAACAATATGATAAAACATTCAAAGACGATGCTTTTGACAATGTATCTATAAATTTGGATAGTACAGAACTTCGTATAAAACGGGGGAATCAATTTAGAGTTAAATATGATGGTGACAATGATATATTAATTAATATAGTAGATAAGACGTTGAAGATTAGTGATAAAAGGTCTAAGACAAGAGGATATGCAATTGATATGAATCCTTTTCATGAGAATAAGAAAACGTTAACGATTGAAATGCCTGATAAAATGATTAAACGTTTAAATCTATCATCTGGAGCAGGAAGTGTTAGAATCAGTGATGTTGATTTAGAGAACACAAGTATTCAAAGCATTAACGGTGAAGTAGTTATTAAAAACTCAAATCTTGACGCACTAGATTCAAAGACAAATAATAGTTCTACTTATATTAGTAAAAGTAACATTAAAAATAGCAATATTAAAGTTGTTATTGGTACGCTACAAATCGACAAGAGTCAAATTAAACAATCCATATTTTTAAACGATCATGGTGACATTGAATTTAAAAACATGCCATCAAAAGTAGATGCAAAAGCTTCTACTAAACAAGGAGATATTCGTTTTAAGTATGATAGTAAACCTGAAGACACTATACTAAAGCTAAATCCGGGAACGGGTGATAGCGTAGTTAAAAATAAAACATTTACTAATGGTAAAGTTGGGAAAAGCGACAATGTTTTAGAATTTTATACGATTGATGGTAATATCAAAGTTGAATAAATAAAGGATGTAAGCACCGATATTAGGAAGCATAATTTCTCTAATATCGGTGTTATTTATTTGTTGGCAAAAGTTAAGTCGGTATCTATATTGCCAGTAAAGTGAGTGATATTAAGGTCTTGACCATCTAACCATGATTTGAAATCTATTATTTCTGGTGGCGCATTTTCTCCCAATGTAAAATATGCAGTTAATGTTTCAGGTTGATACATTGATGTATGGATGGTGCCAGACCAGCTTTTGAATAGTTTACTGTAAATTTCATACTGAGGATTATTGAATAACTTAAATGCTGTAGTCATATCTAAATTATCATTAGTTTGTGAAATGGTACGCGCCAGTCTTTCTTTAGATTCTTTTGTATAATTACGATTTTCATGTGTTAATATTTCAAAATGATTTGTACATATATTATCATAACGAACATCTATTGATCTCGGTGTCACTTCAACAATTGCATGGTTCAATGATTTGTCCATCAGTATGTAGCTAAATGAGCTTCTGTGTGGTATTTCTTTCAATAATTGTATTGCTTCTGTTACATTTCGGCAATTTTCAAGAATTAGACGACCAATCATATAACATACAAAACCATTTGCTGGTTTTTTCCGGTGCATAAAGTTATAGCCCATAGTTAATCCTGACTCATTCATACCATCCATTCTTCCAGTTACCCTTGATACAGGACCAATTTGAGCTAAACCGCTATCTGTAGGTTGATATAGTAAGTAGCGACCATCATAAGTTGCAGGGTGGTAATCATAATTTCTAACCATGAAGTCTTTGCCTTGAAAGACCGTGCAACCACTTTCTTTTAAATCGGTAAAACGATAATGTCCAAAGTTTAAAATAATTTGGCGTGTTGGCATTTTGAGTATACTTTGTAGTCCCATTAATTCTTCCCATATTTGAGGTGCGTAAGTTTGGAATATTTGATAAGTTTCATTTACATCTATATCGAAACGTGGGACACGTTTTTTCCATTCTTTTTCTCGATTTTTTAGAAGAGGTGTTTGTTGAAGCCATTTACCAGTTTTAACACCTAACTCGAAATGTGAACCTCTAAAAGTCATAATATCTGATATCACTTGTTGCATATCATCGGCCCCTTTCTTTTTAGTTGTAATATATTGTAAATAAATAGTAATCGTATGTATATTGAATGTCATGTTAAATAAAGTTATATTTTACTAAATGAAATATAAAATTGTTTGAGGTGATTTCTCGGTGTATAAGACTTATCAATCAGTTAAAACATATTTTTATAGATGGTGGGGATATTAAGTTAAAAACTTAAAATCATCTTATCATAAATAACAATCTTAAGTTAGCATTCACGATAATAGTCATTGTTAACATTAGCATATAAGGTCATGTCACGTTGAAACAGAGGTTCCTCGGCATTTTTGAAAATAATCATTAGCTTGCTCACTATATAATTTGATGAATATATTTCGTAAAAGTGGGTATTTATTTAATGATTATTCTATATATGATAGTATAATGAAATGTAGATAGGTATTTAATTTAACAGAGGTGAAATTGAGATGTGGAATTTTATTAAATGTGTGTTTAAATTCGTATTTAGCTTAGTTGCTATTACAACATTAGTTGCTGGTGTTGGTGTAGTAGCATTTGCTTATATCTTTAAAAAAGATTTTGAAGATATTGAAAGAAAAACTAAAGAAATTATTTCTGATATTGAAAGTAAAAATAACTAATAACATTTAGAGGCTGGGACATAAATCCCTAAAAAACAGCAGTAAGATAATTTTCAATTAGAAAATATCTTACTGCTGTTCTCTATTTATACAATACTTCGTATTGAATGGCTTCGCTTTCCTAGGGTGCCGTCTCAGCCTTGGTCTTCGACTGGCACTGCTCCCTCAGGAGTCTCGCCATTAATACTACGTATTAACATGTAATTTTACTTTGAAATACTTTTAAAAAATAAGACACTTTGCCCAACTTGCACATAAATGTAAAATTCAATAAAATGAATTTTCTGTGTTGGGTCCCTTCGTATAATTTAATAAATACCACTAAACTAAATTAACGAGGTGCCTTATGTATAAAAATTATAACATGACCCAACTTACACTACCAATAGAAACTTCTGTTAGAATTCCTCAAAATGATATTTCACGATATGTTAATGAAATTGTTGAAACGATACCTGATAGCGAATTCGATGAATTCAGACATCATCGTGGCGCAACATCCTATCATCCAAAAATGATGTTAAAAATCATCTTATATGCATATACTCAATCTGTTTAATTATGTTCAAAGCATTAAGGTAACAAGACAATATCTAAGATATCAAAGATAGAAATTTTTTGACGTTGTTGCTGATTGTAAACATAACCATCAATTTCATAATTAATAGCATCAATACGATAAATGGTTAAGCGTACTGAATCTACAAAGCCATTATTATAAAATTTAACTTCTACAGGTTGGGCATATTGTAGCGCCTCGTGTAGCCGAATGTTTAGCTCAGCCAATTGATCATCTGATAATACAGGACGTGTAATTTTGTTTTGGTCGATAATGTATTGTTGAATCGTTTCGAATTGTTCGGGTAATGTTGCAAAAGGAGCCCATTTAATCATGCCTCTTCCCATAGGTATATTGTTATCTAGTAATTCTCTTGGAACGTTACGATAATCAGTTTCTTCTTCATAACTTGTCATCCTTAATTCACCCCAATCTGATAATTACATTATACGAACATGTGTTCTATTTTGCAACAAAAATTTTGTGGAAGCATAAACGCGTTAATAATTAATGCTCGTGTAAGTAAAAAAGAGGGATTAATTAAAATCGAATAATGACATATCACAGCAAATAGTTCTTTTAAAGTAGTTAAATAGTTTTAGCTTTAAGGAAATGATAAATGATTGTTAATTCTAGCTAAAATTTAATAAAATGAAAATAAGACTAACATGGAGGGGTAAAAGTAATGACAAATGGATATATTGGTTCTTACACTAAAAAGAATGGTAAAGGGATTTATCGCTTTGAATTAAACGAAAATCAGTCACGTATTGATTTATTAGAAACAGGATTTGAATTAGAAGCGTCTACATATTTGGTGCGTAATAATGAAGTTTTATATGGAATCAACAAAGAAGGAGAACAATGCGGTGTTGCGAGTTTGAAAATTGATGACAATGGTGAATTGCATTTATTAAATAAATGTTTGTCTTCAAAAGCTGGTACAGGTTGTTATGTATCGATTTCAGAAGATAAACGATATTTATTTGAAGCGGTATATGGTGCTGGCATCATACGTATGTATGAATTAAACACGCACACAGGTGAAATTATACGTCTAATTCAAGAACTTGCGCATGATTTTCCAACAGGTACACATGAAAGACAAGATCATCCACACGCACATTATATTAATCAAACTCCAGATGGTAAGTACGTTGCAGTAACAGATTTAGGTGCTGATCGTATCGTTACTTATAAATTTGATGACAACGGGTTTGAATTTTATAAAGAATCTTTATTTAAAGATAGTGATGGGACAAGACATATTGAATTTCATGATAATGGAAAATTTGCTTATGTCGTACACGAATTATCAAATACTGTGAGTGTTGCAGAATATAATGACGGTAAATTTGAAGAGCTCGAGCGTCATTTAACAATTCCTGAAAACTTTGATGGAGATACTAAACTTGCAGCAGTGCGTTTATCTCATGATCAACAATTCTTATATGTATCTAATAGAGGGCATGATAGCATTGCAATTTTTAAAGTTCTTGATAATGGTCAACACTTAGAACTAGTAACAATTACTGAAAGTGGTGGTCAATTCCCAAGAGATTTTAATATTGCCTCATCAGATGACCTTTTAGTTTGTGCTCATGAGCAAGGAGATTCAGTTGTAACTGTTTTCGAAAGAAATAAAGAAACAGGTAAAATTACGCTATGTGATAACACTCGTGTAGCATCTGAAGGTGTATGTGTCATATTTTAATCTTTAATTAATCATGATAAAAAGAAAACCATGTTTCCAAAAAATTTGTGTATACCTTGAAATTTATTGTTTTCAAGAACATCAAATTATGGAAGCATGGTTTATTTTTGGCTCAAAAATTAATTTTTAAAGAAAGCTTTGATGTATTTAAATTTACCTTTATATGGTGGTAAATGGACACCTGATTCTAATCGTGTAGATTTGAAAATGTAGCTTTTTTCATGTGTAAAAGTGTCGAATGAATATTTACCATGATAGCGTCCCATACCTGAGGCGCCAACACCACCAAATGGTAATTTAGGATTCGCTAGGTGCATCAATGTATCATTAATAGCGCCGCCGCCAAATGATAGCTCGTTTATTACACGTTGTGTAGCATTTTCATCTTCGCTAAATAAATATAAACTCAAAGGTTTTGGTCTTTGGTGAATAAAGGCTATTGCTTCATCCAATGACTGATACGTTAAAATCGGTAAGATAGGACCAAAAATTTCTTCTTGCATAATTGCTGAATCACTTGTAACGTGATCTAACAATGTTGGTTCTATATAACGTTCATCCTCATCACTATGACCACCAAATACAATATTCATTTGTGCACTGTTAAGTAATGAAGTCAGACGATGATAATGTTTAAGGTTTACAATGCGGCCATAATCTGGACTTTGTTGTATATTTTGACCATAAAATTCACGCAACGTTTTTGATAGGGCTGTGATTAAATCATCTTTTACAGATTCGTGTACTAAAATGTAATCTGGTGCAACACATGTTTGGCCGGCATTAGTGAATTTCCCAAAACAAATGCGCTCACTAGCAACTTTAATATTCGCTGTTTCATCAACGATGACTGGAGATTTACCACCCATTTCTAATGTCACAGGAACTAAATTTTCGCTGGCAGCTTGATAAACGATTTTGCCTACATTTTCACTTCCTGTAAAGAAGACATAGTCAAAAGGTAAGTGAATTAACGTTTGCGTTTCTTCAATTCCTCCCTCAATAACTTCAATGTAATTTGCATCAAATGTTTCATTGATTAATCGTTTAATCACTCGTGCAACATTTGGTGTCAACTCAGATGGTTTAATAATTGCCGTATTACCTGCTGCAATAGCACCGATTAAAGGTTCGAACACTAGTTGAAAAGGATAGTTAAATGGTGCAATGATCAAAACTGTTCCATAAGGTTCTTTTTTGATATAGCTTTTTGTTGGAAATAAATATAAAGGTGTGTCTACATTTTTTGTTTTAGTCCAGTTTTTAAGTTCCTTACGGGCAATTTTGATACTTTTCAAAGTTATGCCAATTTCAGTAGCATAAGCTTCGACTTTATTTTTTCCTAAATCTGTATATAGTGCTTCTAAAATATCGCTCTCGTATGATTTAATAGCTTTGCTTAACTTCTTTAATTGCTCTTTTCTAAAACTAATATCTTTAGTTTGTTGTGTATTGAAAAAAGCTTTACTGTCATAAAATTTTTGCTCAATGATATTCATAATGAAAAGAACCTCCTTATATGATTATTTTGGAAAAAGCGATTAATTGATTTGAATGTTGTGGCCGTTAATTTTAAATGGTCTTTCGAATTATATATGTTGAAAGTTGAAAATAGAGCGATGAATCGTGTACATAATAATATTTATAACTTTAATCATAACGAAAAAGGTAGGAAGAAAACAAAAATTTATACTCAACATCGCAAATATTTTAAGAAAATGTAAAGACAAAAGGGGAATTGTATAGAAATCACTAATCTGTGGGTTAGGGTAGCTAAAGGAATAAAAACTACTATTGAAAAGGGGTTGTAAAATAGTCAAACGTAAATAAAAAACAGTTCATTGAAAGTGAAATAAATTCTACTTTAATGAACTGTTAGTTAAATACAACATGTCTATAATTAGACAGTAATATAGTATTATTTTGTTAATGCTTCAGTGATTTGAGGTACGATTTGTTTTTTTCGAGAAACGACACCAGATAAGAAGGCCATGTCATCTTCTAATTGAACATTGAATGCTTCGCCAACTTTATCTTTTTCAGCACCTACAACTAAAATTTTAGAATCACTATTAATGATGTCAGTAACAACAAGTACAAATAAGTCATATTTTTCTTGTGCACTTACAGCTAACATTTCTTTTTCTAAATCTTCTTTACGATTTAACACTTCGTCAAGGTCAACAGCATTAACTTGTGCAATACGAGTCACATAGTCACCCATAGTAAATGATTTAGCATCCATGTTTAATAAGAATTCAACTGATTTATCAGTTGTTGAAGCACCTGCTTTTAACATATCTAAGCCGTACTTTTGAATATCAACTTTAGCAATATCTTTTAATTCTTCAGCTGCTTTAACATCTTGTTGTGTACATGTTGGTGATTTGAAAAGTAAGCTATCTGAGATAATTGCTGATAACATTAAACCGGCAATTTCAGGTTTAATTTCAAAGCCACGTTCTCTAAACATTTTGTATAAAATTGTAGCTGTACAACCAACTGGTTCAGCACGATAACATAAAGGACCAGCAGTTTCGAAATTTGCAATTCTGTGATGATCAATTACATGCTTAATTGTAGCAGAGGCAATCGTATCAGAACTTTGTTGGAATTCGTTATGATCAACTAAGATAACATCTTGACCATCTAAATCATCCGTTAATAATTCCGGAGCAGGTACATTAAATGTATCTAACGCGAATTGAGTTTCTGCACTCACATCACCTAAACGGTATGCTTTGGCTCCTGAATTACCTCTAAGTTGTTCAAATTCTGCCATAATAATCGCAGATGAAATTGCATCAGTGTCTGGATTCTTATGTCCGAAAATATATGTTTTAGCCATTGTCAAATATCTCCCTTGTAAATTGTATTCTTTATAATTATTTTAGCACGATTTAAACGTGTTGTTCTACCTCTGCACCTAATGAGTTTTTGAAATGTGCAAGTGCCCATTCATGCCCTTTTTGATTAAATGAAGCCACTCCCTCAGCAGGTACTGAAATTTTATAACCTAAGTTGTATGCAGAAATTGCTGTATGTAACACGCAAATATCGGTACATACACCAACGATTTCGACTTGATTAATACTTCTTTCTCTCAATAAACTATCAAGCGGGGTACCAAAGAACGAATCATAGCGCGTTTTATCAATGAAATGTACATTAGGTTGCGCTTTAATTGTTTCGTATAATTTACCTACTTTACCGTATAATTCTCTACCACTTGTATCTACGATATTGTGTGGTGGGAATAATTTACTTTCAGGATGATGAATGTCATGTAAATAATGTAAATCCATTAAAAAGAATATATGGTCTTGATAATAATTAAAGTCATTGATACGAGAAACAATAAAATCTTCAATATTTTGTCCAGGTTTACCGCATGTTAGTAAGCCGTCATCTGCGATAAAGTCATATGAATAGTCAACAACTAATAGTGCGCGATGTGTCATTCAACATCTCTCCTATATAATAATAAAATAAACTCCCATCTATTCATAAATGCTAGAGTAATTTTTAACCCTAATGGTTAATATATAAATATAGATTAAGTATATAGATTAATCAACTTTTTTGGAAGAGCAAATCACGCAATCAACAAATAATATAAGAAGTTTTTGCGATAGTTTTAAAATAGCTGTAATAGAATACTAAATGTGACAAACTTAGAACTAATATCAAGTGTTGATGTTTTGAATATAAAAATGCTAATAGATGGCATCACGAGATTTATGACTATCTGTTAAATCAACCTAACACGATTATAATTTGAATAATTGGTTAATATATGAGTAATTAGAAAATAGACAAAGGATGACGATTTATGTATATCAATATGAAAGATTATGGGTTAACAGGCATAAACAAAACTAAAGATACTCGAGCAATACAACATGCGTTAAATCGTGGAAGATGTAAACCAACGACAGTTTATATACCGAAAGGGACGTATGATATTTGCAAACCATTAACGATATATGGCAATACAACACTTTTGTTGGATAATGAAACTATTTTACGCCGATGTCATTCTGGTCCTTTATTAAAAAATGGTCATCGCTTTGGTTTTTATCGTGGTTATAATGGACACAGTCATATTCATATTAAAGGCGGCAAGCTTGATATGAATGGCGTATCGTATCCTTATAACAATACAGCTATGTGCATTGGGCATGCTGAAGATATTCAATTAATAGGTGTGACTATTAAGAATGTAGTGAGTGGTCATGCAATTGATGCTTGCGGGATTAATGGACTCTATATTAAAAGTTGTTCATTTGAAGGATTTATAGACTATAGTGGCGAACGCTTTTATTCTGAAGCAATACAATTAGACATTCAAGTACCTGGTGCTTTTCCAAAATTCGGAACGACAGATGGTACGATAACGAAAAATGTCGTTATCGAAGATTGTTATTTTGGACCTTCAGAATTGCCCGAAATGGGAAGTTGGAATCGTGCTATTGGCTCACATGCAAGTAGACATAATCGTTACTATGAGAATATTCATATTAGAAATAATATATTTGAAGATATACAAGGTTATGCATTAACTCCCTTGAAGTATAAAGATGCTTTCATTATTAATAATAAGTTTATTAACTGTGAGGGTGGTATTAGATATTTAGGAGTTAGAGATGGTAAAAATGCAGCAGATGTGATGACAGGAAAAGACTTAGGTTCCCAAGCAGGCATAAATATGAATATAATTGGAAATGAATTTAAAGGATCAATGTCTAAAGATGCGATACATGTACGTAATTATAATAATGTTAAACATAAAGATGTATTAATCGTTGGGAATACATTCAATAATTCGACTCAATCAATTCATTTAGAAGATATTGATACAGTGTTTTTAAGTCCTGTTGAAGCGGGTATTCAAGTTACTACAATCAATGTAGATGAAATAAAAAAGTAAAAAGTTTCGCATGACATTAGGATTAAGAATAGTAGATAATTTTTGAAAGCGCATTCATAAAACGGTATAAATATGCTATAATAAACCCAATTATCTGATGAAAGGGGTATTTTGACGGTAATGATAATACAAGATAGACAACTTTCTATACTCTAATATAGTGAGTTGAAGTAGCTTGTCATAATCATCATGAGGGGGAAATTTATGGCTTATTTCAATCAACATCAATCAATGATATCGAAAAGGTATTTAACATTCTTTTCAAAATCAAAGAAAAAGAAACCGTTTAGTGCGGGACAACTTATTGGACTAATATTAGGTCCATTACTTTTCCTATTAACATTATTATTCTTTCATCCACAAGACTTACCTTGGAAAGGCGTATATGTCTTAGCGATTACTTTATGGATTGCGACTTGGTGGATTACTGAAGCAATTCCTATTGCAGCAACGAGCTTATTACCAATTGTGTTATTACCATTAGGTCATATACTTACACCAGAACAAGTATCATCCGAATATGGCAATGATATTATCTTTTTGTTTTTAGGTGGATTTATTTTGGCAATTGCAATGGAAAGATGGAATTTACATACGAGAGTAGCGTTGACAATTATTAATTTGATTGGTGCAAGCACTTCAAAAATATTACTTGGATTCATGGTGGCAACAGGATTCTTATCTATGTTTGTATCGAACACTGCAGCTGTAATGATTATGATTCCGATTGGTTTAGCAATTATTAAGGAAGCACATGATTTACAAGAAGCCAATACGAATCAAACAAGTATTCAAAAGTTTGAAAAATCTCTAGTTTTAGCAATTGGCTATGCAGGTACGATTGGTGGCTTGGGTACATTAATCGGAACCCCGCCATTAATTATTTTAAAAGGACAATATATGCAACATTTTGGACATGAAATTAGTTTTGCTAAATGGATGATTGTAGGGATTCCAACGGTCATTGTTTTGTTAGGTATTACTTGGCTCTATTTAAGATATGTTGCGTTTAGACATGATTTGAAATATTTACCTGGTGGTCAGACGTTAATTAAACAAAAGTTAGACGAGCTTGGCAAAATGAAGTATGAAGAAAAGGTAGTACAAACTATCTTTGTACTTGCCAGCTTATTATGGATTACAAGAGAGTTTCTTCTGAAAAAATGGGAAGTTACGTCATCCGTTGCAGATGGTACGATTGCTATTTTTATATCAATATTATTATTTGTTATTCCAGCTAAAAATACTGAAAAACATCGCCGTATCATTGACTGGGAAGTTGCAAAAGAGCTCCCTTGGGGTGTATTAATTTTATTTGGTGGCGGTTTAGCATTAGCGAAAGGTATTTCTGAAAGTGGTTTAGCAAAATGGTTAGGCGAACAGTTGAAATCATTAAATGGTGTTAGTCCGATTCTTATTGTAATTGTCATAACAATCTTTGTCTTATTTTTAACTGAAGTGACATCTAATACTGCAACTGCAACGATGATTTTACCGATTTTAGCAACGTTGTCTGTTGCTGTTGGAGTGCATCCATTACTACTTATGGCACCTGCAGCTATGGCGGCTAACTGTGCATACATGTTACCAGTAGGGACACCACCGAATGCAATTATCTTTGGTTCAGGTAAAATATCTATCAAACAAATGGCATCAGTAGGATTCTGGGTAAACTTAATCAGTGCAATAATTATTATTTTAGTCGTGTATTATGTAATGCCTATAGTTTTAGGTATTGATATAAATCAACCACTGCCATTGAAATAGTAATTGCAGATTAGAACGAAAAATAAAAGGTTACATTAGCAATTGCTTGAACGAGTGGTAATGAAACGTATACAGCAGCATCGTGTAAAAACAATACAAACAAAAGAAAGTCAACCAAGGATGGATTCCTATTTTAATCCTTGGTTGACTCTTTATTTTATTTAAATTGTAGAACCTAGAAAATAAAGTTTAATTAAAAGCACCAATCATTTCTACTTTGAAATCTAAGGTTTCTAAAATAGCAATGACTTTCTTTATATCGGTTGTAATTGCAGAATCAGCCTGAACGAAAAATCGATACATACCTAATTGTGTTTTTAAAGGACGAGACTCAATCCAGGATAAATTAATATTAAACAAAGCAAATGTATTAAGCACACTTGCTAACAACCCAGGTTTATCATGCATTGGTGTAATTAAAAACATCAATGATGTCGCATTTTGATCAAATTGCTGCTGATTTTTTATAACTAAAAAACGTGTCACGTTATGTGGATAGTCTTCAATATGTGTATCAATAGGTGTAAAACCATAAGCTTCGCCACTACCTAAAGGTGCAATTGCTGCAACGCCATTTTCAATTTTAGTCAAACTTTGAATTGTACTGTCGACATAATCATAGTCAAATTGATGTTGATGTATGTAATTTGTTGTTTGACTGATTGCTGGTGCAATAGAATACACTTTTTTAATATCAGAAATGGAATCTGTTCCATTACCATATAATGCAAAGTTAATATCTAAACGTATTTCACCGTGTGCAAAGACATCTTGCTGTGCAAGTGCATCTGCCACAATGTTGATTGTTCCTTCTATAGAATTTTCAATAGGGACAACACCAATCGATGTGTCATCATCTGCAACTGCCTTGATGACTTCAAATAAATTTGACTTTGGTTGAAAAGTTGTTTCCTTTTCAGAAAAATACTGACGACAAGCCAAATATGAAAATGTACCTTTAGGGCCTAAATAATATAATTGCATATGCTACACCTCTACTAACTTAATGATGGAAAGGGCACTGGTTAGCATTTGATTCTTTCTTTTTATAGAAAAAGTTTGGATCTTTTACTGTATTGTCATATCCATGATGATAATTTGACGTCAATGTTGGAGATAATGGCGGCGCTAGCCAAGACCATTTTCCGGTAACTTGACGACCTTGTTGTGCTTCATTACGTTCGAATAGTTCGAATTGCTTTGCAGCGGTCAAATGATCGACAATTGATACGCCTTCTTTTTTAAAGGAATGATACACAGCATAGTTCAATTCAACAAGTGCTCGATCTTTATTAAATGAATTATTTTTAAGTGTATCAAATTCAAACGCATCTGCAACTTTTTCTAGTAAATTGTAACGGTAATCATCAATAAAGTTACGTACGCCAATTTCAGTTACCATATACCAACCGTTAAAGGGTGCAGTTGGATATACAATGCCACCGATTTTTAAGTCCATATTGGAAATGATAGGGACTGCATACCATTTTAAGTTCAATTTTCTTAATTTTGGATAATGATTATGTTCAATAGGTACTTCTTTAATTAATGAAGTAGGATATTCGTAAAATTTAACTGACTCATTAGGTAATTGGTAAATCAGTGGTAACACGTCAAAATTAGTACCTTTTCCTTTCCAACCTAAGTGATTTGCTAAGCGTGTAACTTCTTTTTCAGCAGGATCACCACAATTGTCATAGCCAGCATAGCGAATTAATTGATTGTTGAAAATTTTAGGTCCATCCTTTGGAGCATATATAGTAATATACGGCTTTAATTTACCTTCATTTGTAGCCTGTGTAATATGATAAGTAATTGATGATAAGAACGATGCTTCGTCAGTAACATCTCTTGCATCAATGACATTTAACGAATCCCAAAATAAACGACCAATGCAACGATTTGAATTACGCCAAGCCATTTTAGCACCATAAATAAGTTCTTCTTCTGTATGTGTATATGTCCCAGTTTCTTTTATTTCTAGTTCAATGTCATGTAAACGTTTATTGATAATTTGCGTTTCATAATGACACTCTTTATACATGTTTTCTATGAAAGCTTGAGCCTCTTTAAATAACATTAACAACACCTCGCTTTATATTATAGTCTACATTATTAAAATACTCTTAAAAATTATGTATATGTCATTAAATTGTTGGTTGATTTTAATTAAAAGTATGGAAATTAAGGAGCTCTTATGTATATAAAAAAATGAATTATGATAAAATGTAAGAAAATATTTAGGTCGATTGGAGAGATACAAGTGTACCAATTAGAAGACGACAGTTTAATGTTACATAATGACTTATATCAAATAAATATGGCTGAAAGTTATTGGAATGATAATATTCATGAAAAAATGGCTGTATTTGATTTGTATTTTAGAAAAATGCCATTTAATAGTGGCTATGCTGTTTTTAATGGTTTAAAACGCGTCATTGATTTTATAGAACATTTTGGATTTTCAGAATCTGATTTGGAATATTTAAAGTCTATTGGCTACAAGGATGATTTCTTATCATATTTAAAAGATTTAAAATTCACAGGAAGCATTCGTTCGATGCAAGAAGGCGAGTTATGCTTTGGTAACGAACCATTGTTACGCGTAGAAGCACCATTGATTCAAGCGCAATTAATAGAAACAATTTTATTAAACATTGTAAATTTCCATACACTAATTACAACAAAGGCTAGCAGAATTCGTCAAATTGCATCAAATGATAAATTAATGGAGTTTGGTACACGTCGTGCGCAAGAAATTGATGCAGCATTGTGGGGCGCTAGAGCTGCTTACATCGGGGGCTTTGATTCTACAAGTAATGTTAGGGCGGGGAAATTATTTGGTATACCTGTGTCTGGTACACATGCACATGCATTTGTCCAAACTTATGGAGACGAATATGTTGCCTTCAAAAAATATGCTGAAAGACATAAAAATTGTGTGTTCCTAGTAGATACATTCCATACTTTAAAATCTGGCGTGCCAAACGCAATAAAAGTTGCAAAAGAATTAGGTGACAAAATTAACTTTGTAGGTATTCGATTAGATTCTGGAGATATCGCTTATTTATCTAAAGAGGCAAGACGTATGCTTGATGAAGCAGGATTTACTGAAACTAAAATTATCGCGTCTAATGATTTGGATGAAGAAACGATTACGAGTTTGAAAGCACAAGGTGCAAAAGTAGATTCTTGGGGCGTTGGTACAAAGCTGATTACAGGATACGATCAACCAGCATTAGGTGCAGTATATAAACTTGTAGCTATTGAAAATGAAGATGGTTCATATAGTGATCGTATTAAATTATCAAATAACGCTGAAAAGGTTACGACGCCAGGTAAGAAAAATGTATATCGCATTATAAACAAGAAAACAGGTAAGGCAGAAGGCGATTATATTACTTTGGAAAATGAAAATCCATACGATGAACAACCTTTAAAATTATTCCATCCAGTGCATACTTATAAAATGAAATTTATAAAATCTTTCGAAGCCATTGATTTGCATCATAATATTTATGAAAATGGTAAATTAGTATATCAAATGCCAACAGAAGATGAATCACGTGAATATTTAGCACTAGGATTACAATCTATTTGGGATGAAAATAAGCGTTTCCTGAATCCACAAGAATATCCAGTCGATTTAAGCAAGGCATGTTGGGATAATAAACATAAACGTATTTTTGAAGTTGCGGAACACGTTAAGGAGATGGAAGAAGATAATGAGTAAATTACAAGACGTTATTGTACAAGAAATGAAAGTGAAAAAGCGTATCGATAGTGCTGAAGAAATTATGGAATTAAAGCAATTTATAAAAAATTATGTACAATCACATTCATTTATAAAATCTTTAGTGTTAGGTATTTCAGGAGGACAGGATTCTACATTAGTTGGAAAACTAGTACAAATGTCTGTTAACGAATTACGTGAAGAAGGCATTGATTGTACGTTTATTGCAGTTAAATTACCTTATGGAGTTCAAAAAGATGCTGATGAAGTTGACCAAGCTTTGCGATTCATTGAACCAGATGAAATAGTAACAGTCAATATTAAGCCTGCAGTTGATCAAAGTGTGCAATCATTAAAAGAAGCCGGTATTGTTCTTACAGATTTCCAAAAAGGAAATGAAAAAGCGCGTGAACGTATGAAAGTACAATTTTCAATTGCTTCAAACCGACAAGGTATCGTAGTTGGCACTGATCATTCTGCAGAAAATATAACTGGTTTTTATACGAAGTACGGTGATGGTGCTGCAGATATCGCACCTATATTTGGTTTGAATAAACGACAAGGTCGTCAATTATTAGCGTATCTTGGTGCGCCAAAGGAATTATATGAAAAAACGCCAACTGCTGATTTAGAAGATGATAAACCACAGCTTCCAGATGAAGATGCATTAGGTGTAACTTATGAGGCGATTGATAATTATTTAGAAGGTAAGCCAGTTACGCCAGAAGAACAAAAAGTAATTGAAAATCATTATATACGAAATGCACACAAACGTGAACTTGCATATACAAGATACACGTGGCCAAAATCCTAATTTAATTTTTTCTTCTAACGTGTGACTTAAATTAAATATGAGTTAGAATTAATAACATTAAACCACATTCAGCTAGACTACTTCAGTGTATAAATTGAAAGTGTATGAACTAAAGTAAGTATGTTCATTTGAGAATAAATTTTTATTTATGACAAATTCGCTATTTATTTATGAGAGTTTTCGTACTATATTATATTAATATGCATTCATTAAGGTTAGTTTGAAGCAGTTTGGTATTTAAAGTGTAATTGAAAGAGAGTGGGGCGCCTTATGTCATTCGTAACAGAAAATCCATGGTTAATGGTACTAACTATATTTATCATTAACGTTTGTTATGTAACGTTTTTAACGATGCGAACAATTTTAACGTTGAAAGGTTATCGTTATATTGCTGCATCAGTTAGTTTTTTAGAAGTATTAGTTTATATCGTTGGTTTAGGTTTGGTTATGTCTAATTTAGACCATATTCAAAATATTATTGCCTACGCATTTGGTTTTTCAATAGGTATCATTGTTGGTATGAAAATAGAAGAAAAACTGGCATTAGGTTATACAGTTGTAAATGTAACTTCAGCAGAATATGAGTTAGATTTACCGAATGAACTTCGAAATTTAGGATATGGCGTTACGCACTATGCTGCGTTTGGTAGAGATGGTAGTCGTATGGTGATGCAAATTTTAACACCAAGAAAATATGAACGTAAATTGATGGATACGATAAAAAATTTAGATCCGAAAGCATTTATCATTGCGTATGAACCTCGAAACATACATGGTGGATTCTGGACTAAAGGCATTCGTCGTAGAAAGCTTAAAGATTATGAACCAGAAGAACTGGAAAGTGTAGTAGAACATGAAATTCAAAGTAAATGAGAATGAAACAATTGCTGATTGTTTGTCACGAATGAAAATGCAAGGGTATATGCCGGTAAAACGTATTGAAAAACCCGTGTTTCAAGAGCAAAAAGATGGCACGGTTGAAGTATCACATCAAGAAATCATTTTTGTAGGTAAGAAAATCCAATAACATAATCCAATTTAAATAAAGACTATTTGAAGAGGAAAGGCTATTCAAAGTTTGAGTAATTTTACTTTGAATAGCCTATTTGTTTATACATGCAAGATGCTCGATCCATATTGTATGAGAAACCCCCAGCAAGCTATATAAAGCATATGCTGGGGGTTCTTAATATTTTAAAAATTATTGTTAGATTATATATATCGTCGCTTTTTCTAAAAAAATCTCATCGCATGAAATTTTTTCTTCCTAGAGACCTTTAATAAGATTAATAGTTTACTTAATCATATCTAGATAGTCTTATGACTTTTGCTTAATGAAAGTCATTCTAGGAGAAGTTCCCAAAGCTTCTGTGTTCATAATTGTTAGTAGTATTTTATTATCATTTGGTATAAATATTTCAATAACAATTGAGCTATTATTTTTATTATATAATGTGAGTTGTTTGTGTTCTGTATTTATATATTTGCAAATGTAATCAGAATCGTCTGAGGTACTGAGAATAAATTTTAAAGGACTATCATTTAAATCTTGAGGATGCCATTCTCCCTCAATAATATTAAGATAATACTTAGCCTCTGAATTACATTTGAATTTATCAATACTAAATAATTCAAATTGTTCCATAATATTATTTACCTTTCTAAAATACAAATTTTAATAACCATAAATAGATGAATACCATTGATAATGGTCGCCATTGGATACTGGAATAACATTGTTTTTAGCATCTTGAGTCATAAAACCATTATCCCATGGATTCCATATAATTATAACCTCTTGTCCATTATCTAATTTAGCGTTCCCAACAACTGCCATGGCATGCCCTGCGTGCATACCATTTCTTGATTCTACTCTACTACCTAAAACAGCAATTCCTTTATTATTTTTAGTAAGATTGTCAACTTCATTATATGTAGTCATTCTATTAAGAAGTTGTGGACTTCTTCCCTGAGTTTGTCCAAAATAAATCATCTCTCTTGGCGTTAAACCAGTAAATTGGAATCGTTGTCCTTGTAAGTTTGGGTGTAAAAATCTCATCACAGCTTCTGCATGATATTTGTTAGTATTATAAGTCGCATTTAGTAATGCAGACATCGTATAGCCTGCACACCAACCATTGTTACCTTGAGTTTCTCTTATCTTGAAATTCTCAAGTTTATTTACATATTGCTCGTTGTAAGTATAATTATTACTTTTAAATTGACTAGTTGGCATAGTGACAGAAGCTTTTTGCTTTAGTTGCGTTACATTATTGCCAGTAGGTATACTCTCAGTCTTTTTTAACTTTTTATCTTCTAGACGTGGTGTTTTTAGTACTAGTTTAGCTTTATGATTTTGAGTAACCACATAGTAACCTTTTGAGTTTGTCAAAATAGTAATTTGTTGATCTTTATATTGATTTAAGACTTTAGATAAAAATGGAGAAACATTGATTGTGTATTTAGAAGATGAACTAGAATACTTAGTGACTTTTGGTGAAATTGTAACTATATAATCGATATTACCTTCAGTGTTCAAAACTGGAAAATAATAATTACCATCACTCTTTTTGTTGAATTTATAAATTTTAAAAGGTTCACCAAGTGTATACGAGGCTTTCTCTTTATTATAGATTTTATCAAGTGAAGTAACATAAGAAAGATAGTCTTTTTGCGCTAAATTACGTACTTCAGTAGGAATACTCTTGTCCTCGACATTAACTTGCACATGCTTCTTATCTTTTGCTTTGATATTTGAATTGCTCTCAGCGTTTGCAATAGGGGTAACACTTAAAGAAAGTATTAAACTTAAAGCTATTAATTTTGGAAAGTTTCTTTTCATATAAAAACTCCTTTATTTTATTATAAAATAATTATATTAAATTTAGTTAAGAGTTTCAATATAAATTTTTAATCTATGTTTAAAAAATATTTAATTTTTACACATTATCAGTTTATGTAATAATTTAGTAGCTTATTTACTAAATTGTAAACATCTCATTCAATAATTAATATGATCGAAAGTTTCATGAAAATATATTAGTCGATTTTGAAAGAAGCGTAGTCAATTTATGTCTTTCTATAAAAATTTACTATTAAGAAAATCTCTGCGTATTTTTCTATAATCAGTTTCGTATTTATACGATTCTGGAGTTCAATATTAATGTCTTATATTTAAAATGCCATACCTATGCAATAGAACATATATTCTTTTTGTGAGTAGAAAGTTTGTTATATTAGAAGTGAATAATTTTAAAACATATTATGGAAATGTAAGAAGGAGTATTATGAAACTAGGTAAAGTAGATTGTTGAAAATTCCATACAATAGGAGAAGTAAAGTGAATAAAATCTGGTATTACTAAAGCTATTGATTGTCCTAATTGTAATAAAAAGTTGGATAGTGTAGTTGAGGGGAGAAAAACTAAAATGCAATAATATATTCTTAATGGATCATTATAAATACCAATTAGATTAAAGTATTGCGAACATTTACAATTAGAAATCAGTATTAATCTGCCATAGATAATTGTATTAATGTAAAAAATAAAATAGAATGAGAATATACGGAAATTTTTTATACATTTATAACCAATTCTGTTAAACTGTGAAGAGTAGAGTTAAAAACGAACTTTTTGTTTATTTTTATTAAAAATGTTCTGTTTTTTGAAAATTCGAGTATACATACGATAGGAGTTAAAAAAATGATTGAACGCTATTCTAGAGAAGAAATGTCTAATATTTGGACTGATCAAAATCGCTATGAAGCATGGTTAGAAGTGGAAATTTTAGCATGTGAAGCATGGAGTGAATTAGGACATATACCGAAAGCTGACGTACAAAAAATTCGTCAAAACGCAAAGGTAAATGTCGAACGTGCACAAGAAATTGAACAAGAAACGCGCCATGATGTTGTAGCCTTTACTAGACAAGTTTCTGAAACGCTAGGTGAAGAACGTAAGTGGGTACATTATGGTTTAACTTCTACTGATGTTGTAGATACAGCTTTAAGTTTCGTTATTAAACAAGCAAATGACATTATTGAAAAAGATTTAGAAAGATTTATCGACGTTTTAGCTGAAAAAGCAAAAAATTATAAATATACATTGATGATGGGACGTACACATGGAGTGCATGCAGAACCAACTACATTTGGTGTCAAAATGGCATTGTGGTACACGGAAATGCAACGTAACTTACAACGTTTCAAACAAGTAAGAGAAGAAATTGAAGTAGGGAAAATGAGTGGTGCAGTAGGTACTTTTGCTAACATTCCTCCTGAAATAGAAAGTTATGTGTGTAAACATTTAGGTATTGGCACAGCGCCTGTATCAACGCAAACATTGCAACGCGATCGACATGCATACTATATTGCGACATTAGCATTAATCGCGACGTCACTAGAAAAATTTGCCGTTGAAATTCGTAACCTTCAAAAAACCGAAACAAGAGAAGTTGAAGAAGCATTTGCAAAAGGCCAAAAAGGTTCATCTGCAATGCCTCATAAACGAAATCCAATTGGTTCTGAAAATATCACAGGTATTTCAAGAGTCATTCGTGGTTATATTACTACAGCTTATGAGAATGTGCCATTATGGCATGAAAGAGATATTTCTCATTCTTCTGCTGAGCGTATTATGTTACCAGATGTTACAATAGCACTAGATTATGCATTGAATCGTTTCACAAATATTGTGGACCGTTTAACTGTATTTGAAGATAATATGCGTAATAACATAGATAAAACATTTGGTCTGATTTTCTCACAACGTGTCTTATTAGCATTAATTAATAAAGGTATGGTTCGTGAAGAAGCATACGACAAAGTACAACCAAAAGCGATGATATCTTGGGAAACGAAAACACCTTTCCGTGAATTAATCGAACAAGATGAGTCTATTACAAGTGTTTTAACAAAAGAAGAATTGGATGAATGTTTCGATCCTAAACATCATTTGAATCAAGTTGACACTATTTTCGAACGCGCTGGATTAGCATAAAATTAAATAAAGTAACGATTCAGATTTAATAAAATATAAATCGCTACACTTTAATAGATTAATGCGTTAAAATGACATAAAGAATAAAATTATAGGGGTTGTTTCGATATGCAAATTGAAAAATTACGAGGTGCAGCGTTAGATGAATTGTTTGATGCAATACTAACGTTAGAAAATAGAGAAGAATGTTACCAATTTTTCGATGATTTGTGTACTGTAAATGAAATTCAATCACTGTCTCAAAGATTACAAGTTGCTAAAATGATTAAGCAAGGTTATACCTATGCAACGATTGAACAAGAATCTGGAGCATCGACTGCAACGATTTCTAGAGTGAAGCGTTCATTACAATGGGGTAATGATGCTTATACAATGATTTTAGATCGTATGAATATTGAAACAAATGAATAATAAATGAACGATAAACAATGGTTATCTATCTGCACTAATAAGGTAGATAATCATTGTTTTTTCACGAAAAAATTTACAGAGTAAAAGAACTTAAATTTCATATTAAGTCTTTAGAACTCGACACTTAAAAATGCTATAATCATATGTATGTTAAAAAAGGAGTTTCGGAAAATGTATGACATTAAAAAATGGCGCCATATTTTTAAATTAGACCCAGCTAAACATATTTCAGATGATGATTTAGATGCGATTTGTATGTCTCAAACAGATGCAATTATGATTGGTGGAACTGATGACGTTACTGAAGATAATGTCATTCATTTAATGAGCAGAGTAAGAAGATACCCATTGCCTTTAGTACTTGAAATATCAAACATCGAAAGTGTAATGCCTGGTTTTGATTTTTATTTTGTACCTACAGTACTGAACAGTACAGATGTTGTATTTCACAATGGTACATTATTAGAAGCGCTTAAAACATATGGACATAGTATAGATTTTGAGGAAGTAATATTTGAAGGGTATGTCGTGTGCAATGCTGATAGCAAAGTGGCAAAACATACCAAAGCAAATACAGATTTAACAACAGAAGATTTAGAAGCATATGCCCAAATGGTCAATCATATGTATCGATTACCGGTTATGTATATAGAGTATAGTGGCATTTATGGCGACGTATCAAAGGTTCAAGCTGTCTCAGAACATCTAACAGAAACGCAACTTTTTTATGGTGGCGGTATTTCCTCAGAACAACAAGCGACAGAGATGGCAGCTATTGCAGATACAATTATCGTCGGTGATATTATTTATAAAGATATTAAAAAAGCTTTAAAAACAGTAAAAATAAAGGAGTCTAGTAAATGAATGCGTTATTAAATCATATGAATACAGAGCAAAGTGAAGCTGTAAAGACAACAGAAGGACCATTGTTAATTATGGCAGGTGCTGGTTCAGGGAAGACACGTGTTTTAACACATAGAATTGCTTATTTATTAGACGAAAAAGATGTCTCACCATACAATGTTTTGGCTATTACTTTTACAAATAAAGCTGCAAGAGAAATGAAAGAACGTGTTCAAAAATTAGTAGGTGATCAAGCAGAAGTTATTTGGATGTCAACATTCCACTCAATGTGTGTTCGTATTTTACGTCGTGATGCAGATCGAATTGGTATAGAACGCAATTTTACGATAATTGATCCTACAGACCAAAAATCTGTTATTAAAGACGTCTTAAAAAATGAAAATATTGATAGTAAAAAGTTTGAACCTCGTATGTTTATCGGTGCGATCAGTAATTTGAAAAATGAACTTAAAACACCTGCAGATGCTCAAAAAGAAGCCACAGATTATCACTCGCAAATGGTAGCAACGGTTTATAGTGGATATCAACGCCAATTGTCACGTAATGAAGCGTTAGATTTTGATGACCTTATTATGACAACGATTAACTTATTTGAGCGTGTACCAGAAGTTCTAGAATATTATCAGAACAAATTCCAATATATTCATGTAGATGAGTATCAAGATACTAATAAAGCACAATACACATTAGTTAAATTATTAGCAAGTAAGTTTAAAAACTTATGTGTTGTAGGTGACTCAGATCAGTCAATTTATGGTTGGCGTGGTGCTGATATTCAAAATATCTTATCATTTGAAAAAGACTATCCAGAAGCGAATACAATCTTTTTAGAGCAAAATTATCGTTCGACGAAAACGATTTTAAATGCGGCTAACGAAGTGATTAAAAATAATTCTGAACGTAAGCCAAAAGGACTGTGGACTGCAAATACGAATGGTGAGAAAATTCATTACTATGAAGCAATGACGGAACGTGATGAAGCGGAATTTGTAATACGAGAAATTATGAAGCATCAACGTAATGGTAAGAAATATCAAGATATGGCAATTTTATATAGAACGAATGCACAATCACGTGTACTTGAGGAAACATTCATGAAATCTAATATGCCATACACAATGGTTGGTGGCCAAAAGTTCTATGACCGTAAAGAAATCAAAGATTTATTAAGTTATTTGCGTATAATTGCCAATAGTAATGATGACATTAGTTTGCAACGTATTATTAATGTTCCAAAAAGAGGTGTAGGTCCTTCATCTGTTGAAAAAGTTCAAAACTATGCACTTCAAAACAATATCAGTATGTTTGATGCACTTGGAGAAGCTGATTTTATCGGATTGTCAAAAAAGGTGACACAAGAGTGTCTTAATTTTTACGAGTTAATCCAAAGCTTGATAAAAGAACAAGAATTTTTAGAAATTCATGAAATAGTTGATGAAGTATTACAAAAGTCTGGCTATCGAGAAATGCTTGAACGTGAAAATACATTAGAATCTCGAAGTAGATTAGAAAACATCGATGAATTTATGTCAGTACCAAAAGACTATGAGGAAAATACCCCATTAGAAGAACAGTCATTAATTAACTTTTTAACGGATTTATCGTTAGTAGCTGATATTGATGAGGCAGATACTGAAAATGGCGTAACACTAATGACGATGCACTCGGCTAAGGGCCTTGAATTTCCAATTGTCTTTATAATGGGGATGGAAGAATCTTTATTCCCACATATTAGAGCGATTAAGAGTGAAGATGATCATGAAATGCAAGAAGAACGTCGTATTTGTTATGTAGCAATTACAAGGGCTGAAGAGGTGTTATATATCACTCATGCGACATCAAGAATGTTATTTGGTCGCCCTCAGTCAAATATGCCATCCAGATTTTTAAAGGAAATTCCAGAATCACTATTAGAAAATCATTCAAGTGGCAAACGACAAACGATACAACCTAAGGCAAAACCTTTTGCTAAACGCGGATTTAGTCAACGAACAACGTCAACGAAAAAACAAGTATTGTCATCTGATTGGAATGTAGGTGACAAAGTGATGCATAAAGCCTGGGGAGAAGGCATGGTGAGTAATGTAAACGAGAAAAATGGCTCAATCGAACTAGATATTATCTTTAAATCACAAGGGCCAAAACGTTTGTTAGCGCAATTTGCACCAATTGAAAAAAAGGAGGATTAAGGGATGGCTGATTTATCGTCTCGTGTGAACGAGTTACATGATTTATTAAATCAATACAGTTATGAATACTATGTAGAGGATAATCCATCTGTACCAGATAGTGAATATGACAAATTACTTCATGAACTGATTAAAATAGAAGAGGAGCATCCTGAGTATAAGACTGTAGATTCTCCAACAGTTAGAGTTGGCGGTGAAGCCCAAGCCTCTTTCAATAAAGTCAACCATGACACGCCAATGTTAAGTTTAGGGAATGCATTTAATGAGGATGATTTGAGAAAATTCGACCAACGCATACGTGAACAAATTGGCAACGTTGAATATATGTGCGAATTAAAAATTGATGGCTTAGCAGTATCATTGAAATATGTTGATGGATACTTCGTTCAAGGTTTAACACGTGGTGATGGAACAACAGGTGAAGATATTACCGAAAATTTAAAAACAATTCATGCGATACCTTTGAAAATGAAAGAACCATTAAATGTAGAAGTTCGTGGTGAAGCATATATGCCGAGACGTTCATTTTTACGATTAAATGAAGAAAAAGAAAAAAATGATGAGCAGTTATTTGCAAATCCAAGAAACGCTGCTGCGGGATCATTAAGACAGTTAGATTCTAAATTAACGGCAAAACGAAAGCTAAGCGTATTTATATATAGTGTCAATGATTTCACTGATTTCAATGCGCGTTCGCAAAGTGAAGCATTAGATGAGTTAGATAAATTAGGTTTTACAACGAATAAAAATAGAGCGCGTGTAAATAATATCGATGGTGTTTTAGAGTATATTGAAAAATGGACAAGCCAAAGAGAGTCATTACCTTATGATATTGATGGGATTGTTATTAAGGTTAATGATTTAGATCAACAGGATGAGATGGGATTCACACAAAAATCTCCTAGATGGGCCATTGCTTATAAATTTCCAGCTGAGGAAGTAGTAACTAAATTATTAGATATTGAATTAAGTATTGGACGAACAGGTGTAGTCACACCTACTGCTATTTTAGAACCAGTAAAAGTAGCTGGTACAACTGTATCAAGAGCATCTTTGCACAATGAGGATTTAATTCATGACAGAGATATTCGAATTGGTGATAGTGTTGTAGTGAAAAAAGCAGGTGACATCATACCTGAAGTTGTACGTAGTATTCCAGAACGTAGACCTGAGGATGCTGTCACATATCATATGCCAACCCATTGTCCAAGTTGTGGACATGAATTAGTACGTATTGAAGGCGAAGTAGCACTTCGTTGCATTAATCCAAAATGCCAAGCACAACTTGTTGAAGGATTGATTCACTTTGTATCAAGACAAGCCATGAATATTGATGGTTTAGGCACTAAAATTATTCAACAGCTTTATCAAAGCGAATTAATTAAAGATGTTGCTGATATTTTCTATTTAACAGAAGAAGATTTATTACCTTTAGACAGAATGGGGCAGAAAAAAGTTGATAATTTATTAGCTGCCATTCAACAAGCTAAGGACAACTCTTTAGAAAATTTATTATTTGGTCTAGGTATTAGGCATTTAGGTGTTAAAGCGAGCCAAGTGTTAGCAGAAAAATATGAAACGATAGATCGATTACTAACGGTAACTGAAGCGGAATTAGTAGAAATTCATGATATAGGTGATAAAGTAGCACAATCTGTAGTTACTTATTTAGAAAATGAAGATATTCGTGCTTTAATTCAAAAATTAAAAGATAAACATGTTAATATGATTTATAAAGGTATCAAAACATCAGATATTGAAGGACATCCTGAATTTAGTGGTAAAACGATAGTACTGACTGGTAAGCTACATCAAATGACACGCAATGAAGCATCTAAATGGCTTGCATCACAAGGTGCTAAAGTTACAAGTAGCGTTACTAAAAATACAGATGTCGTTATTGCTGGTGAAGATGCAGGTTCAAAATTAACAAAAGCACAAAGTTTAGGTATTGAAATTTGGACAGAGCAACAATTTGTAGATAAGCAAAATGAATTAAATAGTTAGAGGGGTATGTCGATGAAGCGTACATTAGTATTATTGATTACAGCTATCTTTATACTCGCTGCTTGTGGTAACCATAAGGATGACCAGGCTGGAAAAGATAATCAAAAACATAACAATAGTTCAAATCAAGTAAAAGAAATTGCTACGGATAAAAATGTACAAGGTGATAACTATCGTACATTGTTACCATTTAAAGAAAGCCAGGCAAGAGGACTTTTACAAGATAACATGGCAAATAGTTATAATGGCGGCGACTTTGAAGATGGTTTATTGAACTTAAGTAAAGAAGTATTTCCAACAGATAAATATTTGTATCAAGATGGTCAATTTTTGGACAAGAAAACAATTAATGCCTATTTAAATCCTAAGTATACAAAACGTGAAATCGATAAGATGTCTGAAAAAGATAAAAAAGACAAGAAAGCGAATGAAAATTTAGGACTTAATCCATCACACGAAGGTGAAACAGATCCTGAAAAGATTGCAGAAAAATCACCAGCCTATTTATCTAACATTTTAGAGCAAGATTTTTATGGTGGTGGAGATACAAAAGGTAAGAATATTAAAGGTATGACGATTGGTTTAGCTATGAATAGTGTTTATTACTATAAAAAAGAAAAAGATGGACCGACTTTTAGTAAAAAACTAGATGATAGCGAAGTTAAAAAGCAAGGTAAACAAATGGCTAGTGAGATATTATCAAGGTTACGTGAAAATGATGATTTAAAAGATATACCAATTCATTTTGCAATTTATAAGCAATCAAGTGAAGATTCAATCACACCAGGTGAATTTATCACTCAAGCGACTGCAGAAAAGAGTCAAACAAAGCTTAATGAATGGCATAATATCAATGAAAAATCAGCTTTATTACCTTCTTCAACAGCAGTAGATTATGATGAAAATTTAAATAATAATTTCAAGCAATTTAATGATAATTTGCAATCATATTTTTCTAATTTCACACAAGCAGTAGGGAAAGTTAAATTTGTTGATAAAAAGCCACAACGATTAGTAGTAGATTTACCAATCGATTACTATGGACAAGCTGAAACAATTGGTATTACACAGTACGTTACTGAACAAGCGAATAAATATTTCGATAAAATCGATAACTATGAAATTCGTATTAAAGATGGTAACCAACCACGTGCTTTAATTAGTAAGACAAAAGATGACAAAGAACCGCAAGTTCATATTTACAGTAATTAATTGTAATTTAAAGATAATAAAAAGGTACCAATGTTAGTCAGAATTTTGATTAACATTAGTACCTTTTTAATTTGTTAAGACTTATGAATTATTTTTCTCTAACGATGTCGCGGACTTTGTTTAAGTCAGTTTCAACAAATGCACCAGGTTTTTTAGTAAGTTTACTTACAACATATGTAACGATTACACTTACAATAAATCCAGGAATAATTTCATATAAGCCGAATATTTCGTTGATATGTGCCAATGGTTTAATCCACGCAATCCAAACGATAACGACTAAGGCACCTGAAACCATTCCACTTACAGCACCGGCACGTGTCAAACCTTTCCAGTAAAGTGCAAATAGCACAAGTGGACTGAACGATGCACCAAATCCGGCCCAAGCGTTACCTACTAAGTTTAGAATTGTGTCGTTTGGATTCCATGCAATCGCGATGGCAACAATTGCTACAACTAATACAGATAATCTTCCAATCATAACAAATTCTTTTTGGTGCGTTTTAGCTTTTTCTTCACCACGAATTAATTTATAAAAGTCTTCCGTTAGTGAACTAGATGTTACAAGTAATTGTGAAGAAATCGTGCTCATAATTGCAGCTAGAATCGCAGCAAGTAAGAAACCACCTACAAGAGGATGGAAGAGTACTTGACTCATCACGATGAATAATGTCTCAGGATCTTCTAGTTTAATATGATAAGCAGGTACGAATGCAATACCTGTTAAACCAACAGCCACAGCGCCTAATAAACCAACAGCCATCCAGCTAATACCTAAACGTCTAGCTTTAGGTAGCATCTTGTGTGATTTAATAGACATAAACCTTACAATGATATGAGGTTGACCGAAATAACCTAATCCCCATGAAAATAGAGAGATAATTCCTATAAATGATAACCCTTTAAATAAATTTAAATTTGTAGGTTTCATAGCTGCTACATCATGAAACGTTCCCCAGCCGTTTAAATTCATCATAGCAACAATAGGGACCATAACCATCGCAATTAACATAATGACACCTTGGAAGAAATCTGTAATTGATACAGCTAAATATCCACCAAAGAAAGTATAGAAAATGACAATGAAAGCAACTAATATTAAACCGAAATGATAATCTAATCCAAAAGCACTTTCAAATAGTTTACCACCAGATACGAAACCAGAATGTGTATATAATGTAAAGAATACTACGATAATCAATCCAGAAATAATCTTTAACACATTATTTTTATCGTTTAAACGATTTTTAAAGAAATCTGGTAATGTAATTGCATCTCCAGCTAATTCGGTATAAACACGAAGTCTAGGAGCAACAACAAAGTAATTTATATAAGCACCTAATGTTAAACCGATTGTAATCCACATAGCTGATAGACCAGTGCTATAGACAGAACCAGGTAGCCCCATAATCATCCATCCACTCATATCTGAAGCTCCAGCTGATAATGCAGTAATATACGGTCCAATACTACGTCCACCTAACATGTACTCGCTTAGGTTACCAGTTGCTTGCTTGTAACCGTAAAAGCCAATAACGATTAGTATCAAGAAGTAGACGGCAATCATAATATAAGTTTGCCAATTGGCATCTACTTGTTGACTTAATGCTGTCCCCATTGTAAGCATGATAAACACTCCCTTTATTTAATTTATAATTTAGTTACTTGAAAACATTATACATAAAGATAAATGTTTAGAAAAGTAGGAAAATTAAATTTATTCTTTTTGAAATACTTGCATACCAATATAGAAAGCGCTTTCGTATTTTTTGGATATGAGCAAATTTTTATAATTAAAATTGCATAATCATAATATTGAATTGGGTTGTCTAATATTAAAAGAGTGTTGTTTTCATAAAAAATGATTTGATAAACGAATGATAATGTTTATACAGTTTATATGAAATTAAAGTAGCACCTCATAAATACTTAGATTTTTAATTGGAAATTTGATACAATTTAGTGATGAATGACTTAAAGGAGGCTTTTATTAATGACAAAAGTAACACGTGAAGAAGTTGAGCATATCGCGAATCTTGCAAGACTTCAAATTTCTCCTGAAGAAACGGAAGAAATGGCCAACACATTAGAAAGCATTTTAGATTTTGCAAAACAAAATGATAGCGCTGATACAGAAGGCGTTGAACCTACATATCACGTTTTAGATTTACAAAACGTTTTACGTGAAGATAAAGCAATTAAAGGTATTCCGCAAGAATTAGCTTTGAAAAATGCCAAAGAAACAGAAGATGGACAATTTAAAGTGCCTACAATCATGAATGAGGAGGACGCGTAAGATGAGCATTCGCTACGAATCGGTTGAGAATTTATTAACTTTAATAAAAGACAAAAAAATCAAACCATCTGATGTTGTTAAAGATATATATGATGCAATTGAAGAGACTGATCCAACAATTAAGTCTTTTCTAGCGCTGGATAAAGAAAATGCAATCAAAAAAGCGCAAGAATTGGATGAATTACAAGCAAAAGATCAAATGGATGGCAAATTATTTGGTATTCCAATGGGTATAAAAGATAACATTATTACAAACGGATTAGAAACAACATGTGCAAGTAAAATGTTAGAAGGTTTTGTGCCAATTTACGAATCTACTGTAATGGAAAAACTACATAAAGAGAATGCCGTTTTAATCGGTAAATTAAATATGGATGAGTTTGCAATGGGTGGTTCAACAGAAACATCTTATTTCAAAAAAACAGTTAACCCATTTGACCATAAAGCAGTACCAGGTGGTTCATCAGGTGGATCTGCAGCAGCAGTTGCAGCTGGTTTAGTACCATTTAGCTTAGGTTCAGACACAGGTGGTTCAATTAGACAACCGGCTGCATATTGTGGCGTTGTCGGTATGAAACCAACATACGGTCGTGTATCTCGATTTGGATTAGTTGCTTTTGCATCTTCATTAGACCAAATTGGTCCATTGACTCGAAATGTAAAAGATAATGCAATCGTATTAGAAGCTATTTCTGGTGCAGATGTTAATGACTCTACAAGTGCACCAGTTGATGATGTAGACTTTACATCTGAAATTGGTAAAGATATTAAAGGATTAAAAGTTGCATTACCTAAAGAATACTTAGGTGAAGGTGTAGCTGATGACGTAAAAGAAGCAGTTCAAAACGCTGTAGAAACTTTAAAATCTTTAGGTGCTGTCGTTGAGGAAGTATCATTGCCAAATACTAAATTTGGTATTCCATCATATTACGTGATTGCATCATCAGAAGCTTCGTCAAACCTTTCTCGTTTTGACGGAATTCGTTATGGTTATCATTCTAAAGAAGCTCATTCATTAGAAGAATTATATAAAATGTCAAGATCTGAAGGTTTCGGTAAAGAAGTAAAACGTCGTATTTTCTTAGGTACATTTGCATTAAGTTCAGGTTACTACGATGCTTACTATAAAAAATCTCAAAAAGTTAGAACATTGATTAAAAATGACTTTGATAAAGTATTCGAAAATTATGATGTAGTAGTTGGTCCAACAGCGCCTACAACTGCGTTTAATTTAGGTGAAGAAATTGATGATCCATTAACAATGTATGCCAATGATTTATTAACAACACCAGTAAACTTAGCTGGATTACCTGGTATTTCTGTTCCTTGTGGACAATCAAATGGCCGACCAATCGGTTTACAGTTCATTGGTAAACCATTCGATGAAAAAACGTTATATCGTGTCGCTTATCAATATGAAACACAATACAATTTACATGACGTTTATGAAAAATTATAAGGAGTGGAAATCATGCATTTTGAAACAGTTATAGGACTTGAAGTTCACGTAGAGTTAAAAACGGACTCAAAAATGTTTTCTCCATCACCAGCGCATTTTGGAGCAGAACCTAACTCAAATACAAATGTTATCGACTTAGCATATCCAGGTGTCTTACCAGTTGTTAATAAGCGTGCAGTAGACTGGGCAATGCGTGCTGCAATGGCACTAAATATGGAAATCGCAACAGAATCTAAGTTTGACCGTAAGAACTATTTCTATCCAGATAATCCAAAAGCATATCAAATTTCTCAATTTGATCAACCAATTGGTGAAAATGGATATATCGATATCGAAGTCGACGGTGAAACAAAACGAATCGGTATTACTCGTCTTCACATGGAAGAAGATGCTGGTAAGTCAACACATAAAGGTGAGTATTCATTAGTTGACTTGAACCGTCAAGGTACACCGCTAATTGAAATCGTATCTGAACCAGATATTCGTTCACCTAAAGAAGCATATGCATATTTAGAAAAATTGCGTTCAATTATTCAATACACTGGTGTATCAGACGTTAAGATGGAAGAGGGATCTTTACGTTGTGATGCTAACATCTCTTTACGTCCATATGGTCAAGAAAAATTTGGTACTAAAGCCGAATTGAAAAACTTAAACTCATTTAACTATGTACGTAAAGGTTTAGAATATGAAGAAAAACGCCAAGAAGAAGAATTGTTAAATGGTGGAGAAATCGGACAAGAAACACGTCGATTTGATGAATCTACAGGTAAAACAATTTTAATGCGTGTTAAAGAAGGTTCTGATGATTACCGTTACTTCCCAGAGCCTGACATTGTACCTTTATATATTGATGATGCTTGGAAAGAGCGTGTTCGTCAGACAATTCCTGAATTACCAGATGAACGTAAAGCTAAGTATGTAAATGAATTAGGTTTACCTGCATACGATGCACACGTATTAACATTGACTAAAGAAATGTCAGATTTCTTTGAATCAACAATTGAACACGGTGCAGATGTTAAATTAACATCTAACTGGTTAATGGGTGGCGTAAACGAATATTTAAATAAAAATCAAGTAGAATTATTAGATACTAAATTAACACCAGAAAATTTAGCAGGTATGATTAAACTTATCGAAGACGGAACAATGAGCAGTAAAATTGCGAAGAAAGTCTTCCCAGAGTTAGCAGCTAAAGGTGGTAATGCTAAACAGATTATGGAAGATAATGGCTTAGTTCAAATTTCTGATGAAGCAACACTTCTAAAATTTGTAAATGAAGCATTAGACAATAACGAACAATCAGTTGAAGATTACAAAAATGGTAAAGGCAAAGCTATGGGCTTCTTAGTTGGTCAAATTATGAAAGCGTCTAAAGGTCAAGCTAATCCACAATTAGTAAATCAACTATTAAAACAAGAATTAGATAAAAGATAATTTAAATCATCAAACTATGAAGATTTAAAAAATAAACCCTTGATTGCTGACTTAGATGCAATCGAGGGTTTATTTATATCTATAGAAGTCATATTACTTTTAACTTTATTCATTGTACATGTTAATGGTAAAAATATTAATTTTATTAATGCGTTAGCTTTAATTATATTAAGGCAAACTGTATAATAAAAAGGTATAAAACATTTTTGTATAAAGACAACATTATATTTACAACATCATTTTAAAGGTAAAATAGCATAACTGACGAAGTCTATATAATGAAGAACGGCAAAAAATGCTGAATAAATAACAAGCTTTGTACATATTGAGATAGTATTTGTTTAAGATACAAGTTGGTCTTTAACGATATTAAGAATGATGAAATAAGACTGAGCCTGGGTCATAAATTCAATGTCCTAGGCACTACAATGTTATATTGGCAGTAGTTGACTGAAAGAAAATACGCTTGTAACAAGCTTTTTTCAATTCTAGTGGGGCCCCAACAAAGAAGCTGACTTTCTGTCAGCTTACAATAATGTGCAAGTTGGGGTAGAACGAAATAAATTTTGTTAAATATTATTTCTGTCCCACTCCCTATTAGACGAAACAAAGATGATGTTAAAATATATGAATTTTAAGTAGAGGGATAAGATATGAGGAAACGTGCTAGAATCATTTATAACCCGACATCAGGTAAAGAGCTATTTAAAAGAGAATTACCTGATGCCTTAATAAAATTAGAAAAAGCGGGATATGAAACGAGTGCATATGCAACCGAGAAAATAGGTGATGCCACACTTGAAGCAGAAAGAGCTATGCATGAAAATTATGATGTATTAATCGCTGCAGGTGGTGATGGAACATTAAATGAAGTAGTTAATGGTATCGCAGAAAAGCCTAATCGTCCTAAGCTAGGTGTCATTCCTATGGGTACTGTTAATGACTTTGGACGTGCATTGCATATACCTAATGACATCATGGGGGCACTTGATGTCATCATTGAAGGTCATTCTACTAAAGTAGATATTGGTAAAATGAATAATCGATACTTTATTAATTTAGCTGCAGGCGGACAATTGACGCAAGTCTCTTATGAAACACCGAGTAAATTGAAATCTATTGTTGGTCCATTTGCTTATTACATCAAAGGTTTCGAAATGTTACCTCAAATGAAAGCTGTAGATTTAAGAATTGAATATGATGGTAATGTTTTCCAAGGAGAAGCATTATTATTCTTTTTAGGTTTAACAAATTCAATGGCAGGATTTGAAAAATTAGTGCCGGACGCTAAGTTAGATGACGGCTATTTTACGTTAATTATAGTTGAAAAATCAAACCTTGCAGAACTTGGTCATATTATGACTTTAGCTTCAAGAGGAGAACATACTAAGCATCCTAAAGTTATTTATGAAAAAGCAAAGGCAATTAATATTTCATCATTCACAGACTTACAACTAAATGTAGATGGAGAATATGGTGGTAAATTACCAGCGAATTTCTTAAATCTAGAACGTCATATAGATGTCTTTGCACCTAATGATATTGTAAATGAAGAGTTAATAAATAATGATCATGTTGATGACAATTTAATCGAAGAATAAACAGAAATAGTGAAATATATAATGGCAGGTTAGGAAGCGCATAATTTTGTTCCTAACCTGTTCATTTTGGAGGTAAAATTTTGCAAGCAATAGCTAAAAATGACATAAAAACGGGAACAGTTGTTGATTTAACGCATGAAGGCCATGGTGTCGTAAAAATAGATCGCTTTCCTATTTTCATACCACAAGCTTTAATTAATGAACAAATTGAATATAAAATTATCAAAGTAAAAAAGAACTTTGCGATAGGTAAGTTGCTTAATATAAATACGAGAAGTGAGAATCGTGTTGCACCGCCATGTATATATTATGAACGTTGTGGTGGGTGCCAACTTCAACACTTATCATACGAAGCACAACTTGAAATGAAAAAGGAACAAGTGATTAATTTGTTTCAGCGAAAAGCGCATTTTGATAATTCTAAGATTAACGATACAGTTGGCATGACAGATCCTTGGAGATATCGAAACAAGTCCCAGATTCCAGTTGGTAAGAATGAACAGAATGAAGTTATTATGGGCTTTTATCGTCAAAGAAGCCATGACATTATTGACATGGAAAGTTGTTTAATACAAGATTCACAACATCAAGAAGTGATGAATGAAGTTAAATCTATTTTAAAAGATTTAAATGTAAGTATTTATCAAGAACAATTGAAAAAAGGTTTAATGAGACATTTGGTTGTAAGAACAGGATATCATACAGACGAAATGATGATTATTTTTGTAACTAATGGTAAAAAGTGGCCACAAAAAAATGCTGTTGTTGAGAAGATATTAGATGCATTTCCTAATGTGACAAGCATTAAACAAAACATTAATGATAGCCACTCTAATGTTATTATGGGGCGTCAATCTATAACGCTATATGGTAAAGATACAATTATTGATCAATTAACAGATAGTACATTTAAAATAAGTGATCAGTCATTCTACCAAATTAATTCTGAACAAACAGAGAAATTATATAATAAAGCAATTGAATATGCGCAATTGACAGGTAATGAAGTTGTATTAGATACCTATTGTGGTATTGGAACAATAGGGCTATATATGGCACCACATGCAAAACATGTATACGGTGTTGAAGTAGTACCTTCTGCAATTGAAGACGCACAACAAAATGCGACTATAAACCAATGCAATAATACAACTTTTGTCTGTGGGAAAGCTGAAGAAGTTATTTTACAATGGAAAGCACAAGGGATTAAACCAGATGTTGTAATGGTTGATCCGCCAAGAAAGGGCTGTGACGAAACGTTTATTCAGACTTTGCTTACATTAGAACCTAAGCGTATTGTCTATATTTCATGTAATCCCGCAACACAGCAACGTGATGCATTATTATTAGCTGAAAAATATCAACTTGAAGAGGTAACACCGGTAGATATGTTTCCACAAACAACACATGTTGAGACAGTGGCATTATTCAATTTGAAATAGCGCACATGATTTGAGATAAAATTTCGCCTTAATAAGTGAAGAAAGAAGTCGTATATTAAAATTTTATTACAGCCAATTTACTTTCTTGATATGAACTTTTTAAATTAAATGTGACATTGTATACTATATTTAAAGAAGAATAAGAATGTCATGATCGGGAGGGTTGGTAATGCATAAAATTGATTTAACGACAAATAATTTTCAAATGCGAAGGTTTATTATCTTGCAACTTGTTATTGCGTTATTCGTGATTTTATTTACGTATAAGTGGGCGTTAGGTGTCACAGCGGTTGTCGATCAAAATATCATCATCAATCTTGTATATGGGTTTGCTGGATTCATTATTTTATTGATTTTACATGAACTTATCCATAGAGCATTATTTCTTTTATTTAAAAAAGATAGCAAACCTATGTTTAATATAAAAAAGACAGAATCTTATTCCAAACAGCAGATGCTTGCTTCAACAAATGGCAATTCTCAATTATTATGCTGTCACCACTAATCCTATTAAGTACTGGCTTGCTTATTTTAATTAAGGTATTTGGTTATTCATCACTTATTTTTATGTTTAGTATGCATACTGCTTATTGCTTTATAGATATTCTGCTTGTTGCATTAACAATATCTAGTAGTTTTAAATATGTTCAACAAGATGAAGATAGTATTTATTTGTATCATCAAAAGCCGGCTCAATAATAAATTTTAATATGATGATACCAACAAAATGAATTTGCTTGAATTATTTCAGATTACCTATGTTTTCTTACTCAATCGTCTTCATCATCATGCTTAAATAGCAATTGATTTTATAACAACTTGTAGTTATCTCAATATAGTTATCGCTAAGTGCAAGATTTATGTAAAAAAATCGTACACAGCGTATAATTATGTTGAGATATTTTTGTGCGTTATAAAAGTAAAAATTAGTAGGGAGGTGAGCACTTGACTGAGAGACGAATTATTCATATAGATATGGACTATTTTTTTGCACAAGTCGAAATGAGAGACAACCCCAAATTGAAAGGGAAACCAGTTATTGTTGGTGGTAAAGCAAGCAGTAGGGGTGTTGTCTCTACGGCATCTTATGAAGCACGAAAATACGGCGTCCATTCAGCAATGCCTATGTCACAAGCGCATAAATTATGTCCAAATGGATACTTTGTCACAAGTAATTTTGGTGCTTACCGAGAAACATCTGCGCAGATTATGTCTATTTTCCGAAGTTATACAGATAAGGTAGAACCGATGTCATTGGATGAAGCGTATTTAGATATTACAGAATTAGTGAGACCAGACCTTCCTGCTTCGAAAATTGCTCAGTATATTAGAAAAGATATTCTAGAGCAGACACATTTAACAGCATCTGCAGGTGTTTCTTATAACAAATTTTTAGCTAAATTAGCGAGTGGTATGAATAAACCTGATGGTATGACTGTGATTGATTATCAAAATGTCCATGATATTTTGATGACATTGGATATTGGAGATTTTCCAGGCGTAGGTAAAGCTTCCAAAAAAGTAATGCATGATAATGGTATTTTTAACGGTAGAGATTTATATGAGAAAACGGAATTTGAATTAATACGTTTGTTTGGAAAAAGAGGTCGGGGTTTATATAACAAGGCACGCGGTATTGACCATAGTGAAGTGAAATCATCAAGAGTAAGAAAATCAGTAGGGACTGAACGCACATTTGCAACAGACGTGAATGATGATGAAGAGATTTTAAGAAAAGTATGGGAATTGTCAGGTAAAACAGCTGAACGTCTAAATAAATTACAGAAGTCAGCTAAAACTGTAACGGTTAAAATTAAAACTTATCAATTTGAAACGCTATCTAAACAGATGAGTTTAAGAGATTCGGTTAGTTCTGAAGAAGATATTTATAATATTGCATATTTACTTTATAACGATTTAAAAGACCCTGATGTACCAATTCGACTTATTGGTGTCACTGTAGGTAATTTAGAACAATCAACTTATAAAAATATGACGATATATGACTTTATATAAAATAAAGCTCCCTGCAAAGTTTACATTTTTACAATGCTTACTTTGAAGGGAGTATTTTATTTAGTCCTAGCCTTTATCTTTTAGATTTTTACCATAAATATTAGTTACATATGTTAAATTTTCATAATTTTTCAGTAGCCTAAAAGTAATCATTGCGCATGCTTTGGCATCATTCAATGCATCATGATGACCATGAAAATCTAATTGATAAAACTCCATCATATGTTTTAAACCGTATCGATACGAATCAACGGTTCTTTTAGCAAGTTGATAACTACAAAAGTAAGTTAAATTTGGTGTTGGTAAACCAATATTTTGAATGCTTTGATGTAAGACGTTCATATCAAATGCCGCGTTATGTGCGACAACAGGTAAATCTGCAATAAATTGCATCATATATGGAAATACGTAGTCAAACGTAGGTGCATTTTCAACATCTTCTGGTTGTATGCCATGAACTTTAATATTTTGTTGTGAAAAATAGTCTTGCGGATTCACAAGAGTATGAAATGTTTCTGTTATTTGACTATCAATGACTTTAACCATTCCGACAGAACAAATACTTGTACGTTTACCATTTGCTGTTTCAAAATCAAGTGCAACAAACGCATCTTGTATCATGTAGTCAATCCTTTCAATTAATTAAATGTATATATTAATAGACTTTTAGTCATTTGCTTACAAACGATACATAATATTATACGTGAAGGTATAACGTGAAATCTATCATTTGGATGTAACTCTGATTAAAAAGTAAATGATGATATGCTTTAAAATCGGTCAAATTAATTCAACATCAAATTTAGAGTTATTAACATTAGTAGTTTAAAAAATAAATGACTAAAAATACAATAATTAGCCTTGAAAATGAAAAAACGCAGATCAATGATTCAGAAAATGAATCTAGTGATCTCCGTAAAGCAAAATAATATAGACATTGGGTTATTGTAAGTGACCCAAATGCCTATCATGTCGTATGATATTTATCTGTCTATTGTAGTGATGTTTAATTATTCTTCGTCGAATGTACGAGCGCCAAGTTCTTTTTCGTAAAGATATAATGCATTGCTGTCATCGCCGATACGAGTTAAATAATTGATGTGAGTTTCAAACATTGATTCTTCTTCGACTTGTTCATCTAAGAACCAGTTTAAGAATGAGATAGTTGCATAATCTTTATCTTGACGAGCGATTTCAGATAAGTTATAGAAACGTCTTGTTACTTCTTGTTCTTGAGATAAGCTGTCTTTGAAAGTTTCTAGTATGCTTGAAAAGTCAATTTTTGGTGCTGAAACTGCTCTGAATTCTGCATGTGCACCTCTGTCGTTAATATAGTTATAAATCTTTTGTCCATGGAAACGTTCTTCTTTAGCTTGTTGAATGAAGAAGTTTGCAAATCCTTCGTACGATTCTTTATCACAGTATGCTGCCATTGCCATATATGCGTGTGCTGCAAAGTACTCATGGTTCATTTGATCATTTAATGCTTCTAATAAATTTTTACTTAACATTTTGATACACCTCTTATTTGTAAATTAAAATTACTATGAATTAAACTTAGTATAACAAACTCATTCTCAATTGTAAATAATAATAATTATAATTTAACACCTTATTTTAGCACTCTAATTGAGAAAATGTATCATTTAGCGATATTTAATTGAGAATAAATATCATTTTTAATTATCTAAATGAGAATGATTATAATTTAGAAACACTGTATCAATTTGTGATTGAGAAACTTTTTTGAAGTTGCCTTGTCATGTTATAATGATGCGAGTGGAAATTTGAGGAGGAAACACATGAGACAGTGGACGGCAATCCATCTAGCGAAATTGGCGCGTAAAGCAAGTAGAGCAGTAGGTAAAAGAGGAACAGATTTACCTGGACAAATCGCTAGAAAAGTGGATACAGATATATTAAGAAAATTAGCAGAGCAAGTTGATGATATTGTATTTATCAGTGGAACAAATGGTAAAACAACGACTTCAAACTTAATTGGACATACTTTAAAAGCAAATAATATTCAAATTATACACAATAATGAAGGTGCTAATATGGCTGCAGGTATAACTTCTGCATTCATCATGCAATCAACACCTAAGACTAAAATTGCGGTAATCGAAATTGATGAAGGTTCGATTCCACGTGTGTTAAAAGAAGTTACACCTTCAATGATGGTATTTACTAATTTCTTTAGAGATCAAATGGATCGCTTCGGTGAAATTGATATTATGGTTAATAACATTGCAGAGACAATTAGTAATAAAGGCATCAAATTATTGCTAAATGCTGATGATCCATTTGTGAGTCGTTTGAAAATCGCAAGTGATACGATTGTGTACTATGGTATGAAAGCACATGCCCATGAATTTGAACAAAGTACGATGAATGAAAGTAGATATTGTCCAAACTGTGGTCGCTTATTGCAATACGATTATATTCATTATAATCAAATTGGTCATTATCACTGTCAGTGTGGTTTCAAACGAGAGCAAGCAAAATATGAAATATCAAGTTTTGATGTGGCACCGTTTTTACATTTAAATATCAATGATGAAAAATATGATATGAAAATTGCAGGTGACTTTAACGCTTATAACGCGTTAGCAGCATATACTGTTTTAAGAGAGCTAGGGTTAAATGAACAAGCAATTAAAAATGGCTTTGAAACGTATACATCAGACAATGGTCGTATGCAGTACTTTAAAAAAGAACGAAAAGAAGCGATGATCAATTTAGCTAAAAATCCTGCAGGAATGAATGCAAGTTTATCAGTTGGTGAACAATTAGAAGGCGAAAAAGTGTATGTTATTTCGCTAAATGATAACGCTGCAGATGGTCGAGATACTTCATGGATTTATGATGCAGATTTTGAAAAATTATCTAAGCAACAAATTGAAGCTATCATCGTGACAGGTACACGAGCAGAAGAACTTCAATTGCGATTGAAGTTAGCAGAGGTTGAAGTACCAATTATAGTTGAGCGTGATATTTATAAAGCAACGGCAAAGACTATGGATTATAAAGGTTTCACAGTTGCAATACCAAACTATACATCATTAGCGCCTATGCTTGAACAATTAAACCGTTCGTTTGAAGGAGGTCAATCATAATATGCATGAATTGACTATTTATCATTTTATGTCAGATAAATTGAATTTATACAGTGATATAGGAAATATTATTGCTTTAAGACAACGTGCTAAAAAACGAAATATTAAAGTTAATGTCGTAGAAATCAATGAAACAGAAGGTATTACCTTTGATGAATGTGATATTTTCTTTATCGGTGGTGGAAGTGATAGAGAACAAGCATTAGCAACAAAAGAATTAAGTAAAATTAAGACACCACTTAAAGAAGCGATTGAAGATGGTATGCCGGGATTAACAATTTGTGGAGGCTATCAATTTTTAGGAAAAAAATATATCACGCCTGATGGTACAGAATTAGAAGGGTTAGGTATTTTAGATTTTTATACTGAATCAAAGACAAACCGATTAACAGGAGATATTGTTATCGAAAGTGATACTTTTGGAACTATTGTAGGTTTTGAAAATCACGGTGGTAGAACATATCATGATTTCGGTACACTTGGTCATGTCACTTTTGGTTATGGTAATAATGATGAAGATAAAAAAGAAGGCATTCATTATAAAAATTTATTAGGTACTTATTTACACGGACCAATTTTACCTAAAAATTACGAAATCACTGATTATCTGTTAGAAAAAGCTTGTGAACGTAAGGGTATTCCGTTTGAGCCTAAAGAAATAGATAATGAAGCGGAAATACAAGCGAAACAAGTATTAATAGACAGAGCAAATAGACAGAAGAAATCTCGTTAACTCTGAACATCGCATCAATGGATTTAATATTGATAAACGATGAAGTTTAGTAATTAATCATATATGTATAAACACACACATTATTTTGGATGGAAACAACCAAATTGATGTGTGTTTTTTTTGTTCTAGTGAATAATTATTATACAATGAGTATCTATCCTAGAATTATCAATAGTAATGGTGATTATGCAACATGAAAAAATGAATGATGAAAGGAATTTGACGATGAAGCCTACTAAATTGATATTAAAAGATGCATCTTATTTACATAGCAAAACATCGATAACATTTATTTTAAAAGATGTAGTTATCGAAGAAGATAATAAAATTTATTATTTCGACACTAGTGCAACTTTCGAAGATCAAGAAGTTAAATTTGAATTTGCACTTTTTGATAGTGACATGGACAATTTGAAACATATGGATTACGACAATCCTGTTACTGAAATATATTTTATAGAACCTGATTTACATTTTACAATTATTGATTTTAATCAAGAACTGCTTTGTATTTATATTGATTTTGATTCTGGTTTAAGGCATTCAAACATGGCAACAGAATCTGGTATTTCATTAAGGATAAATGTTGCTAAATCAGATTTTACTAAATTTATTAATGAATTAGCCTCTTTACATTAATGATTTAAATCTGATACATAATTACAATCAAAAAAGACAGCCACATCCCTCCGTAGTTTAGGGGTGTGGCTATATTTGAGTCTGAATATTTATGCTTGTAATTTTAAAAAGGGACATGCTATATACGATAAAAAGAGGCGGGGACATAAATCAATGTTCTATGCTCTACGAAGTTATATTGGCAGTAGTTGACTG
>ERZ1023187.6-NODE-6-length-210298-cov-55.123224_pt1 | contig 210298 bp, 199 predicted proteins | sample MGYA00380438_ERZ1023187 | MGnify/ENA primary metagenome ERZ1023187 (study PRJEB33173, sample SAMEA4830291) | metagenome | study: EMG produced TPA metagenomics assembly of the PRJEB25223 data set... | reverse complement strand
ATTGATGTCCGGGCACAAAAGGATGAAGAGAAAGTTTTCATGCGTACGGCGTGCTAGTCTTGTCTTGCCCATTCCTAAAAGTCTCATATCATGCTATAATAAGAAGACTAGACTTTTTTACATGGGAGATTTCACATGACATTTTACGATCATAAAGCCATTGAACCAAAATGGCAAGCCTTCTGGGCTGACAATCACACGTTTAAGACAGGAACAGACGCTTCGAAACCTAAGTTTTATGCGCTTGATATGTTTCCTTATCCTTCAGGAGCCGGTCTTCACGTCGGACACCCGGAAGGATACACAGCAACAGATATTTTAAGTCGCTTTAAACGTGCTCAAGGTTACAATGTCTTGCACCCAATGGGGTGGGATGCCTTTGGTTTGCCTGCTGAGCAATATGCTATGGATACCGGTAATGATCCAGCAGAGTTTACAGCGGAAAATATTGCTAACTTCAAACGCCAAATCAATGCCCTTGGTTTTTCTTATGATTGGGACCGTGAGGTTAATACCACTGACCCAGACTACTACAAGTGGACGCAATGGATTTTTACCAAATTGTATGAAAAAGGCTTGGCCTATGAGGCAGAGGTTCCTGTGAACTGGGTAGAAGAGTTGGGAACAGCTATTGCCAATGAGGAAGTTCTGCCTGATGGAACTTCTGAGCGTGGTGGCTACCCTGTTGTCCGCAAACCAATGCGCCAATGGATGCTTAAAATCACGGCCTATGCTGAACGTCTTTTAGAAGATTTAGAAGAGGTTGACTGGCCAGAGTCTATCAAGGACATGCAGCGTAACTGGATTGGTAAGTCAACCGGTGCCAATGTGACCTTCAAGGTTAAAGGCAGTGACAAAGACTTTACCGTCTTTACCACGCGCCCTGACACCTTGTTTGGAGCGACTTATGCTGTTTTGGCGCCAGAACATGCCCTTGTTGACGAGATTACTAGCCCCGAACAAGCTGAAGCCGTGGCAGACTATAAACGCCAAGCGAGCTTGAAATCTGACTTGGCCCGCACTGACCTCGCTAAGGAAAAAACAGGTGTTTGGACGGGTAGCTACGCTATTAACCCGGTCAACGGCAAAGAAGTGCCAATCTGGATTGCTGACTACGTGCTAGCAAGTTATGGTACAGGTGCTATTATGGCTGTACCTGCCCACGACGAACGCGATTGGGAATTTGCTAAACAATTTGACCTTGAGATTATTCCAGTGCTTGAGGGTGGTAATGTGGCAGAAGCTGCTTACACCGAGGATGGACGTCACATTAATTCCGACTTCTTAGACGGTCTAGACAAGGCTGATGCAATCGCTAAGATGGTAGCTTGGCTTGAAGACAAGGAAGTTGGAAATGAAAAAGTGACTTACCGCTTGCGTGACTGGCTCTTTAGCCGCCAACGTTATTGGGGGGAGCCGATTCCAATTATTCACTGGGAGGATGGCACCTCAACAGCTGTTCCTGAAAATGAGTTGCCGCTTGTCTTGCCAGTAACTTCAGATATTCGCCCTTCAGGAACAGGTGAATCACCACTAGCTAACTTGACTGATTGGTTAGAAGTGACCCGCGAAGATGGTGTTAAAGGTCGTCGTGAGACCAATACTATGCCACAGTGGGCTGGTTCAAGCTGGTATTATTTGCGTTACATTGATCCTAAAAATGATCAAGCTTTGGCGGACCCAGAATTATTGAAACAATGGCTGCCTGTTGATATTTACGTGGGTGGTGCTGAACATGCAGTGCTTCATCTCCTGTATGCCCGTTTCTGGCATAAAGTCCTTTACGATTTAGGCGTTGTGCCAACCAAAGAACCATTCCAAAAACTCTTTAACCAAGGGATGATTTTGGGAACGAGTTACCGTGACCATCGTGGAGCGCTTGTAGCGACTGACAAGGTGGAAAAACGTGATGGCAGCTTCTTCCATATCGAAACAGGTGAGGAGCTTGAACAAGCACCAGCAAAAATGTCTAAATCACTCAAAAACGTTGTCAATCCTGATGACGTGGTGGAACAATACGGTGCGGATACCTTGCGTGTGTATGAAATGTTCATGGGGCCATTAGATGCCTCAATCGCTTGGAGCGAAGAAGGCTTAGAAGGTTCTCGTAAGTTCCTTGACCGCGTCTACCGTTTGGTAACGACTAGGGAGATTGTGGCGGAAAATAGCGGCGCCTTGGATAAAGTTTACAACGAAACTGTCAAAGCTGTTACTGAACAAATTGAGACCATGAAGTTCAATACTGCTATTGCTCAATTGATGATTTTTGTCAATGCAGCTAACAAAGAAGACCAGTTGTTTGTGGACTATGCCAAAGGCTTTGTGCAATTGATTGCTCCATTTGCGCCACACTTGGGTGAAGAACTCTGGCAAATGATTACTCAATCAGATGAGTCCATTGCTCATGTGGCTTGGCCAACTTGGGATGAGTCCAAATTGGTTGAAAACGATGTGGAAATCGTTGTCCAAATCAAAGGAAAAGTCAAAGCGAAATTAGTGGTTGCTAAGGATCTTTCTAGGGAAGACTTAGAAGCTGCAGCCCTTGCTAATGAGAAAGTACAAGCTGAGATTGCAGGCAAAGACATTGTCAAAGTGATTGCAGTCCCTAACAAGCTTGTTAATATCGTGGTAAAGTAACAATCAAAGACTAACAATAGTTGATATCTATATAGACTCCACTGGGGACCTGTTCCAGTGGGGTCTTTTTTCGTTGGAAAAGCCCAAGGGCTCTTCGATGATATGTGGCTGGGTTAGGAGATTAACCACTGTTTTTAAAGAGTTTTAAATAAATTAAGTATAGTTAAATATTAAAATAAGTTAACTGAAGTCTAATTTTGAACACTTCTTTGTGTGATAGTTGGTCTTTTTTAAAACGCTTTCATTACCTATAATGAACATATAAAAACATTATATTTATAAACTTTGAAAAGAGGTAGTTCTCATGGAAATGTTCCTAGCTCCCCTAAACTGGTTCTCGCAAAACATTTTGCAAAACCCAGCTTTCTTTGTAGGTCTTTTGGTTTTAATTGGGTATTTACTCCTTAAAAAACCAATTTATGAAGTCTTTGCCGGTTTTGTCAAAGCGACAGTTGGTTATCTGATTTTGAACGTTGGTGCAGGTGGTCTGGTAACGACCTTCCGTCCAATCTTAGTGGCTCTTGCTAAGAAATTTGAATTGAAAGCGGCTGTTATTGACCCTTACTTTGGTCTTGCGGCTGCCAATACGAAATTAGAAGAAATGGGCTTCATCAGTGTAGCCACTACAGCTCTTTTGATTGGTTTTGGGGTTAACATTCTTCTCGTTGCGCTTCGCAAAGTCACTAAAGTTCGTACCCTTTTCATCACTGGTCATATCATGGTGCAACAGGCAGCAACTATCTCTGTCTTTGTCCTTCTCTTAATCCCTCAATTCCAAAATGCCTTTGGTGCTTGGGCGGTTGGTATCATCTGTGGTCTTTACTGGGCAGTCAGCTCAAACATGACGGTTGAAGCAACACAACGCCTAACAGGTGGCGGTGGCTTTGCGATTGGTCACCAACAACAATTTGCGATTTGGTTTGTGGATAAGGTTGCTCCAATCTTTGGTAAAAAAGAAGAAAACCTTGATAACTTAAAATTACCAACCTTCTTAAATATTTTCCACGATACCGTTGTTGCGTCAGCAACCTTAATGTTAGTCTTCTTTGGAGCTATCTTGGCTGTCCTTGGTCCAGACATCATGTCTAATGTAGAGTTAATCGGACCAGGCGCTTTCAACCCAGCTAAGCAAGCTTTCTTCATGTATATTCTTCAAACATCACTCACCTTCTCTGTTTACCTCTTCATTTTGATGCAAGGTGTACGTATGTTCGTTTCTGAGTTGACCAATGCCTTTCAAGGGATCTCAAGCAAATTGCTTCCAGGGTCATTCCCAGCGGTTGACGTTGCAGCCTCTTACGGTTTTGGTTCTTCAAATGCGGTGCTTTCAGGATTTGCCTTTGGTTTGATTGGTCAATTAATCACCATTGCTCTTCTTGTTATCTTTAAAAATCCAATCTTAATTATCACAGGATTCGTTCCCGTATTCTTTGATAATGCGGCAATTGCGGTTTATGCAGATAAACGTGGTGGTTGGAAAGCAGCGGTAGCTCTATCATTTATCTCAGGTATTATTCAGGTGGCACTTGGTGCTGTTGCTGTAGGTCTTTTAGGACTTACAGGTGGTTATCACGGTAATATCGACTTGGTTCTTCCATGGTTACCATTTGGGTACCTCTTCAAATTCCTTGGTATTGCAGGGTATGTGCTTGTTTGCATCTTCTTACTTGCCATTCCACAATTGCAATTCGCAAAAGCTAAAGATAAAGAAGCTTACTACCGTGGTGAAGCTCAATAAGCACCACTCTCGCATAATAGCTCTGCTATTTTAACAAGATATAAACCTAAGAACTTTGGAGGAAAAACGAATGGTTAAAGTATTAACAGCATGTGGCAATGGCATGGGATCATCTATGGTGATTAAAATGAAAGTTGAAAATGCGCTTCGTCAACTTGGTGTGACTGATATTCAATCTGCGTCTTGTTCTGTTGGTGAAGCAAAAGGTCTGGCTTCTGGTTATGATATTGTGGTGGCGTCAAACCACTTGATTCATGAGCTTGATGGTCGTACCAAAGGCCACTTGGTTGGTCTTGATAACCTGATGGATGATAATGAAATTAAAACCAAACTACAAGAAGTGCTATAAGCTAATTCTGAATCAAAACGAAGGAGTTGTGACGAAGGTTTTCAGCTCTTTCTCTTTAGTAGGATAAAACTAGTAAAAATGGTGTGTGTTGCAAAGCAAGACACTAGAAAGAGATAGTTTTTATGAATTTAAAACAAGCCTTTATTGCTAACGACTCTATTCGTTTGGGGTTACAGGCACAGACTTGGCAAGAAGCTGTTCAATTGGCTGTTCAGCCCTTAATTGATAGCGGAGCAGTGACGTCAGCTTATTACGACGCCATCATTGAATCAACAGAAAAATACGGCCCTTATTATGTGCTGATGCCAGGGATGGCAATGCCTCACGCAGAAGCAGGTCGAGGGGTCGACCGTAATGCCTTTTCTTTGATTACTTTAACAAGACCAGTTACCTTCTCAGATGGTAAAGAGGTTTCTGTTCTCTTGACCTTGGCGGCAACAGACCCCTCTATCCACACAACAGTGGCTATTCCACAAATTGTGGCCTTGTTTGAACTAGATAATGCCATTGAACGCTTGGTGGCCTGCCAAAGCCCTGAGGAGGTTCTAGCAATGGTAGAAGAATCAAAAAATAGCCCGTATTTAGAAGGTTTGGATTTAAACTCTTAATCGATACCTTACTGACTTAAACGGATAAAACAACTCACAATCATTATTGAAAGGATAAGAACTCCTCATCAGCTTTTTCATAGCCGCTGAGAGTTCTAGGAAAAACACATGACACATCTTCCAAATTTACAAGTTGCCTTAGACCATTCTGACTTGCAAGGGGCTATCAAAGCAGCCGTTTCAGTCGGCCATGAAGTAGACGTTATCGAAGCCGGTACGGTCTGCTTGCTTCAAGTCGGAAGCGAGTTGGTTGAGGTTTTGCGCAGCCTTTTCCCAGAAAAAATCATCGTGGCAGATACTAAATGTGCTGATGCTGGTGGCACGGTGGCTAAAAACAATGCAAAACGTGGTGCTGACTGGATGACTTGTATCTGCTGTGCGACGATTCCAACCATGGAAGCAGCCCTCAAAGCCATAAAAGAAGTGCGCGGAGACCGTGGGGAGATTCAAATTGAACTTTATGGTGATTGGACTTATGAACAAGCTCAATTATGGCTTGACGCTGGGATTTCCCAAGCCATTTACCACCAATCACGTGATGCCCTTCTTGCTGGCGAAACTTGGGGTGAAAAAGACCTTAACAAGGTGAAAACATTGATTGACATGGGCTTCCGCGTGTCAGTAACTGGTGGGCTTGATGTAGACACTTTGAAACTTTTTGAAGGGGTGGATGTCTTTACCTTTATCGCAGGGCGAGGCATTACTGAAGCAGAAGATCCTGCTGCAGCGGCGCGTGTCTTCAAAGATGAAATCAAACGTATCTGGGGGTAACCTATGGCACGTCCTATTGGTATTTATGAAAAAGCAACCCCAAAACAGTTTACCTGGCGTGAACGCTTGCAATTTGCAAAAGACTTAGGTTTTGATTTTGTGGAAATGTCTGTTGATGAATCAGATGCTCGCTTAGCTCGTTTAGAGTGGACTAAGGAAGAACGTCTTGATTTAGTGAAAGCCATTTATGAAACAGGAATTCGCATCCCGACCATTTGTTTCTCTGGTCATAGACGTTACCCACTAGGCTCAAATGATCCTGCTATTGAAGCCAAGTCTCTTGAATTGATGAAACAGTGTATTGAATTGGCACAGGACCTTGGGGTACGTACTATTCAATTGGCTGGTTACGACGTTTATTACGAAGAAAAATCACCTGGAACCCGTGCTCGTTTTATCAAAAACTTGAGACAATCTTGTGACTGGGCCGAAGAAGCCCAAGTCATGCTTTCCATTGAAATTATGGATGACCCTTTTATCAACTCTATTGAGAAATACTTGGCAGTTGAAAAAGAAATTGATTCACCTTATCTCTTTGTCTATCCTGATACAGGCAATGTGTCTGCCTGGCATAATGATTTGTGGAGTGAATTTTACAATGGCCACAAATCCATTGCAGCCCTCCACTTGAAAGATACTTATGCTGTCACAGAAACTTCAAAAGGGCAATTCCGTGATGTGCCATTTGGTCAAGGTTGTGTGGACTGGGAAGAGATGTTTGCGGTCATCAAGAAAACCAACTACAATGGGCCATTCTTGATTGAAATGTGGTCAGAAAATTGTGAAACGGTAGAGGAAACAAAAGCTGCTATCAAAGAAGCTCAGGATTTTCTTTACCCACTCATTGAAAAAGCGGGGTTGACGTAATATGGCAAAAAATTTACAAGAAATGCGGGAACGTGTCTGTGCGGCCAATAAATCTTTACCAGAACATGGCCTTGTCAAATTTACTTGGGGCAATGTCTCCGAAGTTTGTCGTGAGTTAGGACGTATCGTCATCAAGCCTTCTGGTGTGGACTACGAGCTTTTGACACCAGAAAACATGGTTGTTACAGACCTTGATGGGAATGTGGTCGAAGGTGATTTGAACCCTTCTTCAGATTTACCAACTCATGTGGAGCTCTATAAAGCTTGGCCAGAAGTGGGCGGTATTGTCCACACTCACTCCACAGAAGCTGTCGGTTGGGCACAGGCAGGTCGTGATATTCCGTTTTATGGGACTACCCATGCTGACTATTTTTATGGCCCGGTTCCTTGTGCTCGCTCTCTCACAAAAGCAGAAGTTGATGGGGCTTACGAGCAAGAAACTGGCAGCGTGATTTTAGAAGAGTTTAGCAAGCGAGGCTTAGATCCTATGGCGGTGCCAGGTATTGTCGTCCGTAACCATGGCCCATTTACGTGGGGGAAAACCCCAGAACAAGCCGTTTACCACTCTGTTGTCTTAGAAGAAGTGGCTAGGATGAATCGTTTGACTGAGCAAATCAATCCACGTGTAGAGCCTGCACCAACATACATTATGGATAAACATTATTTACGTAAACATGGCCCAAATGCTTATTATGGGCAAAAAGGTGATGCGCATTAAGCAGAAGCATGCGTCTTGGTCTGATACAGAGCGTATTGACAGTAATGAAGGCTGTGGACAGGAGTCCCAGCCTCATTTTGCTCGGTATCGCTACTGTGGAAAATGACGACTTCACCTCGCTATTGAAGAGTTTTCTTAGCGATGATTGGGGAGAAATAGGGTTTCTAATAAAAGCGACACACTTGCCCTGCTAACAAGATTCTTTACAGGAGATAGCTGTCAAGCTGTCCAAATCATGATAAAATAGACAAAGACAGATTTTTAGAGAGGAGGTTTGTAACAATGATGATTTTGGATAAAAAGAGTTATGATTTGCTCTCTTATTTGCTCAAACTCGAAGCGCCTGAAACGGTCATGGCGATTTCACATGCCTTAAATCAATCGCGGCGCAAAGTCTATTATCAGCTTGATAAGATTAATGAGGCCTTGCCAAGAGAGGTGGAGCAGATTATATCTTACCCAAGAGTTGGTATTCTCTTAACTGACGAACAAAAGGCTGCCTGCCGCTTGTTGTTAGAAGAAGTGACTGATTACAACTATGTCATGAAAAGTGATGAACGCAGGCGTCTATCATCGGTGTATATTGCGGTGTCTACGGAGCGTGTGACTATTGACAAGCTCATGCAAATCAATGACGTGTCCCGTAATACTATTTTGAATGACTTGACCGAACTTCGAGAAGAGTTGGAGGATAAGCAGTATAAGATTCAACTGCACGCGACTAAAGCCAGAGGCTACTATTTTGATTGTCACCCGATGGCTTTGATCCAATACCTCTACAAACTATTGGTGGATGTTTATCAAGGAGGAAATAGTAGCTTTATTGACATGTTTAACCGCAAACTGTCAGAAACACAGGGGCTTTCCGTTTACTTTTCAAAAGATATTCTAGCTTATTTCCATGAGTACCTTCTGTTGTCTCAGGCTAGTCTAGGAAAGACAATTAATACTCAAGACAGCCAATTCATGTTACAAATCTTGCCTTTCATGCTCCTGAGTTATCGTAACATGCAGCTTAATTCAGACATCAAAAGTGCTCTCAAAAAGGATTTTAACCTCATCTGGAAGCGTAAAGAGTACCAGATTGCTCAAGAATTAGCTGGAGAACTCTATCAGAATTTCAAGCTTCACTTGGATGATATTGAAGTGGGAATGGTAGCTATGCTCATGTTATCTTTCCGAAAAGATCAGGATCACCATGTGGAAAGTCAAGACTATGATGAGATGCGAGCCACGATTAGTCATTTTATTGACCAATTGGAGAACCGCTACCAGCTGCATTTCACCCATAAGCAGGATTTGTTGAAGCAGTTAACCACTCACTGTAAGGCACTTGTTTACCGCAAAGCTTATGGCATTTTTTCGGTTAATCCGCTGACAGATCACATCAAGGAAAAATACGAAGAATTGTTTGCCATGGCGCAGTCTTGTTCCACCATTTTAGAAAAGGATTGGGATATTAGCCTGACGGATGATGACGTGGCCTATCTGACCATACATCTAGGGGGAGAATTACGCAATAACACTGCTGATCAAGACAAAACCAAGTTGGTCATCGTGTCAGACGACGGGATTGGGATTCAAAAGCTCTTGCTCAAACAGTGCCAACGGTATTTGGCCAATGGTCAGATTGAAGCAGTCTTTACAACAGAGCAGTATCAGAGCGTCTATGACCTCTTATCAGTGGACATGATTGTTGCCACAACAGATGCTTTGGAAACCAAAGTTCCCATGCTGATTGTCAATCCGATTTTAAGTGATGATGATATTATTAAGCTGATTCGTTTCTCTAAACAGGGGCGTTTGACAGAGCATTCACGTTTCTCCACAGAGCTGGCTAAAGCGATCGAGGCAGTTGTCAAAGGCGAGTCCGACCGCTATGCGCTGACTTCTAAAATTGAAAAACTCATTCACCGGGAATTGTTGTGAGTGTCTACATATCAAAAAAGGTACCTCAGTTTTTCTATGACGTAGAAAAAACATAACTGAGGTTTTTAGTATGTCCTGAGAAAATATCTCCCCTTGTTTTGGGGGACAATTTTTGCTCTTATTCTCATCATCTCAGGAAGGCAAAGCATCACGTTAAAGGCATTTTACTAGCTTAGTTAGGGTTGAATCCAGTCCATTTTTGAACACAGAACTGTGTGAGACTTGGTCTTTTTATCAGTGGTAAGAAAGTCTATACTTAACTTATAGAAAAGAAGAACACTCTTGGAGGAAATCTAATGGCTAAAGTACAAGATATTACACGTGAATCATGGATTCTTAGCACATTCCCAGAATGGGGAACGTGGTTAAACGAAGAAATCGAAGAAGAAGTGGTGCCAGATGGCAATTTTGCCATGTGGTGGCTAGGAAACTGCGGTGTCTGGATTAAAACCCCTGGCGGTGCTAATATTGTTATGGATTTGTGGTCTGCGCGTGGTAAATCAACTAAAAAAGTGAAAGATATGGTGCGCGGCCATCAAATGGCTAACATGGCAGGTGTGCGTAAATTGCAACCAAACCTTAGAGCACAGCCAATGGTCATTGACCCATTCATGATTAACGAATTGGACTACTATTTGGTTTCTCACTACCATAGTGACCACATTGATATCAATACTGCGGCAGCCATTATCAACAATCCAAAACTTGACCACGTTAAATTTGTAGGTCCATACGAATGCGGCGAAATTTGGAAAAAATGGGGTGTGCCTGAAGACCGTATCATGATCTTGAAACCAGGTGATAGCTTTGAGTTTAAAGACATGAAAGTGACAGCTGTGGAATCTTTTGACCGTACTTGCTTGGTGACTCTTCCTGTCGAAGGAGCAGACGCTCAAGGTGGTGAATTGGCAGGTTTAGCGGTGACGGATGATGAAATGGCACGTAAAGCTGTTAACTACATTTTTGAAACACCTGGTGGAACCATTTATCATGGTGCTGATTCTCACTTCTCCAACTACTTTGCTAAACATGGTCGTGACTACAAGATTGACGTTGCCTTGAACAATTACGGGGAAAACCCAATTGGTATTCAAGATAAGATGACTTCGATTGATTTGCTTCGTATGGCAGAAAATCTCCATGCCAAAGTCATTATCCCAGTTCATTATGACATCTGGTCAAACTTTATGGCATCAACAGATGAAATCCTTGAATTGTGGAAAATGCGTAAAGAACGCCTTCAATACGATTTCCATCCATTTATCTGGGAAGTTGGTGGTAAATACACTTATCCACAAGACCAAGACCGCATTGAATATCACCACCCACGTGGTTTTGATGATTGCTTCTTAGAAGACTCAAATATCCAATTCAAAGCTCTTCTTTAATACCCATCGACTCATCCAAGCTAGAGGTAGCTCACAAAGCCAGTTGGTTTTGTGGACCTGCTCACTTGGGTGAGTTTTTTGATGCTCAAAATGGTGAGTGAGTAGCTATTACTATTCAGACAGTCTCTAGAAAAGGCAAATGCCAAGGTTTGTGTTACAATAAAGGCAGATAGGAGTGGTTGAAAAGCAGCCACAAGGAAGGGAGTCTAAAGATGAAAGATGCGTTACTGATTGTTAATCCCGCTTCAGGTGGGGAAAAGGCCAAAGCATACGAAACGAAGATGCAGCAAAAACTGTCTGATCATTTCGATAAGGTCACTGTCAAGCATACCAAAGAAGCTGGAGATGCCAAGGCTTTCGCGCGAGAAGCAACAGATGATGGTTACCATAGTGTCTTTGCGATGGGTGGAGACGGCACTGTTAATGAAGCTATCAACGGGATATCGGGGCAGTCTTATCGTCCACGTTTTGGCTTTTTGCCTTTGGGGACAGTCAATGACTTAGCCCGTGCCTTGGATATTCCTTTGGATCCTGATCAAGCAATTGACAGTCTTGATTTGGACCATCCTAAAGCTATTGACGTTGGCCAGGTCAATGATGCTTATTTTATGAACATTGTTGCTATTGGTAATATTCCTGAGTCCATTAACAATGTGGATGATAAGGCAAAAACAGCTTTAGGACCTCTTGCCTACTTTTTATCAGGCCTCAAACAAGTCGTGACCAATACCAGTTACACTTTCCAACTGACTCGCGATGGGAAAGAAGAGCAGTTAAAAAGTTCCCTCATTCTGGTTGGATTGACCAATTCCATTGGAGGATTTGATCAACTGACAGCCAATGCGAAAGTAGATGATGGTTACCTTCACCTGGTTTATATCAAGGACAAAACCTTTTTTGACACATTAGCAGCCTTACCAAGCCTATTTTCAGCTGAGACGGAAGGCAGTGACCAATTGGGTTATGAACGGGTCAAGGAAGTTCACATTGCACTGGAAGATGCCAGTCTTAAAAGTAATGTCGATGGCGATGAAGGCGATGACTTGCCTCTAAGCATTAAAGTACTTCCAAGCCATATAGAGGTTTACACTAGCCGTAAATCAGAGACAACAGATACGGAATAACGTTTTACGGATTATCCTAAAAAACCTTAGTTTTGACACGACTGTTCGTTGCCATTTTAGAGTGAGTGACCACCTTTTTTAAGGTGGTTTTTTGTTTCAAAGTGACCCTAAAAGTGCCAATTTAAGGGGAAAATAGCGCAGAATTCACTATCCAGTCAAAAAAATATCATCTTAAAAAAAACAGTGATAACAAGCTTAGAAACGGTTACAGGATTGATTAATAGTCCTAAAATCAGGACCTTGTCCTTGACACAAAGTGACCACACATGATAACATAGTTATGTTCTGTTTCGGCAGATTCTTTTTTTAAGCAAAAAAGTGACCATATAGCTACTAAAAAAGTAGGGCTACTTTTCTTATTTTGGTGACTGCTAGGTTGTAGCATGCCAAAATCATACCCAGACATAATTTATCATTTAGGAGAGGAATAAATGGATACTATTTTAGAAGTCAAACATTTGAGTAAAATCTTTGGCAAACGACAAAAGGCTGCCCTTGAAATGGTCAAGGATGGCAAAAGTAAAAGTGAAATTTTCAAGAAAACAGGTGCAACTGTAGGTGTCTATGATGCTAGCTTTGAGGTTAAAGAAGGTGAAATCTTCGTTATCATGGGGCTATCAGGAAGTGGGAAATCTACTCTTGTTCGCATGTTGAACCGTTTGATTGAACCATCAACCGGATCGATCTTACTTGGAGGTAAAGACATTTCAACCATGTCTGCAGAGCAACTGCGTGAAGTTCGCCGTCATGACATTAACATGGTTTTCCAAAGCTTTGCCCTATTTCCGCATAAAACCATTTTGGAAAATACCGAATTTGGTTTGGAATTGCGTGGCGTTCCAAAAGAAAAGCGTCAGGAATTAGCTGAAAGAGCTCTTGATAATTCTGGTCTTCTGGATTTCAAGGACCAATACCCTGACCAACTTTCTGGTGGGATGCAACAACGTGTTGGTTTAGCGCGTGCCTTGGCAAATAGTCCTAAAATCCTATTAATGGATGAGGCCTTTTCAGCCCTTGACCCCTTAATCCGTCGTGAAATGCAAGATGAATTGCTTGATCTGCAAGACAGTATGAAACAAACCATCATCTTTATTAGTCACGACTTGAATGAAGCTTTGCGGATTGGTGACCGAATCGCCTTGATGAAAGATGGTCAAATCATGCAAATTGGAACGGGAGAAGAAATCTTGACTAACCCAGCCAACGATTTTGTTCGTGAATTCGTTGAAGATGTGGACCGTTCTAAAGTCTTGACAGCACAAAATATTATGATTAAACCGCTAACGACAACCATTGAATTAGATGGACCTCAAGTTGCCTTGAACCGTATGCATAATGAAGAGGTATCTATGTTGATGGCGACGAATCGCCGCCGCCAATTAGTGGGTAGCTTAACAGCTGATGCGGCTATTGAAGCCCGCAAAAAAGGGTTACCACTATCAGAAGTCATCGACCGTGACGTTAGAACGGTTTCAAAAGATACCGTTATCACAGATATTATGCCACTGATTTATGACTCTTCTGCACCGATTGCAGTGACAGATGATGATAACCGTCTGTTAGGGGTTGTGATCCGAGGACGAGTGATTGAAGCTTTAGCTAACATCCCAGATGAAGACCTTAACTAGAATGGAGTGATTGCATTTTGGAAACGATATTACAAACGAAATTACCAGTGGCTCAACTGGTTGAACAATTAACGGAATGGATAACCAAAACCTTCTCAGGACTTTTTGATGTCCTACAAGCTGTGGGAAGCTTCTTGATGGACTGGATGACCAAGACTCTCTTGTTTATTCATCCCCTTCTCTTTATCGTCTTGGTAACAGCGGCTATGTTTTTCCTTGCTAAGAAAAAATGGCCCCTACCAACCTTTACTTTCCTAGGCTTGCTCTTTATCTATAACCAAGGTCTCTGGGAACAATTAATTAATACCTTTACCTTGGTCTTGGTTGCCAGTTTAATTTCAGTTCTGATTGGTATCCCACTAGGGATTTGGATGGCTAAAAATGCCACGGTCCGTCAAGTGGTTAATCCTATATTGGACTTTATGCAAACCATGCCGGCCTTTGTTTACTTGATTCCAGCCGTTGCCTTCTTTGGTATTGGTATGGTTCCGGGTGTGTTTGCCTCAGTCATCTTTGCCTTACCACCAACGGTTCGTTTTACAAACTTGGCTATTCGTGACATTCCAACAGAATTGATTGAAGCCTCAGATGCCTTTGGGTCAACTGGGAAACAAAAGCTCTTCAAGGTAGAATTGCCTTTAGCTAAAAATACCATCATGGCGGGTGTCAACCAGACCATGATGCTAGCCCTCTCCATGGTTGTCACAGGATCCATGATCGGTGCGCCTGGTTTAGGACGTGAAGTCTTATCAGCTCTTCAGCACGCTGATATTGGTAGTGGATTTGTCAGTGGTCTTGCCTTGGTTATCTTGGCTATTGTTCTTGACCGTATGACACAGCTTTTCAACAGTAAACCACAAGAAAAAGCTAAAGCCGGCAAAACCAATAAATGGATTGCTCTAGCAGCCCTTGCTGTCTTTTTGATAGCTGCTTTAGGACGCGGTATTATGGCTATGACTTCTGGTATGGCAGACAAAGGTGAAAATGTTAACATTGCCTACGTGCAATGGGATTCTGAAGTTGCCTCAACTAACGTGATTGCAGAAGTTTTGAAAAAAGAAGGTTACCATGTAACCTTGACACCGCTTGACAATGCTGTCATGTGGCAAACCGTTGCTAATGGCAACGCTGACTTTTCAACTAGTGCTTGGTTGCCAGTCACCCATGGTCAACAATATCAGAAATACAAGTCAAAATTAGATGATTTAGGGCCTAACCTAAAAGGGACCAAACTTGGGTTAGCTGTTCCAACATACATGACAGATGTCAACAGTATTGAGGATTTAACTAGTCAAGCCGATCAAAGAATCACAGGAATTGAGCCAGGTGCAGGAATCATGACAGCTGCCAAAAATGCTCTTAAGGACTATGATAATCTATCAAGCTGGGAATTAGTTGCGGCATCAACAGGAGCCATGACGACTTCCTTAGACCAAGCCATCAAGAAAAAAGATCCTATTGTCGTAACAGCTTGGTCACCACACTGGATGTTTGCTAAATATGACTTGAAGTATCTCAAAGATTCTAAAGAAACCTTTGGCTCTGCTGAGAACATCAATACCATTGCTCGTAAAGGCTTGAAAAAAGACCTTCCAAATGTCTACAAAATCATTGATAAGTTCCACTGGACCCCAAAAGATATGGAAGCAGTCATGCTTGACATCAACAAAGGCATGAGCCCAGAAGCAGCCGCTAAAAAATGGGTAGAGGCTAACCAATCTAAGGTATCAAGTTGGACTAAATAAGCTAACTGTAGGAAATGCTTATCATAACCCAACACCATAGAAGTCTAGGAAATCTCCTAGGCTTTTTTAAGTTGGGGTGGTTAGCTTCTCTGCAAAAGCAATGGCTTGAAGGAGCCAAGCCCGCTCTACTGTGTTATAATAAGGCTATGGAAAACAAGAATAAATTACTGTTAATTGATGGGTCATCTGTTGCCTTTCGTGCCTTTTTTGCCCTCTACAATCAAATCGACCGCTTTAAAAATCATAGCGGTCTTCATACCAATGCCATTTATGGCTTTCATTTGATGCTAGACCACATGATGAAAAGAGTCCAGCCTACTCACGTGCTGGTGGCTTTTGATGCGGGCAAAACCACCTTCCGAACAGAAATGTATGCCGATTATAAGGCGGGTCGCGCTAAAACCCCAGATGAATTTCGTGAGCAGTTTCCTTATATTCGTGAGATGTTGACAGCCCTTGGGATTGCTTATTATGAGTTGGAACACTACGAAGCAGACGATATTATCGGGACGCTGGATAAAATGGCGGAGCGCACAGAAGTGCCTTTTGATGTGACCATTGTCAGTGGTGATAAAGATTTGATCCAGTTAACTGACGAAAATACCGTGGTTGAAATTTCTAAAAAAGGGGTTGCCGAATTTGAAGAATTCACACCGGCTTACCTCATGGAAAAAATGGGCTTGACGCCAAACCAGTTTATTGACCTCAAAGCCTTGATGGGGGATAAATCGGATAATATTCCAGGAGTGACCAAAATCGGTGAAAAAACTGGGCTTAAGCTCCTTCATGAATTTGGTAGTTTAGAAGGTATCTACGAGCACGTTGAAGGTTTCAAAGCTTCCAAAATGAAAGAAAACTTGATCAATGACCGTGACCAAGCTTTCCTATCTAAAACGCTCGCCACTATCAATACAGCATCTCCTATCACAATTGGCTTAGATGATATTGTCTACAATGGTCCAGATGTTGCTAGCCTCTCTCAATTTTACGATGAAATGGATTTTGTGCAACTCAAGAAAGGTCTTGCTAGCCAGATGCCTCAAGAGCCAGTAGCTGCCATTTCCTATCAAGAAGTGACCAATGTGTCTGCTGATTTGTTTAGCGCAGAAGACATCTTCTACTTTGAAACGCTTCGGGATAATTACCATCGTGAGGCCATCATTGGTTTTGCTTGGGGACATGGTGAGCAGATTTACGCATCCACTGACCTTAGCCTATTAGCGACGGATAGTTTTAAGCAGGTCTTCCAAAAAACCATTGCCACTTATGATTTTAAACGTAGCAAGGTCTTGTTGAGCCACTTAGGAATTGAGTTGGTAGCACCTAGCTATGATGCTAGATTAGCTAATTACCTTCTGTCAACTGTAGAAGACAATGAGCTTAGCACCATTGCCCGTATTTTTACTGACATCTCTTTGGAAGAAGACGATACAGTCTATGGTAAAGGTGCTAAACGGGCTGTTCCTGATAAAGACGTTTTACTAGAACACTTAGCTCGTAAGGTCAAAGTATTATTAGATAGCAAGTCTCAAATGCTAGACAAGCTCACTGCCCATGAGCAACTAGACCTCTATCAGAATATTGAATTGCCTTTGGCTAATGTCCTTGCTAAAATGGAAATTGAAGGGATCAAGGTTAATAGGGCGACTTTGCAAGATATGGCAGAGCAAAACAAGGTCATTATTGAAGCGCTCACCCAAGAGATTTATGATATGGCTGGCCAAGAATTTAACATTAATTCGCCTAAACAGTTAGGTAGTATCTTGTTTGAGAAGATGCAGTTACCTCTTGAGATGACTAAGAAGACCAAAACAGGTTATTCTACAGCTGTTGATGTTTTGGAACGTTTGGCACCGATTGCTCCAATTGTGGCTAAAATTTTGGATTATCGCCAAATTACCAAATTACAGTCTACTTATGTGATTGGTTTACAAGATTATGTTCTGGCTGATGGCAAGATTCATACCCGCTATGTGCAGGATCTCACCCAGACAGGGCGTTTGTCTAGTGTGGACCCTAATCTTCAAAACATTCCCATTCGTTTGGAACAGGGGCGTTTGATTCGTAAGGCCTTTACCCCATCTCATGAAGATGCCGTCTTGTTGAGTTCAGATTACTCACAGATTGAATTGCGGGTACTGGCACATATTTCAGGGGATGAGCATTTGATTGCTGCCTTTAATGAAGGGGCAGACATTCATACCTCAACGGCTATGCGTGTGTTTGGGATTGACAAGGCAGCAGATGTTACTGCCAATGACCGCCGTAATGCCAAGGCTGTTAATTTTGGTATCGTCTATGGGATTTCTGATTTTGGTTTGTCAAATAATCTTGGCATCACTCGGAAACAGGCCAAGTCTTACATTGATACCTATTTTGAACGCTATCCTGGCATCAAAGCCTATATGGAAAATGTCGTTCGTGAGGCTAAAGACAAGGGCTATGTGGAAACCCTCTTTAAGCGTCGTCGTGAATTACCGGACATCAACTCTCGTAATTTCAACGTTCGCTCTTTTGCGGAGCGTACAGCCATCAACTCGCCCATTCAAGGGAGCGCAGCTGATATTCTCAAAATCGCTATGATTAACCTGGACAACGCCTTGCAAGCAGGTGGTTTTAAAGCTAAAATGCTCCTTCAAGTGCACGATGAAATTGTTTTGGAAGTGCCAAACACGGAGTTGGCTGCTGTGAAAAAGCTAGTCAAAGAGACCATGGAAGCCGCTGTTGACTTGGCAGTTCCTTTACGCGCAGATGAAAATGCAGGACAGAGCTGGTACGAAGCCAAGTAACTCTCTTCATGAAGTTTCTCATTTTTATAAGATATGTTATAATAACATGAAAATAGAAACAGTAAGGGGAACTAATGAACGGTTTTGAGCTCTTGTTACGAATGATTTTAAAATTGGCTGGTGTTATGCTTTTGATTGCCTTAGCCTTTATCTTGGTCTTGCATAGACTAACTCTCCTAAAATCGTCTGCCCTGCCAACTTGGGATTAACAGGAACAATCTGATAGTCCATAGCTTGCATAAACTTGGCAACCTGATAAGCAGCCGTATCTTGTCGGTCAGAAAGACCGACAACAGCAATGGTCTTAGCAGATTCTAGGTAAGTTCTTAAGATATCATCTGAAGGATTTTGAAACCGGTAGGTCATTTTCTACTCCTCACCTCTTTAAAAGAGAACATAGTAACAAGCCACAAACAATCAAAGCTATTCCTTTTGAGGTTGACATTGTAGATGTCTTTCGCAGAAGTGAGTTTTTACCAGAAGTTGCCAGAGACTTTTTAGAGAGTCAAGCCAAAGTCTTTTGGGCGCAATTAGGTCTTGACAATCAAGAAGCGGAAATGATTTTGCGATCTGCGGGCAAGCAGGCGATTGTCATGAATCGCTGCCTCAAGGTTGACTACTTAGACTTAATCATCAAACAAGGATAGATCTTTAGTCGTTGAAATCCTTATCTTGTGATATAATAAAGAAAAAATGATAGGAGTTAGCAGCTTATGGACATTCATTCACATCAGCAAGCCCTAGATGCCTATGAAAACGTCCTAGAGCATCTACGGGACAAACATATTCGGATTACGGAAACGCGTAAAGCCATTATTTCTTACATGATTCAGTCAACAGAGCACCCTAGTGCCGATAAGATTTACCGTGACTTACAGCCTAAATTCCCTAACATGAGTCTAGCGACGGTTTATAATAATTTGAAAGTCTTAGTGGATGAAGGCTTTGTAGCAGAATTAAAGATCAGCAATGATTTAACCACTTATTATGACTTTATGGGACATCAGCATGTCAATGTGGTATGCGAAGTTTGTGGCAAAATCGCTGACTTTATGGACGTAGATGTCATGGACATTGCCAAAGAGGCTCACCAGCAGACAGGGTATAAGGTGACACGTATCCCTGTTATCGCTTATGGTGTTTGTCCAGAGTGTCAGGTCAAAGGCAAATCCGACTTCTAACGTTAACATCACGGGAGAAATGGTCCTAAACCTCTCTATTAATGAAAATATCGTAAAATCCTCCAGTGTTGAACAGAGCACTGGAGGATTTTTATCAGTATCAGAAAAGGCAGTGAAGCATTAGTCGTGTGAGTCATCACACATGACAGGTTTAGTTTGATGATTTGACAGTTTAGGAATTCGGAGATGCTCCCCTTCAAAAGGTTCGTCACTTTCATCAAAGCGTTGTTTTAGTTGGTTATAAAAAATAACATTGGCCGTTGTGAAGTAAGGCAAGAGGTAAATGTTTAGTAACCCCAGCGTCAAGATGTTGAGCAAGAACCAACCGATAAAGCTGAGTTGTAATAAGAAGAGTTTCCATTTATACCCCTTAATCATTGCAACGCTAATTTCGATAGTATCAACCGTACCCAAATAGGTTCCTTCTTTCACCTTGTCGTAAAGGATATATTCTGCCAAACTATAGGCGTAGTAGCGGTTGAGGTAGATTCCAAACCCGACTAGAGCTAAGATGGCCCCAAACACTAAAAAGATCACGGAAATAGCAACACCTGTACCTGATTTGGCATTCATCAAAAAGGCTGATAGACCTAGGATGAAGATGAAAAGGCCAAGGAACCAAATCAAGGACCAAACGAGGAAGAATAACCATTTCATGATAAATAGCACCACCAACTTACCAAAGTATTCTCCTGAAAAAGCCGTTGTTGTTTCGCTGAAAGTCACTTCTCGACGGTAATGCCTAACAACATCAATCATGGTAAAGGCGGCTGATAACGTAAAAAGGGTAATGATGAGGGCAATAAGTAAAGGGAAGTAGTTGGCCATCAAGGACATTTTGATGCCTGTAGCCATGACATAGCCTTGATGAACCTCGATACCAAAGTGAAAAATAGTGAGAATGGTTGGTATTAAAAATAGTAAATATTTACCAGAAAGATTTGCTAGGGTCGTCTTTGCCTGGCGTTTTATTTCTTTAATTGACATAATAAACTCCTTTGCCATATTATACCATAAATAGAGAAGCTAGAAAGTTGGTAATAAGGGTAATTCTGCTGTCTAGGAAGGCATGACAAGTTTGCAATTTTTTGATAAAATGATAGGCGCTGGAACAACATGTCATCTTGAAGCCCTTCATTATGATGGAAACTCAGGCAGATCAAAAAAGCTCAAGACTGTTTATCTTGATAGCAAGGAAGAAAGCACATGACAGATTATCCGATTAAGTATCGCCTTATCAAAAAAGAAAAGCACACGGGTGCACGCTTGGGCGAAATTATCACCCCTCACGGGACTTTCCCAACCCCTATGTTTATGCCGGTAGGAACTCAGGCTACTGTTAAAACACAGTCTCCAGAAGAGTTAAAAGCTATTGGATCAGGGATTATTTTATCAAACACTTATCACCTCTGGTTGCGTCCAGGAGATGATTTGATTGCTCGTGCAGGTGGTCTGCACAAGTTCATGAATTGGGATCAGCCAATCTTAACCGATTCGGGCGGTTTTCAAGTTTACTCTTTAGCCGATTCACGAAACATCACTGAAGAAGGGGTCACCTTTAAAAATCACTTGAATGGCTCAAAAATGTTTCTATCACCCGAAAAAGCCATCTCTATCCAAAACAATCTTGGTTCTGACATCATGATGAGTTTTGACGAGTGCCCACAATTTTACCAACCTTATGATTACGTGAAAAAATCCATTGAACGTACTAGCCGTTGGGCAGAACGTGGCTTAAAAGCCCATCGTCGACCTCATGACCAAGGATTATTTGGAATTGTTCAAGGAGCTGGATTTGAGGACCTTCGTCGTCAGTCTGCGGCAGATTTGGTGGCTATGGATTTCCCAGGTTATTCTATTGGAGGCTTGGCTGTTGGGGAGAGCCATGAAGAAATGAATTCCGTCCTTGACTTTACGACTCCCCTCTTACCAGAAAACAAACCACGTTACTTGATGGGGGTAGGAGCACCGGATAGCTTGATTGATGGTGTGATTCGCGGTGTGGATATGTTTGACTGTGTCTTGCCAACGCGTATTGCTCGTAACGGGACCTGTATGACTAGTGAGGGACGCCTTGTGGTTAAAAATGCTAAGTTTGCAGAAGATTTCACGCCATTAGACCATGATTGTGACTGCTACACTTGTCAAAACTATAGCCGTGCCTACATTCGTCACTTACTAAAAGCGGACGAAACTTTTGGTATTCGTTTGACAAGCTACCACAACCTTTATTTCTTGGTTAACTTGATGAAAAAAGTACGTCAGGCTATTATGGACGATAACTTACTTGAATTCCGCCAAGATTTCCTTGAACGGTATGGTTATAACAAATCTAACCGTAATTTCTAGTTAGATATGATAAAATCCTGAAACGGATGGCAGCTTATCGTCTCTGGTTTCAGGATTTTTTGTGTAGACAAGTAGGTACTGTGCGATGCTCAGAGCTGAAAATTTGTTTTTTCCTTGTTCTTTTTCAGAAAATAGTTACCCTTTTCAAAAAATGAGGTTGACAAAGGGTAAGCTTTTGATTAAACTATTACAAGAGGATGAGATATGACGGACTGTTTTGGAATTGACCTTGACCAAGAGTATCGATGCCTGCACTATCACACAACTCTTGATATTGTTGGCCTCAAATGTGCTTTTTGTCAGACTTATTATGCTTGTTACCATTGCCATGACCAGTTAACAGAGCATGCCTTTGTGCCAACAGGGCCTGCTGAAATGTTTCCTGTGATTTGTGGCCATTGTCGAAAGCTCTTGAGTCGAGCTGGGTATGCGTGTGGTCATTGTCCCTATTGTCAAAGTCCCTTTAATCCGGCCTGTCATCGACACAAGGATATCTATTTTTTAAAGGAGTCGTAACTGATGTTTACAACCAAGGAACTTGTTAAGGTGGCTATGATGACCACTTTGATCATTATTTTAGGCTTTATTCCTGCTATCCCGTTAGGCTTTATCCCAGTCCCTATTGTTTTACAAAACTTAGGCATCATGTTGGCTGGATTGATGCTGGGTGGTAAAAAGGGAACTTTATCTGTTTTCTTATTTTTAGTGATTGGCCTTTTCTTACCTGTTTTCTCAGGCTCACGAACAACCATTCCAGTATTGATGGGGCCATCTGCTGGCTATGTTATTGCCTACCTTCTTGTGCCTATTGTCTTTTCATTACTTTACCGCAACTGGTTCTCAAAAAGCACGCCATTAGCATTCCTAGCTCTTTTAATCTCAGGAGTTGTACTGGTTGATGTTCTGGGTGCTATCTGGTTGGCAGCCTACACTGGCATGTCTCTTGTGACATCGCTTTTGTCAAACTTGGTCTTTATTCCAGGAGATACCATCAAAGCAATTATTGCAACGATTATTGCTGTTAAATACAAAGACAGTTTCTTGAATACAAAACAGTAATCTAATCATCAAATAGTTAAGTTGTGTTGAACAGGTCTTGGCGGATTTATCTGTTAGGACCTGTTTTTGGTGAGTCTCAGCCCCTTTTTAACACTAATTTTTGTTATAATAGTAGGAAAGCAAGAAAGAAGGGTTTGAGATGAAATTAACCACTTTAGGCTCCTGGGGAGCTTATCCCTACCAAGAGGCAGGAACAACGTCTTATTTGCTGACAGGACATGACGGCTTTCAATTACTGATGGATGCTGGTAGTCGAGCGCTCAATGAGCTGGAGAAAGAAATCAGTCCTCTCGATTTGGATGCAGTGATTATTAGCCACTACCATCCTGATCACGTAGCCGACTTAGGCGTGTTGCGCCATTATTTTCAACTTTATCCTAAACACCTGTGGCAGCCTAAAGTATTGCCCATTTATGGGCATGATGAGGACCGAAACGAATTTGCTAAGTTAAGCATTCCTGATGTTTCCGAAGGAAAAGCTTATGATGTCACTGGAGTTGAACGGATTGGTCCTTTTGACATTACCTTTCTTAAAACGGTTCATCCAGTTGTGTGCTATGCCTTTCGAATTGTAGAGAGAGCGACTGGCCAGGTACTTGTCTTTACTGGAGACAGTGGTTATTTTGAAGGATTGGCAGACTTCGCAAAAGAAGCAGACCTTTTCTTAGCAGATGTTTACTTATACGAAGGCAATGAAAATCATATGGCACATTTGACCAGTAAGGAAGCAGGACTAATGGCTAGCCAGGCAGGTGTTAAGAAGCTTGTCCTGACCCACATGCCACCGGTTCCTCCAGAAGGTATTGATCCTGACAATCACTTGGAAGTGTTAAGGCAAGAAACACAAGTGTACGCAGGAAGTATTCCTGTTGAATTGGCATTGCCTCACAAGTCGTGGGATTTGGGGAGTTTTTCCTAATGTTGTATAGTTTAGACGAACAAACTTATTTCATGCAAGAGGCTTTAAAAGAAGCCGAAAAATCCTTACAGAAAGCTGAAATCCCCATTGGCTGTGTCATTGTCAAGGATGGCGAGATTATTGGTCGTGGGCACAATGCGCGTGAAGAGAGTAACCAAGCCATTATGCACGCTGAAATGATGGCTATTAACGAGGCTAACGCTCATGAAGGCAACTGGCGTTTATTAGACACCACACTCTTTGTGACCATCGAGCCTTGTGTGATGTGTAGTGGTGCCATTGGGCTAGCAAGAATTCCCCATGTCATCTATGGGGCCAGCAATCAAAAATTTGGTGGGACAGACAGCCTTTACCAGATTTTGACAGATGAGCGTTTGAACCACCGCGTGCAAGTGGAGCGTGGACTGCTAGCAGAAGACTGTGCTAACATCATGCAAACCTTCTTTAGACAAGGACGTGAACGTCAAAAAGAAGCTAAGCGCCTAGCTAAAGAGCAAGAAGCACTGCTTGCTAATGACGAAACCTAATCAAGAAAAAGAGACTTAGAAGGATAACTAAGTCTCTTTTTGGGCGGATAGATGTGTTTAAGATAGAAAGGGGCAGTCACTGTCCTGTGGTTATTCGTCATCTAGGTACTATTGGTAAAGGTAATACTCAAGGTTTCTGCTAAGAGTCCATAAGAGAAGCCACTATAATTGTCCCAGTAGTGACTAAACAAGTTGTGGTATCTGGCTTGGTTATCGACGACATCTGCAACCATCTGGTCATAGTCAGCCTGATTGGCAAATTGGAGACTAACCTGTTCTTGTCCTTGTAACAATTGGCCTTCTAGGCTGTTGAGGATGACATTAGTGTCAAAAGTAGTCAGATAACTTTGGTTACGCTTAGCGTAAATGAGACTATCATCTGTGCATACCGGAATCTTCCACACGTTTTTAGAGGTCTCTTTGGCATTGAAGACGATGTCTTTACTAGCTTGGTGAGATAACGACATGAGTTGATCTGGTAAGCAAAGGAAACTGTAATTGATGCCAGTTTGCTGCTGTTGGGACAAATGGTTATCAAAGACGGGATCGCCCCAAGTCGTATCTACTCCGTAGTATTGACCATTAAGCTGGACAGCATTCCAAGCATGAGGAAAGGCTTCCTGCGTTTGGCGAGATGTTCCTGTTCCTCTAATGTAGGCAACGGGAATATTAGCTTTCTGGCAGAGAAATTGAAAAGCTTGGGCGTAACCATTACACACGGATAAATGATCAATGAAGACACTTTTGATATCCTGGTTAGAAGAAATCTGAGTTTGATCACCCGATTGATAAGCTTCAAAAGCGGCTTTGTTGTAATCGGTATCTTGGATAATCACCTCATAGAAGTACTTGACTCGCTCATAATCATTTTCTACTGGCATTTTAGCTATAATACTGTCACCGATGGTTTGTAAGGTTTGGTAGGTTTTTTTAACGTCTTTTGGCAGTGGAAAGGTGACAAAGGCATTTTGGTCCGAAAGTTCAAAACGGTAATCCGCCGAAGTAATCCAGTAAAACTCAGGATTATCCATCATAAAAGCATCTACAGTTTTGATGAGGCTTTCTTTAGAAGTAGGTGCTAAACTGATAACTTCACGAAACTGTGAAAGACTGTCATGCAAGGTGAGGTAATTTTCTTGTTCGGGTTTAGACAGTTGTTGAAAATAGTAATGCTGTCCCACTTTTGCGATGGCTTTTTGTCGTTTTTGACCTGTTAAAGTAAGGCTATTTTCTTGGTTAGAAGGTTGACTAATGAGACTACAAGCAGATAAGCCAAGCATCACAGAAGTCATTATTGTTAAGCATTTAATCCCTTTTTTCATAACCAACCCCGTTCTAATCTAATCCCTTTCATTATACCATAGAGAGAAGAGCAATTGATTGAAAGTGAAACGTTTTCAAAATAAAATTGTATTTTCTGAAAAACGTCCTTTATGAACTTCCTCACTAAAATGAATGAGACAACGAGAAGCCATTAGCAGGAATCAAAGAAAAGTGTGCTAAAGCCTTCAAGAAGAAGCCCTTGCAAATGCATCATAATATGCTATAATAAAAGTGGAGCAACACTTGTGCGTGAAGTGGGTCAGGGGAGGAATCCAGCAGCCCTAAGCGATTGTCAGGTGTGTGCTCTTTTTTTGTTACCTTTATTAAAGTAATCTCAGCTTTCTATAGTGTTATCAGTTGTTGAAATTGATTGATATTTTTATTGAGGTTAAGAGGTATGAAACAGGACATAAAACGTTTTAAATGAAAATCAAAATTTTGAAAATTATCATATTGTCATGGGTTTTAAGCTATGGAAGTAAATTAGTTTATGCGGATGAAATATTAAATGATTTGAAAGCAAGCTTAAGATTTGCTTATGATGTTACTCCACTTGAGTATGAAAATGTAGAGATTACATTTGTTACTACGAACAATATACATATTAATACTGGACAAAAGAAATCTGGATGCGTTTTATATGTTGATTCTATTGTATCTTTAGGGATTACTGATAACTTTATCAAAGGGGATAAGGTAGATGTCTTTGGGCTCCCTTATAATTTTTCATCACCCAATGTAGATAATATTTATGGTGGTGTTGTGAAACATTCGGATGACAAACTTCAATCATTACAGTTTGTAGGGATTTTAAATCAAGATGGAGAAGAAACCAGTCTCCCCTCTTATACTATTTTAATAAAGCATAAGCAATTTACTTTGCAAGAATTTGATTTTAAAATAAGAAAATTTCTAATGGAAACATACAGTATCTATGATTCGGAATCGCGTTATATATCGGGGAGTTTTTTTCTAGCTACCAAAGATAGTAAACATTATGAAGTTGATTTATTTAATAAGGATGATAAGCTTCTAGATCGAAATCGTTTCTTTAAAAGGTATAGAGATAATAAGGTTTTTAATAGTGAAGAAATTAGTCATTTTGATATCTACTTAAAAACACACTAGCAAGTCCGTCTAGGGCTTGCTTTTTTAGTGTTCAAACGATGATAATTTTTATATAATGAGAAGAGGTAATGTGAAGGAGATAGCATGAGAAAATATTTACAAGTTAGGTTATACGAATTGTCGTATTATGTTGAGATTTTGATTTCCATTATATTATTAGTATCGTTGTTGATTTTGACTGGGCATTTGGCCTTGATGCTGACCGGGATTTTCTCAATTAAGAGTGGTTTGGACACCTACTTGCAGAATTTTCTCAATCAGGCGATGAGTATTGCGATTGGTGTCGAGTTAATCAAAATGTTGAGTAAACATACTTCAGGCACCATTATTGAAGTTCTCTTATTTGCCATTGCGCGTCAGATTGTTGTTGCTCATGGCTCGCCTGTAGATTCCCTGCTAAGTGTGGTGGCGCTAACCATTTTGTTTGCCACTCGGAAATACCTCTTTACTAGTTTTGATGACACGTCTAGCGTGGTTGTCCGAGGTAGCCAGAAAGTTAAGGTGGCAAATGTGCTGGCGCGTGTGACTTTACCAGCTGCTAGTAAAGATGAATTGATGCGTGAATTGATGCTTCGTCACTTAGAAATGGAAGATAAACTCCCATCAATTGGAGCATCGATTGCCTTTGCGGATGTCGCTTTGCGCATTGATCATATGCACGAAGGGGTTATTACCCGTATTGAAATTATCAAATCCCTCAAATAACAAATGAAACGGCCTGAAGGTCGTTTTTTGATAGACAAGATTAAGCAGCCAAAGATGATATTGTGTTATGATTTAATAAAGTAAATGAAAATACCTGGAAAAGAGGTTCGACGGATGAGGACCTATCGTCATTTTTACGCGCTTATTGGCATATTATGTTTATTTGTGATTGTCTTAGGCTTTATGCTATGGCGTTCTAAACAAGTCACTTCCCCAGCTCAACCGAAAGCTATTCCTGCTAGTCGTTGGATTAACCAACCACTTCCTGATGTCCAGATCATGACACAAGAGGGGCAAGGCGTGTCTCTAAGTGAGTTTAAAGGCAAGCCTATGGTTCTGATGGATTGGGCCAGCTGGTGTCAGCATTGCCAAAAATCGATGCCTATCATGAGTAAACTATACCAAACTTACCATGACGACATCACTTTTATCTTTTTGAATGCGACCGGATCCGCACAAGGCAAAGAAACTAGAGACAGGGCAGCTAACTACCGTCAACAACTGCCTTATGAGATTCCTATTTATTATGATCAGCAGACGGCGGCTGCTAATCAGTTACAAGTAACTGCTGTTCCCACCTATTTTTTCCTTGATAAGAAAGGAGTGGTTAAACACGTCACCACTGCAGATATGACGGAAAATGACCTGGAGAGCCAAATTTTAAACCTCTTGCCTCACCAGAATAAAGACACATAATTAGAGTAAGTATTTCTATTATTTCATAAAAATTTCAGAAACTATGAAAACAAAAGGTTATCGTCACCTCCATTGTCCTTAGAGGAGCCACGCATAGCTTGTTTCATAAGGTTGAAAGTTTGAAAACCTTTTCAAAAATGATGCTTTTTTCGAGGTCGAAATCCGATAAAAACCATTGAAATATTAGATAGAAAAGGTTATCATACTAGTGGAACCTAAAATTTAAGGGAGTGAAACTCATGTCACATATTACATTTGATTATTCAAAAGTCCTCGAGTCATTTGCGGGACAACATGAAATTGATTTTTTACAAGGCCAAGTCACAGAAGCTGACAAGTTATTGCGTGAAGGAACTGGACCAGGTTCAGATTTCTTGGGTTGGCTTGATCTTCCAGAAAACTATGATAAAGATGAATTTGCACGTATCTTGACTGCTGCTGAAAAAATTAAGTCAGACAGCGAAGTTCTTGTGGTGATCGGTATTGGTGGGTCATACCTTGGTGCCAAAGCTGCTATCGATTTCTTAAACCATCACTTTGCTAACTTGCAAACTGCCAAAGAGCGCAAAGCGCCACAAATTCTTTACGCTGGAAACTCTATTTCATCAACTTACTTAGCAGACCTTGTAGAGTACGTTCAAGACAAAGAGTTCTCAGTAAACGTGATTTCTAAATCAGGAACAACTACTGAGCCAGCGATTGCTTTCCGTGTCTTCAAAGAACTTTTGGTTAAAAAATATGGCCAAGAAGAAGCTAACAAGCGTATTTACGCCACAACAGACAAAGTGAAAGGTGCTGTTAAGGTAGAAGCTGACGCTAACAACTGGGAAACATTTGTGGTGCCAGACAACGTTGGTGGTCGTTTCTCAGTCTTGACTGCTGTTGGTTTGCTTCCAATTGCTGCATCAGGTGCAGATATCACAGCTCTTATGGAAGGTGCAAATGCAGCGCGTAAAGACCTTTCTTCAGACAAAATCTCTGAAAACATTGCTTACCAATACGCTGCTGTTCGTAATGTGCTTTACCGTAAAGGCTACATCACTGAAATCTTGGCTAACTACGAGCCATCTCTTCAATACTTTGGAGAATGGTGGAAACAATTAGCCGGTGAATCAGAAGGAAAAGACCAAAAAGGGATTTACCCAACTTCAGCTAACTTCTCAACAGACTTACACTCACTTGGTCAATTTATCCAAGAAGGTTACCGTAACCTCTTTGAAACAGTTATTCGTGTTGATAAACCTCGTAAAAATGTTATCATTCCTGAATTAGCAGAAGACCTAGATGGACTTGGTTACCTTCAAGGTAAAGACGTTGATTTCGTTAACAAGAAAGCTACAGATGGTGTGCTTCTTGCCCACACAGATGGCGGCGTGCCAAACATGTTTGTCACTCTTCCAGCTCAAGACGAATTTACTCTTGGTTACACTATTTACTTCTTTGAGCTTGCTATCGCTGTTTCAGGCTACATGAATGCTGTTAACCCATTTGATCAGCCAGGTGTTGAAGCTTACAAACGTAACATGTTTGCGCTTCTTGGAAAACCAGGTTTTGAAGAATTATCAGCAGAGCTTAACGCTCGCCTCTAATAAACAGATAATGAGAAAAGGCTTCCCTAGAGGAGGCCTTTTTAGTTGTCTCTAAGACATCTCTTTATTACAACACGTCGTCAAAGATAACTTTTTTTAATGTCTCCCATAGAGTCAATAGGCTTTTCTCCCTATATAAAAGAAAATTGGCCAAATTTCAAGTTGAAGTTAGCCAGTTTTAACATTTCTACTGGCGACTTGTAGTTGAAGAGTCGTTTAGGATAATGATTGATCCAATGTTCAATAGCAGCGACTTCTTTAGGGGTCGTTGTTTTGGTACCTTTAGGGAGCCATCTGCGAATCAGGCGATTATGGTTTTCGTTAGTGCCTCTCTCCCATGACGCATAGGGATGGGCATAGTAGATGTCACTTGCTGGAAAGACATCTGATAAGCGAGAAAATTCTGTCCCGTTGTCTGCTGTGATAGAGTTGACGGTGTAGTCTTTTAGAATCCCCGTAAGAGCTTCATTGACGGCTTGAGCAGACTTATCCGGTATTAATCGAATCAGCTGATGACGTGTTTTCCTGTCCGTTAGGGTGAGTAAGCATTGATTTTTAGCCCTCGTCATAATGACTGTATCAATCTCATAATGCCCAGCTTCAAGACGTTGGTTAATGCTATCTGGGCGTTGTTCAATACTCTTTCCTGCGGGTTTAAAATAAGGACTGGCATGTTTTCTAGCCTGCTTAGCCTTTCTCGGATAAAGCATAGCCTCCTTACCAAGACTTAATTTCCCATGATGAATCCAGTAATAGATGGTAGATACAGGGACTTGAACTCCCTTAGCTTTAACTATCATCTCAGGGGAATAGTTCTGACGCATGTAGTGTTCAATAGCCTCCCTATCTTGCTTACGCTGTCTAATGGGTCTAACAGAACGCTTGCGATTTTCTTGATAGACCAACTGAGCATGTTGAGCAGAATAAACGGCTTCAAACTTTCCTTTACGAACCTGTTGCCTAACCAATCCTCGCTTGATTTCATTATGAATGGTCTGGGGGGCCTTACCTAGTAAGCGAGCAATTTCACGATTAGAGCGACCTTCCAGCTTCCAGCGTTGAATTTGCTGACGCTCATGGATTGTCAATTGTTTGCCTTTTGGTGTATAATAATCTTGCATCTTTTTGAGTTTCCTTGTGTTTGTGGTGAACTACAAGTATACCTCTTAGAGGTGCTTTTTTCATACCTAAAAAGTGGCTAAGTTCATTTTAGAAGTTTTCAAGCGCTTTAGGCTTCCTTTTTCTTTGACATCTTTATCATGATTTCTTGAACTGCCTGCCTATTTATGTTAGAATGAAATGATTAGACGATCGAAAGGAAAGAGAATGGCCAATATTCTACGCAAAGTCATCGAAAATGACAAAGGCGAACTAAGAAAATTAGAAAAAATTGCAAGAAAAGTAGAATCTTACGCAGACCACATGGCGTCATTGTCAGATAGAGATCTACAAGCAAAAACACCAGAATTTAAAGAGCGATATCAAAAAGGGGAAACCCTTGAACAATTACTTCCCGAAGCATTTGCGGTTGTCCGTGAAGCTTCAAAACGCGTGCTTGGTTTGTATCCATACCGTGTTCAAATCATGGGGGGAGTTGTCCTTCACAACGGAGATGTGCCTGAAATGCGTACCGGTGAAGGGAAAACCTTGACTGCGACCATGCCTGTTTACCTTAACGCCCTTGCAGGCGAAGGCGTGCACGTTATCACTGTCAACGAGTATTTGTCAACCCGTGATGCGACTGAGATGGGTGAAGTGTATAGTTGGCTAGGCCTTTCTGTGGGGATTAACTTAGCAGCTAAATCTCCGGCAGAAAAACGTGAAGCTTACAACTGTGACATTACCTACTCAACTAACTCTGAAGTCGGATTTGACTATTTGCGTGATAACATGGTTGTCCGTCAAGAGGATATGGTGCAGCGCCCGCTCAATTTTGCCTTAGTCGATGAAGTCGATTCCGTTTTGATTGACGAAGCGAGAACACCTTTGATTGTTTCAGGAGCTGTTAGCTCGGAAACCAATCAATTGTATATCCGTGCAGATATGTTTGTGAAAACCTTGACAGTAGATGATTACATCATTGACGTCCCAACCAAAACAATTGGTTTGAGTGATTCAGGGATTGACAAGGCGGAAAGTTACTTTAATTTAAACAATCTGTATGATATTGAAAATGTTGCCTTAACTCACTTTATTGATAATGCCCTTCGTGCCAACTATATCATGTTGTTAGACATCGATTATGTGGTCAGCGAAGATGGTGAAATTCTCATTGTCGACCAATTTACTGGTCGTACGATGGAAGGTCGTCGTTTCTCAGATGGTTTGCACCAAGCTATTGAAGCCAAAGAAGGCGTTCGTATCCAAGAAGAATCAAAAACCAGTGCCTCAATTACCTACCAGAACATGTTCCGTATGTACAAAAAATTGGCAGGGATGACAGGTACCGCTAAAACTGAAGAAGAGGAATTCCGCGAAGTTTATAACATGCGCATCATTCCAATTCCAACTAACCGCCCGATTGCGCGTATTGACCACACGGACTTACTATACCCAACTCTAGAATCTAAGTTCAGAGCTGTGGTAGCACATGTCAAAGCGCGTCATGATAAAGGACAACCAATCCTTGTTGGTACCGTTGCTGTTGAGACAAGTGACTTAATTTCTCGCAAATTGGTGGAAGCTGGTATTCCTCACGAAGTCTTAAATGCTAAAAATCACTTCAAAGAAGCACAAATCATTATGAATGCTGGCCAGCGTGGAGCGGTGACCATTGCGACCAATATGGCGGGTCGTGGTACCGATATTAAACTGGGTGAAGGCGTTCGTGAACTTGGTGGGCTTTGCGTGATTGGTACTGAACGTCACGAAAGCCGTCGTATTGATAACCAGCTTCGCGGCCGTTCAGGACGTCAAGGTGATCCAGGTGAGTCACAATTCTACCTATCACTAGAAGATGATTTGATGAGACGTTTTGGTTCAGACCGTATCAAGGCCTTTTTGGACCGTATGAAATTAGACGAAGAAGATACAGTCATCAAGTCAGGTATGTTGGCACGCCAAGTCGAATCTGCTCAAAAACGTGTTGAAGGGAACAACTACGATACCCGTAAACAAGTTTTGCAGTACGATGATGTGATGCGTGAGCAACGCGAGATTATTTACGCTAACCGTCGTGATGTTATCACTGCCAACCGCGACCTTGGTCCAGAAATCAAAGCTATGATTAAGCGAACCATTGACCGTGCGGTTGACGCTCATTCACGTAGCAATCGTAAGGATGCTGTGGATGCCATTGTGACCTTTGCACGCACGTCACTTGTTCCAGAAGAGTCTATCAGTGCTAAAGAGTTACGTGGGTTGAAAGATGATCAAATCAAAGAAACCCTCTATCAAAGAGCTCTTGCCATCTATGATCAACAAGTCTCAAAACTTCGCGATCAAGAAGCTATTATCGAATTCCAAAAAGTATTGATTTTGATGATTGTGGACAATAAATGGACAGAACACATTGATGCTTTGGACCAGCTCCGCAATGCTGTTGGTCTGCGTGGTTATGCTCAAAATAACCCTGTGGTAGAGTATCAAGCAGAAGGCTTCAAAATGTTCCAGGACATGATTGGTGCCATTGAATTTGATGTGACCCGTACCATGATGAAAGCGCAAATTCACGAACAAGAACGTGAACGTGCGAGTCAACATGCCACAACAGCAGCACCTCAAAACATTCAATCACAGGCTTTTGTCGACGATAGAGAGGGAGATATTGATTTCTCAAAAGTTGAGCGTAATGCTGCCTGCCCATGTGGTTCAGGTAAAAAATTCAAAAATTGTCATGGCCGCAGAGCTTTCTAAAGAGAGTATAGTAGCCTCATGACATGATCATGATACTAGAAAGAAGCTGGGAAATTTTCTCGGCTTCTCACTGTTTAGGTCTTTGTCCCAAAAAACGAGATAAAAGGTGAGAAACAAAAAATGATTGTTGGACATGGAATAGATTTACAAGATATGTCAGCCGTTGAAAAGGTTTATCAAAGAAATCCTCGCTTTGCGCAAAAAGTATTGACCAAGCAAGAAATGGCTGTTTTTGAGGGGTATCCCTATAAGCGTCAAATCAGTTATTTGGCGGGTCGTTGGGCAGGCAAAGAGGCCTTTGCCAAGGCTATGGGAACAGGTATTGGGCAGCTTACTTTTCAAGATATTGAAATCTTAAATGATGCCAAGGGGCGTCCCTTATTAACCCAATCTCCTTTTGAAGGCAGAGTATTTATCAGCATTTCACATAGCGGAGACTATGTACAAGCCAGTGTTATTTTGGAGGAAAACAAATGATTTCGAGTTTCCATCGCCCAACAGTTGCAAGGGTCAATTTGCAAGCTATTAAGGAGAATGTTGCCAGTGTCCAAGAGAATATTCCACTAGGGGTAAAAACGTATGCAGTTGTCAAGGCTGATGCTTATGGTCATGGTGCTGTCCAGGTGTCAAAAGCACTTCTCCCTCAAGTGGATGGGTACTGTGTGTCAAATCTTGATGAGGCCTTGCAATTACGTCAAGCAGGTATTGATAAAGAGATTTTAATTCTCGGGGTTTTGCTGCCAAATGAGCTAGAGTTGGCGATTACTCGCCAGGTTACAGTGACAGTGGCTAGTTTAGAGTGGTTGGCGATGGCCAAGCAAGAATGGCCAGATTTGAAAGGGCTTAAGGTCCATATCAAAATTGATTCAGGCATGGGACGAATCGGGCTTCGCTCAGTAACAGAAGTTGATAACCTGATTGCCGGCTTGAAGAGCATGGGGGCAGAAGTGGAAGGGATTTTCACTCATTTTGCCACAGCTGATGAAGCTGATACCGTAAAGTTTGAGCAGCAATTGACTTTCTTTACCAATTTGGTTGATCAGCTTGCCGACAAGCCAAGTTTGGTTCATGCTAGCAATTCAGCGACTAGTCTTTGGCACAGTGAGACTATTTTTAATGCGGTTCGTTTAGGGATTGTCATGTATGGGTTAAACCCAAGCGGTTCAGAGTTAGCTCTGCCATTCCCCTTAAAAGAAGCCTTTAATTTAGAATCTGTCTTGGTGCATGTTAAGGAAATCGCCCCTGGTGAGACGGTAGGCTATGGGGCAACCTACAAAGCTCAGACTAGCGAATATGTGGGGACGGTGCCCATTGGTTATGCAGATGGATGGACGCGGGATATGCAAGGTTTCACTGTGCTTGTTGAAGGACAACCCTGTGAAATCATTGGTCGGGTCTCTATGGACCAGATGACCATCCGCCTTCCTAGAGCCTATCCGCTTGGAACAAAGGTTACCCTGATTGGTCAAGATCAAGAAAAAGTGATTTCTACAACAGATATCGCAAACTATCGTAACACTATTAATTATGAGGTTCTATGTCTCCTTAGTGATCGTGTTCCAAGGGTGTATTAGAATAATAGTACAAAAAAATGATTGCATTTTACTTCTGCTTAGTGTTACAATAAAGTCTAGAAAACTAGAAAGAAGCAGTCAATTAATACATGAATAAAAACAAGTTATTAAGAGTGATGATGCTACTAAGCCTTTTAGCTCCAACTGCTGGAAGTGTGACGGTATTAGCTCAGGATGCTTTGCCTGAAGTCAATCAAGCAACTGCGACAAGCACTGATGACGTCACAAGTACTGACTCGGACTCTCAGAAAGAAAAAGACCCTAATGTGACGACAGAAGATCAAACTAACCATGTTTCATCAGACGATACTTCTGCCAAATCTGATGTTCTTAATCCTGCAGAGCCTACTCGTCCAGAACTTGAAGACCAAACAGATCAAGTAACAACACCAAATGCTACTATTCCTGGTCAAGATCAAGGACAAGACAAGTCTCCTAGCAGTCAAGAGCCATCTAAAACACCTCAGGAAAACCCTGTTCCCGTTAGCCCTGCTCCACAAGTTCCGGCAGCTGTGACACCTCTTCCGTGGTCACCTTTTGCCTCTGATTTAAATTTGGAGATACCAGTACTTCCATCTGTTAATACTTATGCGGCCTATGTGGAGCATTGGAGTGGTAAAGATGCTTATACGCATAATCTCTTATCCCGTCGTTATGGCATCAAAGCAGAGCAAATTGATGGTTATTTGAAATCAACAGGCATTTCTTATGATAAAACTCGCATCAATGGTGAGAAATTGTTGCAATGGGAGAAAAAAAGTGGACTAGATGTCCGTGCCATTGTTGCTATTGCCATGGCAGAAAGTTCTTTGGGAACCAAAGGTGTTGCTACCTTACTTGGTGCCAATATGTTTGGTTATGCGGCCTTTGACATAGACCCAACACAGGCGAGTAAATTTAACGATGATGTGGCTATCATTAAAATGACTCAAGAAACCATCATCAAGAATAAAAATACTAATTTTGCGCTCCAAGATGCAAAAGCTGCTAAGTTCTCACTAGGACAGTTGAACTTTGCGACTGACGGTGGGGTTTACTTTACTGACATCACTGGAAGTGGTAAACGTCGTGCTCAAATCATGGAAGACATGGATGAATGGATTGATGCCCATGGAGGCACACCAGCCATCCCGGCAGAATTGAAAATTCAATCTTCTTCGAGCTTTGCAGAAGTACCAACGGGCTACAAACTCTCTAAGAGTTACGATGTTTTGAGTTATCAAGCATCTAGTTACGCTTGGGGTCAATGTACTTGGTATGTTTATAACCGCGCCAAAGAACTGGGCTACCAATTCGATCCATTCATGGGAAATGGTGGGGACTGGAAATACAAGGCAGGTTATGCTCTTTCTAAGACACCAAAAGTTGGTTATGCAGTATCTTTTGCGCCAGGTCAAGCTGGTGCTGATGGGATGTACGGCCATGTCTCCATTGTGGAAGATGTCAGAAAAGACGGCTCTATTCTTATCTCAGAATCTAACTGCATAGGCTTAGGAAAAGTATCCTACAGAACATTCACTGCCCAACAAGCAGACCAATTGACCTATGTGGTCGGTAAAAAATAAACGCTAATCACTTTTCTCCAGACTCAATTCTCTTAAATGAGAGTTGGGTCTTTTTTGAGTTGTATAGGTTTGATAAAAGTTAATGTGTCTGAGAAAGCGCTCTTAGAAGCGTCTTGACAAAGTAATCACAAAGTGTTAAATTAAGTGAAGTTAACAAAAAAGTTCATAACTTTATAAAATTTTTAGAAAGTTGATTGAAAATGAAAAAAATCAGCAAATACGCACTTGTGGCAATGTCAGCTCTATTGCTGGCGCATTCTAGTCAAATCGTTAATTCCGAAGAACGTTTGGTTCCGTCGCAGCTTGTCACGACGGTGAAACTAACTCAGGGTGTTCTCTTGTTTGAAGAGATTGGTCCTTACGCTGATCAATTAGCGGGAAAACAATACTATAAACATATTGAGAAGATTATTCTTGATGAGGACATTTACGAAAAAGGATTAGAAGGTGACCGTAGTTTTGACATCAATTATCAAGGGATTAAGGTAAATGCTAAGCTAATAAAAGATGGCAAGCATGACTTGATTATTGTCAATAAAAAGGATGGTGGGATTTTAGTCAACTTTGAAAAAACCGGTAATAAAGTGACCTTTTTGTCTGCTCATAAACTGGAAACAACAGATTCGCTAGAAAACGTTAATCAAGACTCTGCTCTTGATTACAAATCAACAGAAAAAGCTGAGACCAAGAATGCCCCGTCTGGTCAAACAGCTGATAACTTGTCATTAATAACAAAATTGAGTCAAGAAGATGGGGCAATTTTATTTCCAGAAATTGATCGTTATTCTGATAACAAACAGATAAAAGCATTGACTCAGCAAATCACAAAGGTTACAGTCAATGGTACAGTTTATAAAGATCTTATTTCAGATTCTGTAAAAGATACTAATGGCTGGGTCTCGAATATGACAGGGCTTCATCTTGGAACAAAAGCTTTCAAAGATGGAGAAAATACAATCGTGATATCCTCAAAAGGATTTGAAGACATTACCATTACCGTTACCAAGAAAGATGGTCAAATCCATTTTGTATCTGCCAAACAAAAACAACATGTGACTGCTGAAGACAGACAATCAACAGAGTTGGATGTCACCACTTTGGAAAAAGCTATCAAAGAAGCGGATGCGATTATTGCTAAAGAAAGCAACAAAGACGCGGTCAAAGATCTGGCTGAGAAACTTCAAGTCATCAAGGATTCTTACAAAGAAATCAAAGATAGTAAGCTACTCGCCGATACTCATCGACTGTTAAAAGATACCATCGAGTCTTATCAAGCAGGTGAGGTTTCTATTAACAATCTCACAGAAGGAACCTATACGCTAAACTTTAAAGCTAATAAAGAAAACTCAGAAGAGTCCTCCATGCTTCAAGGTGCTTTTGATAAAAGAGCCAAATTAGTGGTTAAAGCAGATGGTACAATGGAAATTTCCATGCTTAATACTGCTTTGGGACAATTTTTGATTGACTTTTCTATTGAAAGCAAAGGGACCTACCCAGCAGCAGTGCGTAAACAAGTTGGCCAAAAAGATATCAATGGTAGCTATATTCGAAGCGAATTTACCATGCCTATTGATGATTTGGATAAATTACACAAAGGTGCTGTTTTGGTATCAGCCATGGGAGGTCAAGAAAGTGATTTAAACCACTATGACAAATACACCAAACTTGACATGACCTTTAGTAAGACCGTTACCAAAGGCTGGAGTGGTTATCAGGTAGAAACTGATGATAAAGAAAAAGGGGTTGGGACTGAACGTCTTGAAAAAGTTTTAGTTAAACTTGGCAAAGATTTAGACGGCGATGGTAAATTATCAAAAACGGAATTAGAACAGATTCGAGGCGAGTTGCGTCTAGACCATTACGAGTTAACTGATATTTCTTTATTGAAACATGCTAAAAATATTACAGAACTACATCTGGATGGAAACCAAATTACGGAAATTCCAAAAGAGTTATTTAGTCAAATGAAGCAACTTCGATTTCTTAACTTAAGAAGTAATCATTTAACTTATCTAGACAAAGATACATTTAAAAGCAATGCTCAATTAAGAGAACTCTACTTATCAAGTAACTTTATTCACTCTCTTGAAGGAGGACTATTCCAGTCGCTTCATCACCTGGAGCAACTTGATCTTTCCAAGAATCGTATTGGCCGACTTTGTGATAATCCATTTGAAGGATTGTCTCGTCTGACTTCATTAGGTTTCGCAGAAAATAGTCTTGAGGAGATACCTGAAAAAGCGTTAGAGCCTCTAACATCACTTAATTTTATCGACTTATCTCAAAATAATCTAGCACTACTGCCAAAAACAATAGAAAAATTGCGCGCCTTAAGCACTATTGTGGCAAGTAGAAATCATATTACTCGTATTGATAATATTTCATTTAAAAATCTTCCTAAATTATCTGTACTCGATTTATCAACTAATGAAATTTCAAATCTTCCAAATGGTATATTTAAACAGAATAACCAATTAACAAAACTTGATTTTTTCAATAACTTGCTTACTCAGGTTGAAGAATCAGTATTTCCAGATGTTGAAACGCTTAATTTAGATGTGAAGTTCAATCAGATAAAAAGTGTGAGTCCAAAAGTAAGAGCTCTTATCGGACAACACAAACTGACTCCACAAAAACATATTGCAAAACTTGAAGCTTCTTTAGATGGCGAAAAAATAAAATATCATCAAGCTTTCAGTCTTTTAGATTTGTATTATTGGGAGCAAAAAACAAATTCTGCCATTGATAAAGAACTAGTGTCTATTGAAGAATATCAACAATTGTTACAAGAAAAAGGTTCAGATACTGTTTCTTTACTTAATGATATGCAAGTCGATTGGAGTATTGTGATTCAGTTGCAAAAAAAAGCTTCCAATGGACAGTATGTGACGGTTGACGAAAAGCTTCTCTCAAATGATCCGAAAGATGACTTAACGGGAGAGTTTTCTTTAAAAGATCCAGGTACATATCGGATTCGCAAAGCTTTAATAACAAAGAAATTTGCTACTCAAAAAGAACATATCTATTTGACATCTAATGACATCCTTGTGGCGAAAGGACCACATTCACATCAGAAAGATTTAGTTGAGAAAGGTCTTAGAGCATTAAATCAAAAACAATTGCGTGATGGTATTTACTATTTAAATGCCAGCATGTTAAAAACTGACTTAGCATCTGAGTCCATGTCAAACAAGGCTATTAATCATCGAGTGACTTTGGTAGTTAAAAAAGGTGTTTCCTATTTAGAGGTTGAGTTTAGAGGGATAAAGGTTGGTAAAATGTTAGGCTACCTTGGTGAATTGAGCTATTTCGTAGATGGTTACCAAAGAGATTTAGCTGGAAAGCCTGTCGGTCAGAAGGAAACTGCTGAGGTCATTTCTTATGTGACCGATGCCACAGGTAATCCGCTTGAGGATGCTTATGGAAAACAATACCCTAAGGTGCTCCGCTTTAAATTGATTGAACAAGCGAAGAAAGACGGACTTGTGCCATTACAGGTCTTTGTGCCTATCATGGATGCCATTTCAAAAGGGTCTGGCTTCCAAACGGTCTTTATGCAGCTGGATTGGCAAAGCCTCACAACAGACAAGAGCAAGATGACAGAAGAAAAACCTTCTCAAAGAAATACTGGGGAAGCGTTGCCTGTAGGTCCATCAACAGATAAACCGGCTGCAAAACAAGAAACTTCAACAGCACCTCATCAATCATCAGGTGCTGGAATAGCTAACTTAACAGACCTACTAGCTAAGAAGCCGTCTGCTCAAGCCAAGTCAGACGATGCTACAAAAAAAGATGAGTCAACTAAGACGGATAAATTGAAGCGCTTGGTTTCTAATCATCAATCTTCACTTGGCGAACAGCAGTCAACAGTGAAACACTCCACATCGGGCGAGACAAAACGTCGTTCAGCTCAACTGCCAAAATTTAAAGATAGCCCTAATCGCTACCATCTGATAGCTGGCTTATCTACATTTGTCATTGCTGCTTTAGGTTTAGTTTTAGGTCGAAAAAAATTATTCAAGTAAGCTTCTTCACAAACACTAAGTGATGATTTGTTAGAGCGAATAACATGCCTATGATTGATGTGCTGAAATCGTTGATTTAGAGCGGTCGAAGACTAGGTGTGTTTTTCGCGTCTTATAGGTTTATAGATGGATTAGGGGTGTTTAGTCAAGAGAAAACAGCTAAATTGGCGTAACACTTAGGCGATACCAACAAAGAAATAGATGAGAGGAAGAAATGACAAAGGCAGTAACAAAACATATTCTGCAAGGTTTAATAGTGATTATCTTAGGATTATCAGTGATGGCAGGGCAGGTTTTTGCGGATAGGGGACAAATTTATAGTTGTCTCATTCAGAGAAATTATCGTCATCCGGTATCAGGAGATATTGAAGATAGTGGTGGGGAGCATTCTTTTGACATTGGTCAGGGAATGGTTGAAGGGACTGTTTATCAAAATGGCATGTTGGAGACTTCAGATTCGGGAGACTTGTTGTTAACCTTTCGCATGAGCTTAGCAGATTTTTCAGGAGACTACCATTTCTGGGTGCAGCCTGGGGGTAGAGGGAGTTTTCAGGCAGTAGCTTATAGCATAACGCAACAAGGTACAGATCATAATGGAACAACCAAAGATATCGCTATTAGCCTACCTGATGTCAACAGTGTTATTCGAGGGAGTATGTTTGTAGAACCAATGGGAAGAGAGGTGATTTTTTACCTTTCTCCTGCTGGACTTGAAGAAGGTTATTCTGGCAATATGATAGCGCAATTGGTAACTGGCAGAACTGAGTCCCAAGACCAAGAAACTCCTGCCACCAAAGAAGTTTCTGAGAATAAGGCAAGAGAGGAACACAAAACCATTGTTCAGGCAACTAAAACATCTAACAAGCCACTAAAACCAAAACCAAAATCAAAAGCTAAGGCAGAAGGATTTTCCAGATTAACAGGTTCCAAGGAATCGTCTCAGGTGGGATTGGTGACCTCATTAGACAAGAAACAAACAAAGGTTCCTGCTCAGAAGACTTTGCCGGTCATTATTTATTACCTCCCAACTCTTATCTTGATAGTAGGTGGAATGGTGTTATGGATATGGAAAAAGAGAAAAACGAATGATCAAACAATTTAAGTTATTGGCTCTAGCTATGGTAGTTCTTCTTTTAACAGCTTGTGTCAATCAACACCCGAAGGTAATGAAAGCATCTAATAGCCAGAGGATTGTAGCGACTTCGGTTGCAGTTGCCGATATTTGTGATCGTCTAAACCTAGACTTAGTCGGGGTTTGCGATAGCAAATTATATCAGCTTCCAAAACGTTATGACGAGGTTAAGCGTGTTGGCTTACCCATGAATCCTGATATGGAAGTTGTAGCTTCTTTGAAGCCTACTTGGATTTTAAGCCCAAATGCTTTGCAAGAAGATTTGGAACCTAAGTATCAACAATTGGATACCGAGTACGGTTTTTTGAATTTACGCAGTGTGGAGGGCATGTACCAGTCCATTAAGGAGTTAGGGGAATTGTTTGACCGTCAACAAGAAGCTAAGGTCTTGTGGAAAGACTACCAAGTTTTTTACCGAGCTTATCAAGCCCAGCATCAAGGGAAGAAAAAACCAAGAGTGCTGATTCTTATGGGTTTACCAGGCAGTTACTTGATTGCTACCAATCAGTCCTACGTTGGCAACCTCTTAGAGCTAGCAGGTGGTGAAAATGTCTACCAATCTAGCGACAAAGAATTCTTATCAGCTAACCCAGAAGACATGTTGGCTAAGAAACCTGACTTGATTTTAAGGACAGCGCATGCTATTCCGGATAAGGTAAAAGGCATGTTTGATAAGGAATTTGCGGAAAATGATATTTGGAAACACTTTGAGGCAGTCCAAAAAGAGAAGGTTTATGACTTGGATAATCAATTATTTGGCATGAGTGCCAAATTCAACTACCCAGAGGCCTTGGAAACCTTGGCTCAGATGTTTGACCAAGTAGAGGGTAAACAATAGAATGGCAACATTAGATTTACAACAAGACCTAGCTTTTCATGCGAAAAAACGGTTGAAAAGAACAATTTACGTCATCATGTTATGTTTGGCTTTGCTTATTTTGAGTGCTGTGGCCCTCTCCTTAGGGGGCTTATCGGTTTCTTATGGAGCAATAGTAAAGGGCCTTTTTGTGGCCTATGATCCTCAAGTTGCTTTGATTTACGATTTGCGGTTTCCAAGGATTGTCATTGCTTTATTGGCAGGAGCTGGGATAGCTGTTTCGGGAGTGCTGTTTCAAGCAGTCTTGAAAAACCCGATTTCGGATCCTGCTATTATAGGGGTTTGTAGTGGTGCCAGTTTTATGGTTTTACTGTCCAGTTTACTCTTACCACAGCTGCTGCTATATGGGCCAATCTTATCATTTTTAGGAGGGGGAGTCTCTTTCTTGCTCATTTATGGTTTGGCATGGAAAAAGGGATTACATCCTGTCCGCATTATTTTAACTGGAATTGCTATCAATGCCTTATTTATGGGGTTGTCAACTGCCTTAACGAGTTTTTCGGCTTCTGCAAGTCCTTTAGTCAATGCTTTATTGGTAGGGCAAATTAGCCAAAAAACATGGGTAGATGTTGGCGTCTTACTTCCCTACACCCTTATCGGTTTAGGATTGGCTCTGCTATTTTCGAGAATTTGTGATTTGCTGTTGCTAGATGATCAGGTGATTCGCAACTTAGGGATGGACAGTCATCTACTACGCTTGGGGATATCTCTTATTGCGGTGTTACTAGCTTCTGCAGCAACGTCAGTAGTTGGGGTGGTTTCTTTTTTAGGATTAATTGTTCCTCATATCAGTCGCTTACTGGTGGGAAGCAAACACCAGGTGTTAATTCCATTTTCGGCCTTATTGGGAGCCTTTGTTTTCTTGCTAGCAGATACTCTAGGCAGACGTTTGGCCTATCCTTTAGAAATCAGTCCAGCTATTATCATGAGTATTATAGGCGGGCCTTACTTTATTTACTTGTTAAGGAGGTCTGATGTGATATGACAAAGACTGCTTATCATATGAAGGTTCAGAACCTTTCTTTCGGCTATGAGGAAAGGCTTGTCTTGGATGATCTAAACTTTACCATCCCAAAAGGCAAAATCACGACTATTATGGGGGCAAATGGCAGTGGCAAGTCGACTCTTTTGCGTCTGTTAACCAAAAACTTTCCTGTCAAACAAGGTCAGGTTTGGCTGGAGCAGGAAGCATTAGACAAGATTTCTCTGAAAGCCTTCGCTAAAAAAGCTGCCGTAGTGCATCAGTACCATAGGGTAGTAGATGATTTGACAGTTGGCGAATTGGTCGCTATGGCTAGGCTAGCTCATTGCTCCTTCTTAAAGGCTTTGAGCAAGAAAGACAAAGAGAGAATTGCTTGGGCATTAATGGTGACAGGGTTAAGTGATTATGCTTACCGTGATCTCCAGTGTCTGTCTGGCGGGGAGCAACAGCGCGTGTGGATTGCGATGGCTCTCGCTCAAGAGACAGATATCATCTTTTTAGATGAGCCAACCACCTATTTAGACATCAAGTACCAGATAGATATTCTGAGGCTTATTACTAGAATTAATCAAGACTTAGGAATAACAATTGTTTTGGTTTTGCATGACATTAATCAGGCCCTGTCTCTTTCAGATCACCTGCTTGCCTTAAAAGATGGTCGTCTTTATGCACAGGGTCACCCCAGAGAACTAGTGGGACAAACATTTATCCGAGAGGTGTTTGATATTGATCTTCCTTTTGTTGAAAAAGATGGACGGAACTTTGTCATTACCTCGTTGGTCAATGAGACCGATGTTATTAGTAATCAGAAGGAGACATAGAAAGCAAAATAGATGAAGGAAACAAGAAATACGATATCAAAAGAAAAACGACGTTCACTTCTTAAACGGCTGAGAGAGAGGGTTGCCCCGAAGAGGGGCTTGCTTTATGTATCAGCATTTTTAGCTTGGTTACAATTTTTAATGAGGGTTATCAGTTTTTACCTTATCGCCAAAACATTTGCAGCCTTTTGGGTCGGACAAGCTGTTGCTTTGGGCTCGCTAGTAGGTTGGTTATTACTTTTAAACATGACCGGCTTTGCTCTTGCTCTACTGGCCAAACGATTGCAAGGAATCGCTTCACAATTTGCTAGAGATTCGTTGAAACAATCCTTTTTTGAGGCATTTGTGGCGTTAGACGGGCAATTTGATGCCAATGCTAGCAGTGCAGATATTTTGACGTTGGCTTCACAAGGGATTGATAGTCTCGATACTTATTATGCTTACTATCTGTCTTTATCAATGAGAACCAAGTGGAATTGTAGTACGGTTATGCTACTAGTTTGTTTGATTTATCCTTTGGCAGGAGTGGTCTTCCTATTGACTTTACCTCTGATTCCTCTATCGATTGTAGCCATGCAAAAGCGGTCTAAGCAAATTATGAGCCAGTACTGGTCTTCTTATATGGATGTGGGAAACTTGTTTATGGATGATCTTAAGGGCCTTAATACCCTCTATTCTTATCAGGTAGCGGAACGCTATGAACGTGAATTTACAACGAAGGCAGAGCAATTTCGAAAAGCGACCATGTCCCTGCTAGGTTTTCAATTACAGGCCGTTGGTTATATGGATGCGGTGATGTATCTCGGCATTGGTTTATCAGGCTTTTTAGCTGTTCAAGCTTTGGCAGTTGGGAGTCTTTCACTTTTTCACTTTTTGTTCTTTCTTTTAATCGCAACAGAATTTTTTGCTCCTATTCGTGAGCAAGGGTATGGCATGCATTTGGTGATGATGACGACTAAGATGGCTGATCGCATCTTTACTTTTTTAGATAGTGTTCCAGAAAGAAAAGATAACCAGACAAAAGACTTAGGAGTGTTTAGTCAGATTACTATCAAGGACTTGACCTTGGCATATGGGGAAAAAGTAGTGCTCGATACTATTTCCCTGAGAATAACCCAAGGGCAGTTAACAGCGATTGCAGGCGTTTCCGGACAAGGGAAAACTAGCCTTGCTCAGTTGCTTTTGAAGCGGCAGCAGGCTACAAGTGGGCACATTCTTTTTGATGATGTCGACAGTAAAGAGGTATCAATGGACAGTCTTAATCAACAGTTGCTTTATGTCTCAGACCAATCTACCCTGTTGAATCGAAGTATTTATGACAATTTAACATTGGCAGCGAACCTGTCTAAAAAAGAAGTGCTGGAATGGATTGATCAACACGGTTTATTGACGTTTATTAATTGGTTGCCTGATGGTCTTGATACACTGGTTGGTGAAAACGGCAATCTGTTGTCACCTGGTCAAAGACAGCAAGTTATTTGTGCTAGGGCTTTGCTTAGCCAACGCTCTCTTTATATTTTTGACGAAGCAACCTCTAGCCTAGATGCTGAGAACGAACGGATTATTGATGGTTTGATTGAGCAGCTCGCTAAGAAGGCAATAGTCATTGTGATTACGCATAAAATGTCACGTCTGAAAAGGGCTGATCAAGTGCTCTTTTTAAGTTCAGAACAGCCAGCTTGTTTAGGAAACCCTCAGGAGCTCTATCGTCATCAACCTTCTTATCGTCAACTCGTTGATACTCAAGAAAGATTGGAGGAATGTCTTTATGGCTAAACAGGTGTCATCTACTATGACCTTGGTTGGACGTTTGTTACGTCTGATGAAGGCTTTACTTCCTTGGATTGCCTTGGCGGTAACCTTTGCTGTTACGGGTTTTATCATTACTGTTAGTATTCCAACAGGACTGGCTTATTTGGGTTTGTTAGCCATCAAGCAACAGCCGATTCCTATAGGCCTTTTATACCTTTTGCTTAGTTTGGCTATTTTACGAGGATTAGCCCGGTACGGGGAACATTATTTTGGTCATTTTGTTGCCTTTCATAGCCTGGCTGCTTTTCGGAATATGATTTTCAAGAAATTACGAGCCTTATCTCCGGCCCATCTCGATCACCAAGATAGTGGGCATCTGCTTAAGATGATTGGGGAAGATATTGAGGCCTTGGAAGTCTTCTTTGCTCATACTATTGCTCCTGTTTGCACAGCTTTAGTATCAGCAGGCCTGATGTTTTTCTTTTTTTGGCAGATGAGTTGGAAACTAGCCATCTTAGCGATGTTGACCTATGCCTGTCTGGCTATTTTTATTCCAATTTATTTTGCTAAGCTCTTACAGCTTCTGTTGGCAAACCAAAATGAAGGACGAAAGGCTTATCTTTCTTATTTCTTGGAAAGTTTACGGGCGGTCAAAGACTTATTGCAGTTCCAAGTATTGGAAGAGCAGTTTGCTCAATTGACTGAAAAAAGTAAGCTGGTCAATGCCCTTGATCGTAAGGTGGCGCAGGCACAATTCTTACAGATGGCCTTAACCTTTTTCTGGCTTGGGCTCACCATTTTAAGTTTTGCCTATTTAGTGTTTGAGGGAATCCGCCAAGAGGACTTGTCCTTTGAGAGTGGGTTGCTATCTTTTGTAGCTTTTACGGCTTCTTTTGCGCCCTTTTTAGAATTAGGCCGCTTACCTTTAGGATTTAAGCGAGCCATGAATGCAGCTAGAAACATCTTTGGGCTTTTAGATCAAAGAGTTGTGGTGGATGAGGGGACAGAGGAAGTAGCAGAGATAACTCAAATTGCCTTTGAAGATGTTAGTTTCGCCTACCCTCAGCGTCAAGAACAGATTTTTAAGCACTTATCGGTTGCTTTTTCGGGAAAAGGTATTATCGGCATTCAAGGAGAGTCTGGATCTGGAAAGTCCACCTTGGTGAAACTCATCATGAAATGGTATAATTGGGAGGCTGGAAATATTTTTCTAGATGATGTGGACAGTCGGTTGCTAAGTGCAGCTAAATTGCAGGCTAATATTGCCTACGTTCCTCAAACCGCGCAGCTATTCCAACAGACGATTCGTGAAAATTTGACCTTTGGTCAAGCAGCTATTTCAGATGAGGAAATTTGGGATCTGGCTGAGGTTTGTGGTATGAAAGAACGTCTTCTGGCTTGCGAACAGGGCTTGGACACGGTGATCACGAGTACGACAGATTTCTCAGCTGGTGAAGGTCAGCGACTAGAATTAATGCGAGCCCTCTTGAAACATGCCAGCTGTTATATTTTTGATGAGCCAACCTCTCATCTAGATTCTCTAAATGAAGCTATATTCATTGATTTAATCAAGAAACATTGTCAAGGAATGGTCTTTTTGATTTCGCACAGGTCTTCAACCTTGGCTTGTGTTGATCAATTATACGACATGAAAAACGGTACCCTAACAGAGGTGAAAGAACGATGAAACAATTAACCATTAAAGATATTATGACAACGGGCGCTTTTGCCGCTCTCTACTTTATTTGTGTCGGCCTAGGCACCTTGATTGGTCTCTTTTTTGACCGTTCGGGAAACATGTTATACGCCCCGGCCTTTGCAGCTCTACTGGGAGGGACAGTTTATTTCCTCCTAATTGCTAAATTACAAAAATTTGGTCCAGTAACTCTATTGGGACTTGTGATGGGCGGCTTTTTCTTTCTCAGTGGGCATTTTTTTGCGGCCATGTTTCCTAGTCTCATCTTTGGTTTCTTGGCAGATGTCATCGCATCTCTAGGAAAGTACAAATCCAAAGTCCTTAACAATTTGTCCTACCTTGTATTTGCCTTTGTTAATAGCGGTCCTATTCTGTTGATGTGGTTGCTGAAAGATGCTTATGTGAAAAGCTTGTTAGCGCGTGGTAAGGACATGACCTATATCAATCGTGTCATGTACGACTTTAGCTTTGGACATGTCACTTGGTTCATAGGGACAGTTCTCGTGGGAGCGTTACTTGGGTCAGCATTTGCCCATTATTTGTTGCGAAAACACTTTATGAAATCAGGATTGTTGTCATGAGGCTTGACGTCCGTACAAAGTTATTGCTATTAGTATTAGCCAATGTTTGCTTCTTTTTTCGTATCGAAGGTTGGCTGGAACTAATGGTAGTAGCAGGTTTTTTAGCTCTTTTATATAGCTTGGGCAAGAGAGTCTTATCTCTCAAAATGGGGCTCATTTACCTCTCGCTGCTTGCTTTATCTCTTGCGCCATTATCAGCTTTACCATCCTATTTTTACCATTTATTAAGTTTTGTGCCCGTTATGGGGAAGTTGATTTACCCCTCTCTGTTGGCAGCTTTGATTGTGATTAAGACGACAACGATTTATGAGCTGGTACACGGCTTACGCAAATGGCGTCTTCCTGAGGTTTGGTTATTGACCTTTGCTGTTATGTTTCGTTTTTTGCCCATCATCAAGCAAGAAACACGCGTGATTCATCAGTCCTTAAAAATTAGAGGAATTTTTTTGGATAAATGGGCAGTGTTGACTAAACCAAGGCATTATTTGGAGTATGTGTTGGTGCCTTTACTGTTATCTTTACTAAGGAGTAGCCAAGACCTTACGATAGCCAGTTTAACCAAAGGATTGGCGGTCAAAAAAGGTGCCAGCGAATGCTTTATCTCACGCCTAACATGGCAAGATTGGGGGGTACAATTTTGGATTATCATCACCATCACCATCATGGTCTTCCAATAATAACAGCTAAAAATCTGAAGTTCGCTTACCAACAAAGTGACAAGGTAGCCTGTCAAGTGAGTCACCAGGAGGTGACTGCTGGTCAGTTGATTGTTCTTTGTGGTCCTTCAGGGTCTGGCAAGTCTACCTTTTTAAAATTGCTCAACGGCCTGATTCCTGATTATTATACTGGAGAATTGCAGGGCAGTTTAAAGGTTGCTGATTGCCAAGCAGGCATAGATAGTGTTGAAATATTTTCCAGATCTGTGGCCTCCGTTTTTCAAAATCCTGCCAGCCAATTTTTCTATCGCGAAGTTCAGCACGAATTGGTCTTTCCGTGTGAAAATCAAGGGCTTGATCCCAATCTGATCATGGAACGTTTGAAGACTTTGGCTCAAGATTTTGACGTTCAAGACGTGTTAACTCGCGATATGTTTCACCTCTCTGGCGGTCAAAAGCAACGGGTTGCTATTGCTACCGCCATCATGCAAGGTACAGAGATTATGGTGTTTGATGAGCCAACTGCCAACTTAGACCAAGCAGGTATAGAAGCTGTCAAAGCCTACCTGTGTCAACTAAAGGCAGCCGGAAAGACTATCATTGTAGCAGAACACCGCTTGCATTACTTGACGGGTCTGGCCGATGCTTATTTCTATTTTAGTCAAGGACGTTTGACCAAAACACTGACAAGCGAGGAGTTACTGACCCTGTCCGACACAGATCGTCAAGCCATGGGCTTGCGCAGTTTAGACCTCTCTGATGTCATTCCTGTTCTAATAGAAAAAAGGAGCAGTCAGCACTATAGCGACAAGGATGACCTTTGTATTCACAATTTAACTGTCCGAGCTGGCTCTAAACGCCTCCGACAGATTGACAAGCTTAGTTTTGCAGCAGGGAAAATTTCAGGTATTACCGGACCAAATGGTTTAGGGAAATCCCAGTTAGTTGCTTACTTGGCAGGTGTTTTGGAAGATCCGAATGCTCAAATCAGTTTTCAGCATCAAGTGCTGACAGCTAAAGGACGATTAGCCAAAACAAGTCTTGTCTTACAAGATGTCAGTCTACAATTGTTTGCGGAGTCTGTTTTGAAAGAAGTCAATCTGGGACATAACAAGCATCCTATGACGGAAGCAGTGCTTGAACAATTAGCCCTAGCCCATTTGGTTGATCGTCACCCTGCCAGTCTATCAGGGGGCGAGCAACAACGGGTTATGATTGCAGCTAGTCTGTTGTCCGATAAAGAGATTTTTATCTTTGATGAGCCAAGTAGTGGACTTGATGTGTTGCAGATGCACGCCCTGGCTAAGCTTCTTAAAGAACTAAAAAGCCAAAACAAGGTGGTTATTGTGATATCACATGATGAAGAACTTTTGAGTCTGGTCTGTGACAGCATTTATCAACTAACCCCTTGAGCAGGGGTAAAAACTTCTTGAATGGTTAAGAGGCTTTTATCTGAAAATAAGTTGAAACTCTTGTATAATAGATACAAGAGTTTTTGTGAAGGGAAGAAAAATGCTATTAACAGCTCCGATTGCTCACTTAAAAGGCCTAGGACCCAAGTCAGCAGAAAAATTTCAAAAATTAGGTATTTATCAGATAGAAGACCTATTGCTCTACTATCCTTTTCGTTATGAAGATTTTAAGAGCAAGTCGGTGTTAGAGCTGTTAGATGGTGAAAAAGCCGTTATCACAGGAACCCTTGTGACCCCGCCGAATGTACAATATTACGGGTTCAAACGAAACCGACTGACCTTTAAAATCAAACAAGGAGAAGTGGTGATAGGGGTCAGTTTTTTCAACCAACCCTATTTACAGGATAAATTAACGCTGGGCAATGAAGTTGCTATTTTTGGAAAATGGGACCAGAAAAAAACAGCTCTAACAGGTATGAAATTGCTGATGACTGTGGAGGATGACTTGCAGCCAGTTTATCATGTAGCTCAGGGAGTCAGTCAAACAGCACTCATTAAAGCCATTAAAGCAGCTTTTGATAGTGGTGCTTTAGACGAATTGAAAGAGAATATCCCAGATAGTCTTCTTGAGAAATATCGATTAATGCCAAGGCAAGAAGCAGTTTATGCCATGCATTTTCCTAAAACCTTGACTGACTATAAGCAGGCGTTGAGGCGTATTAAGTTCGAAGAACTCTTTTATTTTCAACTGCGACTGCAGGTCTTGAAACAAGCCAATAGGTCAGAAAACAGTGGATTAGCCATCGCATTTGATCAGGAAAAGATAAATCATCAAATTGCTGCTCTGCCATTTCCTTTAACTCAAGCGCAGGAACGTAGTTTACAGGAAATTTTGAGGGATATGCGTTCAGGTGCCCATATGAATCGGCTGTTGCAAGGGGATGTTGGTTCTGGGAAAACAGTTATTGCTAGCCTTGCCATGTATGCGGCTTATACAGCAGGGCTTCAATCGGCACTAATGGTACCCACAGAAATTCTGGCTGAGCAGCATTATGATAGTCTAATCAAGCTTTTTCCGAACCTCTCTATTGCCATTCTGACGTCAGGTATGAAGGCTCCTGAAAAACGGACGGCTTTAGCGGCCATTGCAGATGGGTCGGTGGATATGATTGTGGGGACCCACGCGCTCATTCAAGATGCTGTTCAATATCACAAATTAGGGCTTGTTATCACAGATGAGCAACACCGATTTGGAGTGAAACAACGCCGTATTTTCCGCGAAAAAGGTGATAATCCAGATGTGCTCATGATGACGGCAACCCCTATTCCAAGGACATTAGCTATTACAGCTTATGGGGAAATGGATGTTTCTATTATTGATGAGTTACCAGCTGGTCGAAAACCTATTGTCACTCGTTGGGTTAAGCACCAACAATTGGACACCGTTTTGGCTTGGATGAAAACGGAACTGGAGCAAGGGGCACAAGCCTATGTGATTTCGCCTTTGATTGAGGAATCTGAAGCTTTGGACCTTAAAAATGCTGTGGATTTGGAAGCTGAATTAAAAGCTTATTTTAAAGCATCAGCCCGTATAGCCCTTATGCATGGTAAGATGAAGGCAGATGAAAAAGAAGCTATTATGCGGGCTTTCAAGGCTCAAGAGATTGATCTCTTGGTGTCAACAACAGTCATTGAAGTCGGTGTCAATGTTCCCAACGCTAGTATCATGGTCATCATGGATGCGGACCGTTTTGGACTTAGTCAACTGCATCAGCTACGTGGCCGTGTCGGACGTGGTCACAAGCAGTCCTATGCGATTCTAGTAGCTAATCCTAAAACAGAATCAGGAAAGGAACGCATGGCCATTATGACAACAACCAATGATGGTTTTGTTCTTGCTGAGGCAGATCTCAAAATGAGGGGTGCTGGCGAAATATTTGGAACCCGCCAATCAGGTCTTCCCGAATTTAAAACCGCAGATATTGTAGAGGACTACGCGATTCTGGAAGAAGCTCGCAAAGTAGCGACGATGATTACCTCAGAGCCTCACTGGGAGCAACAGGAAGAATGGCAGATGGTGCTGAATTACCTTGACACGACGGCAGACTTTGATTAAGGACCGAGGGTCATTGATTATTTAGGGATACTCGCCTTTACCTTTTCCAAAAGTGTGAGTTGAAGTAACTAATGAGAAATGCTTTTTTTGAAGAATAGCTGCGCTACGGTATATGATATCACTAATAGAGTTGGAAAGAGCTAAGTCTATCTCTTTTTGATATAATATGAGCATCATGGGACGAAGGAGACATCAAATGGAGTTACAAAAAATTGGTCAAACGGACTGTCAAGGCTCACGTATTGCACTTGGCTGTATGCGTCTAGCAGCCTTAGACCTCGCCTCTGCTAAAGAGGTCTTAAAAACGGCAGTGGATACGGGTATGACCTTTATTGATCATGCGGATATTTATGGTGGAGGCCAATCTGAAGTTCGCTTTAGAGACGCTACAAAAGCCTTGGGGTTATCCCGTGATCAGTTTATCTTGCAGACCAAATGCGGTATTCGTGATGGCTATTTTGATTTTTCTAAAGAGCATATTCTGTCATCGGTCGATGCAAGTTTAGAAAGGTTGGGAACGGATTACGTGGACTTCCTTGTTCTTCATCGTCCAGATGTCTTGGTCGAGCCTGAGGAGGTAGCAGAAGCCTTCAGCCAACTTAAAAAAGCTGGTAAAGTGAAACACTTTGGAGTTAGTAATCAAAATCGTTTTCAAATGGAACTGCTACAAACCTATTTAGACGATCCTCTGGCAGTCAATCAATTGCAATTATCACCAGCCCATACTCCCTTATTTGATGCAGGGTTGAATGTGAACATGCGTAATCAAGCTGCTATAGACCGTGATAATGGGACTATCGAGTATTGTCGATTGAACCAAACCACCATACAAGCTTGGTCGCCTTTCCAAATTGATCTGGGAAAAGGTCTTTTCGCAGGTCATCCTGATTATGTCGCTTTAAATGCAACCCTTACCCGTTTAGCGGACCATCACCAAGTTTCTGTGGAAGCCGTAGTGATTGCTTGGATTTTAAGACATCCTGCCAAGATGCAAGCTATTGTTGGGTCCATGAGCCCTGACAGGCTCAAAAAGATTTCAAAAGCTACCCAAATAGCCCTTAGCCGTCAAGATTGGTATGCTATTTATCGAAGTGCAGGGAATGCCTTGCCTTGACGAAAAAAATTCCCGCTAAACCATTAGTGGGAATTCTTTTTATAGCTGGTTAGCCTTCAATATAATCTTTTAATGCTTGCCCGCTAAGCCCGGCATTGAGGGCGATTAAGAGTTTGAGGCGGGCCTTAGGTGCATTTAACTCTTTCACAAACATGACGCCAGCCTCTTGTAACATGGCTCCGCCTCCTTGATAAGCATAAACTGGCTCCGCCATCCCATTGAAGCAACGAGAGACAAGAACGACTGGGATACCTAAAGCAATCAGACGTTTAATTTCAGTGACTGCTAGAGGGGGAACATTACCAGCTCCAAGAGCTTCGATGACTAACCCTTGAATGCGATCGGGTGTGAGGAGACTTAAAATACTCCCGTCTCCCATTCCCGCATAAGCTTTAACGATAGGGACCGTTCCAGAAATACTGCGAATATCAAAGCGAACCCGAGGTTCGGCAGTTTTAAAAAAGAGGAGGTCATTTTTCATAACCACTCCTAGTGGACCATGAGTTGGTGTTTGAAAGGTAGAAATGTTGGTGGTATGGGTCTTTGTGACGTATTTGGCAGCATGAATTTCATCGTTCATAACCACTAGGACGCCCTTGCCTTTAGCTTTGTCACTACTTGCTACTCTAAGGGCAGTAAGGTAATTGTAAATCCCATCGCTCCCAATTTCATTTGAGGATCTCATGGCTCCCGTGATGACAATGGGCAAGTCGGTAGGCAAAGCCATAGTATCTAAAAAATAGGCTGTCTCTTCCAAAGTATCAGTTCCGTGGGTAATGACCACAGCATCTACATACTCTGCCTTTTTTTGGATATAATGATAAATGCTTAGCATGTGGTAAGGAGTAATGTGAGGACTTGGAAGGTTTAAAAAATCCACCACAGTAAGGTGAACGTCTTGGGTTGTTAAGCCAACTTGAGTCATAGGGTTCAGTTGATTGGGTGTGACTTTCCCAGAATCGTCAGCCTGCATGGAGATAGTTCCCCCAGTGTGTAAGACAAGGATTTCTTTCATTTAATTGGCATACTTCTTTCCGTTTTATGATATAATCTATTCTATCATAAACAGAAGAGAGAACAGAAGGTTTTGACAATAAAAGCAGTCTTTTTCGACATTGATGGTACCCTTCTCAATGATCGCAAAAATGTCCAAAAAACGACACAAAAAGCCATTCAACAGTTAAAAAAACAAGGCATTATGGTTGGTTTAGCAACTGGTCGTGGGCCTGGTTTTGTGCAGCCTTTCTTAGAAAATTTTGGGCTTGATTTTGCTGTTACTTATAATGGGCAATACATTTTGACCCGAGATAAGGTTCTCTACCAAAATCAACTGCCTAAGTCCATGATTTATAAGATTATTCGGTATGCCAGTGATAAAAAAAGAGAGGTTTCTTTGGGGACCGCTTCTGGTTTAGCGGGGTCTCGCATTATTGACATGGGAACCAGCCAATTTGGGCAAGTGGTTAGTAGCATTGTGCCTAAAAGCTGGGTGAAGACGGTTGAGGGGAGTTTTAAGCATTTGGTTCGTAGAGTCAAACCTCAAAGTTTTAGCAACCTGGTGACCATTATGCGTGAGCCCATTTACCAGATTGTGCTAGTAGCATCAGCTGACGAAACCAGTAAGATTCAAGAAAAATTTCCTCACATCAAGATTACACGAAGTAGCCCTTATTCTTTAGATTTGATTTCGGTAGACCAATCCAAAATCAACGGAATTGAGCGTCTAGGTCAGATGTTTGGATTTGAACTATCAGAGGTGATGGCCTTTGGTGACTCGGATAATGATTTGGAAATGTTATCAGGTGTTGGTGTTGGTGTTGCCATGGGGAATGCCGAAGCTGTGGTTAAAAGTGGTGCTCATTTTACCACCGCTTCAAATAATCATGATGGCATTTCTAAAGCTTTGGCTCACTATGGACTCATCCATTTTGATGTGGAAAAAAGCTTTAAGAGCCGTGATGAGAATTTTAATAAGGTTAAGGACTTCCATCGTTTGATGGATGGAGATACGATTGAGACACCAAGAAGTTACGCCTTGACAGAAGCAGGACATCGCGCTGATTTTAAGGTTGAAGAAATCGTGGAATTTCTCTATGCTGCTAGTAAGGGAGATAAGCAGCAGTTTACCCAATCTCTCCTCAATTTACATGGAGCCATTGATAAAGCTGCCAGTAAAGTTCAAGATAAAAAACGAACAGAGTCACCCTTGGTGGGGCAAGTGGACGCCTTGGCGGATCTCCTCTATTTCACTTACGGTTCCTTTGTCTTAATGGGTGTTGACCCTCAGCCTATTTTCGAGACGGTGCATGAAGCTAATATGGGTAAGATTTTTCCTGATGGTAAGGCTCATTTTGATCCTGTCACGCATAAAGTTCAAAAGCCTGATGACTGGGAAGAGCGTTATGCTCCTGAATCAGCGATAAAAAAAGAACTAGATAAACAGCTCCAAAAATCCTTGCAGCGGCTTGAAAAATAAATCGGATAGTTAAATGTCCTTCAATAGCATAATACTTGATAAATAAATGATAGGTATTATTAGTAAACAAAAAGCAGCGCCCATAGGACGTTGCTTTTGACATGAAGGGAATAATTGACCTTCTTTTGATGAGTTCATCTAAAACCTGGTTGTAATTTTTGTTTAAAGGGTTTTTGAGGTATCACGCACCACAAGCAAATCCACTTTGGCGTTACGCATGATGTACTCAGAAGATGAACCGATAAGGAGGCGTTCGAAGGTGTTGAGACCAGTAGCTCCGACCATGATTAAATCAATCTTTTCGCGATCTGGAATATCATGAGCAAGTAAGGTTTTGGGATTGCCGAATTCAATAATTTGTTTGACGTTTTCGATACCTGCAGCTCGGGCTTGTTTCTCAAAGTCGCCTAAAACTTCTTTGGCTTCTTGCTCCAATCTTTCATAGATATAGGTATCAAAAGTAGCAACACTTTGAAGTGCGCGTGTATCAATCACATGAGTCAAAAAGAGAGAAGCCCCATTGCGTAATGCAACGTTGACACCTTTGTTGAAGGCTAATTCAGACTCGTAGGAGCCATCGATAGCGACGAGGATACGTTCGTATTTTTGTGACATAAGATTGCCCTCCTTTACCATTTGTCAAAACAATAACTTTTATTGTTAGTCTTATTATACTCTTTTTTGTTTGATTATGAAAGCGGTTTAATGTTTTTCCTGAAAGAAAAAAGATTCCTTGTAACAAATGAGGTTACCAAAATACTAACACCCTCCTACAACGGCTTTTTGATATACGTCCTGCATAATTTGCTGTACTAATCGGTCATGTTATAAGGTTGTTTTTGAAGTTTTTAGATTGAAACTTCCCTATTTGATATCGGGACTTGGAATGGATAAATTCTTTCTATTTTACCTATTTTGGTTTATAATATGGGATACGAGGTAAATGAGACTATGAAAATTATTGAAAAATCATCAAAATTAGAACATGTCGCCTACGACATTCGAGGTCCTGTTTTAGACGAGGCCAACCGTATGATTGCTAACGGTGAAAAAATCCTTCGATTAAACACCGGTAACCCAGCGGCTTTTGGGTTTGAGGCTCCTGATGAGGTCATCCGTGATTTGATTGTCAATGCGAGGCTTAGTGAAGGGTATTCAGATAGCAAGGGTATCTTTTCTGCCCGCAAAGCCATTATGCAATATTGTCAGCTGAAAGGTTTCCCGGAGGTAGATATTGAGGATATTTATTTGGGAAATGGGGTGTCAGAATTAATTTCCATGTCATTACAAGCCCTGCTTGATGATGGGGATGAGGTGTTGGTTCCTATGCCAGATTACCCTCTATGGACAGCCTGTGTCAGTCTGGGTGGTGGCAAAGCTGTGCATTACTTGTGTGATGAAGAAGCGGATTGGTATCCTGACATTGCTGATATCAAATCAAAAATCACGAGTCGCACCAAAGCTATTGTGGTCATCAACCCTAACAATCCCACTGGTGCCCTTTACCCTAAAGAAGTCCTAGAAGATATTGTTGCCCTTGCAAGAGAGCACCAGCTGATTATTTTTGCCGATGAAATCTATGACCGATTGGTTATGGACGGAGAGGAGCATGTTGCCCTTGCTAGTTTAGCGCCAGATGTATTTTGTGTATCCATGAATGGCTTATCAAAATCCCATCGTATTGCTGGTTTCCGAGTAGGTTGGATGGTCTTATCTGGGCCAAAAGATCACGTGAAAGGCTATATCGAAGGATTGAATATGCTAGCGAATATGCGCCTCTGCTCCAATGTGTTGGCCCAACAGGTAGTGCAAACATCTCTAGGCGGTCGTCAGTCTGTTGATGAGCTCTTGTTGCCAGGTGGACGTATTTTTGAGCAACGTAATTTTATCCATGAAGCCATCAATGCGATTCCAGGCTTATCTGCAGTTAAACCCAAAGCAGGTCTTTACCTTTTTCCTAAGATTGATCGTAATATGTATCGCATCGATGATGATGAAGAATTTGTGCTCCAATTATTAAAACAAGAAAAGGTGATGTTGGTTCATGGCCGAGGCTTCAACTGGAAGGACCCAGACCACTTCCGAATTGTGTACTTACCAACCGTGGAAGAATTAGAAGATGTTCAGGAAAAAATCACCCGCGTCTTACATCAGTACAAACGCTAATATATTTCTCATATCCAATTAATTAAAAAACACGAGGGATCACAATTGATGTGGTCTCTTTTGTGATGCCTACGACAGTAATGGCTTTTATAATATGTGACACTAACTATCATTGATGTGGTCGCTTTTATGAGATAAACGGAAAAAGTTACCACTATTACTTTGAATTGTCAAAAGAATAGATAATTTTCTGATAATTCCTTGCAAAAGTAGACCGGCTTTGTTATAATTGAAAAGCAAATAATTCGAAGGAAAAGGAAGAAAATGCCTAACTTATTAGAAAAAACTCGTAAAATTACGTCTATTCTACAGCGCTCTGTAGATAGCTTGGAGACAGAACTCCCATATAATACGATGGCGTCTCGCTTGGCAGATATTATTGACTGTAATGCCTGCATTATCAATGGCGGAGGAACCCTACTTGGTTATGCCATGAAATATAAAACCAACACAGACCGTGTTGAGGAATTTTTTGAAGCTAAGCAATTTCCAGATACTTATGTCAAAGCAGCTAGCCGTGTCTACGACACTGAGGCCAATCTTTCAGTGGAAAGTGAATTAACCATTTTTCCTGTGGAATCGAAAGACATCTATCCAGATGGTTTGACAACAATTGCACCGATTTATGGTGGAGGTATGCGTCTAGGATCTCTTATCATTTGGCGCAACGATAATGAGTTTAGTGATGAGGACCTCATCTTGGTTGAAATTTCAAGCACGGTTGTTGGGATTCAGTTGTTAAACCTTCAAACAGAAAACCTGGAAGAAACGATCCGCAAGCAAACTGCTGTCAACATGGCTATTAACACCCTATCTTATTCAGAAATGAAGGCTGTTGCAGCTATTCTTGGTGAATTGGATGGTAACGAAGGGCGTTTAACAGCTTCTGTCATTGCTGACCGTATTGGCATTACACGATCTGTGATCGTCAATGCCCTTCGTAAATTGGAAAGTGCTGGTATTATTGAAAGTCGCTCTCTCGGCATGAAGGGAACCTACCTCAAAGTTATTAATGAGGGTATTTTTGATAAATTGAAAGAATTTTAAACAAAAAACATCTCTTTTTAAGAGGTGTTTTTTGGTGTCTTTTTTTGGCTAGGTTAGTTGTCTTGACACCTGTAAAGAAACTTGTTACAATTGAGAGCAATAGAGGAGATAAGGGGGGTTCCCCTGTTTAGGAGATACTGATGAGAGCATTGATTTCAATTGACTACACAAACGATTTTGTCGCAGATGATGGGAAGCTGAGCGCAGGAAAAGCTGCCCAAGCTATTTCGTCAACCATAGCTGAGGTGACCGAAAAAGCATTTGAGCGAGGGGACTATATTTTCTTTGCTATTGATTGTCATGATGAGAACGATCCATGGCACCCAGAAAGCAAACTTTTCCCCCCTCATAATCTTAAGGGAAGTAAAGGGCGTGAGCTTTATGGTCCTTTGGACAAAGTCTATCAACAGATAAAACAAGACCCTAAAGTATTCTGGTTAGATAAGCGTCACTATTCTGCTTTTTCGGGGACAGATTTGGATATTCGGCTGCGCGAACGTGGTGTTAATACAGTAGTCTTAACAGGAGTTCTAACCGATATCTGTGTCTTGCATACTGCCATTGACGCTTACAATTTAGGTTACAAGCTGGAGGTTGTTCGTTCAGCAGTTGCGAGTATATCAGATCAATCACACCAGTGGGCCTTGGCTCATTTTGAACAGGTTTTGGGCGCGATCATTCTTGAGTAACAACAAAAAGAGGCATCAGACGATGTCTCCTTTTTAGTGGCTGCTAAACGACGTTTGGACGATAATCTATTTTTTGACAATGAGTTGAATGGCTTGATTGAGGCGTTCTTCTTGTAAAACAGGATCTGTTTCCGGCTCCTCAATAAGTTGGGCTATTTTCTCGCCTATGACCAATCCCATTGTGCTATTGATACTTGATCGAATAGCAGTTAGCTGTGTGATAATATCAAAACAGGCTTGTTCTTCTTCAATCATTTTTTGAACTCCACGTAATTGCCCCTCTGTCCGTTTAAGGCGATTAAGGATGTCTTTTTTCTCTCTTTTCATGGCTTACCTCATTTCTGATTTTTCATTATACTGGTCCTTGTTCCCTTTGTCAACTATGAGGAAGTGCTTTTGTTATTCACTCTGGTATTGTTTTTGAAGGAGATTGGAAGACTTCAGAATTCGCTATTTTCAAACTTTTTGATTGACTTTCAAAAGTCTACGTGTTATTCTTTTCATACCCTATGGGGTATACAGAAAAGAAAGGTCTTTTACATGATTTCTAAACTATTAGCATGCATTTTTTTAAGAATACCAAGTATTTCAGTAGAAATGTTAGTTGAGCTGCTCAAACAGGACAAACTACAGCTCGTGGATGTTCGAACACGAAAAGAATATCAAGGTGGTCATATTCGACAAGCTACCAACACTCCTCTGTCTGATTTAGCACAATTTCGAGGGGATAAACAGGAACCTCTCTATGTGATTTGTCAATCAGGTATGCGAAGTAAAAGGGCCTGCCGATTTCTTGCGAATCAGGGGTATCAAGTGGTTGATGTTAAAGGTGGCATGTCGCATTGGACTGATAAGACTTTGTTAGTGAAAAAGAAATAAAGAGATAAGGAGAAACAATGAAGGTACTTATTATCGGTGGTGTTGCTGGTGGCATGTCAGCAGCTACTCGTTTAAGACGATTAAGGGAAGATGCAGAAATTATCGTGATTGATAAAGGGCCTTATGTCTCATTTGCAAACTGTGGCTTGCCTTTCTATGTATCTGGTGAAATCGCTGAGCGTCATCAATTATTGGTGCAAACGCCTGAACGTCTAAAAGCTCGATTTAATTTGGACGTCCGACCTGAGACAGAAGCTTTGCATATTGATCCAGTCAATAAGATGGTTACCCTTGAACATGATGGCAAGAGCTACCAAGAAAGTTATGATAAATTAATTCTCTCACCAGGGGCCAAACCCTTTATTCCCAATATTGATGGTCTGTCGGATGCTCAAAATATCTTTACCTTAAGAAATATCCCGGACTTAGATAAGATTATGGCAGTTGTTCAACAGCAACAAGTTGGGAAAGCCACTGTAGTAGGGGCTGGTTTTATTGGTCTTGAGATGGCAGAAGCCCTTGTTAAAAAAGGTTACGACGTCACTATTGTTGAAAAAGCTGATCATGTTTTACCTCCTCTGGATGAAGAAATGGCGAGCTTTATTCAAAAAGAGTTGCAGAAGCAAGGGGTGACAGTTATCACAGGACAATCTCTAACAGCCATGGAAGAAGCAGGTAGAAAGCTTGTTTTGGAAGACGGAACACGTTTAGAGACCTCACTGACTATTTTGTCCGTGGGAGTGCAACCAGAGTCACTTTTAGCCAAAGAAGCTGGATTGGCTTTGGGATTACGTGGTGGTATTTTAGTTGATGCTTCTTATCAAACCAGTCAACCTGATATTTATGCAGTAGGTGATGCCATTGTAGTGAAGCAAGAATTAACAGGTCAAGATGCCTTAATCGCTCTAGCTAGTCCAGCTAACCGTCAAGGACGTCAGGTAGCTGATGTCATCGCTGGCCTTTCTCGAAAGAACAAAGGCAGTTTAGGCACTGCTATTGTGCGTGTCTTTGATCTAACTGCAGCTACAACGGGTCTAGGAGAAAAGGCGGCTAGGGATGCTTTTCAAGATGTAGCTGTTGTGCATGTGACAGGAAATGATCATGCTTCCTATTACCCAGGAGCTAGTTCAATGACCCTTAAATTAATCTTTAGTCAAACGGATGGGCGTATTTATGGGGCTCAAGCGGTTGGGGCTAAAGGAGTGGACAAACGGATTGATATTCTAGCGACAGCTATTAAAGCCGGATTAAGCGTCGCTGATTTGCCGGAACTAGAGTTAACCTACGCTCCACCATTTGGTTCAGCAAAAGACCCTGTCAACATGCTAGGGTACGCTGCCTTGAATGTACTGGAAGGCCTTAGCCAATCTGTTCAATGGTACCAATTGGAAGAAGAGTTGGCGAAAGGCAAACGTTTATTAGATGTTAGAACGGCAACGGAATACGCTGGAGGACATTTCGGTAATGGTATTAATGTTCCTTTAGATCAACTGCGTGGTCGTCTAGAAGAACTGGATAAGAGTGTTTCCTACATTGTGAGCTGTCATAGTGGCCTAAGGTCCTATTTAGCAGAGAGAATCTTGAAACAAAATGGTTTTGATGTGGTCAATCTGGATGGAGCTTATGCCCTATACCAATCGATTTACCCAGAAAGGATTAGTCATGATTAGAACAGAATCTATATCGGCTTTAAAAGCAGCACGTCAGAAACATAACGTGGCCTTGATCGACGTTAGGGAAGTTGATGAATATACTTCAGGTCATGTTCCCGGTGTTCTTAATATGCCTTTGTCTAGCTTTGTTCACCATTATCAAGAACTTGATAACGGCAAAGAATACCACGTGATTTGCCAGTCAGGAGCACGTTCAGCTCAAGCCGTTGCCTTTTTAGAAAGCAAAGGTTACTCTGCTGTGTCAGTAGAGGGTGGAACTCAAGCTTGGGATGAGGCTCTCACCTTTTAGAAAGTTAGGTAATATAAATCGTTAAAAAAGACCTAAAGAGGTCTTTTTTTGTGACTTGTTAGGGACTAGAAGAAAAAGGAATGGCCAGAAAGGGGATTGAAAAAGAAAAGTGATGACTTTTTGCTTGAAAACGTTTTTAATATCGGATATAATGTACCATATATAATAAATAGTATATCACATATAAGAAAGGTTGTGATCTTATTCAACTAACTCAGCGGCAACAAGCTATTATAGCGATTGTCAAAAAAGAAGAGCCTATCACTGGGGAGCATATTGCAGACCTCCTTCAAGTTACTAGAGCAGCCTTACGATCGGATTTGGTTGTTCTGACCATGTTGGGCATTTTAGATGCTAAACCCAAAGTTGGCTATTTTTACCAGGGGGAAGGCATCTTAGCGACAGCTCAAACCTCTATTAGAGATGTCAAAGTATCTGATGTCATGGGTATTCCGCTCACAGCTCATCAAGACGATTCGGTTTATGACGTGATTGTTAGCCTCTTTATGGAAGATAGTGGAGGGGTATTTGTTTTGGATAAGGACAATTACCTTTGTGGCTTGGTTTCTCGAAAAGACTTGCTCAAGGCGGCGATAGGAGGTAGCGACCTAACCAAGCTACCGATTGGTATGGTTATGACTCGTGTTCCTAATGTGACCACTGTTTTGGAGGATGCCTCAGTTAGTCAGGCAGCGGATTTACTGGTTAAACGAGAAGTTGATAGCTTACCCGTGGTTCGGTTAGATCCTGATTTTCCTGATAAAATGACTGTGGTAGGGAAGTTATCTAAAACCATTATTAGTCGTCTTTTTCTAGAATTGTAGGGATATTGAAGGAGGTTCTCATGGAAGACCAACTATCGATTTTTATTGTTTCTGACTCTTTAGGAGAAACGGCTAGAGCCTTAGCTAAGGCCTGTATTTACCAATTTCCCAATCATGACCACTGGGAATTTCGCCGCTTTTCCTATATTAATAGAGTCGACTTGCTTGATAAGGTTTTTGAAGAAGCTAGACAAACAACAGCTTTTTTAATGTTTAGTTTGGTGGATGAAAAACTGGCAAGTTATGCTGAAAAACGATGCCAAGAAGAAGGTTTTGTCTACGTTGATTTGTTAACAAACGTTATTAAGGCTATGGCTAGTATCTCGGGTGCTAAGCCGTTGGGAGAACCAGGAATCCTGCGGCGTTTGGACAATCATTACTTCAAACGTGTGGATGCGATTGAATTTGCAGTCAAATATGATGATGGCAAGGATCCAAGAGGGATTTTGAAAGCAGATGTGATTTTGCTGGGGGTATCAAGGACATCTAAAACTCCTCTTAGCATGTACCTTGCCGACAAACAATTAAAGGTGGTTAATATCCCTTTGGTGCCCGAAATTCCAATTCCTAAGGAATTGAGTCAGGTGTCTCCTAAGCGGATTATCGGATTGACCAACTCGCCTGAAAAACTCAATCATATTCGAAGCGAACGCTTAAAGGCACTTGGTGTCTCGGGCGCAGCTAATTATGCTAAAATGGACCGCATTTTGGAGGAATTGGATTATGCAGATGCGGTCATGAAATCTCTCAATTGTCCGGTGATCAATGTCGCTCATAAGGCGATTGAGGAGACTGCAAGTATTATTTTAGAATTATTGACGTCAAATGGTGTAACTGTTGTTAAAGATTACGACAGGTAATAGGAGGCTTATCATGGGAAAGACATTTGTTTATCGGTTTGATCAAGGTCACAAAGACATGCGTGACTTACTGGGTGGTAAGGGAGCAAATTTGGCTGAAATGACAGCTATTGGCCTGCCTGTGCCGCAAGGGTTTACCATTACCACAGAAGCTTGCAATGATTATTATGAAAAAGACGGTCAGGTCAGCTCGCTGGTGTTAGACCAAATTGACCAGGCCTTGCTGGAATTGGAGAAGGTTCAGGGGAAGGTATTAGGCAGTGACGACAATCCACTTCTTGTCTCTGTTCGGTCGGGTGCTGTTTTTTCCATGCCTGGCATGATGGATACCATTTTAAACCTCGGATTAAATGATAAGAGTGTGCTTGGGCTGGCTTCAAGTACTCAAAATGAACGTTTTGCTTATGACAGTTACCGCCGTTTTATTCAAATGTTTTCGGACGTGGCTATGGAAATCCCTAAGTACAAATTTGAAGCGGTGCTTGATCGGATTAAAGAAGCTAAGGGCTATCAGAGTGATACCGATTTGACAACTGATGATCTCATGGCTATTGTTGCTGAATACAAAACCATCTACCAAAGTGAAATGGGGAAAGCATTTCCTCAGGATCCTAAGGAACAACTGTTATTGGCGATTAAAGCTGTTTTTCGGTCTTGGAATAACCCAAGGGCTCGTATTTATCGTCAGCTCAATGATATTTCAGATCAATTGGGAACAGCGGTGAATATCCAGTCCATGGTTTTCGGTAATATGGGAGCAGATAGTGGTACGGGAGTTGCCTTTACCCGTAATCCTGCCACAGGAGAGGCTGTCCTTTTTGGAGAATATTTGATCAATGCCCAGGGAGAAGATGTGGTGGCAGGCATTCGGACACCTCAAAGCATTGCCACTCTGGAAAAAGAGATGCCAGCTATTTATAATCAATTTGTTGCTATCACTCAGCTTCTGGAAAAGCACTATCGTGATATGCAGGATGTGGAATTCACTATCGAGAAGGGTAAGCTTTATATGCTACAGACCCGTAATGGGAAACGTACTGCCAAGGCCGCTATCAAGATTGCCGTTGATTTGGTGAAAGAAGGGCTGATTAGCAAAGAAGAGGCTATTTTACGCATTGAGCCTAGTCAACTGGACCAGTTGCTCCATCCTACTTTTGACTCCAAAGCCTGTCAAGAAGCTCTTTGTCTAGCAAAAGGACTACCTGCCTCACCAGGAGCTGCTTCGGGCCGTGTTTATTTCCATGCAGAGGATGTGGTTGCTCATGCCAAACAAGGAGAACCTTGCCTTTTAGTACGGCAAGAAACATCTCCAGAAGATATTGAAGGGATGGTCAAGGCAACTGGTATTTTAACGGCTCGTGGGGGCATGACTTCTCACGCAGCAGTTGTTGCAAGAGGCATGGGGAAAACTTGTGTGGCCGGTTGTAGTCAATTACGGGTTAATGAAGCTGCAAAAACCATTGATGTGGATGGCAGACAGATTCACGAGGGAGACTATCTTTCTATTGATGGCAGCACAGGCAGAGTTTATCTGGGAGAACTAGCCATGACCTCCGTAACAGTTGATGACACCTACACCACCTTTATGAGCTGGGTTGATGAGGCGCGTGATATGTTGGTCAGAACCAATGCTGACAACCCTCGTGATGCCCAAAAAGCGATTGACTTTGGGGCAGAAGGCATTGGTTTGTGCCGCACCGAGCACATGTTCTTTGAGGAAGACAGGATTACAGCTGTTCGTGAAATGATTTTAGCAGATGGTTTAGATGACCGTCTCAAAGCTCTGGACAAACTATTGCCTTTCCAACGTCAGGATTTTTATGAGATTTTTAAAGTATTGAATGGCAGAGCCTGTACCATTCGTCTCTTAGACCCACCACTACATGAATTCTTGCCGCATGAGGAAAAAGCGATTAAGGATTTGGCAGAGCAGATGGGTTATCCCTTAGATTACCTTCACAAACGCATTGCTGACTTGGAAGAATTTAACCCTATGCTGGGGCACCGTGGTTGTCGTTTAGCCATTACTTACCCCGAAATTTATCAAATGCAGGTTAAAGCCATTGCTCAAGGTGCAATCAAAGCTTTACAAGAAGGCTATGAAGTAACACCCGAAATCATGGTGCCGCTGATTAGCAGCGCTAAAGAGTTGGCTGCCTTACGCCCCCTCATTGAGCAAACCATGCAAGAAGAACTGGCAGCTGCAGATCAAGAGTTGGCTTACACCATTGGGACGATGATTGAAATTCCAAGAGCTTGTGTGACAGCCGATGACATCGCTCAGTATGCGGATTTCTTCAGTTTCGGCACAAACGACCTAACACAAATGGGCTTTGGTTTTTCCCGAGACGATGCTGGAAAATTCTTGGGGGAATACGTTGACAGGGGTATTTTTGACAAGGATCCGTTCCAGACCTTTGATCAGAAAGGGATTGGCCGTCTCTTTAGTACCGCCGTTTCATTAGGCCGTTCGGTTAAGCCTAAGTTGAAACTTGGCATTTGTGGGGAACATGGTGGCGATCCTGCTTCCATTGCCTTTTGCCACAGTCAAGGCCTGACCTACGTTTCTTGTTCGCCATTTAGAGTGCCGCTTAATCGCTTGGCGGCTGCTCAGGCTGCCATCAAAGCTTCAGGCCACAGTCTTACCCAAGACAAATAGAGTTTAGTTTGTCACACTTCCTGACTAAGGTTTTCTGACCTTAGTCAGGAAGTTTTTTGCTGTATGGCTTTCTAGAATTGCATCGGTCACCTATGGTAAATGGGCGCAATTATGATATAATAATTGAGACTATGTAAAAATGATGTGAGGAGTTTTTCCGCTACCTTTGGAGAATGGCAGAGCTGTTCTTTGGAATTGGAATACTTCTTGTCATCTTGGATGGGAGAAATCATGAAAATTTCTGAAGAAGAAGTTCGCCATGTCGCGAAGCTATCAAAATTATCATTCTCAGAAAGTGAGACAACAACCTTTGCAACGACCCTATCTAAAATCGTTGACATGGTTGAATTGCTGAACGAAGTTGATACCGAAGGTGTGGCCACTACAACAACCATGGCAGATAAGAAAAATGTGATGCGTCAAGATGTCGCTGAAGAAGGAACAGACCGTGCCTTGCTCTTTAAAAATGTTCCTGAAAAAGAAAATCACTTTATCAAGGTACCTGCTATTTTGGATGACGGAGGAGATGCCTAATGTCTTTTAATCATAAAACCATTGAAGAGTTGCATGACCTCCTTGTAGCTAAGGAGATTTCCGCAACCGAATTGACTCAAAAAACACTTGAAGACATCAAGTCTCGTGAGGAGGCTGTCGGGTCGTTTATCACTGTTTCAGAAGAAGCTGCTCTTAAACAAGCTGCGGCAATTGATGCCAAAGGTATTGATGCTGATAACCTCATGTCGGGTATTCCACTAGCTGTTAAGGATAATATCTCAACCAAGGGCATCCTAACCACAGCCGCTTCAAAAATGTTGTATAACTACGAGCCGATTTTTAATGCCATATCAGTAGCAAATGCCTACGCTAAAGACATGATTGTTATTGGAAAAACCAACATGGACGAATTTGCCATGGGTGGTTCAACAGAAACCTCTTATTTCAAGAAAACGAAAAATGCTTGGGACCACACAAAAGTACCTGGTGGCTCATCAGGTGGTTCGGCAACAGCAGTCGCTTCAGGACAAGTCCGTTTATCTCTTGGTTCAGACACTGGTGGTTCTATTCGGCAGCCAGCTGCATTTAATGGTGTTGTCGGTTTGAAACCAACCTATGGCACTGTTTCTCGCTATGGTCTCATTGCTTTTGGAAGTTCACTTGATCAGATTGGACCTTTTGCTCCGACAGTTAAAGAAAACGCCCAATTATTAAATGTGATTGCAAGTAGCGATGTCAAGGATGCCACTTCAGCGCCTGTCCGCATTGCAGACTACACATCTAAGATTGGTCGTGATATTAAAGGCATGAAGATTGCCCTTCCTAAAGAGTATCTTGGCGAAGGGATTGATTCTGAGATTAAGGAAACGGTTCTTGCGGCAGCTAAACAATTTGAAGCCTTAGGAGCTACTGTTGAGGAAGTTAGTCTTCCACATAGCAAATATGGTGTGGCTGTCTATTACATTATTGCTTCGTCAGAAGCGTCCTCAAACTTACAACGTTTTGATGGCATTCGTTATGGATTCCGTGCTGACGATGCTAAAAACTTGGATGAAATCTATGTTAACACTCGTAGCCAAGGCTTTGGTGATGAGGTTAAACGTCGTATCATGCTTGGGACCTTTAGTTTGTCATCAGGTTATTATGACGCTTATTTCAAAAAGGCCGGTCAAGTGCGTACCTTGATTATTGAAGATTTTGACAAGGTCTTTGCGGATTATGATCTTATTTTAGGCCCAACAACACCGACGGTTGCTTTTGGCTTAGACACACTCAACCACGATCCTGTTGCCATGTATTTGGCCGACTTATTGACCATTCCAGTTAACTTGGCTGGTCTGCCAGGAATTTCCATTCCAGCAGGATTCGTCGATGGCTTGCCAGTAGGGCTTCAATTAATTGGTCCGAAATACGCTGAAGAAACCATCTATCAAGCAGCAGCAGCCTTTGAAGCGGTGACAGATTATCACAAGCAACAACCGATTATTTTTGGAGGTGACAAGTAATGAATTTTGAAACCATTATTGGGCTTGAAGTCCATGTGGAATTAAATACCAATTCCAAAATTTTCTCACCTTCGTCAGCTCACTTTGGTGAGGACCCAAATGCCAACACGAATGTGATTGATTGGTCTTTTCCAGGGGTCTTACCAGTCATGAACAAAGGGGTGATTGATGCGGGTATAAAAGCAGCGCTTGCCCTTAATATGGACATCCATAAAGAGATGCACTTTGACCGCAAAAATTATTTCTACCCAGATAATCCTAAAGCTTATCAAATTTCACAGTTTGATGAGCCGATTGGCTACAACGGCTGGATTGATATCAAGCTAGAAGACGGTTCAACCAAGAAAATTCGTATTGAACGCGCACACTTGGAAGAAGATGCTGGTAAAAACACTCACGGCACAGATGGTTATTCTTATGTAGACCTTAACCGCCAAGGAGTTCCTTTGATTGAGATTGTGTCAGAAGCCGACATGCGTTCTCCTGAAGAAGCCTATGCTTATTTGACAGCTCTGAAAGAAATCATCCAGTATACGGGTATTTCTGATGTCAAGATGGAAGAAGGCTCCATGCGTGTGGATGCCAATATTTCTCTTCGTCCTTACGGGCAAGAACAATTTGGAACAAAGACCGAATTGAAAAACTTGAACTCCTTCTCAAATGTCCGTAAAGGGCTTGAATTTGAGGTGGAACGTCAAGCCAAACTCTTGCGTTCAGGTGGGGTGATTCGCCAAGAAACACGCCGCTATGACGAAGCGAATAAGGGGACTATTTTGATGCGGGTCAAAGAAGGGGCAGCGGACTATCGTTATTTCCCAGAACCAGACCTACCCTTATATGAAATTGATGATGCTTGGATTGACGAGATGCGTGCTCAATTACCTCAATTCCCAGCTCAGCGTCGTGCTAAATACGAAGAGGAACTTGGCCTCTCAGCTTATGATGCTAGCCAGCTAACAGCTACCAAAGCCTTGTCAGATTTCTTTGAAACTGCAGTAAGTCTTGGTGGCGATGCCAAGCAAGTCTCTAACTGGTTGCAAGGAGAAGTTGCCCAATTCTTAAATGCAGAAGGCAAAACCATTGAAGAAATCGCTCTGACACCAGAAAATTTGGTGGAGATGATTGCTATCATTGCTGATGGTACAATCTCTTCTAAAATGGCTAAGAAGGTTTTTGTGCATTTGGCTAAAAACGGTGGCTCAGCACGTGCTTATGTGGAAAAAGCAGGGCTTGTTCAGATTTCTGATCCAGCTGTTCTGGTACCAATTATTCATCAAGTCTTTGCTGATAATGAAGCTGCAGTGGCTGATTTCAAATCAGGCAAACGTAATGCTGATAAGGCTTTCACAGGCTTCTTGATGAAGGCAACCAAAGGTCAAGCCAACCCACAAGTCGCTCAACAATTATTAGCTCAAGAATTGCAAAAACTGTTAGATTAAACTTTTTTTAACAAACTTTTAGTTTGTTAAAAGGCAGTCACCCTGGAAGGTGGGCTGCTTTTTGTCTATTTGTTTTAGGCGGATTAGGATTGAAGTAGCGGAGTTGGTGACCTGCTATTCTTTTCAGTTCTGGAAATAGGAAAACTTGTAGGCTTAGATGGACTATCAAAGCTTCTAAAACTATGCTAAAATGGTTGGTGATGAAGCAGAGAAAGGGGATAGCATGTCAAAAACGGTTAAAGGTAGTTTAATGGTTCTTTTGGCAGGGCTAGCTTGGGGAATTTCAGGTGCTTTTGGTCAATATTTAATGGCTCATGGCACGGATGTTCATTTGCTAACGTCGTTAAGGCTCATGATTTCAGGGGTCGTCTTGACTGCCCTAGTCCTGTGGCGTCACAAAGAAAAAGTCATTGCCCTTGTGACCACTAAAAAACATTTCAAGGAACTCTTGATTTATAGTCTTTTAGGATTGGGGCTCAATCAGTACGCCTATTTGATGGCGATCCGTTATTCCAATGCTGGCACAGCCACTGTGTTACAGTATTTATCTCCTATTTTAGTGTTGATTTTTGTGTCCGCCACAGCTAAACGGTTGCCGACTATCACAGAATCTCTAGCAATTCTCTTAGCTATACTTGGCACAGTTATTATGGCTTGTCATGGAGATCTATCTCACTTAGCCATTAGTCCAATTGGTCTTTTCTGGGGAGTCTTTTCAGCCCTTACCTATGCTTATTGCGTGATTAAACCCGTTAATATGATTAAGACTTGGGGCAGCTTGATCGTTATTGGACTTGCGATGTTAATGGGAGGAGTGGTTTTTCCAATCGTAACGAGGGCTTGGCGCTATCCCCTTATGTTAACGGCTGATAATCTAGTAGCCCTTATTGGAATTATTGGGATCGGAACTATTTTTGCTTACACCTTTTTCTTAAAAGGAGCTTCACTCATCGGTCCCGTTAAGGCGACTTTGTTGGCGTCCATAGAGCCAGTAGCATCGGTTTTTTTCGCCATTGTGCTAATGAAAGAACTTTTTTACGTTATTGATCTTCTAGGAATGGCTTTGATTTTAGTTGCTGTTCTACTGATTTCCTTTAGAGATTTGTTGCTTTATCAAAGAGAAAGATGGTTACTAAAAGCAGTCAAGAGGCAAAAAAGATTCTGAAGAAGTCTTGCTAATCGCTAATTTATTGCAAGTCAGTTAAAAATGATGATATGGTAAAGGAATATTGAACATGATTTGGTCTTTAATTGTTGGTGCTTTTATTGGTATGATAGCTGGTAAAATCACTGAAAAGAGTCAATCCATGGGTTGTTTCACTAATATTGCAGCTGGTCTTATTGGATCAGCTGTGGGACAACGCTTATTTGGGGATTGGGGTATTCAGTTAGCTGGCATGGCTGTCTTTCCATCAATCTTGGGAGCTGCCATAGTGATTGCTCTTGTTTCAGCTATATTTGGAAAACGATAATAAAAAAAGGCTGCATGGCATAGCGCCAAACAGCCTTTTTTGCAACATAAAATGTCTTATCTTTTTATCGGTTGCTTTTCTATTATAGGCTTCTTATATGTAGATTTCATATCAGCTAGTTAACAAAAAATTGTTCATGTTACCGTTTTGACACCTTTTTGCAAAATGTAACTGTCACAAGAGGAACAGGGACGACTACGATTCGAAAAGTCAAAAATCTTCATAAGAGATTTTTAAATATCTCTGTTTTTGCAAGTGTTTTTGTTACATGCTATAATAATAAGAAGAGATTTTTGGAGGTTAACATGACGAAAACAAGACTCTATATTGCCAGACATGGGAAAACCATGTTTAATACCATTGGACGTGCTCAAGGGTGGAGTGACACACCTCTTACCAAAAAAGGAGAAGAAGGTATCCGCGAATTAGGTTTAGGCTTAAAGGATTCAGGCATTCCTTTTAAAGCTGCTTTTTCTAGCGATTCAGGCCGGACCATGCAAACCATGGAGATTATTTTGAGAGAATCTGAAAATGAATTCCTCCCGTACACCCGCGATAAACGCATTCGTGAGTGGTGCTTTGGTAGCTTAGATGGCGCTTACGATTCAGAATTATTTCTAGGTGTCCTTCCAAGAACAAAAGCCTTTGAAAACCGTGATAACCTACGTGATGTTCCCTATTCTGAATTAGCAGAAAGTATCGTAGAAGTTGATACAGCTAATTGGGCAGAACCGTGGGAAGTTCTTCGCAAGCGTATCTGGGACGGTTTTGAGGCGATTGCCTTATCCATTCAAAATGCTGGCGGCGGGAATGCTCTTGTGGTTAGCCATGGGATGACTATTGGAACATTTATGTGGCTAATCGATCCTGACCGTGAGAAACAATATATTGATAACGGCAGTGTCACTGTTGTCGAATTTGAAGATGGGCAATTTACCATCAAAACCATTGGAGATATGAGTTATCGCTACCGTGGCCGTGAAATAATAGAAGCAAAGTCAGATGAAGCATAATCATTTTAAATTATTATTACAAACACTGGTTGTCCTGCTCTTTGTCGGAGGTATTTACCTCTTTATTAAGCCAGAGAAGCAGGCCACCAAGACGCCTTCAAGTCAACAGGCAAGCAGTCAAAAAGTGGTCAAAAATAGCAAAGAGTCCACAGGGCTTCCTAAAGTCTCTCCAAAAGATTGGGAATTGATTTTAGTGAATCGGGACCATATAACTGAGGAATTGAGCCCAGAATTGGTTGATGTGAATGGGGTGTCGGTGGACAAGCGTATTGAACAGGCTACTGCTGATTTTTTAGCGGCAGCTCAGGCTATTGACCCACAAGAGCACCTTATTTCAGGCTATCGCTCCGTAGCTTACCAAGCAGAGCTTTACCAATCATATATTGATCAAGAAATGGCTAACGATCCCAGTTTGACTCAGGAGGCTGCCGAAGCTTTGGTTCAAACGTATTCACAACCTGCGGGAGCTAGTGAGCATCAGACAGGGCTTGCTATTGATATGAGTACCGTGGATAGTTTAAATGCTAGTGATCCTCAAGTGGCTCAAGCTGTTCAAAAAATAGCACCTGAATATGGTTTTGTGCTCCGCTTTCCCGATGGTAAAACCAAAAGCACAGGAGTAGGGTATGAAGATTGGCACTACCGTTATGTCGGTAAAGCCTCCGCTCGCTACATGACCAAGCACCGCCTAACCCTCGAAGAATATATCAGTGCTCTAAAGGAGAAACAATGAGAAGTCGACTGAAATTTCCCTACTTTATCACCTTGCTCCTCTTCTTTTTAGTTTTGATCATTGGTCCACTCCTTTTTAATGGTAGAATGGCTAGCGCGACAAAGGAAGTCAACGTTGGTTACAGTCAAGACCAATTTATCAAAACCCTTGTGCCAGAAGTTAAACCTCTAGCAGAACATTATGGGATTAGGCCTTCCATTTTGATTGGCCAAATTCTTCTAGAAACTGACAATGGAAGAACTTTACTGGCTGCTAAGTATCATAATCTCTTTTCTAAGGAGGCTGACTTAGGTCAGTCCGGCATCAGGTTAAAAGATTCCCTAAAAAGTGGGCAAGTTTTCCGATATGCTGTGTATAAGGATAGGGAAAGTTCTATCAGAGATTATTTGAGTATGCTTAGTCAAGGGCAACAGATTGATAAACGACTATATCGAAGCTTGGCAACCGAAAAAGGTTATAAGGCTCCAGCACAGAGTCTACAAGATTATCGTTATAGCGAGGACACTACCTATGCCAAACGATTGATTAAAGTGATTGAAGAAAAAGACCTGACAAGTTATGATTGATAAAATTAGCACTCTAAAAAATGAGTGCTAATTTTTTGAGTTTTTTCCTTGACATGTGTTTTGGAAGGAGTATAATAGAAATATAAATTAGCAGTCAGATACATAGAGTGCTAATCGAAAGGAGTGATTGGTTTGTGATTACCGAGCGTCAAAATGACATCTTAAATCTCATCGTGGAATTATTTACACAGACTCATGAACCAGTCGGCTCAAAAGCTTTACAGTCGGCCATTGACTCAAGTAGTGCCACGATTAGAAATGATATGGCAAAGCTAGAGAGGCTAGGTCTTCTGGAAAAAGCACATACTTCTAGTGGACGGATGCCGAGTGCAGCAGGATTTAAGTATTTCGTGGAGCACTCGCTCAGTTTAGATAGTATTGATGAGCAAGATGTTTATCAGTTGGTCAAGGCCTTCGATTTTGAAGCCTTTAGACTAGAAGATCTTCTCGCTAAAGCCAGTCAGATTTTAGCAGATATCACAGGATATACAGCTGTTATTTTAGATGTTGAACCTGCTAGGCAGAAATTAACAGCCTTTGATATCGTTCAATTATCAAATCATGATGCCTTAGCGGTACTAACTTTAGATGAATCAAAACCTATAACTGTTCAGTTTGCCATCCCTAAAAACTTTCTTAGCAAGGATCTTTTGGTTCTCAAGGAGATCGTGGATGAGCGCTTACTAGGTAGAGATGTGATGGATGTTCACTATAAATTACGAACAGAAATTCCGCAGATTGTTCAAAAGTATTTCACAGTGACTGACAATGTTTTAGATTTATTTGATTACATTTTTGAAGGGCTTTTTCAAGAGACCGTTTTTGTTTCTGGAAAAGTAGCAGCTCTGGACTATGCTGGCCTAGCTACTTATCAGTTCCTTGACCATGAGCAGAGACTTGCTTTGTCGATTAGGCAAAGCATGGCTGAAGATGACATGGCTATGGTGCGAGTAGCAGATAGCAAAGAGGCTGCTTTAGCGAATGTGACCTTGTTGACCTACAAATTTTTGATTCCTTATCGTGGATTTGGACTACTTAGTCTGATTGGGCCTATTGATATGGACTATCGCCGTAGTGTCAGCTTGATTAATGTTATTGGGCGTATTCTAGCTGTTAAATTACGAGATTACTACCGTTATTTGAACAGTAATCACTATGAAGTTAACTAAGGCTAGCTGATGCAATGAAAAAGTAAGAAAGAGGTGTTACCTTGTCAAAAAAAGCAAAAGAAGAGCAAGTCAAGGAAGAGTCACTTGACCAAACTGTTGAAGTAGAAGAAGTATCAACAGAAGAAGTGGTTGAGGAAACTCCTGAAAAAACAGACTTGGAATTGGCCAATGAGCGTGCCGAGGAGTTTGAAAACAAATACCTTCGTGCTCATGCAGAAATGCAAAACATCCAACGCCGTGCTAATGAAGAACGTCAAAACTTGCAACGTTACCGGTCGCAAGACTTAGCGAAAAAAATTCTCCCAAGTCTTGATAACTTAGAACGTGCGTTAGCAGTTGAGGGGTTAACAGACGACGTTAAAAAGGGACTTGAAATGGTTCAAGAAAGTCTCGTTCAAGCCCTTAAAGAAGAGGGTATCGAAGAAGTTGCTGTGGAAAGTTTTGATCACAATTTGCACATGGCAGTTCAAACCTTGCCAGCTGATGATGAACATCCAGCAGATAGCATTGCACAGGTATTCCAAAAAGGTTATAAACTACATGAGCGCTTGCTAAGACCAGCCATGGTTGTTGTTTATAATTAATTTTGGTGACTGCGCTGCGATTGCGAAGGCACTGAGCTCAAAAAGAAAACACAAAACTTCGACCGCCAAGTCGTTAAACTAGACTAGTATAAGAAAAATATAAAAGAGGTATGACACATGTCTAAAATTATTGGTATTGACTTAGGTACAACTAACTCAGCAGTTGCAGTTCTTGAAGGAACTGAATCAAAAATTATTGCTAACCCAGAAGGAAACCGTACAACACCATCTGTTGTGTCTTTCAAAAATGGTGAAATCATTGTGGGTGATGCTGCAAAACGCCAAGCAGTCACAAACCCAGAAACAATCATCTCAATCAAATCTAAAATGGGTACTTCTGAAAAAGTTGCTGCAAATGGTAAAGAATACACACCACAAGAAATCTCAGCTATGATTCTTCAATACCTTAAAGGTTATGCTGAAGACTACCTTGGGGAAAAAGTAACCAAAGCGGTTATCACAGTTCCTGCCTACTTTAACGATGCGCAACGTCAAGCGACAAAAGATGCGGGTAAAATCGCTGGTCTTGAAGTAGAACGTATTGTCAACGAACCAACAGCGGCAGCCCTTGCTTATGGTCTTGATAAAACAGATAAAGAAGAAAAAATCTTGGTCTTTGACCTTGGTGGTGGTACCTTTGACGTTTCAATCCTTGAATTAGGTGATGGTGTCTTTGACGTATTGGCAACAGCAGGTGATAACAAACTTGGTGGTGATGATTTTGACCAAAAAATCATTGATTTCTTAGTCGAAGAATTCAAGAAAGAAAATGGTATTGACCTTTCTCAAGACAAAATGGCGCTTCAACGTTTGAAAGATGCTGCTGAGAAAGCTAAAAAAGATTTGTCAGGTGTCACTCAAACTCAAATCTCATTGCCATTTATCACTGCAGGTGCTGCTGGTCCTCTTCACTTAGAAATGAGCTTGTCTCGTGCTAAATTTGACGACCTTACTCGCGACCTTGTAGAACGTACGAAAACTCCAGTTCGTCAAGCCCTTTCAGATGCAGGCTTGTCATTGTCAGAAATCGACGAAGTTATCCTTGTTGGTGGATCAACTCGTATCCCAGCAGTTGTCGAAGCGGTTAAAGCTGAAACTGGTAAAGAACCAAACAAATCTGTAAACCCTGATGAAGTAGTTGCTATGGGTGCTGCTATCCAAGGTGGTGTCATCACTGGTGATGTCAAAGACGTTGTTCTTCTTGACGTTACTCCATTGTCACTTGGTATCGAAACAATGGGTGGTGTCTTTACAAAACTTATTGATCGTAACACCACTATTCCAACGTCTAAATCACAAGTCTTCTCAACTGCAGCAGACAACCAACCAGCCGTTGATATCCACGTTCTTCAAGGGGAACGCCCAATGGCAGCAGACAACAAGACTCTTGGACGCTTCCAATTGACAGATATTCCTGCAGCTCCTCGTGGTATTCCACAAATTGAAGTAACATTCGATATCGATAAAAACGGTATTGTTTCTGTAAAAGCAAAAGACCTTGGTACTCAAAAAGAACAACACATTGTTATCAAGTCAAATGATGGTCTTTCAGAAGAAGAAATTGATCGCATGATGAAAGACGCTGAAGCAAATGCTGAAGCAGATGCGAAACGTAAAGAAGAAGTTGATCTTAAAAACGAAGTTGACCAAGCTATCTTTGCTACTGAAAAAACAATCAAAGAAACTGAAGGCAAAGGCTTTGACACAGAACGTGATGCTGCTCAATCAGCTCTTGACGAGTTAAAAGCTGCCCAAGAATCTGGCAACCTTGACGACATGAAAGCTAAACTTGACGCTCTTAACGAAAAAGCACAAGCTCTTGCAGTTAAAATGTATGAACAAGCAGCCGCAGCACAACAAGCAGCACAAGGTGCAGAAGGCGCTCAAACAAGTGATTCATCAAATGACGATGGTGTTGTAGACGGTGAGTTTACGGAGAAATAAAACAGTCCTGCGGACTGTTTTATCCCACGAGCCTAGCGACAAAGAGCGAGTGGTACGTTCAGTGAACGTTTTTAGCCTATGAGCCTAGAGACAAAGAGCGAGTGGTTAAGGTTTACAGACTAAAAAAGCGTGTGCTTGCACACAAGGAAGTTTATCTTTTTCACTCGGATTTTAGGTTGTGCTCAATTTAACTTACAAATATGGTACAAACTCAGAGGTTGACAACCAACCTCTGTTTTTGGCTAAGAAGAACTAAAGAGGAATTTCATGAAAAAGTTGCTTGTCTGATTTATCCATATTTTTCCCTTTATGAAGTGACGGCCTTAACTAGTACACTTGTTCTTTCTTTTGGTGTTGATATTGACTACATCGCAACATCCAAAGCCTCATTGTTTCAGAGGACGGGCTCTCTTGTCAGGCTACAAAAACTCTTGAGCAGATTTCCATTGATGATTATTCTTGCCTCATCCTACCAGGAATGATTGACTTTAAGCCGGCCTTACGTGATAAGGAGTTGCTCACATTTTTAGCTGGTCTAAATGAAGAATCTATTCTGATTGCTGCAATTTCATCGGCTCCCATTTTATTGGCGAAAGCAGGGCTTCTAAAAGACAAAACTTTCACTGGAGGAATTTGGCAAAATTTCTTTGATTACTTTGACTTTATCCCAAAGGAAAATTTCAAGCCACTTTCAGTTTTGAAAGACCAAAATATCGTGACAGCAATTGGCTTTGCTCATCAGGAATTTGCAAGAACAGTCCTCATGTCGCTTAATTTAACAGAGGATGCGAATAAATTCTTCAGAGAAGAAGCGACCTACGCAGAAGAAGACTTAGTTTTTAATCTTTCAGAAGAGGAATTTGAGAATTTCAAGTCAGACTTTGACGCTCATCTCATTTCAAAATAACCTTTACAGAAAGGAAAATGTTCTTAACTGAACACGGGCTACTTTCTAAATTTCAAGGAAAGGAATACAAGTTCGATTATTCGAACACAGGCCAAAGCGTGTAAAATCCCTTTTGCGGATTTGCACACGCCTACGACTCTGCGAAAAAAGAGAAATACCTCCTAGATACGAGAGTATCTTCGTCGGCTTTCCTATTTTTCATTGAGTCGTTTTACGGCTTGGTATCTTACATTATGAACAATACAGAATATTATGATCGTCTGGGGGTTTCTAAGGATGCGTCTCAAGATGATATTAAAAAAGCTTATCGAAAAATGTCTAAGAAATATCACCCAGACATTAATAAGGAAGCTGGTGCTGAACAAAAGTATAAGGATGTCCAAGAAGCTTATGAAACGCTAAGCGACTCTCAAAAACGCGCAGCTTATGATCAATATGGTGCAGCAGGCGCTAACGGTGGCTTCGGTGGGGGAGCAGGCGGCTTTGGTGGCTTTGATGGAGGCGGCTTTGGCGGTTTTGAGGACATTTTCTCAAGTTTCTTTGGTGGCGGTGGCATGCGTAACCCTAATGCTCCTCGTCAAGGAGATGACCTGCAATACCGTGTTAATCTTTCCTTTGAAGAGGCGGTTTTTGGTGTTGAAAAGGAAGTTAGCTATAATCGTGAAGCAACTTGTGGCACTTGTTCAGGTTCAGGTGCCAAACCTGGTACCAGTCCAGTAACTTGTCATAAGTGTCATGGTTCAGGAGTGATGACTGTTGATACTCAAACCCCACTTGGAATGATGCGTCGACAAGTGACCTGTGATGTCTGTCATGGTACTGGTCAAGAGATTAAAGAACCCTGCCCAACTTGTCATGGTACTGGTCACGAAAAGAAAGTTCACAAAGTTTCGGTTAAAATCCCAGCTGGTGTAGAAACTGGTCAACAGATTCGTCTTCAAGGTCAAGGGGAAGCAGGCTTTAATGGAGGTCCTTATGGCGACCTATTCGTTATTTTGAATGTCTTACCAAGTAAGAAATTTGAGCGAAATGGTTCGACGATTTATTACAGCCTAGACATTTCCTTTACCCAAGCAGCTTTAGGGGATACTGTGGACATTCCGACAGTACATGGTGATGTGGAAATGGCTATTCCAGCAGGAACGCAAACTGGTAAAACCTTCCGTCTTAAAGGAAAAGGGGCACCAAAACTCCGTGGTGGCGGCCAAGGAGATCAGCATGTGACTGTTAATATTGTCACTCCAACTAAACTTAACGATGCTCAAAAAGAGGCATTAAAAGCCTTCGCTGAGGCAAGTGGTGAACAACCATTACATCCAAAGAAAAAAGGATTCTTTGATAAAGTCAAAGATGCTTTAGAAGATATTTAAACGACGTCAACGTATGCATTTAGAGAGTTATTTCTTTAAATGCGTACGTTTTTTTTAATTTTATGGTGATAGCGAAAACGTTTTCGGTGACTTCTGTCAATTTTTTCTTGCCAAAGAGAAAAAACTGGTGTATTATATTTAGGTAATTAATTTGATTATCAAATCATTTATTTATAAAATAATTTTGTTATCAAATAAATTATCAGAAAAGAGGACTGTGATGCCGTTTAACTATATCATTTTTGACATTCAAGACGACCTTGCGACGCTAACCTTAAATCGTCCAGAGGTTTCAAATGGCTTTAATATTCCAACTTGCCAAGAAATCTTACAAGCTTTGACGAAAGTAAAGGAAAATCCATCCGTACGCTTTTTAATGATTAAAGCTGTTGGGAAAGTTTTCTCCGTTGGTGGGGACTTGGTTGAGATGCAAACTGCGGTTGAAAAGGATGACGTGCAATCATTGGTTAAGATTGCGGAGTTAGTCCAAGAAATTTCTTTTGCGATCAAACAACTTCCGAAACCGGTTATTCTTTGTGCAGATGGTGCAGTAGCTGGAGCAGCATTTAATATTGCTTTGGCAGCGGATTTTTGCATTGCCAGTACCCAAACAAAATTTATTCAAGCCTTTGTGAATGTTGGTTTGGCACCAGATGCGGGAGGTCTGTTTCTACTAACACGTGCTGTTGGTCTTAATCGTGCCACTTATCTTGTCATGACGGGCGAAGGGGTGACGGCAGAAAAAGGGCTTGACTATGGCTTTGTCTATCGTGCAGCCGAGTCCGATAAGTTAGACAAAGTCTGTCTTCAACTGTTAAAACGGTTAAGACGTGGGTCTTCCAATTCCTATGCTGGAATGAAGACTTTAGTGTGGCAGAGTTTCTTTACCGGCTGGGAAGAGTATGCTAAAAAAGAACTTGACATTCAAGAAGAGCTAGCCTTCAAAGAGGATTTCAAAGAAGGTGTCAGAGCTTATGGCGAAAGACGACGACCAAATTTCCAAGGGAAGTAAGACAGCTATTGTTTGCAAAATACTTTGACCTTTGATATACTTTGATTGTCAAAGTTTATTGCTAGGAGGTGTTTACTTGGAATATGACAAAATTAACCAATACTTAGTTGATATTTTCAACCGGATTTTGGTTATCGAAGAAATGAGCTTAAAGACGAGTCAGTTTAGTGATGTCTCTTTAAAAGAGATGCACACCATTGAGATTATTGGAAAATATGATCAGGTGACGCCAAGTGACATTGCTAGAGAACTAATGGTGACATTGGGAACAGTAACTACTAGCTTGAATAAACTGGAAGCAAAAGGCTACATCGAAAGAACGCGGTCAAGTTCAGATAGACGGGTGGTTTACCTGTCACTAACAAAAAAAGGTCGCCTTTTGGATCGCCTTCATGCTAAGTTTCACAAAAACATGGTTGGACATGTGATTGCTGATATGAGTGACGAAGAGATGCAAGCGTTAATGCGCGGACTAGGTAACCTACATCAATTTTTGGAGGATTTGGTTTAAATGGTCTTTTCGAAAATCAGTCAGGTGGCTCACTATGCTCCCAAACAGCTAGTGACCAATGATGATTTAGCAAACATAATGGATACCAGCCATGAGTGGATTTTTTCTCGAACCGGAATTGCCCAAAGGCATATTGTCAGAGAGGAGCTCACTAGTGATTTGGCGAGTCGAGTCGCAGAACAACTCTTGACAAAGTCTGGTCTAGCAGCTGATGCAATTGATTTTATTATCGTTGCGACGATTAGTCCTGATGGTACAATGCCCTCGACGGCAGCAATTGTTCAAGCGACTATTGGTGCTACGAGAGCCTTTGCTTTTGATCTAACAGCTGCTTGTAGTGGTTTTGTCTTTGCTTTGACTATGGCTGATAAGCTCATCTCGTCAGGGTCCTATCAAAAGGGGATGGTGATTGGGGCAGAAACCTTATCAAAACTCATTGATTGGAAAGACCGGACGACAGCTGTTCTCTTTGGAGATGGCGCTGGAGGTGTTCTGCTAGAAGCTAGTCAAGACCAGCATCTCTTAGCAGAATCTTTACATACAGATGGAGCGCGTGGGCAGCATTTGACTTCGGGGCAAACGGGACTTTCTTCCCCATTCTCTCTTAGTCAAGAAGTTACCCACACTATCCAAATGGATGGGCGCGCTATCTTTGATTTTGCGATTAGAGATGTGTCTAAAAACATTTCTGAGATACTTGAGCAATCAGGTCTAACTAATGATGATTTAGATTATCTCCTGTTACATCAAGCTAATCGTCGTATCCTGGATAAAATGGCTCGGAAAATTGACTTTCCTAGGGAGAAGTTCCTTGAGAATATGGAACATTATGGGAATACCAGTGCAGCTAGTATCCCAATTCTCTTATCAGAAGCTGTCCAAAATGGGCAGATTAGACTAGATGGTACCCAAAAAGTCTTGCTCTCCGGTTTCGGTGGAGGTTTGACATGGGGAAGTCTAATTGTTAAAATCTAGTTATATCATGTGCCTAGCACATTTATAAAAATAAATTTATATTTTTAAGGAGAAATAAAAATGGCAGTATTTGAAAAAGTACAAGAAATTATCGTTGAAGAACTTGGTAAGGAAACAGAAGAAGTAACATTAGAAACAACTTTTGATGATCTTGATGCTGATTCACTTGATGTTTTCCAAGTTATTTCAGAAATCGAAGATGCCTTTGATATCCAAATTGAAACTGAAGAAGGTTTGAACACTGTGGGTGATCTTGTTGCCTACATTGAAGAAAAAACAAAATAAAACTAGGATTGACTGATATAGCAGCAACTGATTAAAAGTGAGCTGTCCCCTGTCTCTATCATGACTGGATAATATAAGATGTATTAGTCAAACCGTTGGGGTGAGATTAGACCCTTTTTAGGATCTAGCTCACTCTTTCTTCTTATCATGATAGTTTGATTATCAAATTATTCTCCTTATTACTTATAGAAGGTTATTATGAAAACACATATTACAGAATTACTTAATATTGATTATCCCATTTTTCAAGGAGGTATGGCCTGGGTCGCAGATGGTGATTTAGCAGGAGCAGTGTCCAATGCTGGTGGGCTAGGTATCATCGGTGGGGGAAATGCTCCAAAAGAAGTTGTTAAAGCCAACATTGACCGTGTTAAAGCGATTACGGACAAACCCTTTGGGGTGAATATCATGCTGTTGTCACCTTTTGCCGATGATATTGTTGATTTGGTTATTGAAGAAGGTGTCAAAGTTGTCACAACAGGTGCAGGAAATCCAGGAAAATACATGGAACGTCTGCATCAGGCAGGTATTATTGTTATTCCAGTGGTTCCAAGTGTGGCTCTTGCCAAACGGATGGAAAAACTTGGTGTCGATGCAGTGATTGCTGAAGGCATGGAAGCTGGAGGACACATTGGTAAATTAACAACTATGACTCTCGTGAGACAAGTGGTCGAAGCTGTTTCTATCCCTGTGATTGCGGCAGGAGGGATTGCCGATGGCCGTGGAGCAGCAGCAGCCTTTATGCTAGGTGCTGAAGCTGTCCAAGTTGGCACACGCTTTGTTGTGGCTAAAGAATCTAATGCCCACCAAAATTTTAAAGATAAAATTTTGAAAGCAAAAGATATCGATACGGTGATTTCTGCTCAGGTTGTGGGTCATCCTGTTCGGTCTATTAAAAACAAATTGACCTCAGCTTATGCCAAGGCTGAAAAAGAATTTTTAACAAATCAAAAAACGGCAGATGATATTGAGGAAATGGGAGCAGGGTCTCTTCGAAACGCAGTTGTCGACGGTGATGTGGTAAATGGTTCTGTTATGGCAGGTCAGATTGCTGGTCTTGTGAAGGAAGAAGAGAGCTGCGAAGCTATTCTAAAAGACATTTACTACGGTGCTGCCAGTGTTATCCAAGAAGAATCTAAGCGCTGGCAAGCAGTTTCTTTAGATAACTGAGCTACAAGGTAAAGGATAATGACAATGACAAAAACAGCCTTTTTATTCGCTGGCCAAGGTGCTCAAAAATTAGGAATGGCAAGAGACTTTTACGATCACTTTGCTATTGTTCGCGAAACCTTTGACCAAGCTAGTCAAGTATTGGGATATGATTTGCGTCGTCTCATTGACAGTGATCAGGAAAAACTCAACCAAACCAGCTACACTCAGCCAGCTATTTTGACCTCGTCGATTGCTATCTATCGTGTTTTAGGTTTGCATCACATTAAACCAGATATGGTAGCAGGACTTTCTTTAGGAGAGTATTCTGCTTTGGTGGCATCTGGAGCTCTTTCTTTTGAAGACACGTTAGCTTTGGTAGCTAAAAGAGGTCGCTTGATGGAAGAAGCTGCCCCATCGGGGTCTGGTAAGATGGTTGCTGTGATGAATACAGATGTTCAGATTATCGAAGAAGCTTGTCAACTAGCAGCTGTGCACGGAGTGGTATCTCCGGCTAACTATAATACCCCAAGCCAAATTGTCATCGGTGGGCAGGCAGAAGCCGTGAATGTTGCCGTTGAATTATTGAAGGAAAAAGGTGTTAAACGCTTAATTCCTTTGAATGTTTCAGGGCCTTTCCATACAGCCTTGTTAAAACCAGCTAGCCGTTTATTGGCGAGAGAATTAGAACATTATACCTTTAATGATTTTTATATTCCTCTTGTTGGTAATACTGAAGCAAGTATTATGGAAAAAGACCGTATCCCAGAACTATTAGCCCGTCAAGTCATGGAACCTGTGCGTTTTTATGATAGCATTGCCACTTTGACTGAAAACGGAGTGACTCAGGCTATTGAGATTGGACCAGGTAAGGTCTTGACAGGATTTGTGAAGAAAATTAACAAACAATTGCCATGCAGCAGTATCGAAGACATGGTAAGCTTACGCTCATTTTTAGATAGATAGAGAGGAAACTCATGGAAATTAAAGGGAAAAATATCTTTATTACAGGTTCAACAAGAGGTATCGGTTTAGCGATGGCTCATCAATTTGCTAGCTTAGGAGCTAATATTGTCTTGAATGGTCGCTCTGCTATCTCTGATGACCTCGTTGCCAGCTTTGCAGATTACGGGGTAACTGTCGTCGCTATTTCTGGAGATGTTTCAGAAGCATCCGATGCTAAACGCATGGTCAGCGAAGCTATTGAACATTTAGGTTCAGTTGATGTTTTGGTGAATAATGCTGGGATTACCAATGATAAATTAATGCTTAAAATGACGGAAGAAGATTTCGAACGCGTCTTGAAAATCAATTTGACTGGAGCCTTTAACATGACACAAGCAGTCTTGAAGCCGATGTCCAAGGCTCGCCAAGGAGCTATTATTAATGTCTCTAGTGTGGTTGGCTTAACAGGAAATATTGGTCAAGCGAACTATGCTGCTTCAAAAGCAGGTTTGATTGGTTTTACCAAGTCTGTTGCCCGTGAAGTTGCTGCTCGGAATGTTCGAGTAAACGCTATTGCACCAGGATTTATCGAATCAGATATGACAGACGTTCTTTCTGAGAAGATGCAGGAGCAAATTTTAGGACAGATTCCTATGAAACGCATCGGAAAAGCGCAAGAAGTTGCCCAACTAGCAAGTTTCTTAGCTGGACAAGACTATATTACAGGACAAGTTATCGCTATTGATGGCGGTATGACAATGCAATAAGGAGACGTAGTGAAATGACATTTAAAAGAGTAGTAGTAACAGGTTATGGATTAACATCTCCAATCGGGCATGATCCTGAAACATTTTGGAACAATCTGAAAACTGGTCAAATCGGTATTGGTCCTATTACTAAATTTGACACCACTAATTATGCGGTCAAAAATGCGGCTGAAATTCAAGATTTTCCATTTGACAAATACTTTGTGAAAAAAGATTTGAACCGTTTTGATATGTATTCTCTTTATGCTCTTTATGCAGCGATGGAAGCTGTTGAGCATGCTAACTTAGATATTGATAGCATTGATGCCGATCGTTTTGGGGTTATTGTTGCCTCAGGAATTGGTGGTATCCAAGAGATTGAAGAACAAGTCATTCGCCTACATGAAAAAGGGCCAAAACGTGTGAAACCAATGACCTTGCCAAAAGCCTTGCCAAATATGGCTGCAGGTAATGTGGCCATGAAATTGAAAGCACAAGGAGTATGTAAATCAATTAATACTGCCTGCGCTTCTTCCAATGATGCGATTGGAGATGCTTTTCGTGCCATTAAATTTGGAACGCAGGATGTGATGATGGTTGGCGGTTCAGAAGCGGCTATCACAAAATTTGCGATTGCTGGTTTCCAAAGTTTAACAGCCTTGTCAACAACTGAAGACCCAAGCAGAAGTTCTATTCCATTTGATAAAGATCGTAATGGCTTTATCATGGGAGAAGGATCAGGAATGCTCGTTTTAGAAAGCCTAGAGCATGCGCAAGAACGCGGGGCGACGATCTTAGCAGAAATTGTGGGTTATGGAAATACCTGCGATGCTTACCACATGACCTCTCCTCATCCAGAAGGATTGGGTGCGCGTAAAGCTATTCACCTAGCCTTACAAGAAGCTGGTATTGAGGCGAGTGATATTAATTATGTCAATGCTCATGGAACATCAACGCCAGCCAATGAAAAAGGCGAGAGTCAAGCGATTGTAGCCGTTCTTGGTAAGGATGTTCCGGTGTCTTCAACAAAATCGTTTACGGGTCACCTTCTTGGTGCTGCAGGAGCGGTGGAAGCTATTGCAACTATTGAAGCTATGCGCCATCACTACGTTCCAATGACGGCTGGTACTCAAGCCTTGTCAGAAGATATTGAAGCAAACGTCATCTTTGGAGAAGGAAAAGAAGCGGCTATCAACTATGCTATTTCAAATACCTTTGGCTTTGGTGGTCACAATGCGGTACTAGCATTCAAGCGTTGGGAGGATTAACGTGAATATTCAAGAAATCAAGGATTTGATGGCACAGTTTGATGCCTCAAGCCTACGTGAATTTTCATTTAAAACAAATGAAGGTGAGTTAGCCTTTAGTAAAAATGAACAACACTTTGTTCAAGCTGTATCTAGTCAAGAGCAAGGAACGCCTGCGCCGCAGGTAACTAATGTCCCGAGTCCAGTCGTTTCGGAGACGCCTGCTTCAACTCCCCCATCGGAGAGTGTCGTTGAGGAAACAGTACCATCAGAAAAAGCTGTAGCTGAAGGTGATATTGTTGAAAGTCCTCTGGTTGGTGTAGCCTATCTTGCAGCTAGTCCTGACAAGCCACCATTTGTGGCAGTTGGAGATACCGTGAAAAAAGGACAAACCCTTGTGATTATCGAAGCCATGAAGGTGATGAACGAAGTGCCAGCGCCATGTGATGGTGTGATTACAGAAATTTTGGTATCAAATGAAGATGTCATTGAATTTGGACAAGGATTGGTGCGAATCAAATGATGGATATTAGAGAAATTCAAGCGGCTTTGCCTCATCGTTACCCGATGTTATTGGTTGATCGTGTATTAGAGGTGTCAGAGGATCGCATTGTTGCCATTAAAAATGTGACTATTAATGAACCTTTCTTTAACGGGCATTTTCCTCAGTATCCAGTTATGCCAGGTGTTCTGATTATGGAAGCTCTGGCTCAAACAGCCGGTGTACTGGAATTGTCAAAAGAAGAAAATAAAGGGAAGTTGGTTTTTTACGCGGGCATGGATAAAGTGAAGTTTAAAAAACAAGTCGTTCCTGGGGATCAACTTGTCATGACAGCCACTTTTATCAAGCGCCGTGGCACGATTGCTGTTGTGGAAGCTAAGGCAGAAGTGGATGGCAAGCTAGCAGCAAGCGGGATATTGACCTTTGCCTTCGGGCAATGAGAATAACGATTCTCCGGAGGAAGAAACCCTTATGTTTAAAAAAATCTTAATTGCCAATCGTGGGGAAATTGCGGTGCGTATTATCCGCGCAGCGCGTGAACTTGGGATTTCCACAGTTGCTGTTTATTCAGAAGCAGACAAGGAAGCTCTTCACACGATTTTGGCAGATGAAGCTGTCTGTATTGGACCAGCCCGTTCCAAGGAATCTTACCTGAACATGAATTCCGTCTTGTCAGCAGCTATTGTGACAGGAGCGCAAGCTATTCATCCAGGCTTCGGCTTTTTAAGTGAAAATTCAAAATTTGCGACCATGTGTGAGGAGATGAACATCAAATTTATCGGCCCTTCCGCATCGGTTATGGATAAAATGGGTGATAAAATCAATGCCCGTACTGAAATGATCAAGGCAGGAGTGCCAGTTATTCCAGGATCAGATGGTGAAGTTTATAACGCCCAAGAAGCCTTAGCTATTGCCAATAAGATTGGCTATCCTGTTATGTTAAAAGCATCGGCAGGTGGCGGTGGTAAAGGGATTCGTAAAGTGGAGACAGAGGCAGATTTGGAAGCAGCTTTTAATGCTGCCAGTCAAGAAGCCCTAGGTGCTTTCGGAAATGGAGCCATGTATCTAGAAAAAGTCATCTATCCAGCTAGACACATTGAGGTGCAAATTTTAGGTGACGCTCACGGAACGATTATTCACTTGGGTGAACGTGACTGCTCCTTGCAACGGAATAACCAGAAAGTCTTGGAAGAAAGTCCGTCCATTGCTATTGGCAATACGCTTCGCCAAGAAATGGGAGAAGCAGCGGTTAGAGCAGCTAAAGCTGTAGCCTATGAAAATGCAGGAACCATTGAGTTCTTGTTGGATGAGGACAGTGGGAAATTCTATTTTATGGAAATGAATACCCGTGTTCAAGTTGAGCATCCTGTCACAGAATTTGTAACAGGAGTGGATATTGTCAAAGAACAAATCAGAATTGCAGCAGGGCAACCTCTTTCTGTCTCTCAAGATGACATCACCATTACTGGACATGCTATTGAATGTCGTATCAATGCGGAAAATCCTGCCTTTAATTTTGCGCCGAGCCCAGGAAAGATTACAGATTTGTATATGCCAAGTGGTGGTGTAGGGCTACGCGTGGATTCGGCTGTTTACAGTGGCTACGCTATTCCTCCTTATTATGATAGTATGATTGCCAAGATCATTGTTCATGGGGATAATCGTTTTGATGCTTTGATGAAAATGCAGCGAGCCTTGTTTGAATTGGAAATTGAAGGTATCATTACGAATACTGATTTTCAATTGGACTTGATTTCCGATAAACGAGTGATTGCAGGAGACTATGATACCTCCTTCTTGATGGAGACATTTTTACCACATTACAATAAAGATTAGGAGAAGGTATGGCCTTATTTCGTAAAAAAGATAAATACATCCGTATTACTCCCAATAATTCCCTCAAAGGCTCGGTGAGTCAGGTTATCCCAGAAGTGCCAGATGAACTTTTTGCCAAATGCCCAGCTTGCAAGCATATGATTTACAAAAAAGATTTAGGTTTAGCCAAGATTTGCCCGACTTGTTCTTATAATTTTAGGATTTCTGCCCAAGAGCGGCTGACCTTAACAGTTGATGAAGGCTCTTTCCAGGAATTATTTACAAGTATTGAAACCAAAGATCCGTTACGTTTTCCAGGTTATCAGGAAAAATTACAAAAAGCCAAGGAAACAACTGGTCTGCATGAAGCTGTTTTGACAGGGAAGGCTATGGTTAAGGAGCAAAAGATTGCTCTTGCTATTATGGATTCTCACTTTATTATGGCTAGTATGGGAACTGTTGTTGGGGAAAAAATTACCCGATTGTTTGAATTGGCTATCGAAGAAAACCTGCCGGTGGTGATTTTTACAGCTTCAGGAGGCGCCCGTATGCAAGAGGGGATTATGAGCCTTATGCAAATGGCCAAGGTCTCTGCAGCTGTGAAAAGACATTCCAATGCGGGCCTCTTTTACCTCACTATTTTGACAGATCCAACCACGGGTGGGGTGACCGCAAGCTTTGCGATGGAAGGTGATATTATCTTAGCAGAACCTCAATCCTTGGTAGGATTTGCAGGGCGCCGTGTTATTGAAACCACAGTACGTGAGAATTTGCCGGATGATTTCCAAAAAGCTGAATTTTTAAAAGACCATGGTTTTGTAGATGCTATCGTGAAACGAACAGAGTTGCGAGACAAGATTGCCCACTTAGTAGCATTTCATGGAGGTGGCCAATGACAGATGTATCAAGAGTTTTGAAAGAAGCACGTGATCAAGGGCGTTTAACAACTTTGGATTACGCCAACCTTATTTTCGATGGCTTTATGGAACTGCATGGCGATCGCCATTTTTCAGATGATGGTGCTATTGTAGGTGGCTTAGCTTACCTTGCAGGTCAACCAGTCACGGTTATTGGTATTCAAAAAGGTAAAAACTTACAGGATAACTTAGCAAGAAACTTTGGGCAGCCCAATCCTGAAGGTTATCGGAAAGCCCTACGTTTAATGAAACAGGCAGAGAAATTTGGACGACCAGTTGTGACCTTTATCAATACAGCTGGTGCTTATCCTGGTGTTGGTGCCGAGGAACGTGGCCAAGGAGAAGCTATCGCTAAGAATTTGATGGAAATGAGTGACCTCAAGGTTCCCATTATTGCCATCATTATCGGTGAGGGAGGCTCTGGTGGCGCATTGGCCTTAGCGGTTGCCGATCAGGTCTGGATGCTTGAGAATACTATGTATGCGGTTCTTAGCCCAGAAGGCTTTGCTTCTATTTTATGGAAGGATGGTTCAAGGGCGACCGAGGCCGCTGAATTGATGAAAATCACAGCGGGTGAACTCTACAAAATGGGAATAGTAGACCGTATTATTCCAGAACATGGTTATTTTTCAAGTGAAATTATTGAGATGATAAAAGCCCATCTCATCGAAGAAATGGGCAATTTACAAGCGAAACCGCTTGAACAATTATTAGAAGAACGTTACCAACGTTTTCGTCGCTATTAAAAATCCTTTTGGAGTCTCCCTACGTGTTTATCAAGCTAAGGGAGGCCTTTCCAAAAGGGTTTTTAACTGGTCTCGTAAATAAGGAAATAAGTATACTAATAAGACTTTTGATAAACTAGTGTGAAGAAAAGTGTTGTTAAAGGGGCAATGTAGTGAGTTTCAAGTGATGTGGTGACTCTTTAAAATAATAGTAAACCCCAGAAATCACTTTAATGATTTCTGGGGTGAGTTTATTATTTAGGTGAAATGACGGTTTCGCCACCCATGTAAGGGCGGAGTACTTCAGGGATGGTAACAGAACCATCTTCGTTTTGGTAGTTTTCTAAAATGGCTGCTACGGTACGACCGACAGCAAGTCCTGACCCATTAAGGGTGTGAAGAAGTTTGACCTTACCGTCAGCCTCATCACGGTAACGGATTTGAGCACGACGTGCTTGGAAATCTTCTGTATTTGAACATGATGAAATTTCACGATAGGTATTTTGAGCTGGAATCCAGACTTCAAGGTCATAAGTTTTAGCAGCTGAGAAGCCCATGTCGCCAGTGCAAAGGGCGATAACACGGTATGGTAAGCCGAGCTTTTGAAGAATATTTTCAGCATTGGCTGTCATTTTCTCCAACTCTTGGTAAGATTTTTCTGGTTTAGCAAACTTGACCATCTCAACTTTGTGGAATTGGTGTAGGCGGATAAGACCACGTGTATCACGTCCTGCAGAACCAGCTTCAGAGCGGAATGACGGGCTCATCGCTGTAAAGTAAATTGGGAGCTCTTTGCCATCTAGAATTTCCCCACGGTAATAATTGGTCAATGGAACTTCTGCCGTTGGGATCAGAACAAAGTTTGTGTCTGATAACTCAAAGGTATCTTCCTTGAATTTTGGATATTGACCTGTACCAAACATAGAATCATGGTTGACCATGTATGGCGTGATGATTTCCTGATAACCCTCTTTGATATGTTCATCCAACATAAAATTATATAGGGCACGTTCCAAACGAGCGCCAAGATTTTTATAGAATAAGAAACGAGCACCTGTAACCTTTGCTCCACGTTCCCAGTCTAGAATATCGAGATCTTCACCTAAATCCCAATGAGCCTTAACCTCAAAGTCAAAGTCACGAGGAGTGCCCCAACGGCGAATTTCGACATTGTCCTCTTCATCAGCACCAACAGGAACAGAATCGTGAGGAGTATTAGGTAAAACAGTGATGATGTCAGTCACTTGCTGGTCGATATCAGCGAGCTGGCTATCAATGGTTTTGATGTCGGCAGAAACGTTTTGCATGTCAGCAATCTGTTGGCTAGCGTCTTCTTTTTGGCGTTTTGCTTGGGCGATGGCTGCAGAAGCAATATTACGCTCTGCTTTTAATTCTTCTGATTGAACGAGAAGAGCACGACGTTTTTCATCAAGATTCTTGAGGTGTGTTAGAGTATCTTCTGAAACCCCACGGATTTTTAATTTGGCAGCGACAGCGTCAAAATCAGTTCGAATACGTTTAAGATCTAGCATAAATAAACTCCTTTGAGATAGATGGTTATTAGTAGCTGTCAGTGAACCAGACTGAGTCAAATGGCTAGGCCTGTTATTCTCTGACGATAAAAAAACACAGATGATGAAGTTGCTGGAGCGCTTTGGCGCGGTTCCATCCAGCTTCACAATCTGTGCACTTAATTGTTATTTTATTGACGACACGGTAGAATTTCATATCGTTTTCCTATCTGTTCACAGCGACCACAGACTTTCTGAAAGGAAAAGGGATATTACTTATCCGTTAGCACTATTATAACAAAAAACAAGAAAATGTAAACTCAAATCAGGAGAACTTTTTTCCTAAATTCAAAAGCACAAGTGTTTGTGTAAAGCTTTAGAAAGCTGGTCGTAAAAGAGCCTTAATGGTTTTTTAAGAAAGAGACTTGTGGTAAACTAAGATTATGTCAGAAAAAAACACATTATTGGTTAATAAGCATCACTATGGCTTGGACCTTTTACGTATCATTTCCATGTTTATGATTGTGATTACACATGTTTTAGGAAAAGGTGGTCTGAGGTCAAGTGTAGAAGGTCAAGCAGATGCTTATTTTATTACAACCTGGGCCATTCAAGTTTTTGTCTATGGTGCGGTTAATTGTTACGCTTTAATCAGTGGCTATGTTGGCTTATACTCTCACTATAGATACTCTAAGTTACTCTCTGTTTGGGTGCAGGTCTTTTTTTACACTTTCGGAATGACCTTGGTTTTCGCTTTGCTGGGATTTCCAGTGAGCTTAACTAACTGGCGACAAGCTCTTTTTCCTATTGTTAGCGGTAATTACTGGTACATGACAGCCTACTTTGGACTCTTGATTTTTATGCCCATGATAAATAGTGGCTTGAAAGCCATGTCTGATCGTCAATTAAAACGGCTTGTGATACTGATGCTGACGATTTTCTCATTGGTGCCTGCACTCATGAATAACAGGGTAGCAGAATTCTCCTTGAGTAAAGGATTTGAAATGACTTGGCTCATCATTCTTTATATCATTGGTGCCTATTTGAGAAGGATTGACCTAGAGGTCTTCAAGACAGGGTACTTGGTAATGACTTATCTCTTGTCCTTGATTGCGACTTATGTCATGAAATTTATGGTAGGTAATATTTGGTACTGGTATGTTTCTCCAACGTTAACTTTGGGGGCCATTGCTCTTTTTATCCTTTTTGCTAAAATGACTATCCAACCTAACAGTTTGTTGTGGTCTTTTATTCTGTTAGTTTCGCCAACAACTTTAGGTGTCTATTTAGGGCATCTTCATCCTTTGCTCGTTAAATTTGTTATCCGAGATTTTGCAGAACCCTTTGTCAACGCGCCTATTTTTGTCTATCCTTTTTTGATTTTTGGCGTGAGTTTTCTTATTTACGTTTTAGCTTTTGGGCTTGAAAAGGTTCGAATTGTTCTTTTTAGACAACTTGGTTTTCACCAGGTCTTGTCGTGGGTGGATTGCACCTTTCCATTTGAAGACTAAAGGATTGTAAGAACAGCTGGTTCACTAGGTGAACTGATCTCAATTTTCTTTCAATTGCTTCTTCAAAAAGTAAAAAAATAACTGATAAAAAACCAGAGCAGTTAGTCTACTCTGATTTTTTTGCTTTTGGAAATAGTTTTGCTATAAGTGTTTGAATCAAGGTTGGCAATTTGATCACTTTATCATTGCCAATATGTTGGCGGGTGATTTTTAAAATCTTTCCAGAGTCTCCAGAAGCAAATAAAAACTTGCCTTGATCCGTAAAAATTTCAAAGTGACGACTAACTTTTTTTCCTGAGACATTGGCACCAATGTGATTAATGGCTGACCAGGGAATTTGGATGTAGTCATTGACATTTTTATCGTTATAAAATTCAAGGGCCTTGTCACCCAGTAAGATGTGACCGACTTTTCCTCCTATTCCTAGGTAGGAAACAGCCTTTGTCTTGTACTCGACACTTGTGTTTAAAGATTGAGCCATGTGAGTTCCTTTCACTGATTAGTTTTAGTTATTATACCATATTTTAAACATGAGTTTGCTCAAAATCTCATCAAAAAAGAAGTCTGAGAGAGTCCCAGACTTCAATAGATTGATTACATAATACCTGCAACGTGAGCAAGGATACCAAATGCAAACAAGCCAATGATGATTGCGATTGGAGAAACTTTTTTCTTCAATAACCACATGCAAAGGAATGTAAGCAATAGTCCAGCTAAACCAGGGATAAGTGAGTTCAACTGACCTTGAAGGGTTTGATCTTGAACTTTATCAAGACTCATACCACCCATTGCTTGACCAAGGATAGTTTTCAATTCAGCACCTTTTACAGCACCGTCTGGGAAGACCACATAAGCGCCTTCTGACAATTGTTTACCAGGAAGGTCAATAGTGAAGTTGATAGATACCCAACGTTGAACAAGAACGGCAAGGATGAACATACCAAGGATTGATGCCCCTTTAGTGATGTCTTGGAGGATACCACCTGACATATCTTTAGTGATTTCAGAACCAGCTTTGTAACCAAATTCTTGAGTATACCATAAGAAGGCCATACGGATAAGGTTCCATCCAAAGAAGAACAGAAGTGGACCAACGATGTTACCAGCTTGAGCTAAAGAAGCACCAAGCGCACCAAGGATAGGGCGTACTGTAAACCAGAATACTGGATCACCGATACCAGCAAGAGGTCCCATCATACCAATTTTAACCCCTTGGATAGCTTTGTCATCGATTGGAGTACCATTTGCGCGCTCTTCTTCAAGGGCAAGTGTTACACCGATGATTGGAGCAGCAACGTATGGGTGTGTGTTAAAGAATTCCATGTGGCGCTCAAGAGCAGCAGCACGGTCTTCAGGAGATGTATACAATTTTTTAAGAGCAGGGATAAGTGCGTAAGCCCAACCCATGTTTTGCATACGTTCATAGTTCCAAGAACCTTGTAAGAATTGTGAACGCCACCAAACACGTTGACGGTCTGATTTAGTTAATTTAATTTGTTCAGTCATTTGTTCTTACCCCTTTCTAGTAGTCTTCTAAGATGTCGCCGATTGGATCAGCTGAACCTGCTGCATTACCACCGTTGCCCCCTTTTTTAGAAAGGTTAAGGTAGATGAAGGCAATTGCAACACCGATAACACCCATAGCAATAAGGGTTAAGTCAGTAACAGCTGCAAGAGCAAAACCAAGGGCGAAGAATGGCCATACTTCACGAGTAGCCATCATGTTGATAACCATAGCATAACCTACGGCAACAACCATCGCACCACCGATTTGCATACCTTCGTTCAACCAGTTTGGCATAGCATTCAAAACAGATTGTACTGCTGAAGTAGGAACAGCAACAAGAAGAGCTGCAGGGATAGCGATACGCAATCCTTGAAGAAGAAGTGCGATAAAGTGGAAGCGTTCAACACCTGCGAAGTTACCTTCAGAGGCAGCCTTGTCACCAGCGTGTACAAGGGCAGTTGACAAAGTACGAACGATCATTGTAAGGAAAAGACCAGCAACAGCAAGTGGGATAGCTGTTGAATAAGCAAATGTAATTCCTTTTTGAGTAAAGTCGCCACCTTTAACCATGATGATAGCAGCAGCAACAGAAGCAAGCGCAGCATCAGGGGCAACGGCAGCACCGATGTTTGCCCAACCAAGAGCAAGCATTTGAAGTGTACCACCGAGGATGACACCAGCTTCAAGGTGACCAGTTACAAGACCGATTAACGTACACGCAACAAGTGGTTGGTGCATTTGGAATTGGTCGAGGATACCTTCAAGACCAGCAAAGAAGGCAACGACAACGACCAAAACTGCAGAAATAATTGAAATATCTGACATTTTGTAATCCTTTCGAAGTGTAGTAAACGATTGGCTATTAGCTAAGTAATGAGCAACCGTTTTAAAACCTTATAGCGTTTGAATCTTATTTAACGTTAGCTTTTTGGATAAGATCAAATAAGTTTTTCTTAGAATCGTTAGGTACTTTACGGACATCGAATTTAACACCCAAGTCACGCAATTTTTCAAAAGTAGCAACGTCTTCTTTATCCATTGATAAAACGTTGTTAACCATTGTTTTACCAGTTGAGTGAGCCATTGAACCGACGTTCAATTCTTCAATTTCAACACCACCTTCAACCGCACGAAGGGCATCTTGAGGGTTTTGGAAAAGAATAAGTGCATGTGTGTTACCAAAACGAGGATCTTTCGAAGCTTCAATCAATTTGCTGATTGGAACAACGTTAGCTTTAACACCACCAGGTGCTGCTTGCTTGATCAATTGCTTACGAAGGTCATCTTGAGCAACCTCATCTGAAGCAACGATGATACGGTTAGCTTTAGAAGCTGGTGTCCACGCTGTTGCCACTTGACCATGTAAAAGACGTGTGTCAATACGAGCAAGGTTGATTTTTAATTTACCGTCTCCGATGACAGTTCCAGCAGGAATAGCTCCTTGAAGTGCGTTAACAACTTTTTCAGTTGCAGCAGTCTTTTCGACTGGGTTAAGTTCTTCAGGAAGGGCTTTAATACCGTCCTTAGATTCCTTAATGATGTTTGCAGCAACTTGTTCAACACCTGCACCAGCATCCATAAGACGTTCAGTGTAAGCTTGAATAAGCATAGGCAAGTTGAGACCAGTGATGATTGCCATTTTGCGATCAGGATTTTCTCCTGCCACACGACTAGCTTGGTTAAATGGAGATCCGCTCCAAAGGTCAGCTAGTACAAGGATTTCATCATCAGCATCAAATTGTGAGATAGCATTGTTGAAGTGTCCATACAAATCATCTGGTCCTTCATTTGGCATGAAAGTAACAACTTGAACTTTCTCTTGTTCACCAAAAATCATAGAACCTGATTGATGAATACCTTCAGCAAATTTACCATGGCTGGCAATAATAATACCGATACCCATTCTTGTTCTTCCTCCTTTAAAATATTTTTCGTTGAAATGAAGAAGAATAATCTCCTTCCAAAACTAAATTTTGGCAATTCTTTTTCACTTAAACGAAATTCAAGAACGTCTCTATTTTAAAACGTTTTCACTAAAAAATCAAGCCCTTTCGGAAAAATAGTACAAAATATGAAAAAATTTTCAGAATTTGGTACTAAATAGGTAGATTATTGATATAACAGGTATTTTCATGCTGTATAAAATGAAGAATATGCTGAAAAATGTTGAAATAATTAGAGTCGTTTTCATTTTGAGGTAAACATCACAACAAGAAAACCCTTTGTTTTCTGAAAACAAAGGGTTTCGTTTGTTGTTATAAGAAAAGCTCTTCCAATTTTTTGGCCACACCATCTTCTTCATTTGAAAAATCGAGTTGTTGGTCGGCATAAGGAAGTAAGACTGGACTTGCATTTTTCATAGCATAGCCAGTTCCAGCAAAGGCCAGCATCTCAGTATCATTGTGTTCATCACCAAAGGCAATCAAGTCTTTTTTATCCATATTGAAGATACCTAGAAGGTAATTTAGGGCGTAAGCTTTGTTAATGTTTTTGGATGAAATTTCAAGGATATTAAGAGGACCGCCCCAAGAATCAATTTCAATCTCATCGTTGAAGAAAGCACGCATGTTTTTGGCAAGGGCATATTTGTCCTCGTGATGCGTCTGCATCAGTAAAGCATTTGGATTTCGAGTAATTTTAGTAATTTCCAAAGCCATATCTGGCGTGATTTCGTCAACACCAAAAAGTTGAGGATCGATGCTTTCAGGTTTAGTCATCGTAATGTAGAAGTTTCGACGATACTCACTAGCAATGAAGTCCATTTGAAAGTCATCTTGATATTTGAGTAACTTTAACAAATAGTCTTTATCTAAGGTAACATTATGTTCAAAAACCCATTTTTGTTCTGGCATATGAGTCAAAGAGCCGTTAAAAGTGATAATAGGGGTTTTCAAATCAAGTTGGAGATAATAATCCAAGGCCATGCGATAAGGTCTTCCTGTTGAAATAATGACATGGTGGCCCTTGTCTTGAACGGCTTTAATAGTCTTTTGGGTATAGGTAGAGATGGTATTGTCATGGTGCAATAAAGTTCCATCCAAATCGATAGCAATCATTTTTTTAGTCATGGTTAAATTATATCAGATTTTGTCGTCAGTGGAAGAAGAAAGCTAAATTAAGCGTATTCATTAAGAAAATATTCTAAAATTTGTTTTTCTAATCAAAAAAATAATCAAAAATCATTGAAATAAGAACAATAAAGTGGTAATATAATTTTATCGTTCGATAAAATACGAACAATTGATAATAAGGTAATTCGAGCTTATCTATTGGTTAGATAGGGGCTTTTTTGATTTTACCTAAGATTAGTTAAGGAGACTCCATTTAAATGGAAAAATTTTTTAAGTTAAAAGAGAATGGAACCAGTGTTTCAACTGAGATTATGGCTGGTTTAACAACATTCTTTGCCATGTCCTATATTTTGTTTGTTAACCCTAGCATTTTGAGTGCTTCAGGGATGCCTTCTAAGGCAGTGTTTTTAGCAACAATTATTGCAGCTGCTATATCAACCTTGATTATGGGACTATTTGCCAACGTTCCTTATGCATTAGCACCAGGGATGGGGCTTAACGCTTTCTTTACTTACACAGTTGTTTTTGGACTTGGGTTTTCATGGCAAGAAGCCTTGGCAATGGTCTTTATCTGTGGTTTGTTTAATGTCTTTATTACAGTTACCAAATTCCGCAAAAGCATTATTAAGGCTATTCCTGTCAGCTTACAACATGCGATTGGTGGTGGGATTGGTGTCTTTGTAGCCTATTTAGGATTTAAAAACGCAAACATCATTACTTTTTCTGCTTCAGCCGCTAATATTGTAACTGTGAACGGTGTCGAGCCTGCCAAAGCTACCGCTAAAACATTTGCTGACGGTGTGTTTTCGATTAATGCGAACGGGGGAGTAGTGCCAGCTATTTCAACCTTCACTGATCCAAGTGTTTTATTAGCTGTTTTTGGATTGTTATTAACTGCAGTGTTAGTTATCCGAAATGTTCGTGGTGCTATTTTGATTGGGATAGTTGCGACAACGCTTGCGGGAATTCCTATGGGAGTTGTTGATTTATCAACTCTTAACTTTGATGGCAATCACATTGGATCTGCTTTTTCAGAACTTGGAACCACCTTCTTGGCTGCCTTTGGTGGTATGCAGTCACTCTTTAGTGATTCTAGCCGCCTGCCACTTGTTTTGATGACTATTTTTGCTTTTAGTTTATCAGATACATTTGATACCATTGGGACATTCATCGGTACGGGTCGCCGTACAGGTATCTTCTCGCAAGAAGATGAGAATGCCCTTGAAAACAGTACTGGATTTAGTTCAAAAATGGACCGTGCTCTCTTTGCAGACGCGATTGGTACGTCAATCGGAGCCTTGTTTGGAACATCAAATACGACAACTTACGTCGAGTCAGCTGCAGGTATCGCTGAGGGTGGGCGTACAGGTTTAACGGCTGTCTCAACAGCTGTGTGCTTCCTTTTATCAACATTACTATTGCCATTAGTAGGTATTGTTCCGGCAGCAGCAACAGCGCCAGCTTTAATTATTGTTGGGGTGATGATGGTCTCTTCTTTCCTTGATGTCGATTGGAGTAGATTTGAAGATGCTCTCCCAGCTTTCTTCGCAGCTTTCTTTATGGCACTTTGCTATTCTATTTCATATGGTATCGCGGCAGCCTTTATCTTTTACTGCTTAGTGAAAATCGTGAAGGGAGAAGCTAACAAAATCCACCCAATTCTTTGGGGATCGACCTTCTTGTTTATCCTAAACTTCATTATTTTAGCTATTCTTTAACAAAAAATGATACTCATAGAGAATACTCTCGTAGTTGGATTTGGTTTCCAATTAAGAGAGTATTTTTCATTGTTGTTCTACCTCAACTGACGTTTAGAAAGGAGGGGACGCTTCAATCTGAAAGACACCTTAGGGTGGCGCTTGGAAGTCTCTTTCTTTTCTGATATAATATGGCTATGTTTTATAGTGAAAATGAAAATAGCCTGATTGCCTATGGGCAAATGATTGGGAATTGCTTATCGGCGGGACATGTCATTGTCTTAACTGGTGATTTAGGTGCAGGAAAAACAACTCTTACCAAAGGCATTGCCAAAGGTTTAGGTATTGACCAAATGATTAAGAGTCCCACCTATACCATTGTCAGGGAATACGAAGGGCGGCTTCCGCTGTATCACTTAGATGTCTATCGAATTGGCGATGACCCAGACTCTATTGATCTAGATGATTTTCTATTTGGTAACGGTGTTACTGTTATTGAATGGGGAGAATTGTTAGGTGAAGGATTGTTAGAGGATTATTTGGAGATTACCATTACCAAACAAAACGATGGACGACAGCTAGACGTGGTAGCTCATGGTGAGCATTCACGACAGTTACTTGAGGCAATTTCCCATGAGTGAGAAAACCGTTACGCTTGAAGAAGGGCAGCCACAAGATGCAAAGGCAGTATTGTCTTTGATATCAGCCGCAGCCGAGGAAACTGATTTTATCACTGGTATTGAACCGATGTTAGAGGCAACTCCTCAAGACTTAGCCAGCTTTTTAGCAAGAAGCCAAGAGTCTTTGATTGATTTTTGCTTGTTGGCGAAGATAGATGACCAAGTCATAGGCCTTCTTAATCTTGCTGGAGAAATGCTGTCTGCCAAAAAAGCTGTAGTTGACTTGTTTATGTTAGTGGCCGAGCCTTATCGTGGTTATGGTATTGGTCAGTTACTGCTAGAAGTTGTACTGGATTGGGCTCAGGAGACCCCTTATATCGAAACCCTTATGTTAGAAGTTCAGGTGAGAAATAGCAGAGCTATTCACCTTTATAAAAAATATGGCTTTCATATTGACGGCACCATAGAAAATGGTGCTAAATCAAAAGATGGAGATGACCTGGCTGTTTACCGCATGTGTATGCCTCTGGGTTAATAAGTGAATCAATGAAAATTGGAAAAAAAATAATAGTAATGTTGATGGCGATTGTGTTGACGACAGTCCTGGCGCTAGGTGTTTATCTAACGAGTGCTTATACTTTCTCAACAGGAGAACTATCAAAAACCTTTAAAGACTTTTCGACGTCTTCCAAAAAAAGTGATGCGATTAAGCAGACCAAGTCTTTTTCTATTCTGTTAATGGGGGTAGATACAGGTTCCTCAGAGCGAACTTCCCAATGGGAAGGAAATAGTGATTCCATGATTTTAGTGACGGTCAATCCGGAAACTAAAAAAACAACCATGACCAGCTTAGAACGCGACATTCTCATCACCTTGTCTGGTCCAAAGAACAATGACATGAATGGAGCTGAAGCTAAGTTGAATGCTGCTTACGCAGCAGGCGGTGCCCAAATGGCTATCATGACTGTCCAGGACCTTTTGAATATCACTATTGATAATTATGTTCAGATTAATATGCAAGGGCTTATTGATTTGGTGGATGCGGTTGGCGGCATTACCGTAACCAACGAGTTTGATTTCCCCATCTCAATTGCAGATAATGAACCAGAATACCAAGCTACAGTTGCCCCTGGGACTCATAAGGTTAATGGAGAACAGGCTTTGGTTTATGCTCGTATGCGTTATGATGACCCAGAAGGTGACTATGGGCGTCAAAAGCGTCAACGGGAAGTGATTCAGAAAGTGCTGAAAAAAATTCTTGCCTTAGACAGTATTAGTTCTTATCGTAAGATTTTATCTGCAGTAAGTGGAAATATGCAGACTAATATTGAGATTTCATCAAATACCATCCCAAGTTTATTAGGTTATCGGGATGCCCTCAAAACGATAAAAACTTATCAATTAAAAGGAGAAGATGCGACCTTGTCTGATGGTGGTTCTTATCAAATTGTCACTTCTGACCACTTATTAGAAACCCAAAATCGTATTCGAGGTGAATTAGGACTTCGTAAGGTCACTCAACTTAAGACCAGTGCCACAGTCTATGAAAACCTTTATGGCTCAAGCAAGGGCCAGTCTTCTGATAATAGCTATGATTTTTCAGGGCAAAGCCCATCCTATTCTGATAGTAACAGCTATTCTTCTTACTCAGGTGGAAGTGAGACGAGTCCAGCCTATCAGGGAAATACTAGCGCTCAAGACACTACAACATCAAGTAGTGTACCCGTAGTTCCAGCGCCGCAAGCAGAAGCTCCAGTAATTAGTGATAGTACTTCTGATGGAGGCTCTGCCGGTACAACCACCTCTCTTCCTTAAGGCTAGATTGTATGTATTTTTGGAAGAGTTGATGGCTAGATTCTGTCACAAAATAAAGAAACAAAAACAACCAGCTTAGCATTCTATTTTTGAGAATACTCAGTTGGTTGTTTTTGTCTATTTAAGTTTAAATATGATGCACACGTGTTGGTACTTGTTAGATATCCGATTGAGAGGGAATGTCAGAGTTAGTGTTTGTTTTGTCTTGGTATTTGGCAAGTCGAGTTTGTATTTCAGACAAGTACGCCTGTGTTTCTTGATTGAAAACTCGCCACTTGTAAGTCAAATCTTGTCCCATGTCTTGAATATGACGGCTTTGATCTTGAATAAGGGCCAAGTCACCTTTGATTTTATCTAAATCAAACTGGATAGCTTCTTTGGCATCTAAGCCTGCTGTTACAGTTTCCTTAATAAGGTCTCGTTTTTGGTAACCTTTGTAAGCTGCAAAAGCTAGAAGTCCTAATGATAGGAAGGTTTTGGTTTTCATGATGTCACCTCCTGGCTAATTTGCTCTGCTAATTTTGCCAAAGCTGGGAAATCAGGTTCATGAGTAGTGTACTGGATTGAGATACCATCTTCTTCATGATAACGAGGAACTAAGTGGACATGAGCATGAAACACCGTTTGTCCTGCAAGAGGTTCATTATTGTTAATGATATTCATGGCAGGAGCACCTGTTGCTTTTTGGACAGCGCGAGCAATTTTAGGAATGCGAGCGAAAGTTTGACTCGCCGTTTCAGCATCCATATCCAGCATATTTCGGACATGTTTTTTAGGAATAACCAAGGTGTGACCAGATGTGGTTTGTGAAATATCTAAGAAGGCAAGGACCTGCTCATCTTCGTAAACTTTGGAGGAAGGAATGTCTCCTTGAACGATGCTACAAAAAATACAATTTTCCATTTTATATCACCTTCTCTAGTTGAATTTGTTATAATGTACTATAAGTATATCAAAAACTAGAAAGAATTTATATGTTAAACATTGAAAATCTAACGGGGGGTTACCTCAATATTCCCGTTTTAAAAGAGGTCTCATTTTCTGTTGGCAATGGTGAATTAGTTGGGTTGATAGGCTTAAATGGAGCTGGAAAATCAACAACTATCAATGAAATTATTGGTTTTTTAAAACCTTATCAGGGAGAAATTTCGATTGATGGACTAACCTTGACTGCAGATCCAGCTGCCTATCGTAAGAAAATTGGATTTATCCCAGAGACACCTAGCCTCTATGAAGAATTAACTTTGGCAGAGCATATTAATACTGTGGCTATGGCCTATGATATTGATGTGGAATTGGCACAAAAACGAGCAGAACCGTTTTTAAAGATGTTCCGCTTAGCTGATAAATTAGATTGGTTTCCTGTTCATTTTTCAAAAGGCATGAAGCAAAAAGTCATGATTATCTGTGCTTTTGTGATTGATCCAAGTCTGTTTATCCTTGACGAGCCATTTTTAGGATTAGACCCGTTGGCTATCTCAGACTTGATTCAGACTTTGGAGCTTGAAAAAGGCAAAGGCAAATCGATTTTAATGAGTACTCATGTGCTTGACTCTGCTGAGAAAATGTGTGATCGTTTTGTCATTCTGCATCATGGTCAAGTACGGGCTCAGGGAACGCTTGCTGACTTGCAGGATGCCTTTGGTGATGCTTCTGCTAGCCTTAACGATATTTACCTGGCATTGACAAAAGAGGGCTAAGCATGAAAGCATTATTTCTGAAACGCCGTCAAGACTTTCAAAAACAACAGAGCAAATACCTGCGCTATGTCTTTAATGACCATTTTGTCTTGGTCCTGATGTTTTTGTTTGGTTTTTGCTTGGTGCAATACAGCCAGTTATTGAAGCATTTTCCTAGTAATCATTGGCCTATATGGCTCTTTCTCATGGTGGGGATGCTGTTATTGCTTCACTTGGGCTCGGTGGCAACTTATTTAGAAGAGCCTGATCACCATTTTCTACTTCCGAAAGAAGAAGCTGTGGTTGCTCATATTAAACAAGCTGAACGCTCTGCCCTTGTAATTTGGGGCTGTTTACAGACAGCTATCCTCATCTTTTTATATCCGATCTTCAATCGCCTAGGCTTCTCCTTAGTTACTTTTGCTCTTTTACTTTTGGGATTACTAGCTCTTAAACGACTCCTTTTGGGGTATAAAGTAAGACACTTTTTAAAGAAAGATGGACTGGATTGGGAAAAAGCCATTGCTTTTGAGAGTAATCGTAAACAGGCTATCTTAAAGTTTTATTCTCTTTTCACAAATGTTAAGGGAATTTCCACAAAGGTTAAGAAAAGATCTTATTTAAATCCTCTTCTAAAATTGGTAAAAGAAAATAGTAAGCACCTCTGGCTAACGCTCTATTTAAAAGCTTTTTTACGAAGTTCAGACTATTTAGGACTCTTTTTACGCTTATTATTATTGAGTTCCCTAGCCTTGCTGTTTATTTCTAACGCTTACCTATCAGTGGCTTTAGCCTTGGTCTTTAATTATTTGATTCTTTTTCAATTGTTGTCTCTTTACCACCATTACGATTACCACTACATGACTAGTCTTTATCCAGAGAATCATCAAGGGAAGCGGGCGAATCTATTGACTTTTTTGAGAGGATTAAGTTGTCTGATATTAGTTATCAACCTCCTGCTCTGCCATTCTTTAGAAAAAGCCCTTATTTTAGTAGCGGTCATGGGAGTTATTACGCTTTTCTACCTCCCTTATAAGTTGAAGAAGATAATTGACTAAGTAGTCTAAAACAAGTAAAATAGGAATAAACGATTAGAAAAGATAGAAAAGGAGGGGTGATAAGGTGACCACGACAGAACAAGATCTTGCTTTGACTCCCTTGCGGGGAAAGAGTGGCAAAGCCTATAAGGGCACTTATCCAAATGGAGAATGTGTCTTCATTAAATTAAACACAACACCTATCCTACCTGCCTTAGCCAAAGAACAGATTGCTCCACAATTGCTTTGGGCCAAACGCATGGGTAATGGAGACATGATGAGCGCCCAGGAATGGCTGGATGGTCGCACCTTAACTAAGGAAGACATGAACAGTAAACAAATTGTTCATATTTTGCTACGCCTCCATAAATCTAAAAAGCTGGTTAATCAATTACTTCAACTTAACTATAAAATCGAAAATCCTTATGATTTATTGGTTGATTTTGAGCAAAATGCGCCTTTGCAAATTCAACAGAATTCCTACTTGCAAGCCATCGTTAAAGAGCTTAAACGTAGTTTGCCAGAATTTCGTTCAGAAGTAGCAACCATTGTTCACGGAGATATCAAACATAGCAACTGGGTAATTACCACCAGTGGCATGATTTTTTTGGTGGACTGGGATTCTGTTCGGCTGACTGATCGGATGTATGATGTTGCCTACTTGTTGAGCCATTATATTCCAAGGTCTCGCTGGGCAGAATGGTTATCTTACTATGGCTATAAAAATAATGACAAGGTCATGCAAAAAATCATTTGGTATGGTCAATTTTCTTACCTGACACAAATCCTCAAATGTTTTGACAAGCGTGATATGGAGCATGTGAATCAGGAGATTTATGCCCTGCGAAAATTTAGAGAAATGTTTAGAAAGAAATAATGCGAGTTAGAAAACGAAAAGGTGCTGAAGAGCACTTAGCTAATAACCCACACTATGTGATTTTAAATCCAGAAGATGCCAAGGGCCGTTGGCACGATGTCTTTGGAAACGCTAATCCTATCCATATCGAGGTTGGATCAGGAAAAGGTGGTTTCATTACAGGAATGGCTTTGAAAAATCCTGATATTAACTATATTGGTATTGACATCCAGTTATCTGTCCTAAGCTATGCCTTGGATAAGGTAATAGCCTCAGAAGCACCCAATGTCAAACTTTTGCGAGTGGATGGATCAAGTTTAACTAATTATTTTGAGGATGGTGAAGTGGACATGATGTATCTGAACTTCTCAGATCCATGGCCAAAGACCAAGCATGAGAAACGTCGATTGACTTATAAAGACTTTTTAGACACTTACAAGCGTATCCTACCTGAAAACGGGGAAATTCATTTTAAAACAGATAATCGTGGATTGTTTGAATACAGTTTAGCTAGCTTCTCCCAATACGGCATGACTTTGAAACAGGTTTGGCTTGACTTGCATGCGAGTGACTTTGAAGACAACGTGATGACCGAATATGAAGAAAAGTTTTCGAGTAAGGGTCAAGTGATTTACCGTGTTGAAGCAAAATTCTAGTAGTATTTTTCAGTAAAACATGATAAACTAAAGAGGTTGGTGTTTTCATCAATTTCTTTATCTATGGAGAGGTCGCATAGTGGCCGAGTGCGCACGCTTGGAAAGCGTGTAGTCCTTAACGGGGCTCGGGGGTTCGAATCCCCTCCTCTCCTTATATTCCATTGATAGATTAATGGTTTTAGGTTTTTTGCCCATCTTTTGATATCAAACAAATACTCGTGGAAACTTGATTATTTTTTATCACAACGGTATCGATTTGTGTGACTAGGGATAAGGTTTGCCTGTCCCACTAAAAGGTGACAATAGACCTTAAAGCTGAACGTGATAAGGCCTGCCTATGAGGAAAGGAACATATTTTCTTGCATTCCTTTTTTATTGTGGTATAATAGCTTTAAATAATACAGAAAGGTGGTGAGAAGTCTCTCGCCACTTTTGTATTGAGTTGAATTTGAAGAGGCCTTTGGCCTAATGACCATTAGAAAATAGAGGAGGTAATCAAAATAGCAAACACATCTATTATTGATATCGTGACCAAGACGGTAGCGCCTGAGATTAAGGCACCCTATGAATTAGTAGACGTTGAGTATGACAAAATGGGGAGTGATTATGTTCTTAGCATCTTGGTTGATAAAGAAGGCGGCATCACGGTAGAGGACACCTCTGATTTAACAGATATTATTAGCCCCTTGCTAGACACCATTACACCAGACCCTTTTCCGGATCAATATATGTTAGAGGTATCGAGTCCTGGCTTAGAACGTCCTTTGAAAACTGTTGAGAGTTTAAAAGCAGCAGTAGGTTCTTATGTTAATGTGAGCCTCTATAAAGCAATTGACAAGGTTAAAGTTTTTCAAGGTGATTTACTTGCTTTTGATGGTGAGACGTTGACGATTGATTACCTTGACAAGACTCGCCATAAGACTGTAGACATTCCTTACCAAACGGTTGCTAAGGCTCGTTTAGCTGTTAAACTATAGTTATTGAGTCAAGATTAGCCGGATACCCAATGGCTAGCAACCAATTCAAATGGAACGAAACTAACTGAGCCCTAAGGGCTCGTGGATGTATTACTTTAAGAAAGGATTTTTGCCAAGCTTTAGAAGCAAGGTAGATAACATTATGAGCAAAGAAATGCTAGAAGCCTTCCGCATTTTGGAAGAAGAAAAACACATTGATAAGGCAGATATTATTGATGCAGTCACAGAATCACTAAAGTCAGCCTATAAACGTCGCTATGGTCAGGCAGAATCATGTGTTATTGAATTTAATGAAAAAACCGCTGATTTTCAAGTGTTCACGGTTCGTGAGGTTGTTGAAGAAGTTTTTGACAGTCGTCTTGAAATTAGTTTGAAAGATGCTCTTGCTATCAGTTCTGCCTATGAATTAGGGGATAAGATTCGTTTTGAGGAATCTGTTAATGAATTTGGGCGTGTTGCTGCTCAATCAGCTAAACAAACCATTATGGAAAAAATGCGTCGCCAAATGCGTGAAGTTACTTTCAACGAGTACAAAGAGCATGAAGGTGAAATCATGACAGGTACAGTTGAACGTTTTGACCAACGTTTTATCTATGTTAACTTAGGGTCACTTGAAGCACAATTATCACACCAGGATCAAATTCCAGGAGAAACTTTCAAATCACATGACCGTATCGAGGTTTATGTTTACAAGGTTGAAAATAATCCTAAAGGGGTTAACGTTTTTGTTAGTCGTAGCCATCCTGAATTTATCAAACGGATTATGGAGCAAGAAATTCCTGAAGTATTCGATGGAACTGTTGAAATCATGAGTGTTTCTCGTGAAGCAGGAGATCGTACGAAGGTTGCTGTTCGCAGTCATAACCCGAATGTTGATGCTATCGGAACCATTGTTGGACGTGGCGGAAGCAATATCAAAAAAGTCATTAGCAAATTCCATCCTAAACGTTTGGACGCTAAGACAGGTCTTGAGATTCCAGTCGAAGAAAACATTGACGTGATTCAATGGGTAGATGATCCAGCAGAATTTATCTATAACGCCATTGCACCAGCTGAAGTGGACATGGTTCTCTTTGATGATGATGACCTTAAACGTGCGACAGTTGTTGTTCCAGATAGCAAATTGTCATTAGCCATTGGTCGTCGTGGGCAAAACGTTCGCCTAGCGGCACATTTGACTGGTTACCGTATCGATATTAAATCAGCTAGTGACTATGACCGACTTGAGGCTGAAAAAGAGGCAGCGATGGCGATGGAAGAATCAATTGCTGACGATAGTGCCGCTAACGAGGAAGTATAAGAAAAGAGGTGTTTGATGTCTAAAGTCAAAAAAATACCTTTACGAAAATCACTTGTTTCTGGTGAAATCATTGACAAGCGAGATCTCCTAAGGATAGTCAAAACAAAGGATGGTCAAGTTTTCATTGATCCAACTGGTAAACAAAATGGTCGTGGTGCCTATATCAAATTAGACAATCAAGAGGCCTTAATGGCCAAGAAAAAACAAGTTTTTAATCGTAGTTTTTCAATGGACATTCCAGAAAGTTTTTACGATGACTTGATTGCTTATGTTGATCACAAAGTCAAAAGAAGAGAGTTAGGTCTTGACTAATTTAGAAAGATTATCTAATCTCATTGGTCTAGCTCAAAGGGCTGGAAAAGTGATTTCTGGCGAAGAATTGGTGGTGAAAGCCATTCAAAGTCAGCAAGTAGCACTGGTTTTTCTAGCCAATGATGCTGGCCCCAATGTGACAAAAAAAGTAACAGATAAAAGTAATTATTATAGTGTAGAAGTCTCCACAGTGTTTAGTGCACTGGAATTAAGTGCTGCATTAGGTAAGCCGAGGAAGGTTGTTGCCATTGCAGATGCTGGATTTTCAAAGAAAATGAGGACTCTTATGGAATAGACGAATAGGAGGACACAAATTGTCAAAGAAAAGATTACATGAAATTGCCAAGGAAATTGGTAAAAGTAGTAAAGAAGTGGTAGAACAGGCCAAATCTTTAGGGTTGGACGTGAAAAGTCATGCCTCAAGTGTCGAAGAAGCGGATGCTAAAAAGATTGTCTCAAGTTTTTCAAAAGCCTCTAAACCTATCGCAAAGACATCTCAATCCATTACAAAGCCTGTCAAACCTGCAACGATTAACGCGTCTGAGCCTTCTCGATCAGATAAGCCTAAAGCCATTGCCCAATCAGTAGCAGCACAAAAGCAGGCAGTGACTGAGGTAGCCGAAAAACCTGCGGTTACTAAACCAAAAAGCCGTAATTTTAAAGCGGAGAGAGAAGCGCGGGCGAAAGAACAAGCTGCGCGTCGGCAAGCAGGAGGCACAAATCGTTCCGAAGACCGCCGTGGTGATTCCCGTCAGGCTAATCGAGGTAATAGTGATCAAGACCGTAGAGGTCATCGCTCGCAAGGTCAATCAAAAGATAGACGATTTGATCAGAGACCATCAAATGGAAGCAATCGTGACCGTAACCGTTCCTTTACAAATGGGAATCGTCAAAATGATCGCTTTGCTGATAACAGACGTCAAGAACAGGCTCAACCAAGTGGACCTAGAATTGATTTTAAAGCCCGTGCAGCTGCCTTAAAGGCTGAGCAGAATGCAGAATATTCTCGCCAGAGCGAATCCCGCTTCCGCGAACAAGAAGAAGCTAAACGCTTAGCTCAAGTTGCCAGACAAGAAGCTAAGGAAGCAGCTCTTCAAGCACAGGCTGAAGAAAATAATCGTCGCGAGACGTCAGCGAAAACTGCTGAACCTGTGGTTGCAATGGCTGCTCCAGTAGCAGCTGTCACAAAGCCATCAGATAACCGTCGTAAAAAACAAACCCGTCCTGAAAAGAATCGTGACATGGATCACCATTCAGAAGAGGGACAAAAGAAAAATAAGAAGAGTTGGAATAGTCAAAACCAAGTGAGAAATCAAAAGAATAGTAACTGGAACAAAAACAAGAAGACCAAAAAAGGCAAAAATACTAAGAATACCAATACTGCTCCAAAACCAGTAACCGAGCGTAAATTCCATGAATTGCCAAAAGAATTTGAATACACGGAAGGCATGACTGTTGCCGAAATCGCAAAACGTATCAAACGTGAACCCGCTGAAATTGTTAAAAAATTATTCATGATGGGTGTTATGGCAACTCAAAACCAGTCTTTAGATGGGGATACTATCGAATTATTGATGGTAGATTATGGTATTGAGGCTAAGGCTAAGGTAGAAGTAGATGATGCTGATATCGAGCGATTCTTTGAGGATGAAAATTACCTCAATCCTGAAAATATTGTAGAACGCGCACCTGTTGTAACTATCATGGGACACGTAGACCACGGTAAGACAACTTTGCTTGATACTTTGCGTAACTCACGTGTGGCAACAGGAGAAGCTGGAGGAATTACTCAGCATATTGGTGCTTACCAGATTGAAGAAGCTGGCAAGAAAATTACCTTCTTGGATACTCCCGGACACGCGGCCTTTACAAGCATGCGCGCACGTGGTGCTTCCGTTACCGATATCACCATTTTGATTGTTGCAGCTGATGATGGTGTTATGCCACAAACGATTGAAGCGATCAATCACTCAAAAGCTGCTGGTGTTCCAATCATTGTTGCTATCAACAAGATTGATAAACCAGGTGCTAATCCAGAACGTGTTATCGCAGAATTGGCAGAATATGGCATTATCTCCACTGCTTGGGGCGGTGACAGTGAATTTGTGGAAATTTCCGCTAAATTCAATAAAAACATCGATGAGTTGTTAGAGACTGTCCTTTTAGTAGCTGAAGTGGAAGAACTTAAAGCTGATCCAACCGTTCGTGCAATTGGTACTGTTATCGAAGCACGTTTGGATAAAGGTAAAGGTGCTATTGCTACGCTTCTTGTTCAACAAGGAACTCTTCATGTTCAAGACCCAATCGTTGTTGGTAATACCTTTGGTCGTGTCCGTGCCATGGTAAATGACCTTGGTCGTCGTGTTAAATCTGCAGAGCCATCAACACCAGTTTCCATTACTGGTTTGAATGAAACACCGATGGCTGGTGATCACTTTGCTGTTTACGCTGATGAAAAAGCTGCGCGTGCAGCTGGTGAAGAGCGTTCAAAACGTGCCCTCCTCAAACAGCGTCAAAACACGCAACGTGTTAGTCTGGATAACCTCTTTGATACCCTTAAAGCAGGCGAGATTAAGACTGTTAATGTCATCATCAAAGCAGACGTTCAAGGTTCTGTTGAGGCTCTTGCAGCATCTCTTGTGAAGATTGATGTGGAAGGTGTTCGTGTGAATGTCGTTCACTCTGCTGTAGGTGCTATCAACGAATCCGATGTGACCCTTGCTGAGGCGTCAAATGCTGTTATTATTGGTTTCAACGTTCGCCCTACCCCACAAGCTCGTCAACAAGCGGATACGGATGATGTGGAAATTCGTCTTCATAGTATTATCTATAAAGTCATTGAAGAAGTAGAAGAAGCCATGAAAGGGAAACTTGACCCTGTTTACCAAGAAAAAGTTCTTGGTGAGGCTATTATCCGTGAAACCTTCAAAGTTTCTAAAGTGGGAACAATTGGTGGCTTTATGGTAATCAACGGTAAGGTGACACGTGATTCGAGTGTTCGTGTTATCCGTGATAGTGTCGTTATTTTTGATGGTAAACTGGCCAGCTTGAAACATTACAAAGATGACGTTAAAGAAGTCGGTAATGCTCAAGAAGGTGGGTTGATGATTGAAAACTTTAACGATCTTAAAGTTGACGATACTATTGAAGCCTATATTATGGAAGAAATTGTGAGAAAATAGGGGCTAAGAAGGTCTGAGATGTAACGTTTTTCCTCTGTCGGAAATAATGACTTTTTCTACCAGATGAGCTACTTGGGGCATTCCTCCCAGTCTTGTCATGGAATTCTCAGATTCCCTTTAATTGTCGTTATCAAAACAGGTAGCAATGTCATAAGCTGGGCTTTCAGCCTAGCTTTTGTTTTAAAAATGTGGAAAGGAAATGACTATGGCTAATCATCGTATTGACCGTGTTGGGATGGAAATTAAGCGCGAAGTAAATGATATTCTTCAGAAAAAAGTGCGTGATCCACGTGTTCAGGGAGTAACCATTACAGAAGTGCAAATGCAGGGTGACTTGTCACTTGCTAAAGTTTATTACACCATTATGAGTGACTTGGCATCTGATAATCAAAAAGCACAAACAGGGCTTGAAAAAGCGACTGGAACGATTAAACGTGAACTTGGTAAACAATTGACCATGTACAAAATTCCAGATTTGGTGTTTGAAAAAGACAATTCCATCGCCTATGGTAATAAAATTGATCAACTCTTACGAGATCTTGACAACAAATCCTAAGTATTGCGGTGCGGATGTTATGACGCAAAGAGCCTTATCATTATGATAGGGCTCTTTTTAATTGTTATTTTGTGGTGCAAACTACAAAAAAAACCACCAGATTAACTGGTGGCAGGTAGGAATTATTCCTCTTATTAAGGGGTTTTGTTGATGGCATCAATGATTTGGTATTGAGCTGTTTTTGCCTCTTCAATAGGATAAATCGGGTAAACATGGTTCATGCCTTCTTGGGTAATGAAGGTAATATTGTGGTTAGCAGCTTTCAGTTTTGCGGCATAATCGCGAATATCAGGATAAAAGATTTCTCGTGTCCCAGTAAATAAAGTAATTGGTGGTAGATAAGTGATTGGACCATTTTTAGGACTGACATAAATATGGTTGGTATTATCAGCAGAGTAGGCCCACAATTCTCCCACTCGTTTTAATCCCCAAGAAGATAGAATAGGATCAGCATCTTCGTATTTTGGAATCTCTGGGTGTGACATAGTAACATCTAACCAAGGTGATAAAAGAACGAGCTGCTTTGGTTGAGGGACTGATTCATTGTGTAGGGCATGAGCTAGACCTAAGGCTAAACCTCCACCTGCTGAATCTCCCATAAGGAAAATATTCTGATTTTTATGGTAATAGTGTTGGTAAAGATTGACCAATTTTGGCATAGTATAGTTATAGGTATAACGTGGGGCTTTAGGATAAATGGGTAAAACAATTTTAGCGTCAAGACTAGTTGAGAGCGTCTTGAGCATACTGATGTGATAAGATGTTGGATTATTGAGGTAAGATCCACCTGCTAAATAAAAGATGGTTTTTTGATCAGTTTTTCCGTTACTATTCCAAGAGTACACTTGCATGTCAAATAAGTTTTCTTGGACAAGGGTACCATTTACGGTAGTAGGGTCGAGCACATAAGGCTTATTTGATTGTTCTTGGCAAGCATCGAGATAGGTTTGAAAACTGGTATCATCTTGTTCAGCATAGTAGCTTTTGTCTCGTTTTAGCCAGAAATATTGCTCGATAAACCAGCTCTTCCAAGAACGAGAACTAGCTGCAACTGGAGTCGGCAGGCATAAGGTCAGTAATAGACCTAAGGTGACAAGTGTTTTTCGAATAGGATGTTTCAAGGGCATCTCCTTAATGTAAATGTTATTTTTGTTGCAATAATATTATAATAAAAACGATTCATTTGTCAATATAAGGATAGAAAAATGAGAAAAGTTACCCGTGGTGCTAGTTAATTCTGAAAAAATAAAAAAAACTTTGCATATCATAAACTCAAAACAACCACGAAATGAGGAAATGATATGCAAAGTCAAAACTATTATCTCGAAAATCACACTCAAACACAAGTTATTTTTTCAAAAATTTTGACCAAAGTTATCACTTTATATCGGCACTTTGTCCCTAATGACATCAGAAATCGGCGAAATATCCACTTACAAAAGCAATCCGATGTGATTCTTATTGCCAGCTATCTCTGGGCTCTTCAAGAAGGTTGTCGGACCGCAAGTGCTATTTATCGTGCCATTCGTCATAATTTTTTCCCAGATAATTTTCCAGAACGCTCACGTTTTTGTCGTATCTGCCAAAATCTTGCTCAAAGTATTCAGCGCATGCACTACTTTATGGTTTCTGACATTTGTCAAAACTGTTCTTTCGGCTTAATTGATAGTTTTCCTTGTGCTTTATGTCAACTTATTCGTAATTTACGAGCAACTCTCTTATCAGATGTCGCAAACATTGGCTACAACGCGACTAAGAAACTGCATTATTATGGATTGAAATTTTCTGTTCTTGTCAGTGATACTGGATTTCCCATTGATTATGTTGTAACACTAGCAGCTGTTTATGATGGTGATAAAGGCTATGTGGATCAGACAACAAAAGAAGTTCTAGAACATTATGTGATTCATCTGATTTCTCAATTAAGAAAAAATATGGCCAATTATTCATCGTTTGAAAATCATAACATAAGCCGTTTAAGAAAACCTATAGAGACCGTATTTTCAAGTTTAGAGCAGTTTGGAATCGAAGGGTTACGATCCAGAAATTTATAGGCGCTTAAATTTAAAACAGAGGCCATATTACTTATCTATTCTCTTTTATTTGAGGACAGTCACTGTGAATTTGGAGTGGGTTTAAAATATTCTCTTGCCTATGCCTGATTAACTAGCACAATGGGTAATTAGATAATAAAAAGACTACACCTTAAAAGTTGGCAGTTAAAGCCAATTTTTAAGGTGTAGTTCATTTTATAAGGTGTTTACCAAATAAGAGAAGGTTGAATCATCATGATTGAATTTGAAATTGTTTTGGAGAAAGTTTGGTTGTAGATTTAAAAACCCTAGAAAAGTGTGAAACATTTTTAAAACCTAAAGCCAATGCAGTGTCTTCAACTTTGACTCCAGATTTTAGCATTTCCATAGCTTTTTTAATTTTTAGATTGAAAAAATAATCTTTAACAGTTACTTTAGTAACAGCTTTGAAGTCTTTCCTTAACTTACTCTCGCTAATATTGAAATGACTGGCAATTTCTTTAGTTGAGAGTTTTTGATGGAGATTATTATACAAATAGTGAATAACAGCGTTAATAAAAGGGGACTGAAAAAGAGATATTTTTGAATTTAGCTTTCCAATTTCATGCGTAAAATAGACAAAGGCTGCGGCTCGATTTTTTGCAACCTGAGGTAGTGTTTGCGATTTTTCTATTTTTTTAACGAACATATTCCTAATATGATATGCTTTTGCAAAATTCATCCCAACTTCAATACTGACAGAAGATAGCTTTTCGCATAAAATGATGGAAAAATTTTTTTCAGAGCGAAGTGAATTTCCTGTTTGTGGAACAGACAGAAAATTACTCAAATCAGATTTTAAATGTAAAAGCTGTTCTGTATCCCCTGAACGAACACACTGTAATACAGTATTTTCTTGTTGATATATATAGTCATAAGTAGCATAATTTTCTTCCAGTAGGTACGATGATACTTGATAACATTCATTGTCTAAAAGTGATTGTACATAATGTTGAAGTGGAAATTCTAGTAAGTTAGATTCTTCTTTTGAAAAACAGAAATGTACAAGTGTTAGTAACTCTTCTATATCATTCAGAAAAAAAATAGGTAGTTTTTCCAAAAACTCAATGAGTTGATGTTTGTAACTTGATGTCAAGTTATTAAGGTTATCAACATTAATAGGATTAGTACGCCAAGGGCCAATAATTAATGTTAATTTGCTTTTTTTGTCTTTATATAAGAGAAACATTTCTTCGAATTGTCCCTGTAAAAAACAAAAGTGCCGATCTACTTCATCTAACTCTTCTAACATACGAAGGTATTGATAAACAATTGTGTTTGAATTGTCATATTGATAGTGATTTATGAGTTTTTGTTTATCGTTGAAAACAGCAATTGTTATTTTTAAACAAGTATGAAGACTTTTGATTAATTTTGACATTTTTATCCCCAAAAAAATGATATAGGTATAATATAATGTTAATAAATAAAAAAGAAAAAGTAAAGAAATATCGTAAAAGAAAAAAAAACAAATAAATTTTAAAATAGCAAAAAATAAAAGAATAGAACATTTTATTAATTGTTAAATTTTTGTAAAATAATATACGATTAAATGTTTTGGAAAATGGAGGGATACGAATGAAATAATTGTTCGAAAATTTAAGTGATTAATTAAAATGAGGAGGACGGTTTTGAAAAAGAAAGGTTTTTGGAAAATCCTTCTAGTACTATTTTGTGTGTTGAACGCAGTGCTACTTAGTTGGGCTGTTTCTGCGGAGTTATGGTGCAACTCAGTAGTATAAGGATTTTCAAGTGGCATTTTATGTTAGGCATATTGATATGATAGAACTTGACGAAATGTTATTTTAAGAGTTTTCGATTTTGACTTGAATTCCATAAGGAGAAAATATGATACAAAAATCAGTTATAGCTTATATAAAATTGATATTTATATTGGGTATATTACTAAATTTTGTTGGAGAAATGCTTCATTCTAATACTGTACTAGCTGAAGATGCTTCAAAAACAACAGTCATCATCAGGAAGTATAAAGAAGGAGATTACTCAAAACTATTAGAAGGAGCAACTTTATCAGTAGAAAGTACTGATGGTGGCTTCAAAAAAGAGTTTCAGAGTGATGGTATTGGTGAAAAGTTAGAATTACCCAATGGTACTTATACCCTGAGGGAGGTTTCTCCTCCGCCAGGATATGCAGTTGCTGATCCTATTACCTTTAAAGTAGAAAATGGTACAGTGTTTATTAAAAAAGATGAGCAATTTGTAGAGAATAGAGATAAAGAGACAGTGTCATCGTATTCCGCTGAGGCTTATACCGATCGAGATGAGGATAGTACATTCGTCTCTCGTGATGGGTCAATAAAATCCTATGGTAAATTCTACTATGCCAAAAGCGCAAATGGACCAGAAGTGGTTTATTGTTTTAATGCTGATTTACATGAGCCGCCTGAGAGTTATGATCACGGAGATTATATAGAACAGGACCGTGATGGCAAGCAAGTAAAATATACTAGGTTAGAGGCGAATGAGCTGATAAAATATGCCAAAACTCCACGACCAAAAGATAATGCTACTTTGGTAAGAAATATCAAAAAAGTTATTGAAATGGGGTACAAGGGGCAGAACCGCTATAAAGATCTAACTGCTTTAGAGTTTAGAGCTGCTACTCAGCTAGCAATCTATTATTTTACAGATAGCGCTCCTATTGATTCTAGTAAGGAGTACCACGGATTTGAATTGTTCCAAGAAAAAGTATTTGATGCAGCTAGAGAGATTGTTAAGTTTGCCGAAGATGATGGAGAGTCAAAAATATCTGACTTAGACTTTTTGGTACCTAACGATAACGGGTATCAATCATTAATTGGAACATCTTACCATGAAGATGGTTTAGTTGATGTAATTCGTATGGAAGATAAGGAGGGCTCTGTTCAGCCTAGCACGCATCAACTGACGGTTTCTAAAACGGTTTCAGGTCTTGCAGGAGATAAAGGTAAATCCTTTGAATTCTCAATAACACTGAAAAATGCACAAGGACAACCACTTACAGGGGACATCCAAACAACTAAAGAACCTATCCAATTAGCTGACGGTGTTGGTACCTTCAGTTTGAAAGACGGAGAGGCTTTGACACTGAAAGATTTACCGGATGGTTATTCTTATGACATCGCTGAAACCAATGCTGACGGTTATACTGTCTTGGTTGGTGGACAAGTTGTAGAAGGCGCTAAAACGTCAGCAGTGGCAGTAAAGGGTGATGTCAATGTGGCATTTGAAAACAAGAAGGATGAAGTAGTCCCTACAGGTATTCGAACAACAACGTGGACTTACCTAAGTTTGCTTCTAGTTGTTGTGTCAGGATTAGGTGCATGGAGCTATTTGTTTAGGAAAAAAGTATAGATGAAAAAGAAAGAACGGGAAAAACAGGCTAAACCGACATCTACTCTTCTTGAGGGATTGAAGACGCTGCTAATAAAGGTAGGTGTAGTGGCTCTTGTAGTTTTTATTCTATTTCATTATATATTTGGTATAACTATCGTAAAGAACGATTATATGAAACCTCGTCTAAATCCAGGTGATGGTGTCCTATATTATCGTCTTGATAGGCAATTTAAAGGAGATGATGCTGTCGTTTACAAAGACAGTGAGGCTACTAGAATTGGGCGGATTATTGCGCAAGAAGGGGATACAGTAGACATTACCAATGATGGTAAGCTACTGGTTAATGGTCATCAAAAAGATGAGGCAAATCCTTATCAGATTCTTCCCCATTCTAGCGGACCGTCATATCCCTATACTGTTCCGAAAAATAGCTATTTTATTCTTTTTGATTATCGTGAAGAACGCACAGATAGTCGCTACCTCGGAGCTATCTCCAAAGATAGTATTCTGGGAATTGTAAGTACCCTTTTACGAGTAAGGGGCATTTAAGTAAAATATAAATTAGATGGAGAAAATAATCATGAAAAAATGTAAAGTATTCTTAACAAGCGCTATGTTGGTTGCTGCAGTTACAGGTGCTAATACAGTTCGTGCAGCTGAACCAGTTCCAGAAGGATCAACAGTCACAATCACAAAAAGTGTAAACTTAACTGATGAAAAAACATTGATGCCCAACACATCATTTAATTTTACTGTTGAATCAGATAAAACTGCAACAGGAACAAAGGATAATTTAGAAGTACAACCAGGTGTGGAATTGACTGGCAAAGAATTCAAAGTTGACTACACAAATGGTGACAAACCCGAAACAAAAAATAAAAAAACAACTGTTGACTTCGCTAATGTAGAATTTCCTAAAGCTGGTATTTATCGCTATGTCGTTAAGGAAACAGAAGGAAAAACTCTAGGTGTGACTTATGATAAAAAAGAGTATGTTTTAGATGTTTATGTGTACAATGGTGAAAATGGTAAGTTTGTAGCTAAATATGTTGTTTCTCATGATAAAGCTAAAGATGCTAAAGAACCAATTCAGTTTAACAATAAATTGAAAACAACTTCATTGACTGTTAAGAAAGTTGTTGCTGGCAACGCTGGTGAACGTGATCGCGAGTTCAGCTTTACTTTGGAATTGACTGCAAATGACCAATTTACTGCAGGTCAAAAAGTAACCTTCATAAAACATGATAAAGACAAAAAAGAAACTCCTGTTGAAGTTACTATTGGTACACCAGCTCAGTTTACATTGAAAGATACTGAAACACTTACTTTGGATAAACTTCCAGTCGGTATTTCTTACAAAGTTAATGAAACAGTAGTAGACGGCTACAAAACTACTGCTCAATTGAAAGATGGAGATAGCACTAAAGTATACAACTTGGGAGATGCTCAAACATCAGATGAAACAGCTGATGTTATTGAAGTAACAAATAATAAAGAAGGTATTATCCCAACTGGTGTTGTGAACACTATTGCACCATTTGCAGCTTTGGCTATTGTAGCTATCGGTGGTAGTCTTTACTTTGTTAAACGTAAAAAAGCATAATCTTCTAATAAAGGATTGATGGAATGAGTAAGCTCATTGATATCCTCAATAAAATTGTTGATGGGGTTGTTTTACTATTTCTATTGAGTATTTTGTTGGTAGCAGGATTGGGATTGTGGGATTCATTGGCAACTTATCAAACAGCGGATAACGGTCATTTTAGACAGTATAAAAATTCTAACCAAAGACCTAATTTTGATGAGTTGCTGGCTCTCAATTCGGATGTTGTGGCTTGGCTAGATGTCAACGGAACCAACATTGACTACCCGGTTGTTCAAGGGAAGACGAATTTAGAATATATCAACAAGTCCGTTGAAGGAGAATATAGTTTATCAGGTAGTGTCTTTTTAGACTATCGGAATAGTGGAACTTTTGAAGATTTTTATTCGCTAATTTATGCTCATCATATGGCAGGAGATGTCATGTTTGGAGAGTTACCTAAATTTCGAGAGAAATCATTTTTTAAGAAGCATAAAAAAATGATTTTAGAAACAAAGGCTAAAAAGAAGTTGAATATTGATATTGTAGCTTGTCTAGAAACGGATGCTTTTGATGAGTTATTGTTTAATCCCTCGGGAGTTATGACAGTTCAAAGAAAGAAAGAAATTGTGAGTAGAATTAAGCAAAAAGCACTACAATATAGAGAAATCGTTTTAACTGATAAAACGCAACTAATCGCCTTATCGACTTGTGAGGATACATCAACAGATGGAAGGATTATTGTTATTGGTAAAGTAAGGAGTGAATAGGATAGCATATGAAAAATAAACTGATATTCGTGTTGTCAATATGTAGCTTATTGGTTAGCCTATTTCTAGTAAAGCCAGCATTGGCTGAAACTGCAGTTACTACCGCTAGGATTGGTGTTGAGAATCGTGTTGATATTAAAGCAACGGAACCAACTGAGGAAGAGACATTTTTATTCATTATAGAAGCGAAAGATGTTAATGCTCCAATGCCGCAGTCAAATCAACTGGAACTAAAAGGATCAAGTAAAGGTTTCTTTGATGACATAACATTTGGTAATGTTGGGGAATATCATTATCGAGTTTATCAAAAAGCTGGTAGCGATAAGCGATATACCTACGATAGTACCGTTTATGAGGTAACTGTTTATGTTTCTTATGATTCACAAAAAGAAACATTAGATGCTAGAATTACAGCAAATAAAGTAGGAGAAGAAGCGAAACGTGAGATTCTTTTCCAACCAACATATTTTTTAGAACATCCACAACCTAAAACCTCCCAATCCCAAAAACATCAGGTGCGAGGAAAATTTCCATCAACTGGCGAAATTGTTAGTTCAGCAGCAATTTTGGGAGGCGTTTTATTGGTAAGTAGTGTATCCGTTCTGTTTATTTCAAAAAAGAATAAGGAAACAGAATAATACCCAGTGTCATTAAGCTAAGATCTCAAAGAACAAAAAGCTATTCCAGTCCGCCTATTTTAGGTATGGTTTGGAATAGCTTTTTTAGTATTTTAAAAACTTAACTTAATGGCATTGGACGTAAGCGTCCAATAACAAGGTATCTACCGAGCTTCTCAATCCTCCCGTATACTATTAACCCGTGGTGCTAGTTAATCTCAAAAATACAATAAAAAGTCTAAAAGGACTATACTGTAAGTGCCTAAACAAACAGGAGGTTAGTCCCAATGAGCCACTTACAGTATACAGCTAGATCTCATCACTTACAATGGAATTTGAAGCAATTATCAAAAATATGCCATCAGCTGTATAGGGATTATTGTCCTGAATCTTTCAAACATCGTCACAATATCAGTTTATCTAAGGTTTTAGATCAATCACTATTGGTTTTGCTTATTTTACAAGCTGAGCTAGGTATTAAGTCGCAACGACACTTCTATCGTATCTGTCACTTATTTCCCTGCGGGTGTCTCCTAGAAAGAAGTCGCTTCAATCGACGAGCAAGACAGTTGATTTGGTTAGTTCAAATCATTAGACAAGCCATGAATAATCACATGTCTCATGAGACCATCGTCATCATAGACAGTTTGCCCTTACTGCTTTGTCAACCTATCCGTAATCATAGAGCTCGTATTTTTGAAGGATTAGTAGATATTGGTTACAATGCTTCCAAACACCTATGGTTCTATGGGTTTAAAGTACATATGCTGGTTACTTTATCTGGCTATATCCTGAACTATGTTGTGACATTGGCTTCTGTTCATGACATCAGAGCAGTTGATGACTTACTAGAAAATTGCCGACAACCTTATATTTTAGCTGATTTAGGCTATCTTAGTAGAGACCTTAAAGACCATTTGGTTCAAAAAGGATATCATCTTTGGACTCCTTTACGACAAAACATGGAAGGGTCTAAACAACATAACCATTGGAAATTAATGGCCATGAGACGAACCATTGAGACACGCTTTTCAGAACTTTGCAGTCTTTTTGATATAGAACACACTCTGACTAGAGGTTAAACAGGACTACAGTTAAGTATTGAGCAAATGATACTAGCTTATAATCTAAGATACTTTGAGATTAACTAGCACCACGAGTAAAAGTTATTTATTTACAAATGTAGTTAAATTCGTTATAATTAATTTACAAACGTAAATATATTGTGAATGAAGGTGACGTTATGCAACAGATATCAGCTGCCGAATGGGAAGTCATGCGTGTGGTGTGGGCCAGTGGTGATATTAAAAGTAGCGATATTATTACTATTTTAAGGAAAAAATATCAATGGTCAGATTCTACCATTAAAACCTTGATTGGGCGTTTGGTGGAAAAAAAGGCTTTGGGAACTTACCGAGAAGGTAGGGCCTATATTTATCAAGCTCTTCTGGATGAGACTTTGCTACAAAAAGAAGCACTAGCGACTGTTTTAGACGGTATTTGTCAGCGGCAACACGCGCGTCTACTTCTTGAACGACTTTATGACTTACCGATGACCTTAGAGGAAATCGAGCTATTCCAAGAGCTACTAGAAGTCAAAAAAGAAAATGCAGTTCTTGAGGTTCCGTGTAATTGCCTGCCTGGGCAGTGCCACTGTCAGAAAAAGGAGACGTATTAATGGCTAAAGAGATATTTTTAGTGGAGGGAATGAGTTGTGCCTCTTGTGCTCTAACAATTGAAAAAACGGTCAATCAATTGCCTGAAGTAGAACAGGCCGTTGTGAATTTAGCGACTGAGAAGCTCACGGTTACTTATCAAGATGACGATTTAGAAACGGCCAAAGTTATTCAAGCGGTAAGAGATGCTGGTTATGGTGCACAAGTCTTTGATGAACATGCAAAACATATGCAAACAGGTCGTCGTGACGAAGACCTAAAGGTTAATTGGTCTCAGGTCTTGTGGTCTGCCCTATTCACCATTCCTATATTATACCTAGCTATGGGTCACATGGTGGGCTTATGGCTTCCTCCATTTCTGCAACCAGATCGCTATCCTTTCGTTTATAGCTTTAGTCAGCTACTCTTGACGATTCCAGTCTTAGTATTAAATCGTCATTATTACCATAATGGGTTTAAAGCTTTGTTTAAGGGACATCCTAATATGGACTCCTTGGTAGCTTTAGCAACCAGCTTTGCTTTTGCTTATAGTCTTTATGGAGTGGTTGAAATCAGTCTGGGCCGGGCGCACTTTGTGCACTCCCTTTATTTTGAATCGGTGGTAGTGATTTTGACACTCATTGGGCTAGGAAAGTATTTTGAAAGTCGTTCTAAAGGCCGTACTTCCCAAGCTATTCAAAAGCTCTTATCCTTGAAGGCGACTGATGTGAGGGTATGGAGAAATAGCCAATGGCAATTGTTGCCGTTAGAAGAGGTTGGCTATGATGACCTTGTCCTGGTTCAACCAGGTGAAAAAGTTTCTATTGACGGTATTATCGTGGAAGGACATAGCAGTTTGGATGAATCCTTTTTAACCGGGGAAAGTTTGCCTGTTGAAAAGGGAGAAAAAGATAATGTCTTTGCGGGCAGTTTGAATGGGCAAGGCGCCCTCACGATTAAACCGGATAAGCTTGGAAACGATACCTTGTTAGCACAAATTATCCAACTAGTTGAGAATGCTCAAGAAAATAAAGCACCTATTGCAGCTATTGCTGATAGGGTCTCAGGTGTCTTTGTTCCGGTAGTTTTGGTATTAGCTCTGTTAACAGGGGTGTTTTGGTTGGTATTCATGCAGGAAAGCCTTCGTTTTAGTTTGACAACAGCCATCGCTGTTCTAGTCATCGCTTGCCCTTGTGCGCTTGGTTTAGCAACGCCGACAGCGATTATGGTTGGAACAGGGCGTGCAGCTGAAAATGGTATTCTTTTTAAAGGTGGTGACATCTTAGAACAAGCCCATCAGGTAGATACGGTTGTTTTTGATAAAACGGGGACGATTACGGAGGGGAAACCAAGTCTTCAAAAGCTCCTAACTTTTTCGGGAGATGATCACCTTATCTTGCAAGAAGCTGCTTCCTTGGAGGCCTATTCTCAACACCCCTTAGGGGAGGCTATTGTCCGTGCTGCTCAGGAAGCTGGTTACGATAGTCTACCAGTGGAACAGTTTGAGTCTTTAACCGGCCTAGGAGTCACCGGTCAGCTTGAAGGGCGTCGTTTGGCGATTGGAAATGCTACTTTAATGGCAACCCTTGGTATTGATTTAGCTTCTGTTCAGTCAGTTTGTGCTAAGGCTTCTGGGAAAGGTCAAACCCTTGTATATTATGCTAAAGAGGGGCAGCTAAGAGCTCTTTTCAGTATTGCTGACGCTGTCAAAGAAGATAGTCAAGCTACCGTCGAAGCTTTGCAGCAACTGGGGATTCACACGATCATGCTAACAGGTGACCACGATGCTACCGCTAAGGCTATTGCCTCTCAAGTGGGGATTACAGATGTGATTAGTCAAGTCTTACCTGATCAAAAAGCAAGCGTGATAACAAACCTCCAATCTCAAGGGAAAAAAGTTGCTATGGTAGGTGATGGTATTAATGATGCTCCGGCATTGGCCGTAGCAGACATCGGGATAGCTATGGGGTCGGGGACAGATATTGCGATTGAATCAGCGGATGTGATTCTGATGAGGCCTGATATGCTGGATTTGGTGAAAGCCATGTCATTGAGTCGAGCGACTATGAGAATTGTCAAGGAAAATTTATTTTGGGCATTCATATACAATGTCCTCATGATTCCAGTGGCCATGGGCTTACTTCATCTTTTTGGAGGCCCATTATTGAACCCGATGTTAGCAGGTTTTGCTATGAGTTTTAGTTCAGTATCAGTTGTTTTGAATGCATTGCGTTTAAAAGGAAAAACCATTTAAAGGAGAATACAAAATGGAAAAACATTATCAGGTTACAGGAATGACATGTGACGGTTGCGCAAGAACGGTCACTGAAAAATTATCAGCTGTCCCCGGTGTACAATCGGTCCAGGTAAATTTGGAAAAAGGACAGGCTAAGGTGACAGGACGTCCTTTAACGTTCCTACTCAAGCGTGCTTTGAAGGATACCAAATTTGAATTACATCAATCATCTTAGGTTATTTTGGTAGCCTTACTTCATCTCAAAAGAGGTTCCAGTTTAAACTGGGCCTCTTTTTTATGGTCGCTAATAAAGACTCTGACGTTAGCAGGTGTGTTCCGAGCAAAATAAAAACACCTCTCTGGAAGCAAATCACTTTTGCCAGAAGGTGCCGAGGGACGATGCGCTGACAGGCTGTCCATTCTTGATGAAACGGTTACTCCTTGTTTTCGTGGGCTACTAATAATTGGGTGAACTGACTATAACGTTCAATGACTTCCTCAGTTATTTGAGAATCCGTAACAACTGCATCAATGTTATCGAGATGGTAGAAAACGAAAAAGTCATAGGCATTGAATTTTTGATTGTCTACCAAGAGGTATTTTTCGATAGAGTTGTTGAAGGCTAGTTTTTGAATCTCTCCTTCGGTTTCACTGTAAGTAGCGACGTCGTTTTTGTAAATCCCATTACAGCTAATAAATGCCTTGGCGAATTTTAAGGAGGTAATATTTTGACTTGCTAGTGAGCCGACAAAGGCACCTGTAATAGAGCGATACTCCCCGCCAATAAGGATAAGATCAACGGTTTCACTGTCTTGGAGAATAGTGAAAACAGGTAGGCTGTTGGTCACAATACGAATTTTCCGATTTTTCAGTTGTTCAGCAAAAAATTCTAGAGTTGTCCCTGGTCCAATAAAGATAGTTTCGCCATCGTTAACTAATTGAGTAGCATAGGAAGCCAATTCACGTTTTTCTTTTGTTTGAACGGTTTGTTTTTCAGAATTTGACCGTTCTTTTTTGTTAGGCATGGTAATGCTTTGAGCGCCGCCATGGATACGGATTAATTTTCCTGCTTTTTCCAATTCGTCTAAATCTCTGCGCACGGTCATATCAGAGACGTTTAAGGTCTCGATAATATCATTAACAGTGATAATACCTCTTTCATTGACCTGTTCAAGAATTGTTAGAAGCCTCTCTCTTTTTAACACTTAAAGACCTCCTTTCCGATGTATTTGATTAGGATTATCATAGCATACAAACGATTAGATTTCAACAAAATAAAATAAATAAAACAAAAATAAACAAAAATATAATATATTTCAAAAATAATGTTGATTTATGTTTGTTTATATACTATAATATATTTTGTAAACGGTTACCGGTTGTTTGAAGATGATGGGTAACAACAAAAGTAAAACAAATCATAGGAAGGCGGTATGGTGTGTTTCCAAATATTTTAGTTACTGATGCAAGGACCCAAACAGAGCTTTTTGACCGTGTGGCTAGCCACCTAACAAAAATAGGTTATGTAACGGCAGATTACTATCAGGCGTTGGTTGAACGGGAGGCTTCCTTTCCAACTGGGCTTAAGATTGATTTGAAAGACGGCTCGGATATTCTCTATGCAGCTATCCCTCATACAGAAACTAAGCATTGCTTAGTCAACCAAGTCATCTACGTGAAAAACAGTCATCCCCTTGCTTTTCAACATATGATTAATCCAGAGGAGACTTGTTTCGTAACGGATTTTTTCTTTATTATCAATAGTCAAAATGAGGGTCAGACGACGATTTTATCCAATCTCATTACCTTCTTTATTACCAAGGGGAATCTTAGCCATCTAGCCAGTCTAAAAGATGATAAACAAGCTATTTCAAACTATTTAATAGAAAAAGGAGTGTTTCACCATGATTAAAATTCTAGCAGCCTGCGGTGCAGGTGTTAACTCAAGCCATCAAATTAAAGATGCGATTGAAACTCAGATGAGTGACCGTGGTTACGATGTTCACTGTGATGCGGTGATGGTAAAGGACATTACTGAGGAATTAGTTTCTCGTTACGATATTTTTACGCCGATTGCAAAAACTGACTTGGGATTTGAGATGCCAATTCCCACAGTAGAAGCAGGACCGATTCTCTATCGTATCCCAATCATGAGTGAGCCTGTTTTTGCGGAGCTGGAGCGCGTGATTAAAGAAAACCATTTGCAATAAGTCAATAAAAACATAAGGAGACAAGATGATGCAACCTTTTTTGGACATTATTAACAAGATTCTGGGATTTCCTATTCAGTTAGGATCAGGTGTGGTCATGCTGATTGTCATGACAGGTTTAGCCATGATTTTCGGGGTTAAATTCACAAAGGCACTGGAAGGTGGGATTAAGTTAGCCATCGCTTTGACAGGGATTGGAGCTATTATTGGCATTTTAACAGGAGCTTTTTCAGAGTCTTTACAGGCCTTTGTCAAAAATACAGGAATCAGTTTGAATATTATTGATGTCGGTTGGGCACCGCTTGCAACAATTACCTGGGGTTCCCCTTATACCCTTTATTTCTTGCTGGTGATGCTGGTGGTTAATATTGTCATGATTGTCATGAAAAAAACTGACACCCTTGACGTCGATATTTTTGATATTTGGCACTTATCCATTACGGGTCTATTGATTATGTGGTATGCGGCTCGCAACCATTTGCCAGTCTTTGTGTCTCTTTTGATTGCTACTGTGGCTGTTATTCTTGTTGGGGTATTGAAAATCATTAACTCTGATTTGATGAAACCCACCTTTGATGACCTCCTTGGAACAGGGCCTCAATCACCGATGACATCGACTCATATGAACTACATGATGAATCCGATCATTATGGTCTTAGATAAGATTTTTGATAAGGTCTTTCCGGGGCTAGATAAATATGACTTTGATGCTGCTAAATTGAATAAAAAAATTGGCTTCTGGGGCTCTAAGTTCTTTATCGGAATGGCTCTAGGTTTTGTGATTGGCATTATGGGAGACCCTCATTTTAGCGTTGAATCTGTTAGAAATTGGTTTGGTCTAGGATTTACAGCGGGTGCCTGCTTGGAACTTTTCTCTTTGATTGGCTCTTGGTTTATCGCAGCTGTTGAACCTTTGTCACAAGGGATTACCAATTTTGCCAATGCTAGAATGCATGGGCGTCGTTTCAATATCGGTTTGGACTGGCCTTTCATTGCTGGTCGCGCTGAAATCTGGGCCTGTGCCAATATTCTTGCCCCAATCATGTTGATTGAAGCCGTTCTTCTTTCAAAAGTTGGCAATGGGATTTTACCATTGGCGGGAATTATTGCTATGGGGATGACACCAGCTCTTCTTGTGGTCACACGTGGTCGTTTGATTCGCATGATTATTTTTGGCTCCCTCTTATTGCCGTTATTCCTCTTGTCAGGAACCATGATTGCCCCATTCGCAACTGAATTGGCTAAAAAAGTAGGCGCTTTCCCAGCAGGTGCAAGTGCTGGTTCCTTGATTACGCATTCGACTCTCGAAGGACCAATGGAAAAAATCTTTGGTTATGTGATTGGTCAAGCGACAACAGGTCAGATTGCCTCAATCATTACGTTAATCATCTTTGTGGCCATTTACCTAGGTCTCTTTGCTTGGTATGCTAACCAAATGAAGGCACGTAACGCTGAGTATGCGAAAACAATGAAATAAAATCAGGTTAGGTGACTAACTAAAAAACTATTGGGAATAGCAGATAACCGTTTAAGGTATTCCTGCCTTATCCCCCTAGAGAGAAAAGAGTATTCCTCATGTAAGGCAAGGCGCTCTGTGGGTACCCGCAAGCGCTTTTCTTGAAAGAAATAATGGAAGACAACTAAGACTGCTGGCAATAATCCTGACCTAAGGACAGGTAATCCTGTTACCTTTTTGTAGATTGGCAAGCAGTTTGGATTAGAAAAGGAGAAACGATGGCTATTATTTTAGGTGCAGATGCACACGGAAATGCATTAAAAGAATTAATCAAAAGTTTTCTTCAAGAAGAAAGCTATGACATTATTGACGTGACTGATATTAACAGTGATTTTATTGATAACACATTAGCGGTGGCTAAAGCCGTTAATGAAGCAGAAGGTCGTTTAGGCATTATGGTGGATGCTTACGGAGCAGGTCCCTTTATGGTAGCCACAAAACTAAAAGGAATGGTTGCTGCTGAAGTTTCAGATGAACGCTCTGCTTACATGACTCGCGGTCACAACAATGCCCGTATGATTACCATGGGAGCAGAAATTGTAGGTCCAGAATTAGCGAAGAATATCGCCAAAGGTTTTGTGACTGGCCACTACGATGGTGGTCGTCATCAAATTCGTGTTGACATGCTCAATAAAATGGCTTAAAGGAGGATAAAGAGATGAAAATTGCGATTGGATGTGACCATATTGTCACCAACGAAAAAATGGCTGTTTCTGATTTTTTGAAATCTAAAGGCTATGACGTTATTGACTGTGGCACCTACGACCATACTCGTACCCATTACCCTATTTTTGGGAAAAAAGTTGGCGAAGCTGTGGTTAATGGACAAGCTGACTTAGGTGTTTGTATTTGTGGGACTGGAGTTGGCATTAACAATGCGGTAAATAAGGTACCAGGTATTCGCTCCGCCCTTGTTCGAGATATGACAACAGCCCTTTATGCCAAGGAGGAATTGAATGCCAATGTGATTGGCTTTGGTGGTAAAATCACGGGTGAACTTCTTATGTGTGATATTATAGACGCTTTTATCAAGGCAGAATACAAAGAAACTGAAGAGAATAAGAAGCTAATTGCTAAAATAGCCCACTTGGAAACTCATCATGCCAATCAAGAAGATCCTGATTTCTTTACAGAATTCTTAGAAAGATGGGATCGTGGCGAGTATCACGATTAGGGAGAAGCGATGATTTTAACAGTTACCTTAAACCCTTCTGTCGATATTTCCTATCCTTTACATTGTCTGGCTCTAGACACGGTTAATCGTGTCACAAAGGTCAGTAAAACAGCGGGTGGGAAAGGTTTGAATGTCACACGAGTACTGGCAGAAGCAGGACAATCTGTTGTGGCAACAGGATTTATCGGTGGAAAACTGGGGGACTTTGTCATTCATCAGTTACAAGAACAGGGCATTTCTAACCAATTCTTCAAAATCAAAGGGGAAACGAGAAACTGTATTGCTATCTTGCATGAGGGCATGCAGACAGAGATCTTGGAAGCGGGACCTTATATTGATGTGGACGAGGCCGAAGGCTTTTTGAATCACATGAGCATTATTGCTAAACAATTTGATGTTTTGACCTTTTCAGGCAGTTTACCTAAGGGACTTGCTGCGAACTATTATCAGGATTTGATTACCATGGCGAGAGCTTATGGCAGCAAAGTGGTTTTAGATTGCTCAGGTGCTCCCTTAAAAGCAGTGTTAGCTGGGAGAGACAAGCCAACCGTGATTAAACCCAATTTGGAAGAATTAGAGGCTTTGTTAGGGGAACCGATTACTTTAGATGAGGAACGTTTAGTTTCCTTGTTAAGTCAACCTTTATTTGAAGGAATAGAATGGATTATCATTTCCCTTGGTGCCCAAGGGGCTTTTGCTAAACATCATAATAGGTTTTATCGCGTCAGCCTCCCTAAAATTAAGGTGGCTAATCCAGTCGGTTCTGGAGATGCTACTGTGGCAGGAATTGCTTGGGCTTTGGCAGAAGGAGATGACGATGAAACACTCCTGAGGAAAGCCAATGTTTTAGGTATGTTAAACGCTCAAGAGTCAAAAACAGGCCATGTCAATATGGCTCATTTTGACAAACTTTATCAAGAACTTCAAGTAAGAGAGGTAACACATGACAATAACAGCAAGTAAAAAAACTTATTTAGAAAAAGTGAGCCACCGAGGAATCATTTCAGCTCTGGCTTTTGACCAACGTGGCGCCTTAAAACGCATGATGGCAGCTCATCAGGAAGCAGAGCCAAGGGTTGAGCAAATGGAAACCCTGAAAGTTTTGGTATCAGAGGAGTTGACCCCTTATGCCTCATCCATTTTGTTAGACCCTGAATATGGCTTACCAGCAATCAAGGTTCGTGATGACAATGCTGGCTTGCTCCTAGCCTATGAAAAAACAGGCTACGATGCGACTACAACTAGTCGTCTACCTGATTGTCTGGTAGAATGGTCTGTTAAGCGACTGAAAGAAGCTGGGGCTGATGCCATCAAATTTCTACTCTACTATGATGTGGATGGTGATGAGCAAATCAACTTGCAAAAGCAGGCCTACATTGAACGTATCGGTTCTGAGTGCACCGCTGAAGATATTCCTTTCTTCCTTGAAATACTGAGCTATGACGAAACCATTGCAGACAATAGCAGCGCAGCTTTTGCAAAGGTGAAGCCTCATAAGGTCAACGGAGCAATGACTGTTTTCTCTGATGACCGGTTTGGCATTGACGTTCTTAAAGTTGAAGTGCCGGTTAACATGGCCTATGTGGACGGTTTTGCTAAAGGTGAAGTGCTTTACAGTCAAGAAGAGGCTGCTCAGGCCTTTCGAGATCAAGAAGCCGCTAGCCATTTACCTTATATTTATTTGAGTGCTGGTGTATCTGCCCAACTCTTCCAAGAAACTTTGCGTTTTGCGGCAGCAGCAGGTGCTAAATTTAGTGGGGTGCTTTGTGGACGTGCTACCTGGGCAGGAGCTGTTCCGGTTTATATTAGAGAGGGCGAGGAGGCAGCTAGGAACTGGCTCCGTACTGAAGGTTTCCAAAATATTGACGAGTTGAACAAGGTGTTGGAAGCAACAGCTACTCCTTGGACAGAAAAAATCTAAAACAACCATAACTGATCAAACGGCTATCATTGATGCGGTAAGATAAGTATGGGCTATTCAATTGAACCTCTTACAGCAAGGATGAAAATGAGTTTTATCCTTGCTTTTTTGTCCTCACTTTTTATTATTTTCACTTATTTTTTAAAGGAAAACGTGGTAAACTAGGAGAAGATTAACTGACAATAGGTGGCGTATGACAATCGACATGTGGGAAATTTTAAATATCATTGGAACCATCGCTTTTGCTCTTTCAGGTGCTATTGTTGCCATGGAAGAAGAGTTTGATATTCTAGGGATTTTTATTTTAGGTTTTGTAACAGCCTTTGGGGGCGGAGCCATTCGAAATACCTTGATTGGGCTACCGATTGAGGCGCTCTGGGGTCAAAAGCCAGAATTTACCTGTGCTTTTTTAGCTATCGTGCTCATCATGTTATTCCCCAAGCTTGTTGCAAGAGGGTGGGTTAGAGCGGCAGTTCTCACAGATGCTATTGGTTTAGCGGCTTTTAGTGTGCAAGGTGCTTTGCATGCGGTACGCCTCAATCAGCCGCTAAGTGCTGTCATTGTCGCCGCAGTTTTGACTGGTGCAGGTGGAGGTGTTGTCAGAGATATTTTGGCAGGCCGCAAACCGAGTGTATTACGTAGCGAAATTTATGCCGGTTGGTCTATTTTTGCAGCCTTGATTCTCCATTTTAGATTAGCCGACACGACGCTAGAATGCTATGCTTTAGTTGTATTATTAACGACTTTACGGTTGATTGGCCATCGTAGAAAATGGAACCTGCCTAAAATCAAATGGAAAGAGGAACTATAAGATGATTCAACTGATTGCTATTGATTTAGATGGTACATTGCTAAATGAGCAAAAAGAAATCCCAGAAGACAATATTAAGATGATTCAAGAAGCTGCTAATACTGAAGTGAAGATTGTCGTCTGTACAGGTCGCCCTCAATCGGGAACAAGGCCCTATTTTGATCAGTTGGGGTTGATTGAGGAAGAATTTCTCATCCTTAACAATGGGTGCAGTACTTACAGTAGTCCAGACTGGCAACTACGCCATTCTAAGTCACTTAACTACTCCGATATTGAGGCCTTAGAGCAGGTTAGTCAATCCTTTCCTGGAGTTTACTTAACCTTAACAGGAGAACAAGATTATTTAGTCCTTGAACCAGAAGTGCCGGAACTTGTTCAGGCAGATGGAGATTTGGTCTTTGCAATCGTGCAAGCAGTCTCTTTAGAGCAGTTATCTCAATCCCATCAGGTGATTTTTCAAGCCATGTATTTAGGGGAAAAAGCTGCGCTGGATGCTTTTGAGTTAGCAGCAAGTGATCACCTTCGTCAAAGCTATCATGTGGTGCGTAGTCAAGATAATATCTTGGAAATTCTTCCTAAGGGCGTCAGCAAGGCATCTGCTTTGAGGGAATTGGTAGAGGATTTAGGTCTAAGTGCTGATCAAGTTATGGCGATTGGCGATGCCCCCAATGATATTGAAATGCTTAACTATGCTGGATTAGGGGTTGCCATGGGCAATGCTTCAGAGGCTATTAAGCGATTAGCTGATCAGGTGACTGTTACCAACGATGAGGCAGGTGTTGCCCAAGCAATTCATCAATTTGTGTTGCTACCTAACAAAGAGTCATAAGACTAATCGTGTTGAAGGGATAATAGAAGTTGAAGTTAGCCCCTATTTGAGAAGAGCTGTTACTAATGAACGGGCAAAACCTAAAAAAATGAACAAGAGCATTTCCGTAGGATGGAAAAGGTTCTTGTTCATTTTTAGGTTAGTAGTGGAAGTCCCATAGCTGCCATTTCTTCTGCTGGAACCACCATATCATCTGAAATCCAATTAGATAGGACAGAGACAATGGCATTGCTCCAAAATAGTCGCTTATAGTGAGATTGTTTTTTATCTTTCCATTTTTGATAGGCCTTGAGGCGCTTAGTTACTAATTGGGTTAACAGGTGATGTAAATGATGTTTAAATACTAGTTTAAGTAGCTGTGCTTCTTTTTTTGCTTCGTTAAAGAGATAGAGCCAAGCTTGATAGGCTTGCGTTTTAACATCAAATTGTTTGAGCCCGTGAAAAATACGGCGAATCATGGTTGTTAAGAGATGCTCTAAGATGGCTTCTTTTGAGTTATAATTGCGATAGAAAGCGTTACGAGAAACCCCTGCTTTAGTCACCAATTCTGAAATTGTAATGTCTCCTAATGGTTTCTTTTCTAAAAGGGTCAGCAAGGCGATTTCCATTGATTCACGTGCCACCTGGCGTGCTTCCTGATTAAATTGAGTTAAGTTTTGAAGCGATCGTTTTGAAATTGCTTTGTCGGTCATCACAAATACCTTTCAAGTGTTACGTCTGATACGTTATTAGTAGCGAAAGCATACTTAATAATGATATAATTTTATGGGAAATGGTTTAGTTTGTCAACTAAAGTTAGCTAGTGAGAGGTCTTTTAAGAACTCGGACGGGTTCTTTTTAAGGGGGGCTCTTTTTAGATTACTAAAAACTAAGCTCGACAATAATAGCCTGAGGGTAAACTGATAAAGCGTCATCGCAGCGTAATAGCAAAAAGATGATAGTTTACTTTTAGAATGACTTAGAGGAGAAGAGGAAATAACAGATGACTTGGAAAATTGTAACAGATTCGGGCTGCGACCTTAGGAGTTTAGAAAGCCAATCTAAAGAGCTTCAGTTTGAACGTGTACCCTTAACACTGCAAATTGGTACCGAAATCTTTAGAGATGACGATGGTTTAGATATTGATAACATGATGGCAACGATGTACCAATCTTCAAAGGCTGCTACATCAAGTTGTCCAAGCCCGGATGCCTTCTTACAGGCTTATAAGGGTGTTGATAATGTGATTGCTGTCACTATTACAGGAACTTTGTCAGGTAGCCATAACAGCGCTCGTCTGGCTAAAAATGATCTCCTTGAAGATTATCCAAATGCCAATATTCACGTGATCGATTCCTTATCAGCTAGTGGAGAAGTTGATTTGATCGTTTTAGAATTAGAGCGTTTGATTAACCTAGGACTCTCTTTTGAAGAAGTGGTTGAGCGAATTACCGCTTATCAAGAAAAAACACGATTGATTTTTGTCCTTGCCAAAGTTGATAACTTGGTGAAAAATGGCCGTCTTAATAAATTGGTTGGAAAAGTTGTTGGACTCCTTAACATTCGAATGGTCGGTCAAGCAAGCAAAGAAGGAACACTTGAGTTGTTGCAGAAAGCACGTGGTCAGAAAAAAGCAGTCTCTGCTTTAGTAGAAGAAATTCAAAAAGCAGGTTACAAAGGTGGCAAAGTCTATATTGCTCATGCTAATAACCCAAAAATTTGTGAACAAATTAGCGAGAAAATTAAAGCTATTTATCCAGATGCTGTTATCCAAACAGGGAGAACATCAGGACTGTGTAGTTTTTACGCCGAAGATGAAGGTATCCTAATGGGATATGAAATATAAGACTATCACAAAAGGCTAGCCCAAATAGATTTGGACTAGCCTTTTTCTTTTACATTTTTGAGAGAAAGTCTATGAGTCAAGCAAAACATTACAAAAGATGACTGAGACCTTATGGCCGCTGACGGTTAACCTTGGCCTTGTTCGCTTAGCGAAGCTCTAAGGATACTAAGAAAGTTCTCTATTACTCTTTAGAATGGGTCTCACCTGAATCAATTGGTGGTGTAGGAAGAGAAGGTGTTGACGGGTGGCTTGGTTCAGGTTGACTTGACTCTGGAGCTTGACTTGGAGTTGATGATTCCGGAGTAGTTTGGGGACTAGACGGCTGAGGGACAGCCGTGTGAGGTTGACTTGGTTCTGGATCAGGAATCCAAGTGGTAGTATTGTTGTCATCTATTACTTGTCTAGGGGTTTCTTCAGGAACTGGTTTAGCTAGCACAATGGCGTCAAGCCTTGCCTGTAGGGCAGCTTTTTTTCCAAAATTGTTCAATTCATTGACAGCTTTTTGAGCCAAATCTTTGAGTGCTGGACTTGGAGCATCTTCAGCAGATTTCACGGCGCGAGTGGCTGCTGCTTCTTGTTCTAAAGTTGCTTTGACGGCTTCTAAACGGTCTTGTAATCCTTGTTTTTTGGAGGATGCTTTTAAACGGTCGATGGCATGCTGAGCTTTATTAGTGGCAGCTATAGTTCCCAATTTTTCAGCGTCCTGGACCGCTAAGTCAGCTTGCTTTGCCAAGTCTACAGCTTGTTCTTGCCGTCTGAGAGGTGTTGGCATTTTAGAAGTGCTGCCAAAAACGAGGTAAAGTCCTCCCATGAGAGTAATAGTAAAAATGCTTAACAGCAGATACAAGGCTTCTTTTTTGGATTTTTGCATAGTTTCTCCTTTGACTGGCTCAATTCAACATAGCCTTATTATACCGTTAATAGAGAAAAATGAAAAGGTTGCTAAGTCAGTCCTTGCTGTCTTTAGAAAAGTTATCGAACGACGAATCTGTTTAACTTAAGCCTCTTAATCAGTGGTGTTCTTAAATCCTAAGAATTAAAAAAACCTTGTGATAAAGAGAGGAATGCATTAAAATAGAAGAGACTAAAAATTTGAGCGAGGACAATATTGTGTCAGTAAATTGGCAAGACATTGCATTTCATTTCTTTGGAGGCCTAGGTCTCTTTCTATTCAGTATCAAGTACATGGGAGATGGTCTTCAGCAAGCAGCGGGAGATAAACTCAGGTACTATATTGATAAGTACACAAGCAATCCCTTTTTTGGTATTCTTGTTGGGATTGCCATGTCTGCCTTGATTCAGTCCAGTTCAGGTGTTACTGTGATTACGGTTGGTTTGGTTTCAGCTGGTTTATTAAATTTACGCCAAGCTATTGGAATTGTTATGGGAGCCAACATTGGGACTACGGTCACCTCTTTTTTAATTGGTTTTAAATTAGGAGACTACGCCTTACCAATGATTTTTATTGGGGCAGCCTGCCTTTTCTTTACCTCGAATAAGAGACTTAATAATTTAGGACGCATTATCTTCGGGGTAGGAGGGATTTTCTTTTCTCTTAATCTTATGGGAGATGCTATGGATCCTTTGAAGTCAGTGTCTAGCTTCCAAACTTATTTAGCCACACTGGGCGATAAACCTTTCCAAGGTGTTTTTATCGGATCAGTTTTGACGATGGTGATTCAGTCATCTGCTGCTATTATTGGGATTTTACAAGGTTTGTTTTCAGGTGGGTTATTGACTCTGCAAGGAGCAATCCCAATCTTACTAGGGTCAAATATTGGTACTTGTATCACAGCAGTATTAGCTGCTATTGGGTCCAATATTGCGGCTAAACGTGTAGCTGCAGCCCATGTCTTGTTTAACTTGATTGGAACCATTATTTTCATGATTTTCTTGCTTCCATTCACTTCTTTGATGCTATGGTTGCAAACAGAATTGAAACTGACACCAGAAATGACGATTGCTTTTTCACACGGTTCTTTTAATATCACTAACACCATCTTACTGATTCCCTTTATTGGTCTGTTGGCGATGTTAGTAACGAAACTTATTCCGGGAGAAGATGAGGTGGTGAAATACGAGGCGCTATACCTTGACCGTTTGCTCATTACCCAAGCCCCATCTATCGCCTTGGGAAATGCTCATAAAGAACTGATTCATCTAGCTTCTTACGCAATTCAGGCTTTTGAAGCTTCCTACAGCTATATCATGACAGCAGATGATAAATTCGGTGAAAAAGTGAGACGTTACGAGAAAGCAGTCAATACCATTGATGAGGAGCTAACTACTTATTTGGTTGATATTTCCAACGAAGCCCTCAGCCCGAGTGAAAATGAAGTGCTGGCGGGTATTCTTGATTCTTCCCGTGACTTGGAAAGAATTGGAGACCATTCTGAATCATTGGCAACCTTAATTGAAGGAATTACCACAAAGCATATTGGCTTTTCAGAAGCAGCTCGAAACGAATTAACGGACATGTATCGTTTGACGCATTGCTTGACCTTGGATGCTATACGAGCTATCGTAGATAGTGATAGCAATCTGGCGCAGATGATTGTCATCCGCCACAAGGAAATTGAGGAGAAAGAGCGTCGTTTGCGTAAAACACACATTGAACGCCTTAATCGTGGAGAGTGTACGGCCCAAGCTGGGATTAACTTTATTGATATTATTTCCCACTACACGCGAATTACTGACCATGCTTTAAATTTGGCTGAGAAAGTACTTTCACATCAACTCTAGCAACCATGGAAAACCTGAATGACCAATCAGGTTTTCTTTTTTAGGGTGGTAAGTGGTATATACCATTTACAAAGTGTGGAATAAGGCGTATAATAAGGAAAAAGGGAGGAAAAAAGATGACAAGCTATCTAAAAGCGGATTGTTTTTATTACCCAACAGAGGTGAAACCAGCAGGCTATTTAAGCCTTGAGAATGATGTTTTTGGGGAGTGGACAGAAACGGCTCCAACAGATGCCCAAATCATTGATTACACAGGTTATCAGATTGCACCAGGTCTTGTGGATACACATATCCATGGTTACGCAGGTGCTGATGTCATGGATAATTCTGCAGAAGGTATCCATAAAATGAGTGAAGGGTTACTGTCAACAGGGGTAACATCCTTCTTACCAACAACCTTGACCTCTACCTTTGAGCAATTAGAGAAGGTCTCAGCAACTGTTGCGTCAGTCGCTGATCAAATTAAAGGGGCTAAGATTCAGGGCATTTACTTTGAAGGTCCTTATTTTACCGAAGAATATAAGGGCGCTCAAAATCCAAGTTATATGAAAAACCCACGTTTGGATGAATTTAACGCTTGGCAAAAGGCTGCTAAAGGCCTCATCAAAAAAATTGCCCTTGCTCCCGAACGTGATGGTGTCGCAGAATTTGTCTCCACAGTGACCAAACAAGGTGTCACAGTAGCTTTAGGACACTCAAATGGAACCTATCAAGAGGCTAAAGAAGCTGTCCAAGCAGGTGCTAGCGTTTGGGTTCATGCCTATAATGGTATGCGAGGATTGACCCACCGTGAGCCAGGAATGGTTGGTGCCGTCTATAATTTGCCTAACACCTATGCAGAGTTGATTTGTGATGGACACCATGTCTCACCTGTTGCTTGTGATATTTTAATGCAACAAAAAGGGCATGATCATGTGGCTATGATTACTGACTGTATGCGAGCAGGTGGTTCTGCTGATGGCGATTATATGTTAGGAGAATTTCCTGTAATTGTCCAGAATGGTACTGCCCGTCTCAAGGAGAGTGGTAATTTGGCAGGGTCCATTTTGAAATTAAAAGATGGCCTTAAAAATGTAGTGGCTTGGGGAATTGCTAGTCCAGCAGAAGCTATTCACATGGCGACTTATGTGCCGGCTCTTTCTGTTGGCATTGATGACGTATGTGGTCAAATCAAAGCCGGTCATGCAGCAGACTTTATTGTTCTTGATCAGAATTTGGAGCTTGTAGCTACCTATCTAGATGGTCGAAAGGTTTTTGATGCCTCATAAACTAAGAAAGGGTTGGAATACCAATCCTTTTTACTTTTCCTCTGTATATGTTAGAATAAGTTATGGTAATCGCTTACAGAAACCATTATTAAAGGAGGAGCTTATGATGGTAACAACAGTAAAAATGACTAGTGGCTATGATATTCCGGTTTTAGGATTTGGAACTTACCAGGCTGCTAATGGCGAAGAAGCTTATCAATCTACCTTAGCAGCTATTAAAGCTGGCTATCGTCATATCGATACAGCAGCTATCTATAAAAACGAAGAAAGTGTCGGAAGAGCCATTAAAGATTCAGGGATTCCTCGGGAAGAGTTATTTGTTACAACTAAACTCTGGAATGATGCGCATAGTTATGAAGGGGCTAAAGAAGCCTTGACTGCCTCTCTTGCTCGCCTTGGTCTGGACTATGTGGATCTCTATCTCATCCATTGGCCAAATCCAAAAGACCTACGTGATTCTTGGCAAGATGCAAATGCTCAAGCGTGGGCTTATATGGAAGAAGCTGTTGCAGAAGGCTTAGTTCGCTCAATCGGTGTCAGTAATTTTATGGTGCATCATCTCGAAGCACTTAGTAAGACTGCTACCATAAGTCCTGCTGTGAACCAAATTCGTTTGGCACCAGGATGTTTCCAAGAAGAAGTGGTTAACTACTGTAAGCAGAAAGGAATTCTACTAGAAGCTTGGAGTCCACTAGGACAAGGGGAAATTTTTGATAATAAGACCATGCAGGAGTTAGCTGATAAATATGATAAAACGGTGGCACAAATTGCCTTAGCCTGGTCCCTATCGGAAGGATTTATTCCCCTCCCTAAATCCGTTCATGAAGATCGCATCAAGGAAAATATGGCTATTTTTGATGTGAGTTTGACAGAGGAAGATAAAGATAGCATTCGTCATCTATCAGGGATGTCCGAGGTCCCAAATCCTGATACGACTAACTTTTAACCTAACACTAAAGATTTAACCTAAGCGGGTTGAATCTTTTTTTTGAAAACGGTTTGACAAGTGTTTGTCATTTAGTTATAATTTTTATTAGTGTTTTGTGAAAAAAACGATAAATTGAAACATAAGGAGTTCTATTGTGATCATCTTTTTAGTGATGTTAGCGATGTTTACTATTCGATTAGTATTCTTAAAAAAATCCATTAAAAACGAAAAAGCCATTTTAGCTAAGGGAGGACAAGAGTTTGGTGTCCAAAACACAAAATTCTTGACCTTACTTCATATCATGATTTACGTCTTTGCAGTGACAGAAGCCCTTCTTAAACAAATTAAGTTTGATGGCATCAGTTTGTTAGGTCTCTTGCTCATGCTGTTTTCAATAGCTGTTTTGTATGAAGTGACACGTATCTTAGGTGACATCTGGACTGTTAAGTTAATGTTGGCCAAAGACCATAAATATGTTGACCACTGGTTATTCAAGACAGTTAAGCATCCTAACTATTTCTTGAATATCGCTCCAGAGCTTGTGGGGATTGCTTTGCTTTGCCACGCGCAGATCACTGCTATGTTGCTTTTCCCATGCTATATGATTGTGATTTACCTCCGTATTCGTGAAGAAAATAAGTTGTTGGCGGAAGTGATTATTCCAAACGGCACTCGGACCAAAGCTTAAGACCCTAAGCGCTGAATGCTAGTTCCCTATTAGACAAGTCAGGTATTTTATGTTAAACTAGTCGTTAGGAAAGAAAATGGCAAGTTTCTTATCTTAAGCGAGTTCGGGGTGGTGAGAGCCGAATGTTAGGATTGTTGATTGGCGCTTTCTGTTCAAGCGAGACTTGAAAAAGGCTATCTGACTTGACTTGAACTACAATTAAAAGACAATGAAGTAATAAATTAGGGTGGAACCGCGTTTTGACGCCCCTATGTCTATGGACATGGGAGGTGAGGAGCGTGGTTTTTTGTTATTGACTCACTCAATAGCGGGGTCTTTGAATCAAAGCTTCAACTGTATAAGAAGCGATTACCAAGGAGTTTGCTTACCTACAAGAAGCAGGAGTAGACACCGGGAACTAAACATAACCAGTCTGATGCCAAACAGCAGTCGCTGAATAGCGACTGGCCTAGCCTATGCACTAGCTCGCTGTCAGCAGCATTATTGGCTGCTGATACTCACGTCACAAGACATTAAACCTTAAGAATGGAGAATTTTATGTTAACAAAAAAATTGACTTTTCACAGTGTCAATAGCAACTTTCTCCTTTTAGTCGTATTGTCACACGCTCATTGCTAGTACGATTGAGCTTGATACTGTACTAACTCGTCGTTTGCCGCATTGTCGGCGACAAACGGCTCCTGTCGCAAGAAATTTATAATGGAGGACACTATGTCTAAAAAACTGACTTTTCAAGAAATCATCTTGACCTTACAACAATACTGGAATGACCAGGGGTGTATGCTCATGCAGGCTTATGATAATGAAAAGGGTGCTGGGACCATGAGTCCGTATACCTTCCTGCGTGCTATTGGTCCTGAGCCATGGAATGCGGCTTATGTAGAACCGTCACGTCGTCCGGCTGATGGTCGTTACGGGGAAAACCCAAATCGTCTTTACCAACACCATCAATTCCAAGTGGTGATGAAACCATCGCCATCAAATATTCAAGAGCTCTATCTTGAGTCTTTGGAGAAATTAGGTATTAACCCTTTGGAGCATGACATTCGCTTCGTTGAAGATAACTGGGAAAACCCGTCAACAGGTTCTGCTGGGCTTGGTTGGGAAGTCTGGCTAGATGGGATGGAAATCACGCAGTTTACGTACTTCCAACAAGTTGGTGGCCTTGCAACTTCTCCAGTAACAGCAGAAGTAACCTATGGGCTTGAACGTTTGGCTTCTTATATTCAAGAAGTTGATTCGGTTTACGATATTGAATGGGCACCTGGTGTTAAATATGGTGAAATCTTCTTGCAACCTGAGTATGAACATTCGAAGTACTCATTTGAAGTCTCTAACCAAGACATGTTGCTAGAAAATTTTGAGAAATTTGAAAAAGAAGCAGCGCGTGCTTTGGAAGAAGGCTTGGTTCACCCAGCCTATGACTATGTGCTTAAATGTTCGCATACTTTTAACTTGTTAGATGCTCGTGGAGCGGTTTCCGTCACAGAACGAGCAGGCTACATTGCTCGTATCCGTAACTTAGCACGTGTGGTTGCAAAGACCTTTGTTGCAGAACGCAAGAAGCTTGGTTTCCCACTCTTGGACGAAGAAACACGAGCAGCTTTACTAGCTGAAGATGGCGAATAAGTTGTCTTAAAGATGATCTTAGTTGCGAGCTTTGTAATGTTAAGAGTGAGCAAGAAGTGTGCGACCGAAGGTCGCCTCTAGGGATGCTTTTCGCTGTAGGCGAACAAAGATTAAGGTGTCTTCCTTGATCTTTGAAGGAATTTTCAAGACTATAGGCTTGAAAATTAGGCATGAAACTCCAAAGGAGTTTGCTGCCGTCCGAGCCCCCTAAGAAAAGCATCAAGAAAAAGTAGGAGAATAAAATGAGTAAAAATCTACTAATCGAACTTGGTTTGGAAGAACTTCCAGCCTATGTGGTCACACCAAGTGAAAAACAACTGGGAGAGCGCTTGGCGACTTTCTTGACAGAAAACCGTCTCTCTTTTGAAAATATACAAACCTTTTCAACACCACGTCGCTTGGCGGCGCGTGTGATTGGGCTTGCTGATCAACAAACAGACTTGACCGAGGATTTCAAAGGCCCTGCTAAAAAAATCGCCTTGGATACAGATGGCAACTTCTCAAAGGCGGCACAAGGTTTTGTTCGTGGGAAAGGTTTGACCACAGATGCTATCGAATTCCGCGAAGTCAAAGGAGAAGAATACGTTTATGTGACTAAACACGAAGCTGGAAAACCTGCTAAGGAAGTGCTTCTAGGGGTTGCAGAAGTGTTGACAGCAATGACTTTCCCAGTCAGCATGCACTGGGCTAAAAATAGTTTTGAATACATTCGTCCTGTTCACACCTTGACTGTACTCTTGGATGATGAAGCTCTGGACCTTGACTTCTTGGATATCCATTCTGGACGCGTTAGCCGTGGCCACCGTTTCCTTGGAAAAGAGACGACCATCACCAGTGCAGACTCTTATGAGGATGATTTGCGCAGCCAGTTTGTTATCGCTGATGCTAAAGAGCGTCAAGAGATGATTGTGGAGCAAATCAAGGCAATTGAGGCGGCCCAAGGAGTACAAGTGGATATTGATGCTGACTTGCTCAACGAGGTCTTGAACTTGGTCGAATTCCCAACGGCCTTTATGGGAAGTTTTGATGCCAAATACCTTGATGTTCCCGAGGAAGTGCTTGTGACATCGATGAAAAACCACCAACGCTATTTTGTCGTACGTGATCAAGAAGGTCGTTTGATGCCAAACTTTATTTCTGTTCGTAATGGTAATGACCAAGCCATTGACAATGTTATTAAAGGGAATGAAAAAGTCTTGGTGGCTCGCTTGGAAGATGGTGAGTTCTTCTGGCGTGAAGACCAAAAATTACAGATTGCTGACTTAGTAGCCAAGCTAGCTAACGTGACTTTCCATGAAAAAATTGGATCTCTTACTGAACATATGGATCGTACACGCGTCATTGCAGCATCCCTCGCTAAAGAAGCTAACTTATCTGCTGAGGAAGAGGCAGCTGTTGACCGTGCTGCTCAGATTTACAAGTTTGACCTGTTAACAGGTATGGTTGGTGAATTTGACGAGCTGCAAGGTATTATGGGTGAAAAATATGCCCTTCTATCTGGTGAAGATGCTGCTGTGGCAACAGCAATCCGTGAACACTATTTACCAGATGCTGCAGAAGGGGCTCTGCCTGAAACAAAAGTTGGTGCAGTCCTAGCTTTAGCAGATAAATTAGACACCCTTCTTTCCTTCTTCTCTGTTGGATTGATTCCATCTGGCTCTAATGATCCTTATGCTCTACGTCGTGCAACCCAAGGGATTGTCCGTATTCTTGATCATTTTGGATGGCGCATCCCAATGGATAAGCTGGTAGATAGCTTATATGACTTGTCCTTTGATAGTTTGACCTATGCCAATAAGGCGGATGTGATGAGTTTTATTCGAGCTCGTGTGGATAAAATGATGGGCAAAGCAGTTCCAAAAGATATTCGTGAAGCAGTTTTAGAGAGTTCAACCTTTGTGGTTCCTGAAATGTTAGCGGCAGCTGAAGCACTTGTGAACGCTAGTCATAAAGAAAATTATAAACCAGCAGTTGAGTCCTTATCACGTGCCTTTAATTTGGCAGAAAAAGCGGACGCGTCTGTCCGTGTAGACCCTAGTCTCTTTGAGAATGACCACGAACAAGCTTTGTTTGCAGCTATTCAATCCTTGTCTTTAGAGGGAAGTGCCGAGAACCAAGTCGAACAAGTTTTTGCACTTAGCCCTGTGATTAACGACTTCTTTGATAATACTATGGTTATGGCAGACGACCAGGCTATTAAAAACAATCGTTTAGCTCTCTTAGCTGCCTTGGTTGGCAAGGCCAAGAGTATTGCAGCATTTAATCAGTTAAACACCAAGTAATTAGAAAGGAGAGGACAGTTGAGAAGAAACTCTTAGATGTTCTAGAGACGTTCCTTTGTGACAAGTAAAGAAGTAGGCATTTCTTTTCTGAAGAATAAGAAGAGACTCCCACATAACTTGTTGCTGTCAACTGCCCTTAGTAACACCGTATGGATCCTAAAAAAATCGCTCGTATCAATGAGCTTGCTAAAAAGAAAAAAACGGTAGGACTAACCGGTCCAGAAAAAGTGGAACAGGCAAAACTCCGTGAAGAATACATTGAAGGCTATCGTCGCTCTGTCAGACACCATATCGAAGGCATCAAATTGGTGGACGAAGAGGGAAACGACGTGACCCCTGAAAAATTAAGACAGGTGCAACGTGAAAAAGGCTTGCACGGCCGTTCATTAGATGACCCGAATTCATAAGAAATGCAGCTCTAGGGCTGCTTTTTGTTTATCGTGATGACTGTTATCTAGCGACATCACACTTCAAAGTGACCACACGTTTTTATGTTGTATAGTCAAAATATTGGGAAAAACCATGTGTTTGAGTTATAATAGAAGAAATCAAAGAAAGAAGGTAGTACTTATGACAATTAAAAAATTCTCTCTACTAGCCATAGCCAGCCTCTCTTTACTCAGTCTTGCAGCCTGTGATATGGATGATAAAGACGATCATATGGATAATCAACCAAAGACAAGTCAAACTAGCAAGAAAGTTAAACTTTCAGAAGACAAAGCCAAATCAATTGCGTTAAAAGATGCTTCTGTTACGGAAGCTGATGCTCAAATGGTAACCGTTAGTCAAGAAAATGAAGATGGCATGGCAGTCTATGACATTGAATTCCATCATAAAGATCAGGAATACAGCTACACTATTGATGCTAACACAGGTGACATTGTGGAAAAATCCTCTGAACCGATTAATGAGTAGGAATGCTTCATAATCATCAAAGAAATGACAATCGTGTCCAATGGCCTATAGTCTCTTAGACGTTGGGAATAATGCCCTGATGGTTAAGAGACATAGTTCTCTACGGCTCTATGCGCTGACTCTGAATCTTTAGAGTGGCCATAGGGCCCTTTTTTTGAAAGACATGTGAGATACTAGCAGGTATCATTGTTGAGAAAGGTTAAGAAAAAATTGACTGGTGAGATAGGTATCTTATCAGTTTTTTTGACCCTTTAAAAATTTCTGATAATACATTTGCATCAAATTTCGTTATAATAGAAACAAGAAAAAAGAAAACGCTTACTAAAAAGGAGGATGACGCATGTCACAAGAAAAGTACATCATGGCCATTGACCAGGGAACCACTAGTTCACGGGCAATCATTTTCAATAAAAAAGGAGAAAAGATTAGCAGTAGCCAGAAAGAGTTCCCACAGATTTTTCCACAGGCAGGTTGGGTAGAACACAATGCCAATCAGATTTGGAATTCTGTCCAGTCTGTGATTGCTGGTGCTTTTATTGAATCCAGTATCAAGCCGGAACAAATTGATGCCATTGGTATTACTAACCAACGTGAGACAACTGTTGTTTGGGACAAAAAGACAGGTCTTCCGATTTATAACGCTATTGTGTGGCAGTCACGCCAAACCGCTCCAATTGCTGAGCAACTCAAACAAGATGGTCACACCGCAATGATTCACGAAAAAACAGGCTTGGTTATTGATGCTTACTTTTCTGCAACTAAGATCCGTTGGATTTTAGACCATGTGCCAGGTGCTCAAGAACGAGCTGAAAAAGGTGAGTTACTTTTTGGAACCATTGATACTTGGTTGGTTTGGAAATTAACAGATGGAGCAGTTCATGTGACGGATTACTCCAATGCTGCCAGAACCATGATTTATAACATCAAAGAGCTCAAGTGGGACGATGAGATTCTTGACTTGCTAAATATTCCTAAGGCGATGCTGCCAGAGGTTAAATCCAATTCTGAAGTTTATGGCAAAACGGCTCCTTTCCACTTCTATGGTGGGGAAGTGCCTATTTCTGGTATGGCAGGTGACCAACAAGCAGCCCTATTTGGTCAGTTAGCCTTTGAGCCTGGTATGGTGAAAAATACTTATGGAACCGGTTCTTTCATCATCATGAATACTGGTGATGAGATGCAGCTATCGAGTAATAACCTTTTGACCACCATTGGTTACGGGATTAATGGGAAGGTTCACTATGCTTTAGAAGGCTCTATTTTTATTGCAGGCTCTGCCATTCAATGGTTGCGAGATGGTCTTAAAATGATTGAGACCTCACCAGAGTCTGAACAGCTGGCACTAGCATCTACCAGTGATGATGAAGTCTACGTTGTGCCTGCCTTTACCGGTTTAGGAGCTCCTTACTGGGATTCTAATGCGCGTGGATCTGTCTTTGGGTTGACACGTGGTACCAGCAAAGAAGACTTTGTCAAAGCAACCTTGCAATCTATCGCCTATCAAGTGCGAGATGTTATTGATACCATGCAGGTGGATTCAGGTATTGACATTCAACAACTCCGCGTGGATGGCGGTGCAGCCATGAATAATATGCTCATGCAATTCCAGGCTGATATTTTGGGGATTGACATCGCTCGTGCTAAAAATTTAGAAACAACAGCTCTAGGAGCAGCTTTCTTGGCAGGACTTGCTGTGGGGTATTGGGAAGATATGGATGCTTTGAAGGAATTAAACGCCACTGGACAACTCTTCAAAGCTAGCATGAATGAATCTCGCAAGGAAAAATTGTATAAAGGTTGGAAACGCGCTGTTAAAGCAACTCAAGTGTTCACGCAAGACGATGACGCAGAATAATTAGAGGAGGATGGAATGGAATTTTCAAAAGAGACAAGACGTTTAGCTCTCCAAAAAATGCAAGAAAGAGATTTAGACCTACTAATTATTGGGGGAGGTATTACGGGTGCTGGTGTGGCGCTTCAGGCGGCAGCTAGTGGCCTAGATACCGGTCTGATTGAGATGCAAGATTTTGCGGAAGGAACCTCCAGTCGGTCGACCAAATTGGTTCATGGGGGACTTCGTTACTTGAAACAGTTTGACGTTGAAGTCGTCTCAGATACTGTTTCAGAACGTGCTGTGGTCCAACAGATTGCACCTCATATTCCTAAGCCAGATCCTATGTTATTACCTGTTTATGACGAACCTGGCAGCACCTTTAGCATGTTCCGTTTGAAGGTCGCTATGGATTTGTATGATCTTTTAGCAGGCGTGTCCAATACGCCAGCGGCCAACAAGGTGTTAACCAAAGAAGAAGTCTTAAAACGAGAACCAGACTTAAAACAAGAAGGCCTGCTTGGTGGTGGCGTTTACCTTGATTTCCGCAATAATGATGCAAGGCTTGTTATTGAGAATATTAAGCGTGCTAATCGTGATGGGGCTCTTATTGCCAGCCACGTGAAGGCAGAAGATTTCTTGCTAGATGATAAAGGGCAGATTATCGGTGTTAAGGCGCGTGATTTATTAACAGATCAAGAAATCATCATCAAGGCTAAATTGGTCATCAATACCACAGGACCATGGAGTGATGAGATTCGTCAATTCTCTCATATGGGACAACCGATTCATCAAATGCGTCCTACAAAAGGAGTGCATTTGGTAGTGGACCGTCAAAAATTACCGGTGTCTCAACCTGTCTATGTTGACACAGGGTTAAATGACGGCCGTATGGTTTTTGTCTTGCCACGTGAAGAAAAAACTTATTTTGGGACAACCGATACAGACTACACTGGAGACTTGCAGCACCCACAAGTTACCCAAGAAGATGTGGATTATTTGCTAGGAATTGTCAACAACCGCTTTCCAAATGCCAACTTGACTATTAATGATATTGAAAGTAGTTGGGCTGGTCTTCGTCCCTTGTTGTCAGGCAATAGTGCCTCTGACTACAATGGTGGCAATAGTGGTAAACTCAGCGATGACAGTTTTGACCACTTAATTGATACCGTTAAAGCCTACATTAACCATGAAGATAGTCGAGAAGCCGTCGAGAAAGCCATTAAACAGGTAGAAACCAGTACTTCTGAAAAAGAATTGGATCCGTCAGCGGTGTCTCGTGGTTCCAGTTTTGAGCGTGACGAGAACGGCCTCTTTACCTTGGCAGGTGGTAAGATTACGGATTACCGTAAGATGGCCGAAGGTGCTTTGAAAGTCATTATCCAGGTCTTGAAAGAAGATTTCGGCAAATCGTTTAAGCTTATCAATTCAACCACCTATCCAGTTTCTGGCGGTGAAATTAACCCAGCCAATGTGGATTCAGAATTGGAAGCTTATGCGCAATTAGGAACCCTTAGTGGATTGTCTATGGACGATGCTAGGTATTTGGCTAATCTCTATGGGTCTAATGCACCAAAAGTCTTTGCCTTAACCCGTCAATTAAAGGCCGCTGAAGGATTGAGTTTAGCAGAAACGTTATCTTTACACTATGCGATGGATTATGAAATGGCTCTGAAGCCAACGGATTATTTCCTGAGAAGAACCAGTCACCTCTTGTTTATGCGAGATAGTCTAGATGCTTTAATAGTGCCAGTTATTGAGGAAATGGCTAAACACTTTGACTGGTCAACTGATGAAAAAGTTAAGCAAGAAGAAGAGCTTCGTCGTGTGATTGCAGACAATGATTTGAGTGCCCTAAAAGGCCAGTAGGAGGACTAACATGGATATTTTTGGCGAATTTTTAGGAACGGCTCTATTGGTTTTATTAGGGAATGGTGTCGTGGCAGGGGTTGTCCTACCCAAAACTAAAAACCATGCATCTGGGTGGATCGTTATTGCCACTGGATGGGGAATTGCAGTTGCTGTGGCAGCTTTTATCAGCGGGAAAATAGCTCCAGCTCATCTGAATCCTGCTGTCAGCCTTGCCTTTGCTATGAAGGGAACCATTGCTTGGCCAACAGCTATTGTTTATAGTCTGGCTCAGATGCTAGGTGCCATGCTGGGTTCAGTTCTGGTATTCCTTCAATTCCGACCACATTATGTCGCTGCAGATAATCCAGCTGATATTTTAGGAACTTTTGCAACAGGCCCAGCTATTCGAGATAATAGTTCAAACTTATTAAGTGAAATTTTTGGGACCTTTGTCCTTGTGCTTGGTATTTTAGCTTTTGGTCTGTACGATATGCCAGCAGGTTTGGGAACCCTTTGTGTGGGTCTCCTAGTAATTGGGATCGGCTTATCTTTAGGAGGAACGACAGGGTATGCGATTAATCCCGCTCGAGACCTTGGACCACGTCTGATTCATGCCATCTTGCCCATAAAGAACAAGGGAGATTCTGATTGGTCATATGCCTGGATTCCTGTTGTAGGACCAATGATTGGAGCAGCTTTAGCGGTCTTGCTCTTCCAAATAATGTCTTAAACGTTCCTGAATTGAGGGATTGGCTAGCTTAGTCAATCCCTTGATGACTTCTTTTAAGGGATAAAAGTAAAACGTTTTCATATCTTGAAAACAATTGCTATAATATGATTATGACATCAAGAACGAAAACAATACATATTATTGGGGCTTCCTTTGCTGGACAGGCTTTTGTGGACAAATACCAATCCCTCAACCCCGATTGCCAGTTGATTGTGATTGATAAGGAAAAAGCACCGAACTATATTCCCAATGGGCTTAATCAACTATTGAGAGGAGATATCGGCAACTTATCTGAAGCCATGTGGCAAAGCCCTTATCAGGATCCGCCTTCTCAACATAAATTTATTGAGGCAGAAGTCCTGGCAATCCAGTCGTCTTCAAATCTCTTGATTCTCAAAGATAGCCAAGGACGGATTTTTGAAGAACCGTATGAGACTTTGGTTTGTGCGATGGGGGCGACCCCTGAGTCTCATTATATGGAGGTTCAACCCAGTCGTAGGATTTTGGTAACCAAATATTATCATGATAGCCAGAGCAGTTTAGACCTGATTGAGAACAGTCAGAAAATCTTGGTCATTGGTGCAGGCTTGATCGGGCTCGATCTTGCTTATAGTTTGTCGCTGCGAGGAAAAGACGTTGTCCTTCTTGAAGCGGCTGACCGTCCAGATGTCTACCAGACAGATGCAGAGATGATCGCTCCTATTATGAGCGATATGTCTGCTAGGCAGGTCACTTTTATCAAGAATGCTCGGGTGAAAGCCATCAAAGAAGTGGATGAGGCAATTGTAGCCCAAACAGAACAAGGGGAATCGTTTCAAGGAGATTTGGCAATTTTGGCGATTAACTTTAGACCAAATAGTCATCTCTTAGAAGGTCAAGTGTCTTGTGCCTTGGACAAAACCATTTTGGTGACCGAGCATTTACAGACCAGTCAGGAGAACATCTATGCCATTGGAGATTTAATTCCTTCCTATTTTGGTGTTCTCGGAATGGCATACTACACGCCTTTGATTAACCAGGCCATAAAAACAGGACAAGCTCTGGCACTTCATTTGGCGGGCTACCCTATTCCGCCACTCCAAACGGTTAAGGTGTTTGGGAGCCATCATTTTGGGTATTATCGTGCTAGTGTTGGATTAACCGAGGAAGAAGCAGAACTGTACATGGATACTTGTAGTTACTTGTACCAATTCGGCTACTCAGAAGATCTTTTCTGGCTGAAATTAATAGCTCGGAAAGAGGATGGGGTTCTAGTTGGTGCTCAGCTCTTGTCCAAGTCCAATACTTTGCTGCTAGCTAATCAATTAGGCCAAGCAGTTGCCCTGAAATTAACTGATGATCATCTTGCTTTTCAAGATTTTCTCTTTTTACAAGGCCACAGTGATGCCGCCTATCATCTTCATGAAGCTTGTCTAAAACTCTTTGAAAAGAGGCATAGTCATGAAGATTGAAGAGTTAATGGATAAAGAACGAAAAGCTCAATATCGTCTCTTGCAGGCTCTCTATGCTTCCAAAAATAGCTTATTGCTAAAAGATTTGATGAAGCAATCCCATTTGTCTAAGGTGACCCTTTTGAAATACATTGATAACCTTAATCATTTGTGTCAAGAGCAAGGCTTAGCTTGTCAGGTGGTGTTAGAAAAAGATATCGTCTTTTTGGAAGAAAATGGGCAGCTGACTTGGCAAGAATTGGTCGCAGCGCTTTTGAAAGAATCGGTCGCCTATCAAGTCTTGACTTACTTGTGCTGTCATGAACAGTTCAACATTACAGCTCTGTCTGCGGAACTAATGGTTAGTGAAGCAACGTTGAACAGGCAGCTAGCCCATCTCAATCAGTTATTGGCTGAATTTGATTTGGCTTTGTCACAGGGAAGACAAGTTGGCAGTGAACTGCAGTGGCGTTATTTCTACTTTGAATTATGGCGGCATACGTTGACTAAAAAAGGGCTTAATGACTTAACAAGTTGTATAGATGCACCGCATTTAGCTAATCTATTTGAGCGTTTGATTGGTCAAGCTCTATCTAAAGATGCTCTAGAGCAGTTGTTGATTTGGTTAGCGATCTCTCAGAGGCGTATGGCTTTCCAAAAAGGCGAAGGTTCCAATCTTTTAAAAGATAGTGACTTTATCGTCTCTAATAGGTTCTTCAAGCGTTTAGAAAGTGTGCTCTTGCACTATTTAAGACGTTATGCTCTTGAATTTGACAGTTTTGAAGCCAAGAGTTTATTTGCTTTTCTGCACTCCTATCCTTTGCTTCCAGTTGCCAGCATGGAGTATATTCTAGGTTTTGGTGGTCCGATTGCAGATAGGATTTCAGAAGCTTTATGGCTTTTGAAGAAGGCTCAAGTGATTGCAGAGCAGACCAAAGAAGAAATCATTTATGGTTTAGGACTCTTTTTTGCAAAAAGCTATTTCTTTAAGGGAGCGATAATCAGTCAATCAAAGGATAAAGAACAACTTTACCAGCTAGTTGATGATGAAAAACGAGACATTCTAACTGTCATGATGAATCATTTGATGCTTCAAACAGGGAGGTTAGCTAGTCAGGAAACTGACTTTAGCCAGTGTCTGAGTGACGACATCTTAGAATTATTAATTTTTTCTATTGAGCGACATCAAGTCCCCCTTGCAATAGGTTTGTCACTAGGGTCAAACAAGGTAGTGTCGGCCATTGTAGAGCTTGCCATCCGGCGACAGTTGGGCAATAATCGAGATTTTCAGTTAGAAATCTATAATCCTCAAAAAGAGTATGATGGCCTAATAACCTATCAAAATGCTCACTTACCGAGGAGAGATTTGCCTTATTATCACTTAAAGCAGTACAATTCTCCCTACGAACTTGCTGCCTTAGAGGATTTTCTCAAATCACTCTTTCAACAAAAAAATAAACAAGAGGAAGAACCGCTGGTTAGCCCAAAAGCTAAGTCTAGTTTTGAACACAACTCTGTGTGATACTTGGTCTTTTCTAAGGGCTGTCAGACTTTTATAATAATTAGGTAGGTACTCTAGGCGATAGGTGATAAACTGTTGTCAATTAGAGCGTTAATATATTGAAAAACTTTGGAGGTAAACAATGAAATTTTTCCTAGATACAGCTAATGTAGCCGCTATTAAAGCGATTAATGAACTTGGCGTTGTAGATGGTGTCACCACCAATCCAACCATTATCTCACGTGAAGGACGTGATTTTGAAACAGTTATCAAAGAAATCTGTGACATCGTCGATGGCCCAATCAGTGCTGAAGTGACAGGGTTAACAGCAGATGCTATGGTAGAAGAAGCTAGAAGCATTGCTAAGTGGCATGACAATGTCGTCGTTAAAATTCCAATGACCACAGAAGGGTTAAAAGCAACAAACATCCTTTCAAAAGAAGGGATTAAAACTAATGTGACCTTGATTTTCACAGTAAGCCAAGGTTTAATGGCAATGAAAGCAGGCGCAACTTACATTAGCCCATTTATCGGTCGTTTGGAAGATATTGGCACAGATGCTTATCAATTAATCAGCGACCTTCGTGAAATCATTGACTTGTACGATTTCCAAGCAGAAATCATCGCAGCAAGTATTCGTACAACAGCCCATGTGGAAGCTGTTGCTAAATTAGGCGCACACATTGCGACCATTCCAGATCCCTTGTTTGCTAAGATGACGCAACATCCCTTAACGACAAATGGTTTGAAAACATTTATGGAAGATTGGGCTTCCTTTAAAAAATAAGGCTAAAGAGTCTGTGGCCAACGTGTCAACAGACTTTCTTATTTGATAGTCAAAAAGAATTCACCAATGATGTCCAAACTAGTTTTTTTCTGGCAAAATAGAGAAAAAGAATTTAGGGACTTTGGAGGATTTTCTGAAAAAAGCGTCTATTTTTGTGATACAATAGACAATAGAAAACGTTTAATTTTAGTTGTAATAAACAGAGAGGTTTTACTTATGACATTTGATGCAATTGACCAGTTGGCAGTAAATACTGTCCGCACCCTATCAATGGATGCCATTCAAGCGGCAAATTCTGGACACCCAGGCCTTCCAATGGGTGCTGCACCTATGGCCTACGTTCTTTGGAATCACTTCATGAACATTAATCCAAAAACAAGCCGTAATTGGTCAAACAGAGACCGTTTTATCCTATCAGCGGGACACGGAAGTGCTATGCTTTATAGCTTGTTACACTTAGCTGGTTATGATTTATCTGTAGAGGATTTGAAAAACTTCCGTCAATGGGGTTCTAAAACACCAGGTCACCCAGAAGTTAATCATACCGATGGTGTGGAAGCAACTACAGGACCTCTTGGTCAAGGGATCGCAAATGCTGTTGGTATGGCCATGGCAGAAGCTCATCTAGCAGCTAAATTTAACAAACCAGGCTTTGACATCGTTGATCATTACACATTTGCTTTGAATGGTGACGGTGACCTTATGGAAGGGGTCAGCCAAGAATCAGCAAGTATGGCAGGACATTTAAAACTTGGGAAATTGGTCTTGCTATATGATTCAAACGACATCTCTCTTGATGGTCCAACCTCTATGGCTTTCACAGAAGATGTGAAAGGACGTTTCGAAGCTTATGGTTGGCAACATATCCTTGTGAAAGATGGAAATGATTTAGAAGAAATTGCAGCTGCTATTGAAGCAGCTAAAGCTGAAACTGAGAAACCAACCATCATCGAAGTCAAAACCATTATTGGTTTTGGTGCCGAAAAACAAGGAACTTCAGCTGTTCACGGCGCTCCTCTTGGAGCAGAAGGCATTGCTTTTGCCAAAAAAGCTTACCAATGGACTCATCAAGATTTTGAAGTACCTGCTGAAGTGACTGAACGTTTTGCTCAAGGACTTCAAGCACGTGGTGAAAAAGCAGAACAAGCCTGGAATGACTTGTTTGCAGCTTATCAAGCAGAATATCCTGAATTGGCAGCAGAATACCAAAAAGCCTTTGCTAACGAAGCTGCTCAAGTTGAACTTGAAGCGCACGAACTTGGCAGCTCAATGGCGAGTCGTGTTTCTAGCCAACAAGCCATCCAACAAATCTCAGAACAAGTAGCCTCTTTCTGGGGTGGATCAGCAGATCTTTCAGCATCTAACAACACAATGGTTAAGGCTGAAACAGATTTCCAACCAGGTCACTACGAAGGCCGTAACATCTGGTTTGGCGTTCGTGAATTTGCCATGGCTGCAGCCATGAACGGTATTGCCCTTCACGGCGGGACACGCGTTTACGGCGGAACCTTCTTTGTCTTCTCAAACTATCTTCTTCCAGCTGTTCGTATGGCAGCGCTCCAAAACTTGCCAACAGTTTATGTCATGACACATGATTCTATCGCTGTTGGTGAAGATGGGCCAACGCACGAACCAATTGAACAATTGGCAAGTGTTCGCTCAATGCCTAACTTGAACGTTATTCGTCCAGCAGACGGTAACGAAACAAATGCTGCTTGGAAACGTGCCATTGCTGAAACAGATCGTCCAACTATGCTTGTATTGACTCGTCAAAACCTTCCAGTGCTTGAGGGCACAAAAGAATTGGCAGAAGATGGTCTTAACAAAGGAGCTTACATCTTGTCAGAAGCCAAAGGTGACCTTGACGGTATCTTGATTGCAACAGGTTCAGAAGTGAAACTGGCAATGGATACTCAAGAAGCTCTTGAAGCAGAAGGCATTTATGTGCGTGTCGTATCTATGCCATCACAAAATATCTTTGAAGAACAGTCAGCAGAGTATAAAGAAAGCATCCTACCAGCAGCTGTGACTAAACGTCTCGCTATCGAAGCAGGTTCAAGCTTTGGCTGGGCAAAATATGTTGGCCTAGCAGGAAAAACATTGACCATTGACACTTGGGGTGCTTCAGCTCCAGGAAATCGTATCTTCGAAGAATATGGTTTCACTGTGGCAAATGCAACTGAGTTATACAAATCACTCTAAGTTAAACATCCCAAACAGAGTAAATCATTTGATTTACTCTGTTTTTTTAAAAATAAAATAACCAGTTCTTTCTTTTCCTCAAACTGCCTAATACACTTCTTTTGATAGGAAGTCATTGACAAAACGATTCATAAAAATTATAATTTAATTGTTATTGTATTAGCGTAAAAGTACAAAAATAAAGGAGTATAAATGGAAAAGAAACGACGGCGCTTATACGATGTGATTAGACAGGCTTATGATTACCCGGAAAATCGTGAAAATATCGTCTTATCACAGTTATTTTTATCGGCTTCCAATAAATTAATTAAGCAGAGCAATCCTCTGGTTATTGCGCACCAGTTGAATCAAGACTTGGATCACTACTTGCTTGATAATGACTTATTACTCCCAAAGTCACTTTGCCCCTTAAAAAAAGCACTGGAAAACTATATTTTAGAGGAAGTCTCATCAGTCTAGGGAGATATAGAGAAGAAAAGGAAAAAGGATACCATGATAGAATTTAAACACGTTTCAAAGTTGTATGGCGACAAAGAAGCTCTCAGCGATTTAAACGTCACCATCAATGACGGTGAAATTTTTGGCCTCATCGGACATAATGGTGCAGGTAAAACCACGACCATCAGCATTTTGACTTCTATTATCGAAGCGAGTTATGGCGAAGTATTTGTGGATGGTCAACTTCTGACAGAAAATAGAGAAGCTATCAAAAAACAAATTGCTTATGTGCCAGATTCTCCGGATATTTTCTTGAATCTAACTCCAAATGAGTATTGGCAGTTTTTAGCTAAAATTTATGGGGTGTCAGATGAGGATCGAGAAGAACGGTTAGTACAGCTGACAACACTTTTTGAACTGAAGGAAGAAGTTAATCAAACCATTGATAGTTTTTCACATGGGATGCGCCAAAAAGTGATTGTGATTGGTGCTCTTGTATCAAATCCTAACATCTGGATTTTGGATGAACCATTAACAGGGTTAGATCCTCAGGCTTCTTTTGACCTTAAGGAAATGATGAAAGCTCATGCAGCTTCTGGACATACGGTCTTATTTTCGACTCACGTGCTATCAGTCGCTGAACAGTTATGTGATCGTATCGGGATTCTAAAAAAAGGGAAATTGATTTTTGTTGGAACGATTGATGAGTTGAAAGAACACCATCCTGACAAAGACTTGGAGACCATCTACCTTGAACTCGCTGGGCGTAAGGCGCAAGAAGAGGGGTGATGGGATGAATTGGTCTACTATTTGGGAACTTATCAAGATAAATATTCTTTATTCCAATCCACAAAGTTTAGCTAACCTCAAAAAGCGTCAGGAAAAACACCCGAAAGAAAACTTCAAAGCCTATAAAAGCATGATGAGGCAACAGGCCTTAATGATTGCCATGTTTTTGGTGATTTACCTTTTTATGTTTATTGGTGTTGATTTCAGTCATTATCCAGGACTTTTCTCCTTTGACGTTGCTATGTTTTTTATCATGTCAACCTTGACAGCCTTTAGCTCTCTTTACACCATTTTTTATGAAAGTAATGACCTAAAACTTTATATTCACTTACCAGTAACGTCAGAAGAACTCTATATTGCAAAAATTGTCTCGTCGCTAGGGATGGGTGCTGTCTTTTTGATGCCTCTTATCTCTCTTCTCTTAATTGCCTACTGGCAATTATTGGAAAATCCTTTGTCTATTTTAGCAGCTATCGTGCTCTTTTTAGTGTTACTAGTGAGTTCTATGGTATTAGCTATTTATATCAATGCTTGGGTAGGCAAAATCATTGTAAGAAGTCGCAAACGAAAACTCATTTCAACTATCATGATGTTTGTCTCAACTTTTGGCGCTTTCGTCTTAATTTTTGCGATTAATATTAGTAACAACAAGCGTACGATGACGGATGGCGTATTTACTGATTACCCAACTATTCCCTATTTCAAAGGATTCTATGATGTTGTTCAGGCACCGTTTGCTACTGCGGCCCTCCTTAACTTTTGGTTGCCATTGCTACTGGTTCTAGCTATGGTATATGGTATTGTCACAAAAGTGATGCCAACTTATTATCGTGAGGCTTTTTATATTAGTAACGAGAACAAAGCCAAGCAAACTAAAAAACCAGTTAATCGTCCTCATCAGAATCAATCACTGGCGCAGTTGTTGCGAAAACATCACCTTTTAACGTTACAAAATGCAACTTTACTGACACAAACCTATCTCATGCCCCTGATGTATGTGATGCTTTTTATCGGTCCAAGTTTGTCACGTGGCACAGGTTTCTTTAAGCATATTTCCCCAGATTATTTTGGGGTGGCCTTATTATTTGGGGTCAGTTTGGGTATCATGTGTGCAACACCAACCAGCTTTATTGGAGTAGGTATTTCACTTGAAAAGGATAACTTTACCTTTATTAAAAGCTTACCAATAACGTTAAAAAAATTCTTGCTGGATAAATTTTGCTTGCTTGTAGGTCTGCAACTGATTGTGCCTATGGTGATTTATCTTGTACTTGGTCTCTTTGTGCTACACCTCCATCCCCTGCTAACGATTGCTTTTTGTCTTGGCTACGCCCTGTCCCTGATTGTGCAAGGGGAATTTATGTATCGTCGTGACTACCGGCTTCTGGATTTAAAATGGCAAGACATGACACAACTCTTTACCAGAGGAAATGGGCAATGGTTAACAATGGGCCTTATCTTTGGTAATTTAATAGTCACAGGTGCAGTAGGTTTTGGAGCTGTTATCATTGCTAATATTATCCAACAACCTCTGTTGATTAGTATTCTACTGAGTTGTCTGACACTAATGGTTTTAGGACTTGTTCACTTATGGATTCAAAAAATCTTCTGGAAAAGCTTAGAGAAGCTTTAATTAAGAGAGGTCATTATTCGGAAAAACAGTCCTCTGGGGCTGTTTTTTATGCTATAATTTGGATATGATGAAACGACAATTTGAAGATGTAACACGTATCGTAATTAAAATTGGCACTAGTTCATTAGTGCTACCAACAGGTAAAATCAATTTAGAAAAAATCGACCAACTGGCTTTTGTGATTTCAAGTTTGATGAATAAGGGCAAGGAAGTTATTTTAGTATCATCGGGAGCGATGGGATTTGGACTAGATATTTTGAAAATGGAAAAACGTCCGACCAATCTTGCTAAACAACAGGCAGTTTCCAGTGTTGGTCAGGTGGCCATGATGAGTCTTTATTCACAAATTTTTGCACACTACCAAACCAACGTGTCGCAAATTTTATTGACGAGAGATGTTGTAGTTTTCCCAGAAAGTCTAGCGAATGTTACCAATGCTTTTGAAAGTCTGATTAGTTTGGGCATTGTGCCTATTGTTAATGAAAACGATGCGGTTAGTGTGGATGAAATGGATCATGCGACTAAATTTGGAGATAATGACCGTCTATCTGCTGTCGTTGCTGGTATTACAAAAGCTGATTTATTAATCATGTTGTCTGATATTGATGGCCTTTTTGATAAAAACCCTACTATTTATGAGGATGCGCAGCTACGCAGCCATGTTACGGTCATTACGCAAGAAATCATTGCTTCAGCAGGTGGTGCGGGCAGTAAGTTTGGCACAGGTGGGATGCTTAGCAAAATTCAATCTGCCCAGATGGTATTTGAAAACAAAGGACAGATGGTCTTGATGAATGGAGCTAATCCCAGAGATATTTTAAGGGTGCTTGAAGGGCAACCACTAGGCACATGGTTTAAACAAATAGAAGAGGTAAGGCATGACTGATATAACAATGTTAGGGCAAAGGGCAAAACAAGCTAGTCTTGCAATAGCACCTTTGTCGACGCAAATTAAAAATCGCTTTTTAAGCACCTTAGCAAAGGCATTAGTTGACGATACACAGACTCTCCTAGCCGCTAACCAAAAAGATTTAGCGAATGCTAAAGAACATGGTATTTCTGATATCATGACTGACCGCCTGCGCCTAACCGCAGAACGGATTGAAGCGATAGCACAAGGGGTTCAACAGGTTGCTGACTTAGCTGATCCAATCGGACAAGTCATTAAGGGCTACACTAACCTCGATGGCCTTAAAATCCTCCAAAAGAGAGTTCCTCTAGGGGTGATTGCGATGATTTTTGAGAGTCGCCCGAATGTTTCAGTGGATGCTTTTAGTCTGGCGTTCAAAACCAATAATGCCATCATCCTAAGGGGGGGAAAGGATGCCCTTTACTCCAATAAGGCTTTGGTGAAGTTGATCCGACAAAGTCTGGAAGAATCAGGTATCACTCCAGATGCTGTCCAGCTAGTTGAGGATCCTTCACATGCTGTTGCTGAAGAATTGATGCAGGCAACGGACTATGTGGATGTGTTGATTCCACGTGGTGGTGCTAAATTAATTCAGACCGTTAAGGAAAAAGCAAAAGTACCTGTCATCGAAACAGGTGTGGGGAATGTGCACATCTATGTGGATGCTCAAGCTGACTTAGATATGGCTACTAAGATTGTTATCAACGCTAAAACAAAGCGCCCAAGTGTTTGTAATGCAGCTGAGGGATTGGTAATTCACGAAGCTGTAGCAGCAAGGTTTATTCCTATGCTTGAAAAAGCTATCAATCAGGTTCAGCCAGTAGAATGGCGGGTAGATGACAAGGCTTTGCCGTTATTTGAGCAGGCAATGCCTGCAAAAGCAGAGGATTTTGAGACCGAATTTTTAGATTACATCATGTCTGTTAAGATTGTTTCCTCGTTGGAAGAAGCTATTTCTTGGATAAATCAGCATACTAGTCACCATTCCGAAGCTATCATCACAAGGGATATTAAGGCAGCAGAGACCTTCCAAGATTTAGTGGATGCTGCTGCTGTGTATGTCAACGCTTCAACACGATTTACCGATGGCTTTGTCTTTGGCTTGGGTGCTGAAATTGGGATTTCTACTCAAAAAATGCACGCCCGTGGGCCTATGGGATTGGAAGCCTTGACTAGTAGTAAATTTTATATTAATGGGGATGGACATATCAGAAAATAAGTTACTAGAAGGTCCCTTAATGTCTGATGAAAGAGAAAAAATAAGAAGCAAGGGCTGCTTTACATGGCTTGTTAGACCAGATACAGGTCCTTCATCAGAAATTGGAGTTGGTTCGTAAGTGGGGCTATTTTGATCTTTTTGGAGATGGTATGCTTGTCAGCTGGATCAAACGTCGAAAAATGAGCAAGGTTAACCAATTATTAATAAACATACAAGTTACTCTTCAAAACTGCCGAAGATAGCTGGCAGACGTCGATAGGAGATTACTAGCTGACTTACCGAATACGAGTTGGAACCAAACCTTTGGTATTTGGTTAGACAACCCGCTGACAGATTGTTGTGTGATTAAAGAAGCTAAAAATCTTTTACAAGCAGTTGAAACTCTAGAGGCAGCGGCTAAATTAGCACTTGCTAAGTTGACTTAGCTGATAACTAACAAAAAGGATAAAGTAAGAGAAAAGGAAGATTCTCTCGGGAATGAAACCCTTTTCTCTTACTTTTTCATTTGTAAACCTTTTGAAGTATGGTACAATTAAAGTTATGACAAAAGAATTTCATCACGTGACCGTACTCCTTCACGAAACAGTGGATATGCTTGACATCAAGCCTAATGGGATATATGTTGATGCAACGCTAGGTGGTTCAGGCCACTCAGCTTATTTGTTGTCCAAACTTAGTGAACAAGGGCATCTCTATTGTTTTGATCAAGATCAAAAGGCTATTGACAATGCACAGCTTATCCTCAAACCATATATTGATAAGGGACAAGTGACCTTTATCAAGGATAATTTTAGGAATCTCAAGGCACGTTTAGAGGCTCTTGGTGTTACCAAAATTGATGGGATTCTCTACGATCTTGGTGTTTCCAGCCCACAATTGGATGAAAGGGAACGAGGGTTTTCTTACAAGCAAGATGCTCCTTTGGATATGCGCATGGATCGTCAAGCTCCCTTAACTGCCTATGATGTGGTTAACACTTATCCATTCAATGACTTGGTTAAGATTTTTTTCAAATATGGTGAAGATAAATTCTCTAAGCAGATTGCTCGGAAAATTGAGCAAGCAAGAGCTATCAAGCCTATTGAGACAACAACAGAGTTAGCAGAATTAATCAAGGCAGTAAAACCAGCCAAAGAATTGAAGAAAAAAGGTCACCCTGCAAAACAGATTTTTCAAGCCATCCGCATTGAAGTTAACGATGAACTTGGTGCAGCTGATGAGTCTATTCAGGATGCTATGGAATTATTAGCCCTCGATGGTCGTATCTCAGTCATTACCTTCCATTCTTTAGAAGATCGCTTGACCAAGCAGTTGTTTAAAGAAGCTAGTACGGTGGATGTGCCTAAAGGGCTACCGTTTATCCCTGAGGATATGAAACCGACATTTGAACTTGTCTCACGCAAGCCAATTTTACCTAGTCAGGAAGAACTAGCAGCCAATAATAGAGCACATTCGGCTAAATTACGTGTTGCCAAAAAAATCCGGAAATAAGCTTATGACAAATGAAAAAAGAACTCAGGCAGTCTCAAATGCCCTCCAAAAAAGAATAAGAACTTTCTCACGAATTGAGAAAGCTTTTTATGCTACGATTATTATTACGGCAATTACCATGGCAGTGAGCATTATTTACCTGCAAAGCCGTAAATTACAGTTGCAACAAGATATCACAAGCTTAAACAGCCAAATTTCAGACCAGAAAATTGAACTTAATAATGCTAAGCAAGAAGTTAATGAATTGTCACGTCGTGATCGCATTGTTGATATCGCTGGTAAAGCAGGTTTGAGTAACCGCAATGAGAATATCAAGAAAGTCGAGTAATCTATGAGAAAATGGCAAAAATATTTTTTAGATTATGTTGTGCGTGACCGCCGGACGCCAGTTCAAAACCGTGTCCGAGTTGGGCAAAACATGATGCTTTTAACCATCTTCGTCTTCTTTATTTTCATTATTAACTTCATGATTATTATTGGCACGGACCAGAAATTTGGGGTTAGTTTGTCAGAAGGTGCGAAAAAGGTTTATCAAGAAACTGTCACAGTTCAAGCTAAACGTGGGACCATCTACGATCGTAATGGGACAGCTATTGCAGTGGACTCAACAACTTACAGCATTTACGCTATTCTTGATAAGTCTTTTGTTTCTGCTTCTGATGAAAAACTGTATGTACAGCCGTCTCAATACGATAAGGTAGCTGCTATTTTAAAAGAACATTTAGGAATGAAAAAAAAGGACGTTATCAAACAATTGAAACGTAAAGGACTTTTTCAAGTCTCCTTTGGAACATCAGGGTCAGGTATTTCTTATAGCACCATGTCTACCATTCAAAAAGCGATGGAGGCTGCTAAAATCAAAGGAATCGCTTTTTCTGCTAGTCCTGGACGTATGTATCCTAATGGAACCTTTGCTTCCGAATTTATTGGATTAGCGTCGTTGACCGAAGATAAAAAGACTGGTGTCAAAAGCTTAGTTGGAAAATCAGGTTTAGAAGCCTCTTTTGACAAGATTTTATCAGGGCAAGACGGGGTGATTACCTATCAAAAAGACCGAAATGGAAATACCTTGTTAGGAACGGGTAAGACTGTCAAAAAGGCTGTTGATGGAAAAGATATTTACACCACTTTGTCTGAACCTATCCAGACGTTTTTAGAAACCCAGATGGATATTTTTCAAGCAAAATCTAATGGTAAACTAGCGACGGCAACACTTGTAAATGCTAAAACCGGTGAAATTTTAGCCACGACACAACGACCAACCTACAACGCAGATACTCTTAAAGGGTTGGAAAATAAAGACTACAAGTGGTATAGTGCGCTGCATCAAGGAAACTTTGAACCGGGGTCAACCATGAAGGTTATGACCTTAGCGGCAGCTATTGACGACAAAGTCTTTAACCCAAATGAAACGTTTAGTAACGCTAATGGGCTGACCATTGCTGATGCAACGATTCAAGACTGGGCAATCAACGAAGGTATCTCTACAGGGCAATACATGAACTATGCCCAAGGCTTTGCTTTTTCTAGTAACGTGGGGATGACCAAATTGGAACAGAAGATGGGAAATGCTAAGTGGATGAACTACTTGACCAAATTCCGGTTTGGTTTCCCGACTCGCTTTGGTCTACAAGATGAGTATGCTGGAATGCTTCCTTCTGACAATATCGTTACGCAAGCCATGAGTGCTTTTGGACAAGGGATTTCAGTAACCCAAGCTCAGATGTTAAGAGCTTTTACGGCTATTTCTAATGATGGTGAGATGTTGGAACCTCAATTTGTTAGCCAAATTTATGATCCAAACACTGCCAGTTTTAGGACTGCCCAAAAAGAAGTTGTTGGAAAACCTGTTTCTAAGAAAGCTGCTAGTGATACCAGACATTACATGATTGGGGTAGGAACAGACCCTGAGTTTGGAACCCTTTATTCTAAAACTTATGGTCCCATTATCAAGATTGGCGATCTTCCAGTTGCCGTTAAATCAGGGACTGCTCAGATTGGTGCCGAGGATGGAAGTGGTTACCAAGATGGTGGATTGACTAACTATGTTTACTCGGTTGTTGCCATGGTTCCAGCTGACAAACCAGATTTTGTGATGTATGTTACCATGACACAGCCAGAGCATTTTGGCCCACTTTTTTGGCAGGATGTGGTTAATCCTGTTTTAGAAGAAGCTTACTTAATGCAAGATACGTTGACAAGACCTGTTGCAGCAGATGATGCACATAAGACAACCTATCAATTGCCAGATTTTATTGGTAAAAATCCTGGTGAAACTTCTAGCGAATTACGCCGCAATCTCGTTCAACCTGTTGTTCTTGGCACTGGTAGTAAGATTAAGAAAATCTCACAAAAAGCAGGCAAAGGTCTGTCGGAAAACCAGCAGATTCTTATCCTATCTGACCATTTTACTGAGTTGCCAGATATGTATGGATGGACCAAGTCCAATGTCAAAACATTTGCCAAATGGACGGGAATTGATGTAACCTTTAAAGGATCAGATTCTGGACGCGTTACTAAACAGAGTCTAGATGTTGGCAAATCTTTGAAAAAAATCAAAAAAATTACCATAACTTTAGGAGACTAACATGTTTTTAACCCTTATCGCAGGAATCATAGCCCTTATGTTAACTGCTTTTGCAATGCCTCATTTTATCAAGTTCTACCAACTAAAAAAAATTGGTGGGCAACAGATGCATGAAGACGTCAAGCAGCACTTAGCTAAGGCTGGAACACCTACAATGGGAGGAACTGTCTTTCTTCTAGTGGCCACCAGCATCTCCTTTCTGATTGGTTTCTTCTCTTTCCACGATGGTCAAAGTCTAGGATTAATCTCAGGGATTCTGTCTGTAGTTCTCATTTACGGCATCATTGGTTTTTTGGATGACTTTTTAAAAATCTTTAAACAAATCAACGAAGGGTTAACTGCCAAACAAAAGTTAGCCTTGCAGTTGGTTGGAGGATTGATTTTCTATTTTTTACATGTTAGTCCAAGTGGCATTTCTTCGATCAATGTGTTTGGTTATCAGTTGCCGCTGGGAATTTTCTACCTATTCTTTGTTCTATTCTGGGTGGTTGGTTTCTCAAATGCTGTTAATTTGACAGACGGTATCGATGGTTTAGCTTCCATCTCAGTGGTGATTAGTTTATTGACTTACGGCGTTATTGCCTACGTTCAGGGGCAATTTGATGTCTTGTTATTGATTGGAACCATGATTGGTGCTTTACTTGGCTTCTTCCTCTTTAACCACAAGCCTGCCAAAGTATTTATGGGGGATGTGGGGAGTTTGGCCTTGGGAGCTATGTTGGCAGCTATTTCCATTGCCCTGCGTCAAGAATGGACCTTACTCATTATCGGAATTGTCTACGTTCTTGAAACAAGTTCTGTGATGTTACAAGTATCCTACTTTAAATATACTAAGAAAAAATACGGAGAAGGTCGTCGTATCTTTAGGATGACGCCTTTCCACCACCATTTAGAATTAGGTGGTCTATCTGGAAAAGACAAGACATGGTCAGAGTGGCAGGTAGATGCTTTTCTATGGGGAGTAGGAAGCCTAGCAAGTTTACTGGTCTTGGCTATCTTATACGTGTTCTAAGGGGACTACCAAGAAAAGTCAAAAGCATTCTGATTAATGTAATCGATGAGAGAGTGGAGATGACCCACAAAGGCTGATTTTGTGAGTGTTGTCCCACTCTTTTTGCTTGTCTCTAACATTAATGATATAATATGGAAGAAAACGAGGTAAAACATGTCATTTAAAGATTATCATTTTAAGCAATACATCCAGCAAGCACTGGAGGAAATTGGCTTTGTCAATCCAACAGAGGTCCAGCAACGCTTGATTCCTATTGTCAACTCCGGCCGTGACTTAGTTGGGGAATCAAAAACAGGTTCAGGGAAAACCCACACCTTTTTATTGCCCATTTTTGAAAAACTTGATGAAGCTAAAGCAGAAGTGCAAGTTGTTGTTACAGCTCCTAGCCGTGAATTAGCTACTCAAATTTTTGATGCCTGTAAACAAATTGCTAAGCATTCTCCCAAAGATATCCGTTTGGCTAACTATGTGGGAGGTACGGATAAATTACGCCAAATTGAAAAGTTAAAAAGCGGCCAGCCACACATTGTCATTGGAACTCCGGGTCGTATTTATGATTTGGTTAAATCTGGTGACTTAGCGATTCATAAGGCCACGACTTTCGTTGTGGATGAGGCTGACATGACCATGGACATGGGCTTTTTGGATACGGTTGATAAGATTGCAGCTTCTCTTCCAAAGTCTGTTCAGATTTTGGTGTTCTCAGCAACCATTCCACAGAAATTACAGCCCTTTTTGAAAAAATACTTGACCAATCCTGTTATTGAACAAATCAAAACAGAGACAGTTATTGCTGATACGATTGATAACTGGCTTGTGTCGACAAAAGGCAGGGATAAAAATGGGCAAATTTTAGAGATTCTTAAAACGATGCAGCCCTATATGGCAATGCTTTTTGTCAATACTAAAGAGCGCGCAGATGACTTGCATGCCTTTTTAGTGGCCAATGGTTTGAAGGTAGCCAAGATTCATGGTGGCATTCCTCCAAGAGAACGTAAGCGTATCATGAACCAAGTTAAAAAGTTGGACTTTGAATACATTGTTGCTACTGACTTGGCAGCGCGCGGAATTGACATTGAAGGGGTCAGCCATGTCATCAATGATGCTATTCCACAAGATTTATCTTTCTTTGTCCATCGTGTAGGCCGGACAGGTCGAAATGGTATGGCAGGAACTGCTATTACCCTTTATCAACCAAGTGATGACTCCGATATCAAAGAGTTGGAAAAAATGGGAATTGTCTTTACACCGAAGATGCTCAAAAATGGAGAATTTCAAGATACCTATGACCGAGATCGTCGTCAAAACCGTGAGAAATCTTATCAAAAATTAGACACGGAAATGATTGGTTTGGTGAAGAAGAAAAAGAAAAAAGTCAAACCAGGTTATAAGAAAAAAATTCAGTGGGCGGTTGATGAAAAACGTCGCAAAGAACGTCGCGCTGAAAACCGTGCCAAAGGCCGTGCCGAGCGTAAGGCTAAAAAACAAAGTTTTTAAGAGTAAAAGACAGGTGCCTCCAGCAATATGATGGAGGCTCTGTTTTTTTGTATTCATATGTCTTATGCTAAAGGCTTAAACCTCTCCTAAATGAGGATGTGATTAATATTTTGATCAGTTTGATAGTTAAATGGTATTAGGCAAAGTCTTTTATTTTTGTTAGACTTGTGAGAAGATTACAGACTAGAGGTACATCATGAATCGGTATATCAATAAAGTGACGAGAATCGTATTAATATGTCTTGGATTGATTCAATTAGCTACAATCTCTCAGGTCAGTGCTTCTCAAAAAGAAGAGGTTATCGTGGCCACAGATGCAGCTACTAAACCATTTACCTATAAAGAAGGAGAGCGACATACTGGCTATGACATTGAAGTGTTGAAACAAATCTTTAAAGGTTCCAAAACCTATCGTCTCACCATTAAGACAATTTCTTTTCCTTCAATTTTATCTGGGATTGATTCTGGACGGTACCATATTGGTGCTAACGATTTTGGTTATAGTAAGGAAAGAGCAGCAAAATACCTCTTTTCAAAGCCTATTTCACAATCTCATTATGCTATAGCAAGCAAACCATCACGAGCTTACCGTCGTTTTGAGGATCTTTCAGGAGAAAAAACACAAGGCATGGCAGGGACCAACTACATGCAGGTTTTAGAAAGATGGAATCAAACTCATCCCAACCAGAAACCTATTAAGCTTGGTTACGCTTCAGGAGAAGTTCCTCTTCCCCAGCGCTTGCAGCAAGTTGAACAAGGTCAGCTAGATTTTCTTTTTTATGATGCTATTTCTTTAAAGACGGCTATTAAAGAGCAGGGATTTTCTTTGAAAGTGAATCACCTCACCGAAAAAGTGGTCAGTCATCAAGATGGTCTAGAATATTATGTGTTTGCTAAGGATAAAAAAGGGAAAGAACTGCAAAGATTTGTTAATAAAGGATTAACCAAGTTACAAGAGTCAGGTCAATTAAAAACTTACAGTCAGAACTTTTTTGGAGGAGACTTTGTTTCGGAGCTTCCTAGGAAGTGAACGATTTGACACATCTGGCTTTAGAGACTGACAAAAAAAGCTGTCGTGATAAGTTTTGCTTATTGCTATAATATAGATTTACTATTTTACATGTGGGTGTAAGAGTGTTAGAATATTAAGACAAGAAGTATAAAGGGGAAATCCATGACATCAGTGTTTTTAACCAGTGGTTGGGCTTGGTATGATCAACTCATCTCACCTATTCCACATGGGAAACTTTTTAGTTGGCATGCTGTTTTTGATGCCATTCCAAATATTATCCAACGCCTTCCAATTACCCTTGGTTTGACACTAGCAGGTGCTGTTTTCGGCTTAATTTTGGCTTTGATTTTTGCTATTGTTAAAATTAATAAAGTCAAAATCTTATATCCTATTCAAGCCGTTTTTGTGAGTTTCTTGCGAGGCACGCCTATTCTCGTTCAACTAATGTTGACTTATTATGGTATTCCTCTTTTTCTCAAGTTTCTCAACCAAAAGTATGGCTTTGATTGGAATATTAATGCCATTCCAGCTTCCGTCTTTGCCATTACAGCCTTTGCTTTTAATGAAGCAGCCTATGCGAGTGAGACTATTCGTGCAGCTATCTTATCTGTTGACACAGGAGAGATTGAAGCTGCTAAAAGTTTAGGCATGACCTCTGTTCAGGTTTATCGTCGTGTCATCATTCCCAATGCAGCTGTTGTGGCTATTCCAACCTTGATTAATGGCTTGATAGGCTTAACAAAAGGAACATCGCTTGCCTTTAATGCAGGTATTGTCGAAATGTTTGCCCAAGCACAAATTTTGGGTGGTTCAGATTACCGTTATTTTGAGCGTTATATCTCTGTTGCGCTTGTCTATTGGTCTATCAGTATTTTAATTGAGCAAGTAGGTCGCTTGATTGAAAATAGGATGGCCATAAAAGCACCAGAACAAGCTAGTAATGAAAGGTTAGGAGAATTGCGTTGATGATTAAGATTAGAAATTTGAGCAAGGTTTTCTCCGGTCAGAAAGTCTTGGATAGTCTGGATCTTGATATTGAAAAAGGTCAAGTAATTGCTTTAGTAGGTGCTTCAGGAGCAGGGAAATCGACCTTCCTTCGTAGCATGAACTATCTTGAAAAACCAGATTCGGGATCTATTAGCATTGATGACTTTACGGTTGATTTTGAGACCATCACCACAGAGCAAGTTTTAATGTTACGCCGAAAACTTGCCATGGTTTTTCAACAATTTAACCTGTTTGAACGTCGTACAGCACTGGAGAATGTCAAAGAAGGTCTTAAGGTGGTCAAAAAACTGTCTGACCAAGAAGCGACTAAACTGGCACGAGCAGAATTGGCTAAGGTTGGTTTAGCAGATCGCGAAAATCATTACCCTCGTCACTTATCCGGTGGGCAAAAACAGAGGGTGGCATTAGCTAGAGCCCTCGCTATGAAACCGGATGTCTTGCTCTTAGATGAACCGACTTCAGCTCTAGATCCTGAGCTAGTGGGTGAAGTCGAAAAATCGATTGCAGATGCTGCTAAATCTGGACAGACCATGGTTTTGGTTAGTCACGACATGAATTTTGTTTACCAAGTGGCTGATAGAGTTCTCTTTTTAGATCAAGGTAAAATTTTGGAACAAGGAACGCCTGAAGAAGTCTTTAGACATCCTCAAAAAGAACGAACCAAAGAATTTTTCGCAAGCTATTCAAAAACATACATTTAATGCTATTCTTTTGTTATAATAAAAAGGTCTAGGTATTCCTGGGCTTTTCTTATCTGATGTTATGGAAAAGTTTGTGGAAAAGTAAGAATGACTAGGTGGAAATATGTTAGTAGAAATTTTTAGCCTTTATCTTAAAGGACTCATCTTATCAAGCTTAACCATGGTATCTGTGTGTTTACTATGGACGCTATGGCGAGCAAAAACCAAGAAGGATAAGAGTTTGGCTGAAAGACAGGCATTTTTATATGAGATGTTAATGATTGCTATTTTAACCATCCCAATTTTATCGTTTGCTTTTATGAGTATTTTGGTTGTCTTGAAATCATAATCATTGCAATAAAGAATTGAGATTGCTACAATGTTGACAGAATTATTCAAAGGAGTTAGAGCATGTATGATACATTAATTATAGGTTCAGGACCAGCAGGCATGACTGCTGCTTTATATGCAGCAAGAAGTAATTTACGTGTGGGCATTATTGAACAAGGTGCCCCAGGTGGTCAAATGAACAATACTTCTGAAATCGAGAATTATCCAGGGTATGATCATATTTCAGGACCAGAATTATCGATGAAGATGTATGAACCTTTGGAAAAATTTAAGGTTGAAAATATTTATGGTATTGTTCAAAAAGTAGAGGATTTTGGCTCTTACAAGCGCGTATCAACTGAAGATGACAGCTATGAAGCCAAAACCATCATTATTGCAACAGGGGCCAAATACCGTGTCTTAGGTGTTCCAGGAGAAGAAGATTATACCAGTCGAGGTGTTTCGTACTGTGCGGTTTGTGATGGCGCTTTCTTTAGAAATCAAGATTTACTTGTAGTAGGGGGAGGAGACTCAGCTGTAGAAGAAGCTATCTACCTTACCCAATTTGCTAAAAAGGTAACCGTCGTTCACCGCCGTGACCAACTAAGAGCTCAGAAAATCTTGCAGGACCGTGCCTTCGCTAATGAGAAGGTTGACTTTATCTGGGATTCTGTTGTCAAAGAAATTCAAGGCAATGATATTAAAGTTTCCAATGTCCTAATCGAAAATGTGAAAACAGGCCAAGTCACTGACCATGCTTTTGGAGGTGTCTTTATCTATGTTGGTATGATTCCTGTGACAGGTATGGTAAGTGAACTAGGGATTACCGATTCAGAAGGTTGGATTGTCACAGATAATCATATGAGGACAAGTATTCCTGGTATTTTTGCGATTGGAGATGTTCGTCAAAAAGACCTTCGTCAGATCACAACAGCTGTTGGAGATGGTGCAATTGCTGGTCAAGGAGTTTATCATTACATTGAGAATATGCCGTCATAAGGCTAGAAGGAGTGGAGCAGCTGCCCACTCTTTTTAATTGGTCTGTTGGCTAAACCCCGCTGGTAGAGCCCTCAGTTTTGCTCAATTCTCCCTTAGATAAATGTTGAAAATTTTCTGAAAAAAGGATATAATAAGTAGTATTTTAGTGAATGGAGTTTATGATGTCTACAAAAGATCAGAAAGACAATAACGAACTAGAAAATGGAATGGTAAGGGGCTTAGAAAATCGTCATGTTCAACTAATTGCGATTGCAGGAACGATTGGAACGGGTCTCTTTTTAGGAGCAGGCCGCTCTATTGCCTTGACAGGGCCGTCTATCATTTTCGTTTATATGATTACAGGTGCCTTCATGTTCATGATGATGCGTGCCATCGGCGAAATGCTTTATTATGATCCAGATCAACACACCTTTATCAATTTTATCACCAAATACATTGGTCCAGGCTGGGGTTATTTTTCGGGTCTATCCTATTGGATTTCCCTTATTTTTATTGGAATGGCAGAAATCACAGCAGTAGGTGCTTATGTGCAATTTTGGTTCCCAAGCTGGCCAGCCTGGTTGATTCAGTTGGTTTTCTTAGTCTTACTTAGTTCGATCAACTTAATTGCTGTGCGCGTTTTTGGGGAAACAGAGTTTTGGTTTGCCATGATTAAGATTTTAGCTATTTTAGCTTTGATTGCAACAGCTATTTTCATGGTATTGACAGGTTTTGAAACTCACACAGGCCATGCTAGCCTTTCCAATATTTTTGACCATTTTTCCATGTTCCCAAATGGGAAACTAAAGTTCTTTATGGCCTTCCAAATGGTTTTCTTTGCTTATCAAGCTATCGAATTTGTGGGAATTACCACTTCTGAGACGGCTAACCCAAGAAAAGTTCTACCAAAGGCTATTCAAGAAATTCCAACCCGTATTGTGATCTTTTATGTGGGAGCCTTGGTCTCTATTATGGCAATTGTGCCATGGCATCAGTTACCAGTTGATGAATCTCCTTTTGTGATGGTGTTCAAATTGATTGGTATTAAATGGGCAGCAGCCTTGATTAACTTTGTGGTCTTGACATCAGCAGCGTCAGCGCTTAACTCAACCCTTTATTCAACCGGTCGTCATCTCTATCAGATTGCTAATGAGACTCCAAACGCTTTGACCAATCGCTTAAAGATTAATACTTTATCTCGACAAGGGGTGCCAAGTCGTGCCATTATTGCTTCAGCGGTTGTGGTTGGTATCTCAGCTTTGATTAATATCCTACCAGGAGTTGCAGATGCGTTCTCACTCATTACGGCATCTTCGTCAGGTGTATACATTGCTATCTACGCCTTAACCATGATTGCTCACTGGAAGTACCGTCAATCTAAGGACTTTATGGCAGATGGTTATTTGATGCCAAAATATAAGGTGACAACGCCTTTGACCCTTGCTTTCTTTGCCTTTGTCTTTATCTCTCTTTTCTTACAAGAATCCACCTATATCGGTGCCATTGGAGCAACGATTTGGATTATTGTTTTTGGGATTTATAGCAATGTCAAATTTAAATAATAATTAGCAATATAGAACTGAATCCATTAACTCTTTCTTATTTGAGAGCGTCATGATGGATCAGTTCTTTTTTTACTTTAGCGATAACTCAAGTTATTTCTAAACCCTAGCCAAAGAGTCCTTTTTAAAATATGTTATAATAGTAACAATAATTCAAAGGAGTCCCCTTTATGTATAAAGATGATAGTTTAACACTCCATACTGATTTATATCAGATTAATATGATGCAAGTTTATTTTGAGCAGGGCATTCATAATCGTCATGCGGTGTTTGAAGTCTATTTCCGCAAGGAACCTTTCAACAATGGTTATGCTGTTTTTGCTGGTTTACAGCGCATGGTGGAGTACCTAGAGCAATTTCAATTTTCAGAAACAGATTTGGCTTACCTTGAAGAACTGGGTTATCCAGAAAACTTTTTGACCTACCTTAAAGAGTTACGATTAGAATTGACCATCCGTTCAGCTAAAGAAGGAGATTTGGTTTTTGCTAATGAGCCGATTTTGCAAGTAGAAGGCCCTCTAGGTCAGTGTCAGTTGGTCGAAACAGCTCTTTTAAATATTGTTAACTTCCAGACCTTGATTGCTACAAAGGCTGCTCGTATTCGTTCTGTGATTGAGGATGAACCCCTTTTGGAATTTGGCACCCGTCGTGCACAGGAACTAGATGCTGCGATTTGGGGAACCCGCGCAGCGATTATTGGTGGAGCAGATGCAACAAGTAATGTGAGAGCAGGTAAACGCTTTGGTATCCCTGTTTCAGGTACGCATGCTCATGCTTTAGTGCAAGCCTATGGTAATGATTATGATGCTTTCATGGCTTATGCTAAGACCCATAAAGATTGTGTGTTTCTTGTTGATACCTATGACACACTTAAAGTGGGAGTCCCAACAGCTATCCGAGTAGCCAAAGAAATGGGTGACAAGATTAATTTTCTAGGTGTTCGATTGGACTCTGGTGACTTGGCTTACCTCTCAAAAACAGTCCGTCAGCAGTTAGACGATGCCGGTTTTACTCAGGCTAAGATCTATGCTTCTAATGACCTCGATGAAAATACCATCCTCAACTTAAAAATGCAAAAGGCCAAAATTGATGTTTGGGGTGTTGGGACCAAATTAATCACAGCCTATGATCAGCCTGCCTTAGGCGCTGTTTATAAGATTGTCTCTATTGAGCAAGAAGATGGTAGCATGCGTGATACGATCAAATTATCAAATAATGCAGAAAAAGTATCCACACCAGGTAAAAAACAAGTTTGGCGCATCACCAGTCGTGAAAAAGGCAAATCAGAAGGCGACTATATCACGTTTACTGATATTAATGTTAATGAATTAACTGAGATTGAGATGTTCCATCCGACCTATACCTATATTAAGAAAACTGTCAGAAATTTTGATGCAATTCCTCTCTTAGTTGATATTTTTGTCAAGGGAGAATTAGTTTACCAGCTACCGACCTTATCTGAAATCAAGGCTTATGCTAAAAAAGAATTTGACAAGCTTTGGGATGAATACAAGCGTGTCTTGAATCCTCAAGACTACCCAGTAGACTTAGCTCGTGATGTGTGGCAAAACAAGATGACCTTAATTGATAACATTCGCAAAGATACTCATGGAAAGAGTGATTTAAAATGACCTTACAAGAAGAGATTATCCGACAATTAGGCGTCAAGGCTAGCATTGACCCACAAGAAGAAATTCGGAAAACAGTTGATTTTTTAAAAGCTTATCTGCGTAAGCACTCATTTTTGAAAACTTATGTCTTAGGCATTTCTGGAGGTCAGGATTCTACCCTCGCAGGAAAGCTAGCCCAGATGGCCATTGCAGAGTTACGGGAGGAAACAAGTGATCAAGCTTACCAATTTATAGCTGTTCGCTTGCCTTATGGGGTTCAGGCTGATGAAGCAGATGCGCAAAAGGCCTTGGCCTTTATCATGCCAGACCAAACACTGACTATTAATATTAAGGCAGCTGTTGATGGCCAAGTAGAGGCTCTACAAGCAGCAGGCGTTGAGATTTCTGATTTTAACAAAGGTAATATCAAAGCACGTCAGCGGATGATCAGTCAATATGCCATTGCTGGCCAAATGGCTGGTGCTGTTATTGGAACGGATCATGCGGCAGAAAACATCACTGGTTTCTTTACTAAATTTGGTGATGGTGGAGCAGATATTCTCCCACTCTTTAGGCTTAACAAACGTCAAGGGAAGGCGCTCTTACAGGTTTTAGGAGCAGATTCTGCTTTGTATGAAAAAGTTCCAACAGCTGATTTAGAAGATCAAAAACCAGGCTTGGCTGACGAGGTTGCCCTCGGAGTTACCTATCAAGAAATCGACGACTATTTGGAAGGGAAGCTGATTTCCGAAGCAGCTCAAGCAACTATTGAAAAATGGTGGCATAAAGGGCAACACAAGCGCCACCTGCCAATTACCATCTTTGATAACTTTTGGAAATGATCCAAAAAGAAAGATCTTTAAAAAAATACAAAAAAGTTAGGTTAGCCTAACTTTTTTCTTGAACAAAATCATATAAGGTCTATAATAGAAGTAATCCTTTAGATTGAAATTAGCTAGGTTGCCCCCGATTGCTAATTTTCTTTCAGCTGGGTTTAATCTTATGATTTTAGGAGGACACGAATGTCAGCATTAACAGAGACATTTACAGAACAACTATTTGCTAATTACGAAGCCAGTGCCAAATTTTCAGCTATTGAAAATGCTGTTACCCACAATGGCTTGTTGAAATCATTGGAAACACGTCAAAGTGAAGTGGACAATGACTTTGTCTTCTCTATTGATTTAACCAAAGACAAGGTGTCTAACCAAAAAGCATCAGGTCGTTGCTGGATGTTTGCCGCTTTGAACACTTTCAGGCACAAATTAATCACAGAGTTTAAATTAGAAAACTTCGAACTCTCACAAGCACATACCTTCTTTTGGGATAAGTATGAAAAAGCTAACTGGTTTATGGAGCAGGTCATAGCAACAGCTGATCAAGACTTGACTAGTCGAAAGGTGACATTTCTTTTAGATGTTCCTCAACAAGATGGAGGACAGTGGGATATGGTGGTGTCCTTATTTGAAAAATATGGAGTTGTGCCAAAATCCGTTTACCCAGAGTCTATTGCTTCAAGCAACAGTCGTGAGCTAAACCAATATTTGAATAAACTGTTGCGACAAGATGCTCAAATTCTTCGTGATTTGATTGCATCAGGTGCTAATACCCAACAAGTTGAGGATCGAAAAGCAGAGCTTCTTCAAGAGATTTTTAACTTTTTAGCCATGACCTTGGGCTTGCCACCGCGTCAATTTGACTTTGCTTACCGTGACAAGGATGATGAGTATCATCTTGAAAAAGCATTGACCCCTCAAGCTTTTTACGATAAATTTGTTGGCTTAAAGTTATCTGATTATGTATCTGTCATCAATGCCCCAACTGCCGATAAGCCTTATGGCAAATCTTATACCGTTGATATGCTAGGCAATGTGGTAGGAAGCCGTGAGGTTCGCTACCTCAATGTAGAGATGGAACGCTTTAAAGAGCTTGCTATCAAACAGCTACAAGCAGGAGAGTCTGTTTGGTTTGGCTCTGATGTGGGTCAAGTTTCAGATCGTCAAAAGGGGATTTTAGCAACAAATACCTATGATTTTGAAGCTAGCATGGACATCACCTTAAGCCAAGATAAGGCAGGGCGTTTAGATTACAGTGAAAGTTTGATGACACATGCGATGGTTTTAACAGGTGTAGATTTAGATGAGACTGGAAAACCATTAAAATGGAAAGTTGAAAATTCGTGGGGAGATAAAGTTGGAGACAAAGGTTACTTTGTCGCTTCCGATGCTTGGATGGACAACTATACCTATCAAATCGTTGTTCGCAAAGAGTTCCTAAGTGCAGAGGAATTAGCGGCCTATGAAGCAGAAGCAAAAGTTCTAGCACCATGGGACCCAATGGGAGCTTTAGCCTAATACAGTAAAAAACCTTTCGGTCTACCAGCCGAAAGGTTTTTGAGGTTAATGGTTTGTTTTTTTATCTTCATTAGCGGAATGCTCAGCTCCATTTTCTGTATTTGTTGAAGTGTTGGCATCAGTTGCATCAGTTGAATCAGTTGAATCATCTGAAGAGGACTGGCTTGAAGATGTTGACGTGTTGTTACCATAGAGGTTATTGTACACTGAATTAGTGTAGTCATTGTTGCTTGCGTAAGTACCACTTAAGTAGAGGAATCCTCCACTACGATAGAGTCCACTTGGCATGGTCCAGTCTTCACTATAACCATTTGTCAAGTATGTCATCATGTTGCGGTAAACATCTGCAGCAATTTCTAACCCATACCCGTAAACTGGGGTAAGACGGTTCTTGTAACCAGTCCAGACGGCCATAGCGTATTGGTTAGTGTAGCCAACGAAGTTTTCGTCTGGTGCCATGGTACCGACATAGTCTGGATAAAGACCGTATTTTTCACCAATTTTAGCAAGTTCCTCATCGGTGTAGTTAGAGGTACCTGTTTTACCAGCTTGAGCAACTCCAGGGATGGCAGCAGCAGTACCGGTACCGTAAGTAAGAACGGTTTTCAGCATGTCTGTCATCATATAGGCAGTTGTTTCTTTCATTGCACGTTTGCCTTTTTCTTCAAAGACTTTACTTGTTCCGTCGCTAAATTCAATCTTATTGACATATTGTGGTTTATAATAAATACCACCATTGGCAAAGGCAGCGTAAGCAGCAGCCATCTTTTCACTGCTTGCTCCATATTTAGCTTCTGAACTGCTATTATTACTTGAAATTGCATTTGAATAATGCATTTCAGGATAGTTAATACCAAGTCCGCTTAGGAAAGAACGAGCATAGTCAAGGCCAGCTGCATCAAGGGCTTTAACCGCTGGGACGTTACGTGAGAGCATTAAGGCAGATTGGATAGTCATCCAGCCGTTGTATTTGCGATCCCAGTTGTATAACTGAGTTGTTGTGCCAGGCCAGTAGTAAACAGAGTCGTTCGTAGATTGGGCCGTTGAATTATAGGCACCGGATTCAATAGCGGGAGCGTAATCGGTGATGGGTTTCATGGTAGAGCCCCAGTCGCGGTCTGTTAAGACAGCCTGATTGGTTCCAAAAGAAACATTTTCGTCTTGGTTACGACCACCTAATTGGGCAATCACATGGCCATTGGTCACATCGACAATCGTTGAAGCTACTTGGAAATCCTTATCTGGATAATAAACGTAGTCTTCGGAATTATAGATATTGTAGAGGGTTTGTTGCGCTTCTGGAATAATATTAGTATAAACTTTTAGTCCAGAGGTAAAAATATCTTTATTGGTTTCCTTCTTAACCTCGCCGATGACTTGTTTCAAGTAATTATCCATGTATTTTGGATAGGTCGAGCGTTGTTGAAGGGGTTGAAGACCGTCAGCTACAGGAGTGGCAAGAGCGGCTTCGTACTCAGCTTTCGTAATGTTTTTTTCCATGTACATCTGTTGTAGCACGATATTACGACGGTTTTGAGCTGCTTCAGGCTGTGTATAAGGGTCATATTGACTTGGAGCTTGTGGAATACCAGCCAATAAGGCCAACTGAGCATACGATAAATCCTTGAGATCTTTACCATAATAGGACTTCGCAGCAGTTAACATACCATAGTTCCCATTTCCCATATAAACCTTATTAATATAGAACGTCAAGATTTCCTGTTTGGTGTATTTACGCTCCATTTGAAGGGCAAGCCAAACTTCTTGGGCCTTACGTTTTAAGGTTTGATCTGACTCATTGGTTGAGAAATAAGCTAATTTAATCAATTGCTGGTCCAGAGTTGATCCACCTTGTGTAGTTTTACTGGTTAAATTATGGAAAGCAGCACCAAAAATACGATAAAGGTCAACTCCGCGGTGATTGAAGAAACGTTTGTCCTCAATTGAAGTGATAGCATTGACCAAGTTGATTGGAATACTATCAGCCGTCACATTTTCGCGTTTTTCAGAGCCTAAATCAGCGATCAGATTGTTATTGCCATCATAGACCAAACTAGAGTTGGTTGATTTCAACTCAGCTTCTGATAGTTTGGGAGCGCTACTAATATAGAAGGCAAATAAAAGACCACCAATAACAATAACAAGAATGGTAAGGCTAAGGATAGCACCGAGTACATATTTTAGCCATTTAAGGATTTTTGGATTTTTAATTGTAATCACCGCCTAAAAAATTTTGTTCTATTATGTCTAGATAAGGGACTTGTGGAAAGGCTCCAATAACTATCTTAAAGCCATGTTTTCTGATATAATCGAGGGGCATTGATTTGTTCCCCTTATCAATCTGATAAAAAGCAATAAGAGCCCGAGCAGGCAGATAGTAGGTTTCTTTCAGTGTTGAAAAGTGAAGTAAGACAAAGCAAATTCCATTTTGTTCCACAACAGCTGCCATGTGCTCAATCTGATGGAGATGAAAATTTTTCATAGGCATGGCTGTTTTTTGTCTGGTTTCCTTGGCCTCAAAATCAATATAATGCCCCTTGTAAACCCCAGAATAATCTGTCGTTGAAGCTTGTCTAAAGTACGCTTCAATGATTTTCGCACGACTGCGTTTAGGGTAATCCACTTTGACAATTTGGATGGGGGTAGGTTTTTTATGAATAACAGCAATTTGCCGCGATAAATAATAATCATTTGTCGCGTTGATAGCCGCTTCAAAAGACATGCCTCGATTGGCAAAATCTACCTTATTTTGTTTTGATTGCTTTGGCACGGAAGGTGCTTTTTGTCGAATAAGATTATGAGGGTAGTTGACCATTGTTCTCCTAACATCATCTACTTAATGCTAAAAATTTAAGCATTCTCATTATAACATATTTTTTGAAAGGATAACACTGAATGACTGCAATTCTGATAACGGGTTATCGAAGCTTTGAGCTGGGAATTTTTAGTTCCAAAGACCAGCGGATTTCGATGATAAAAACAGCTATTCGCAAAGACCTAATCAATTACTTGGAAGAAGGAGTGGACTGGTTCATTTTTACAGGAAATTTAGGATTTGAACAGTGGGCATTGGAGGTTGTGAACGACCTGAAAACAGAGTACCTTTTACAAGTGGCAACTATATTTCCTTTTGAAACCCATGGACACAACTGGAGTGAACAAAATCAGGAACTACTAAGCCAATTTAAAGCGGTAGATTTTGTCAAATATAGCTTTCCAACTTATGAAAATCCACAACAATTTAGCTCCTATTATCAATTTTTATTAGCAAATACAGAAGGAGCCTATGTTTTTTATGATACAGAACATGAAACCAATCTTAAATACTTGGTTGCAAAAATGAAACAGCTTCCAGATTATGACTTATCCTTTCTGACCTTTGAACGCTTAAATGAGATTGTAGAAGAATAGTAATGCATTTTTAATAAGGATTGGTATTTAAATACTTGCTTTTTAAACCATTTTTCTGTATCATTAATAATGATACTAAATCGTAGTTTAGTAAAAAGATTGACCGTATGGAGAGCATAGAATGACAGGTATTATTTATAGTCCAAAGGACATTTTTGAGCAAGAGTTTAAGACTAGTATGAGAGGGTTTGATAAGAAGGAAGTCGATGAATTTCTTGATAACGTTATCAAAGATTATGAGAATTTTAGTGCCCAGATTGAAGCATTAAAAGCTGAGAACGAAGCTTTGAAAAAAGCTAAATTTCAAGCTCGGAACACAGTGTCGGCTACTTCTCAGCAGACCATGCCACAACCAACACGTGTGACACAGTCAGCTACCAATTTTGACATTCTAAAACGCATTAGTCGGTTGGAAAAAGAAGTTTTTGGTAAACAAATTATTGAGTAATTAAAACTGTGCAATTTTTGGATAATCGCGTAGTATTTCAATACTATGAGGAAAGTCCATGCTAGCACTGGCTGTGATGCCAGTAGTGATTGTGCTAGGCGAACAAATAAGCCTAGGGATGTGCTTATACATTACGGCGAAGAAAATGGCTAAGTCCTTGGATATGCCAAAGTACTTCTGAAAGTGCCACAGTGACGAAGTTTTTATGGAAACGTAAAAAATGGAACGCGGTAAACCCCTCAAGCTAGCAACCCAAACTTTGGTAGGGGCATGGGATAGTTGGAAACGAACAAGCTATCCTGACTGTTATTAGACAGTAGACAGATGATTATCGAAAGAGATGAGACCTAGTCATTTCTGGAACAAAACATGGCTTATAGAAAATTGCATAATAGGTTAAGCTAGCACTTGCTAGCTTTTATTTGATTTAAAAGAAAGAGAACTATGAAAGAAACGTTTAAATTAGTGGCAACTGCAGCCGCAGGATTGGAAGCCGTTGTTGGCAAAGAAGTAAGGGCATTAGGTTTTGACTGTCAGGTCGAAAACGGAAAAGTTTATTTTGAAGGTGATTTAGAAGCTATTGCTAAAACGAACCTTTGGTTACGGGCAGCAGACCGCGTTAAAATTATCGTCGGCCAGTTTCCTGCTAGAACCTTTGAGGAACTGTTTCAAGGTGTCTTTGCCTTGGATTGGGAAAATTATATCCCTCTAGGAGCTAAGTTTCCAATCTCAAAAGCCAAGTGTGTCAAGTCAAAGCTGCACAATGAGCCAAGTGTTCAAGCGATTACCAAAAAGGCCGTTGTTAAAAAATTACAAAAGTACTTCCATAGGCCAGAAGGAGTCCCACTGCAGGAAGTTGGATCAACTGTTAATATCGAGGTGTCTATTTTAAAAGACCAAGCTACTGTTATGATTGATACTACAGGATCTAGCTTATTTAAACGAGGTTATCGCGTTCAAAAAGGTGGAGCACCGATCAAGGAAAATATGGCAGCCGCTATTTTGGCATTATCTAACTGGTTTCCAGATAAACCCCTGGTTGATCCCACCTGTGGATCTGGAACGTTTTGCATCGAGGCTGCTTTGATAGGAATGAACATTGCGCCAGGGTTTAACCGTTCCTTTGCTTTTGAAGAGTGGAGTTGGGTCGACAAGGAAATCATCCAAAAAGTTCGTGATGAGGCTGAACAAGAGGCTCGCTATGATGCTGAATTGGATATTTCTGGCTTTGATATTGATAGTCGTATGATTGAGATTGCTAAAAGTAACGCTGAGGAAGCAGGCTTGTCCGATGTGATTACCTTTAAGCAAATGCGTCTTCAAGATTTCCGCACAGACAAGGTTAACGGAGTGATTATCTCAAATCCTCCTTATGGGGAAAGGTTGCTTGATGACAAAGCAGTTGACATCTTGTATAATGAAATGGGACAAACATTTGCTCCTTTGAAAACATGGAGTAAATTTATCCTAACTAGTGATGAACAGTTTGAAAAAAAATACGGCCAGACGGCTGACAAGAAGCGTAAACTTTATAACGGTACCCTAAGAGTTGATTTATATCAATTTTACGGGGAACGGATAAAGCGACATCTGATATAGAGAGGTAATAAGCGTGTCAGAAGAAAGCAAAGAAGTCGAAGTAACAAAAGAATCGCAAACATTGGGACTCAATGAAGCCAAGTCAATGACAGTTGGTGAAGCGGTACGCAAAGAGTCAGAGATAAAAGCAGGTGTTACTGAGGATGATAGCATTTTAGATAAGTACATTAAGCAACACCGTGACGAAGTTTCTTCTCAAAAGTTTGATGCTAAGTACACAGAACTTGATACAGCTAGTTTAGATAACTTTATCAAAAAGCAACGAGAAGAGTTGAGTAAAGCTGGTCTTGTTGATGACGATTTTGTAGAGAATGAGCCAGCTGCTACCGAATTATCAGAGCCTTCAAGTGAGGGTGTCCCTGATGAATTGGCTTCTGTGGAGGCTGCTGCAGTCACAACAGGTATTCCGGTCGAAGCAATGGTTCCTGTAACGGATCCAGTGGAAAAGACAATTCCAGAACCTCAGGTAACACAAGAACAACCTGTAAGAGAACAATTCTTTACTGATACTGATGCTAGCAACCCAAGGCAAAAAAGAGGGTGGTTAATCGCCTTACTTTTATTGCTCTTAGCCATCCTTGCTACTGTATTTGGCTGGAATTATCTTAAACAAGATAATACTAAGACAAACAAAGCTGCAAGTAGTCCAACAACTCAGACCTCAAAAACAGCGGCTTCTAAAAAAGCGCAGCAGTTGAAGGCTGATGTTAAAGCTTTTGAGAAAAAATATAGTGCCTTTTATACGGATGCGACAAAAAGCAACCTAAAAAATAGTGCTTTTACAAACTTACCAGAGTTAGAAAAAGCCCTGAAATCTCTAGAAGGTTCTAGTTATTATGATAAGGCAAAAGAAAAGGTAGATGCGCTGAAAAAAGCAATCACAGCGATTACAGCTGTCAATGGGAAATTTGTTTCAGATACTATTGTAGACGGGAATAAGGTTGCAGCCGAGGTCAAGCCAGATGCTAACTTTGATGACTTATCAAGTGCTACATTAACAACAGGCAATGCCAACTTGGATGCTGTTTTACAGGCAAGTATTACAGAAGGTCGCCAACAATTAGCAACTAAGGCTGAAGCAGCGAAAGCGGCAAGTGACCAGGCAGCAGCTCAATCACAGCAGGCTACAGAAGTACCGGCAGCTCAGACGTCTAGTGCAACGGTTACATCATCTGGTTATGGTATCACGGCCTATAACCCTGCAAGCCTTCAAAGACAATTGTCTCGTGTACCTTACAACGATTCACTTATTGCTGATAGTGGTAATCCTGCTTGGGCTTTTAATCCAGGGATTCTCGAGAAAATTGTTGCTACCTCACAGGCAAGAGGGTACATCTCAGGCAATCAGTATATTTTAGAACCTGTTAATATTATTAATGGCAATGGTTACTATAATATGTTTAAGCCTGATGGGACATATCTTTTCTCTATTAATTGCAAAACCGGTTATTTTGTAGGAAATGCCAAAGGGTACTCAGATGCTTTAGACTATTGAAATAGAGCTAGTATCTACTAATACCAATAATACGAAAAAGACCAGTCACCTTTTTAAAGGTGGCTGGTCTTTGTGATATTCATTAAGCTATCTTGTTATGCAAGACATGAGTGTTAGATGACGTGACGCTCAAAAGGATCATCTGAGATACCTTGGCTTAAAATCAGTTGAGCCCATTCCTTGGCAGCAAAAAGACTATGATCTTTGTAGTTCCCACAGGATTCAATGGTTGTTCCTGGAACATCTTCCCAGGTAACTCCAGTTGCAATTTCTTCTAAGCTCGCCTTAATCACGCGGGCAATATCGGTTGAACTATGTTTTCCCCACATAATCAGGTGAAACCCTGTTCGGCATCCAAAGGGTGAACAGTCAATCATGCCGTCAATACGCTGACGAATTAGCTTGGCCAGTAAGTGTTCAATAGTATGTAGACCGGCAGTTTCAATGGAATTGTGATTAGGTTGCACTAGGCGGACGTCAAAGTTGGTAATGACATCACCTTTTGGACCGAATTCTTCAGAAATAAGGCGGACATAGGGAGCCTTTACAATAGTGTGGTCTAGTTCAAAACTTTCGACGATAACTTCTTTTGTCATTTCAATCTCCTTTATGGTTACCTTTTCATCATAACATAAAAAGACTAGGGATGAAACTGGTTGAAGTTTGATAAATTAAATAAACTCAAAGAGTATGTATTGCCTGGGTAAGTCATCAGTAGTTCTTAAAAATAAGACGTTATGGAAGCATCGAAAAAAAGTCCAATGGGGTGCAGTGCCCTTCATTGGACTTTTTGGTAGTTTTTATACGCCGTTTGCTTAGCTAAGTGGAGGAGATTGGCCACAGGTTAAGCACTAGCGTAGGCTATTCTTTTTCTCACTAGTCAGTCTCAGCCTAGTGAGTGATAAACTATTTTATTAGGCTGGTCCTCTGAATTGCTTTTGATAGGAAAGTGGAAGCTTTCTTTAGTGAAGTACCATATTGGAAAGGATAATCACGACTAAGGCAATGGAAGTGCTTCCGGCAACAGATATAAAAGTCTCTTTAAAACCAGTTTTATGAGTCAAGCCTGTTAAGGCTAAGAAAGTGAGGAGAACGCCACTTTGTGGAACGACTGTAAAGATGTTTGACGCAATCGCAGATACCCGGTGAATCATCTCTGGCTCAACTCCTTTATCCAAATAAAATTGAGCAAAGTTTGGCAAAACAATTCCTAACGATCCCGAGGAAGAACCAGTGATAGCCGTAATGGAAGAGGTTAAAACCGTTAAACTAATCAAAGGATTACCTGGAAGGTTTAAAATGAGTTTTGAAAAAACATTAAAACCGACAGAGGTTACCACTACAGAGCCAAAGGCAACGGCAGAACCAGTAGCAAAAATGGGACTGATGGAAGCTACAGCTCCTAAGTTAATTGTTTTTAGAGGTTCTGCAATGAAACGTTTAAACAAGACAACGGCTAGTAAAATAGCCACAAGTAGGGCAATGTAGATAATGTTTTTCTTCACGAATTCGCTGCCCAAAATGCTCCCCGCTAAAGCAATGACAATAAGAGAAGCAAGAGGGGCAATGCTTGGTAAGAATTGAGGGAGTTCTCTTTCTTCAATCACCTCAGAAGTATCTAAAGCATAGGTGGCATAAGTTTCACCCTTTGCAAGGCTTTTATTGAGGCAGTGTTTCATATAAAAGAGACCAAAGATAACACAACTTATAGCTCCTAAGACACTGGGAATAGCAGCGGCTGTTAGAGACGTATTGAGGTATTGGATGGGGATGACATTTTGGATAGAGGGTGTTCCAGGTAAGATTGTCATCGTAAAGGTCGCAATTCCAAGCCAAAGTGGAGATTGAATGAGGTGCCAGGAGAGGTCAATTTTTTTGAAAAGACTACGTGCTAATGGTAACACAGCAAACATGACTACAAATAAGCTGATTTTCCAGCAAAGCCGATGACACCATTAATGGATGCCATATTAATGATACGTCCATGTTTTTGAGCTTTCATTGTAGGAAAAGCACGTTTAATGGCAATAAATGGTGCTGTCAACATGATTTTAATCATGAATTCAAATTTTTCAGTTGGAAAATCTTCAATCATGGCAACATGTTGAAGGCCTGCGTTGTTAACCAAAATATCAATACGACCATATTTTTCAACAACAGTATCAATGGCAGAGTTGATAGCTTCTTCTTTAGTAACATCGCACACAACGCTAAAGGCATCGTAACCTTCATTGGTGTATTCTGCAACCACCTCATCTAGCTTTTCTTTATTAATATCTGAGAAGACAACCGTTTTACCTTCTTTTAAGAAGGTTTCCCCGATTTGTTTTCCAATTCCGCTTGCAGCACCAGTGATAAATGCAACTTCTTTAGTATGTGTCATGATACTATCCTCGTCTTTCTCTTGGTTAGTCTTTAGTTTGTTTTATCAATTAGGGTAACTTCGGTAACGTTTTGCACGTCTTCAAAGGTGTAATCTGGGTTAATTTCAAGGGCGCATAGACCTTCATCTTGATATTCAAAGACTCCCATTTCAGTAATGATTAGGTTAACAACATTTTGAGCAGTCAGAGGAAGGGTGCATTTGTCTAAAATTTTTGCTTTGCCTTTATTGGTATGTTCCATTGCAACAATGACTTTTTTAGCACCTACCAATAAGTCCATGGCCCCTCCCATCCCAGGAACCATTTTTCCAGGAATCAGGTAATTAGCAATGCTAGCTTCTTTATCAACTTGTAAGGCACCTAAGACGGTTGCGGCCACATGGCCGCCTCGAATAATACCAAAGGAAGTTGAGCTATCGAAGAAAGCCCCTCCAAGAGCAATACTAACAGGTTGCCCACCAGCATTAACAATAGTAGGATCGTAGTGATCATCTGTTAATCCAGTGAGACCGACAAAACCATTTTCGGATTGCAGGGTAATGGTTACGCCTTCAGGAATATAGTTGGCTACTTTTGTTGGCAAACCTATGCCTAAGTTGACCAGTGTATTGTGTTCTAATTCTTGTGCAACGCGCTTAGCGATACGTGTTTGAATCTCTTCTTTTGAAAGAACAGTAGCTGATGTTCCCATGTTAGGCTCCTTTCACTAAGTAGTTAACAAAAATGCCAGGAGTATGGACAAAATTAGGATCCATTTGCCCCACGTCAACAATTTCTCTTGCTTCAACAATGGTGGTTTTCGCATTTGCTGCCATGACATGGTTAAAGTTGTTTTCAGAACCAGCATATTGCAGATTGCCATTTTTATCTGCCTTGTTAGCAAAAATAAGTGCGACATCAGCTTTCAAAGGTTTTTCAAGAAGGTAATCTTTGCCGTCAACAGTAATGGCTTCTTTTCCTTTGGCAACTTCGGTTCCTATTCCAGTAGGTGTTAAGAAACCGCCTAGCCCAAAACCGCCACTGCGGATGCGCTCAGCTAATGTTCCCTGAGGTACAAGATCAATTACAGTCTCGCCCTCAGTCATTTGTCGGCCTGCTTCACGGTTGAGACCGATATGGGAAGCAATAATAGTTGAAAACTGTTTATTGGCAACCATCTTACCAACGCCTTTGTCAGGAAAACCGGCATCGTTACAGATTAAAGTGAGGCCTTTGACACCTTTTTCCACAAGTGCATCAATTAATTTTTCTGGTGTGCCATTTGTCATGAAGCCACCAACCATAATGGTATCACCGTCTTTAACGTGAGCTACCGCTTCTTTTATTGTGATTTATTTACACATTTTTTCTACCAACTTTCACGAGACTAAGTATTGTTTTTCACGATAACAGCAGTTCCTTGACCTCCACCAATGCAAAGTGTTGCTAGTCCTCTGGCCACTTGGCGTTTTTTCATTTCGTGGATTAATGTGACTAGAATGCGAGCGCCACTGGCACCAATAGGATGACCTAAAGCGATGGCTCCCCCATTCACATTCACGATTTCTGGGTTTAACTTTAAATCTTTTAAAACCGCCAAGGACTGTGCTGCAAATGCTTCATTGGACTCCACTAAGTCCAAGTCAGAAATTGTTAATCCAGCTTTCTTAAGGGCTTTTTGAGTGGCAGGAATTGGTCCAGTTCCCATCAGTTCAGGTGCAACACCTGCACTAGCATAGCTTTCAATAGTGACTAAAGGTGTTAACCCTAATTCAAGAGCTTTTTCTTCAGTCATTAACATCAATAAGGCTGCACCATCATTTATTCCTGAGGCATTTCCAGCAGTAATGGTTCCTTCTTTAGGGAGGAAAGCAGGACGTAATTGCTGTAATTTTTCAAGGCTTGTGTCAACTTTTGGGTATTCATCCGTCGTAACAATTAAAGGATCTTTGCGTCGTTGAGGCACAGAGACAGGGACAATTTCGTCAGCAAAACGATGATTTTCTAATGCCTTAGCAGCTTTTTCTTGGCTTTCTAAAGCAAATTGATCTTGCTCTTCTCTTGAGATGGCATATTTCTGAGCAACGTTTTCAGCAGTAATACCCATGTGGTAATTGTTAAAAGCATCTGTTAAACCATCATGAACAAGAGTATCAATCAATTGACTATTACCAAGACGTTGACCAAAGCGGTGCTGAGTTGAGACATAGGCTGCCTGTGACATGTTTTCCACACCACCAGCAATAACGATATCAGCGTCACCAAGCATGATGCTTTGCGCAGCTAATTGGATTGCTTTAAGTCCAGAACCGCAAACCATATCTAATGTGAAAGCTGTTTTATCTTCAGGAATTCCTGAGTGGACTGCAACTTGTCTTGCCACATTTTGTCCTAGGCCTGCATGAAGGACGTTTCCTAGGATGACTTCATCAACCATTTCAGGCTTTACTTGCGTTTTATCAAGGATTTTTTTCAGTACAGTTGTTCCAAGTTCAACAGCAGAGACACTTTTAAAGGAGCCTCCAAAAGCTCCGATAGGAGTTCGTAAAGCTTCAACGATAACTATGTTTTTCATAAAATAAACATCCTTTCAGTTTTAGAAAGCGCTTTCTGTACTTCTGAGATAACAAGAAAACGCTCAAAATAAAAATATAGAATTTTTATAAGCATATAAATTTTTTTGATAGATTTGGCAATAGCAATTAAAAATCACTTATGTCATAATGGAATTAATACTATCGGAAAAAAGACTAATAGACAAGGGGATAACCATTTGGATATTAAACAAATTCGTTATTTTATTGCCATTGTTGAAAATCATTTTAACCTCAGTCAAGCAGCAGAATTACTATATGTTTCTCAACCGACGCTGAGTATGATGATTAACGATTTTGAAAAAAGAGAAAATGTTAAACTATTTAAACGCAAACGGGGACGTATTATTGGGTTAACCTATCTTGGTGATAATTATTATAAGGACGCTCAAAAGGTTCTCAGTCTCTATGATGACATGTTTTTGAAATTGCATGATCACAGTAAAGGGTTAAAGGGAAGTATCAATATTGGTATTCCTCCTCTTATTTTATCAGTTGTTTTCTCAGAAGTAATGCCAAAACTGATTTTAGAAAATCCGGGAATTCAATTCAATGTTAAGGAGATTGGTGCTTACCAACTAAAAAATGAACTACTCGTGAGAAATGTTGACGCCGCAGTCTTGTTATCCCCAACAGGCATCGCTGATAATTTGGTTGAGACTTATGAAATCCAGAGATCAGAATTATCTGTATGCCTGTCTCCACGCCATCGTTTAGCTTCCAAAAAAGTTATTCAGTGGGAAGATTTAACAGATGAACAACTTGCCCTATTTGATCCTAGTTTCATGGTTCACCATTTAGTGCTTGAAGCTTGCGAGCGTCACCAAGTCAGACCTAATATTATTTTGACGTCCTCTTCCTGGGATTTTATGCTTAATTCTACCAAGATTAATCACAACGTCTTAACTATTTGTCCCAAACCTATTACAGAATTATACCAATTAAAGGACATTAAGTGTATTCCAATGGAACGTCCCATTTCTTGGCGTGTTGTCTTAACACGCCTCCGGAAAAAAAGTTATTCTGAAATAGAAGCCTACATCATGGACGACTTGCTACAGTCTTTTTTTAAGTAGGGTTCTCAACCACTTGGCCCAAATGTTAATTTTTTTAAAAATGAATTGGAATTGTGTAAACGCTCAATTTATGATAAACTAAGAGATGGCTTTCTATTAATGAAATCTAGAATATATTGAGGTACAAACATGGTTAATATTATTTTATTAATTGTTTCTGCCCTCATTGGTTTAATATTAGGTTATGCACTTATTTCGATTAGACTCAAGTCTGCGAAGGAAGCTGCAGAGTTGACTCTTTTAAACGCTGAACAAGAAGCTGTTGATATTCGTGGCAAAGCAGAAGTAGATGCTGAACACATCAAAAAAACAGCTAAACGTGAAAGTAAAGCAAATCGTAAAGAATTACTTTTAGAAGCAAAAGAAGAGGCAAGAAAATATCGTGAAGAGATTGAACAAGAATTTAAGTCTGAAAGACAAGAGCTTAAACAACTCGAGACACGCTTAGCGGAGCGCTCCTTAACTCTTGACCGTAAAGATGAAAACCTATCAAGTAAAGAAAAAGTACTGGATAGTAAAGAACAAAGTCTGACCGATAAATCTAAACATATTGATGAGCGGCAACTTCAAGTGGAAAAACTTGAAGAGGAGAAAAAAGCAGAACTGGAAAAAGTTGCTGCGATGACAATTGCAGAAGCGCGTGAAGTGATTTTAATGGAGACGGAAAACAAACTGACCCATGAAATTGCGACGCGCATTCGAGATGCCGAACGTGACATCAAAGATAGAACAGACAAAACAGCCAAAGATTTATTGTCACAAGCCATGCAACGTCTTGCTGGTGAATATGTGACGGAACAAACCATCACTAGTGTTCACCTCCCAGATGATAACATGAAGGGACGTATTATTGGACGTGAAGGTCGTAATATTCGTACCTTAGAAAGTCTAACTGGTATTGACGTTATTATTGATGATACGCCAGAGGTGGTTGTCTTGTCAGGATTCGACCCTATTCGTCGCGAGATTGCTCGTATGACCTTGGAATCTCTGATTGCAGATGGTCGCATTCATCCAGCTCGTATCGAAGAATTGGTTGAGAAAAATCGTCTTGAAATGGATAATCGTATTCGTGAGTACGGTGAAGCTGCAGCCTATGAGATTGGGGCACCAAACCTTCATCCTGATTTGATCAAAATCATGGGACGTCTTCAATTCCGCACCTCGTTTGGTCAAAATGTCCTACGTCACTCTGTTGAGGTTGGTAAACTAGCTGGTATTTTGGCTGGTGAGTTAGGTGAAAATGTTGCCCTTGCCCGTCGTGCAGGTTTCTTGCATGATATGGGTAAAGCTATTGACCGTGAGGTTGAAGGTAGTCACGTGGAAATTGGAATGGAATTTGCGCGTAAATACAAAGAACATCCAGTTGTTGTCAACACTATTGCTAGCCACCACGGAGATGTGGAGCCAGATTCGGTTATTGCTGTGCTAGTAGCTGCAGCGGACGCTCTCAGTTCGGCTCGTCCAGGTGCTCGTAATGAGTCGATGGAGAATTACATCAAGCGTCTTCGTGACTTAGAAGAGATTGCAACAAGCTTTGATGGGGTTCAAAATAGTTTTGCCCTTCAAGCAGGACGTGAAATCCGTATCATGGTGCAACCTGAAAAAGTCTCAGATGATCAAGTTGTTATTTTGTCACATAAAGTGAGAGAAAAGATTGAAAGCAACTTAGATTACCCAGGAAACATTAAAGTGACTGTTATTCGTGAAATGCGAGCAGTTGATTATGCCAAGTAGAAAGAGAGGAATTATCCTCTTTTTCTTTATGACTTGCCTTTGAAAATGTTCTTGAAAAAGACTAGCCTTTTTGATAAACTATTAAAAAGCAACTAATAAGGAGAATACAATGTCTGAACGCGGTTTGTTAATCGTCTTTTCTGGCCCATCAGGTGTGGGAAAAGGGACGGTGAGACAAGAAATTTTTTCAACGCCAGATCATAAATTTGAATATTCAGTTTCAATGACGACTCGTCCGCAAAGACCAGGTGAAGTTGATGGGGTTGATTATTTCTTCCGCACACGAGAAGAATTTGAAGAATTGATAAAAAATGGTCAAATGCTAGAGTATGCTGAATATGTTGGCAATTACTATGGCACCCCTTTAACTTATGTTAATGAGACTCTTGATAAGGGAGTTGATGTCTTTTTAGAAATTGAAGTCCAAGGGGCTCTTCAAGTGAAGTCCAAAGTGCCAGATGGTGTGTTTATCTTCCTAACCCCACCAGATTTAGATGAACTAGAAGATCGTTTAGTAGGACGTGGCACAGATAGCCAAGAAGTTATTGCGCAACGTATTGAAAGAGCTAAAGAAGAAATTGCCCTTATGCGTGAATATGATTACGCAGTGGTAAACGATGAAGTTCCTTTGGCGGCAGAGCGTGTGAAGCGCATTATTGAGACGGAGCATTTCCGTGTTGAACGCGTTATTGGCCGTTATGACAAGATGATTAAAACGACAAAGACTTTCGATGATCGATAGAAAAGAGCAAATGTTATGATGTTAAAACCTTCCATTGACACTTTATTAGATAAAGTTCCATCCAAATACTCACTTGTGATTTTGCAAGCAAAACGCGCCCACGAATTAGAAGCAGGAGCAACTCCGACTCAAGGCTTTAAATCAGTCAAATCAACTCTTCAAGCCCTTGAAGAAATTGAGTCAGGAAATGTTGTTATTCATCCAGATCCTTCAGCAAAACGGGCAGCTGTTCGTGCAAAGATTGAAGCAGAACGCTTGGCAAAAGAAGAAGAAGAGCGTAAAATTAAAGAGCAAATTGCTAAAGAAAAAGAAGAAGAAGGAGAAAAAATCTAAGGTTGATAAAATCTTAGATTTTTTCATATTTCCCTAGGCAAATGGGACAGAAAGGAGAAGCAAATGGAAAAAGTAGCTCACGTGATTGTGGATATTCCTTTGATGCAAACGGACAAGCCATTTTCTTATGGTATTCCAAAAGAGTTAGTTTCTCTCGTGCAGCTTGGTTCTCGAGTGCATGTTCCTTTTGGAAAAGGGAATCGTTTGTTGCAAGGCTTTGTTATTGGTTTTGGCCAGGAGGATTCAACCTCTCTTAAACTGATTCAGACCGTTTTAGATCCTGAACCGGTTCTAAACCAAGAACAATTGACCCTTGCTGATCAGCTTCGAAAAACAGTTTTTTCTTATAAAATCACGCTCTTAAAAGCAATGATTCCTAATCTTCTCAACTCTAATTATGATAAAGAACTAAGGCCAGAGCCAGGTCTAGAAGAGGCTGATAGAGACTTTCTTTTTGAAGGAAAACCATCAGTCTTATATTCTACCTTAGGCCGCGAGAAGGAAAAAATAGCTCTTAAGGCTATACAAGTTGGGCATATTACTGTTAGTTATTTAGCTAAAGACAAGAAAAATCTAAAAACCGAAAAATATTATCATGTCGACTTAGACGCCTTAGAGGTACATCCCATCTCTAATCGTGCCAAAAAACGTCAATTATTAAAAGAGTATCTGCTAACCCATACTAAGGAAGCTAAACTTGCAACGCTTTATCAAGACTTTTCTCGAGACGTGGTGGCTTACTTTGTGGCAAATAATTTAATTCGTATTGATGAGCGTCAAATTGATCGCAGTGAGCCCTATTTTGACCAAGTCAAACCGTCTTCTTTTTTAACCTTAAATGCACAGCAAGCGTCAGCTGTTACTGATATTGTTGAACAAATTGGAAAACCGAGTAAACCTTTCTTGATTGAAGGGATTACAGGTTCGGGTAAGACAGAAGTTTATCTTCATATCATCGAAGCAGTTTTAAAACAGGACAAGACAGCCATTGTTTTGGTGCCAGAGATTTCGTTGACTCCTCAAATGACCTCTCGTTTTATTTCTCGTTTCGGAAAGCAAGTGGCTATTATGCATTCAGGTTTATCAGATGGTGAAAAGTTTGACGAGTGGCGTAAGATAAAAACAGGGCAGGCTAAGGTTGTGGTTGGTGCCCGCTCTGCTATTTTCTCCCCGTTAGAACGTATTGGTGCAATTATTATCGATGAGGAGCATGAGTCAACTTACAAACAAGAAAGTAATCCACGATACCATGCCAGAGAGGTTGCCTTGCTCAGAGCCAAACATCATCAAGCAGTTGTGGTTATGGGTTCTGCTACGCCAAGTATTGAAAGCCGAGCCAGGGCTAGTAAGGGTGTCTATCATTTTATTCAATTAACGAAAAGAGCCAACCCTCTCGCTAAGATTCCAGAAGTCACAATTGTTGATTTTCGAGATTACCTTGGCCAGCAAACCATTAGTAACTTTACCCCTTACTTAATTGATAAGATTAAAGATCGCCTGGCTAAAAAAGAGCAGGTTGTCTTGATGTTAAATCGCCGTGGTTACTCTAGTTTTATCATGTGTCGGGACTGTGGCTATGTGGATAAGTGCCCTAATTGTGACATTTCCTTAACCCTTCACATGGATACCAAGAGCATGAATTGCCATTACTGTGGGTTTCAAAAAACTATCCCACGTGCTTGTCCTGAGTGCCGTAGTAATAGTATCCGCTATTATGGAACAGGGACGCAAAAAGCTTTCGACGAACTACAAGACGTTATTCCAGAAGCTAGGATATTACGGATGGATGTGGACACTACACGAAAAAAGGGAAGTCATGAGGCTATTTTAGATCGTTTTGGGAAGCATCAGGCAGATATTTTATTAGGCACTCAGATGATTGCCAAAGGGTTGGATTTTCCAAATGTAACGCTGGTTGGGGTACTAAATGCAGATACCTCCTTAAATTTGCCAGATTTTCGAGCGTCAGAAAAAACGTTTCAATTGTTAACACAGGTTGCTGGTCGGGCAGGCCGTGCCCATAAGCCAGGGGAAGTCTTGATTCAAACTTATAATCCCGATCACTATGCTATTCAATTAGCTAAGAAACAAGATTTTGAAGCCTTTTACCGTTATGAAATGGCGATTCGCCGTCAGATGGCTTATCCCCCTTATTATTTTACTGTGGGGATTACACTTTCCCATCACACAGAAGAAGATGTGGTCAAAAAAGCTTACCAAGTGATGGGGCTTCTTAAAGAAGGGTTGTCAGAAAATATTAGGATATTAGGGCCAACTCCGAAACCCATTGCCCGGACGCATAACCTATACCACTATCAGATTATCTTGAAGTACCGCTTTGAAGACCGTTTAGAAGACACGCTCAATCGCCTTCTTGACTGGAGTCAAGAAGCTGGCAATCGGGATCTAAAAGTAATTATTGACCATGAACCACAACAGTTTATGTAAGCGAGCTACGACTGGCTCATTGGATGAACGTGTTATAATGACAAAAAGACAAAAGAGGATATTAATGACAAAATTATTATTTATGGGGACTCCCCAATTTTCAGCCACTGTATTGAAAGGTCTACTGGAAAATCCTAACTATGAGATTTTAGCGGTTGTGACACAGCCAGACCGTGCTGTTGGCAGAAAAAAAGAAATCAAAATGACTCCTGTCAAAGAATTGGCACTTGCCTATGATTTGCCTGTTTATCAACCTAATAAATTATCAGGTTCGCAAGAATTGGCAGAACTCATGAGCCTCGGGGCTGACGGCATTGTCACAGCAGCTTTTGGACAATTTTTACCGACTAAGCTATTGGATGCTGTTTCGTTCGCTATCAACGTCCATGCTTCCTTGTTACCGAAGTACCGTGGTGGAGCACCTATTCACTATGCCATCATGAATGGGGAAAAAGAAGCTGGAGTTACCATCATGGAAATGGTTAAAGAGATGGATGCTGGTGATATGGTGGCTAAAGCAAGTACGCCAATTCTTGAAACCGATAATGTGGGGACTCTATTTGAAAAATTAGCTCTTGTCGGCCGTGACCTCTTGTTGGATAGTTTGCCAGGGTACCTTTCTGGCGAACTAAAACCTATTCCTCAAGACCACAGCCAAGCGACATTTTCACCCAACATCTCACCAGAGCAAGAACAACTTGATTGGACGAAACCTGCTCGGGAGGTCTTTAACCACATCCGGGGGATGAGCCCTTGGCCAGTAGCGCATACCTTTTTAGACGGTCAACGTTTTAAAATTTATGAAGCTCAATTAGCTGAAGGGGAAGGACAACCAGGAGAAATTATTGCCAAAACAAAACATATGTTAGTGGTAGCTGCTGGTCAAGGAGCCCTGTCATTGCTGGTTGTGCAACCTGCGGGGAAACCTAAAATGGCTATTGCAGATTTCTTAAATGGCCTTGGTAGAAAACTTGAAGTGGGTGATTTCATTGGCAGATAATTGGAAAATAAGTATTCGAGGAAAAGCACTTCTAACCTTAGAACATATTTTTGATCAGGGAGCTTACACAAACATAGCGCTTAATCAGCAGCTAAGCAATAAAGCTTTATCTACCAAGGACAGGGCTCTATTAACTGAGATTGTATATGGTACCGTTTCACGTAAAATTAGCTTGGAATGGTATTTAGCCCATTATGTCAAAGACCGAGATAAATTGGACAAATGGGTTTATTATCTCCTTATGCTCAGTCTTTATCAACTGATTTATTTAGATAAGTTACCAGCGCATGCTATTGTTAACGATGCGGTTGGTATTGCCAAAAATCGTGGCAATAAAAAAGGTGCAGAGAAGTTTGTCAATGCTATTTTACGTCAATTCACCAGCCATCCTCTCCCAGATATGGGAACAATTAAGCGTCGAAATAAGTATTATTCGGTCAAGTATTCACTGCCTGTTTGGTTGGTTAAAAAGTTAGAAGATCAATTTGGTTCTGACAGATCAGTGGCCATCATGGAAAGTTTATTTGTGCGTAGTAAGGCTAGTATTCGCGTGACAGACCCTTTGAAGTTAGAGAAAATTGCTGAAGATTTAGATGCCGAGCGTTCCCTTTTATCAGCAACTGGTTTAACCAAAGCGTCAGGTCATTTTGCAGCCAGTGATTATTTCACAAATGGGGACATCACTATTCAAGATGAAAGCAGTCAGCTTGTAGCTCCTACTTTAAACATTGACGGTGACGAGATAATTCTTGATGCGTGTAGCGCTCCAGGGGGCAAGACCTCTCATATAGCATCTTACTTAAAAACAGGTAAAGTTATTGCCTTAGATCTCTATGATCATAAACTAGAGTTGGTGAAGGAAAATGCTAACCGTTTAGGAGTTGCTGATAACATTGAGACAAGAAAACTAGATGCCAGAGAGGTTCATCGTCATTTTGAAAAGGATAGCTTTGATAAGATTTTGGTGGATGCTCCTTGCTCAGGAATTGGTTTGATTCGTCGAAAACCCGATATCAAATATAATAAAGAAAGTCAAGATTTCAATGCTCTGCAAGCTATCCAGCTAGAGATATTGTCTAGTGTTTGTCAAACCTTGCGTAAAGGTGGTATAATAACATACAGTACTTGCACTATTTTTGATGAGGAGAATCGTCAAGTCATCGAAGCATTTTTACAAAGTCATCCTAATTTTGAACAAGTAAAACTGAACCATACACAAGCAGATATTGTCAAGGATGGTTATCTTATTATCACACCAGAACAATACCAGACTGATGGCTTCTTTATTGGACAAGTCAGACGAGTCTTGTAGTATTTTAGGAGGAAACTGACTGAGTCAGAAAAAACGTATGAAGATTTCATTAAAAACAGACATTGGGCAAAAACGCTCAAACAATCAAGATTTTATCAACAAGTTTGATAATAAAAAAGGCATCACCCTATTAGTGTTAGCAGACGGTATGGGCGGTCATAGAGCTGGTAATATCGCTAGCGAGATGACAGTTACAGATCTTGGTAGGGAATGGGTCAAAACAGACTTTACAGAATTAAGTGAGATTAGAGATTGGTTGTTAACCACTATTGAGTCAGAAAATCAGCGCATTTACGACTTAGGACAATCCGAAGATTTTAAAGGGATGGGAACAACCGTTGAAGCAGTTGCTTTGGTTGAATCTAACGCTATTTATGCTCATATTGGCGACTCACGAATTGGTCTTGTTCATGATGGGCATTATACCTTATTGACCAGTGATCATTCTTTGGTGAATGAATTGGTTAAGGCAGGTCAAATCACAGAAGAAGAAGCCGCTAGCCACCCACAAAAAAATATCATCACTCAATCTATCGGTCAAGCTGCTCCAGTAGAACCTGACCTAGGAATCAAGGTTCTAGAAAAAGGTGATTACCTTGTGATTAACAGCGATGGTTTGACCAATATGATTTCCAATGATGAGATTGTCGATATCTTAGGTCGTGAACTCAGCCTTGATGAGAAAAATCAAGAAATGATTAACTTGGCTAACCTAAGAGGGGGTCTAGATAATATCACTATCGCTTTGGTTCACAACGAAAGTGAGGACGTGGAATGATTCAGATTGGCAAGTTATTTGCTGGTCGTTATCGCATTCTAAAATCTATTGGCCGCGGTGGTATGGCGGATGTTTATTTAGCAAATGATCTAATCTTGGATAATGAAGACGTTGCAATCAAGGTTTTACGTACCAATTATCAGACAGATCAGGTAGCGGTTGCCCGTTTCCAACGGGAAGCGCGTGCCATGGCTGAGTTAAACCATCCTAATATTGTTGCCATCCGGGATATAGGTGAAGAAGACGGACAGCAATTTTTAGTAATGGAATACGTAGATGGCGCTGACTTAAAGAAGTATATTCAAGATCATGCTCCTCTATCCAATAATGAAGTGGTCAGAATCATGGAAGAGGTGCTTTCTGCCATGACATTAGCTCACCAGAAAGGGATTGTTCATAGAGATTTAAAACCTCAAAACATTCTTTTAACTAAAAATGGTGTGGTTAAGGTAACTGACTTTGGGATTGCCGTTGCTTTTGCGGAAACGAGTTTGACTCAAACCAACTCTATGTTGGGAAGCGTCCATTACCTATCGCCTGAGCAGGCTCGCGGCTCAAAAGCGACCATTCAAAGTGATATTTATGCGATGGGAATTATGCTCTTTGAAATGTTGACAGGACATATCCCTTATGATGGCGATAGTGCTGTTACCATTGCTTTGCAACATTTCCAAAAGCCTCTTCCGTCTATTATTGACGAAAACCACAATGTACCGCAAGCTTTAGAGAATGTGGTTATCCGAGCAACAGCTAAGAAATTAAGCGATCGTTACGGATCAACCTTTGAAATGAGTCGTGATCTGATGACGGCTCTCAGTTACAACCGGAGTCGTGAACGGAAAGTTATTTTTGATGATGTGGAAAGCACAAAACCTCTCCCTAAAGTAACACCGGCACCAGTAACGACGCCAAAAGTAGCTCCAACTCCTGTTACGTCCACAACTGAAAGTCGTTTAGAACACACTAATCAGATGGATACGCTCCAGAAACCACAAAAAAAGAAGCGAAATGGTCGTTTCTTGGGTACTTTGTTAAAAATCCTCTTTTCTCTTTTTATTGTAGGTGTGGCTCTCTTCACTTACTTGGTGCTAACAAAACCTACCTCAGTAAAAGTTCCTAACGTGACAGGTGTCAGTCTTAAAGTTGCAAAGCAGGAACTGCAAGATTTAGGCTTGAAAGTTGGTAAGGTGAGACAGATTGAAAGTGATACTGTTGCGGAAGGGAATGTTGTCCGAACGGATCCACCAACGGGAACAGCCAAGCGCAAGGGTTCAGCTATCACAGTTTACTTGTCAATTGGTAATAAAGGGTTTGAGATGGAAAACTACAAAGGGATTGATTATCAAGAAGCCATGGCTAGCTTGATGGAAACTTACGGTGTTCCTAAATCGAAGATTAAGATTGAACGAATCGTGACCAATGAATACACGGAAAATACTGTTATTAGCCAATCTCCGAGTGCAGGGGATAAATTTAATCCTAATGGGAAATCTAAAATTACTCTTAGTGTTGCCGTGAGTGACACAGTCATTATGCCTATGGTAACAGAATATACCTATGCTGATGCAGTAAATACTTTGACAGCATTAGGTATTGAAGCTTCAAGGATTAAAGCTTATGCTCCAAGCTCAAGTTCAGCAACAGGTTTTGTTCAGGTTAATTCTCCAAGTTCAAAAGCTATTGTCAGTGGTCAAACCCCTTATTACGGTACCACATTGAGCCTCTCTGAAAAAGGTGAGATAAGCCTTTACCTTTACCCAGAAGAAACGCATTCTTCAAGTAGTTCAACCAGTTCTGAGGCAAGTTCTAGCAGTTCCTCAACAAATGATGGAACGGGAACAAGTAGTAATACTGAATTAAGCCCATCGGAATCAGCTGGTCAAACCCCTTAAAAACCAAAGAATAGTTAGTTTCATGCTACAATAGCATTAAGCTGGCTATTCTTTTTTGTGAGTTACCGTGTAAAGGTGCATTTTCAGTTCTTTTTTGATAAAATACAAGGAAATGAGAGGGGTCTAATGAAAAAATTTCAATTTTTTTTACTTGTTGAATGTTTGCTCTTAGCAATGGGAATTATGACCATTTTGGACAACGATTTATCAAGTTTTATTCTAATTTTAGTATTGATTCTATTGGCTTTACGTTTCTACAATCAAGATAGCCGCAATAATTTTCTTTTAACAGTGAGTTTATTGCTCCTTTTCTTAATTTTTATGCTGAATCCTTATATTATCTTGGCTGTTTTACTGGGGATTATTTACGTTTTTATTAATCATTTTTCTCAGGTTAAAAAGAAAAATCGCTTTGCCTTGATTCGTTTTAAGGAAGAAAAGATTGATGTGGACAACACCAAGCATCAGTGGATTGGTGCAGCTAACTATGAAAGTGATTATTATTCCTTTGATGATATTAACATTATTCGCATCTCAGGAAACGACATTATTGACTTAACTAATGTTATTGTAACAGGTATGGATAATATTATCGTGATTCGTAAAATTTTTGGAAATACCAAAATTTTAGTTCCAATTGATGTAGCTGTTACCTTGAATGTTAGCTCAATATATGGCAGTGTTGATTTTTTTGAGTGTCAGCAATATGATCTTCGTAATGAATCTATCAAGCTAAGAGAAGTAGAGAGTCAGCAACTAAAGAAGGTAAAAATTGTAGTCACCACGATTGCAGGAAACGTTGAGGTGGATAGACGATGAAAAAACGTTACTATGCACTTGTTTGGCTCTATTCTACCATCACTATCCTATCCATCGTTTTTGTGGTTATGGACAACTTAGGTATCACGTTTGCTTACCTTCGCAGTCACTTGTGGCAGGTTGAACGGCTAGGGTTTTCTATTTTGTTATTAATTGTTTCAGTGACCCTCTTGTTGCTCTTGTTATGGATTATTTTAGACGATAATAGCAAACGCACGATTAATCAAAATTTGAAACGCATTCTCAATAATCAGCGCATTCATTTAGAGGAAACTTCTGAAATTAACACCAATTTAAGCAGACTTTCTGAGAAGATGTCTCATATGACAACTAACATGCAGAAAAAAGAAAGTGCTTATATTATTGATAGCCAAGAAATTGTTCAGCAGGAACGTAAGCGGATTGCTAGGGATTTACACGATACGGTTAGTCAAGAATTGTTTGCCTCTTCGTTGATTCTATCCGGTGTTTCCATGAGTTTAGAGCAACTGGATAAGGAACAACTGCAAACTCAGCTGGTGACTGTCGAAGCCATGTTGCAAAATGCTCAAAATGATTTACGGATTTTACTCTTGCATCTAAGACCCACAGAATTAGCCAATCGCACCCTATCTGAGGGCCTCCATATGATTCTCAAAGAATTAACCGATAAAAGCAACATTGAAGTCATCTACAAAGAAAATATCGGCGAATTACCGAGGGCGATGGAAGATAATCTTTTTCGAATTGCGCAAGAATTTATCAGCAATACCTTAAAACACGCCAAGGCAAGCCGTATAGAAGTTTACCTTAATCAGACACCAAGTGAGTTGCAACTGAAGATGCTTGACAATGGAATTGGATTTGATATGGATGAGGTAAGAGATTTAAGTTATGGCTTAAAAAATATTGAGGATCGAGTAGATGATTTAGCAGGAACGATGCATTTAATTAGCCAAAAAGGCAAAGGAGTATCTATGGATATTCGATTACCAATAGTGAGGGGAGATGACGATGAGTAACATAAGAGTGATACTAGTGGATGATCATGAAATGGTCCGTATGGGACTTAAAAGTTTTTTGAATTTACAGCCAGATATCGACGTTATTGGAGAAGCTTCTAATGGACGTGAGGGAGTTGAGTTGGCCTTAGCCTTAAAACCAGATGTGCTGGTTATGGATTTGGTGATGCCAGAATTAGGTGGTGTTGAGGCGACCTTGGAAATCCTCGATAAGTGGAAAGATGCCAAGGTATTGGTCTTGACCTCTTATTTGGACAATGAGAAAATTTACCCTGTCATTGATGCTGGTGCTAAAGGTTACATGTTAAAGACTTCTAGTGCAGCCGAAATTCTAAATGCTATTCGGAAAGTTTCAAAAGGGGAATTGGCCATTGAAACAGAGGTAGACAAAAAAATTAAAGCGCATGACCAACACCCCGATTTGCATGAAGAGCTAACCGCGCGCGAGTATGATATTTTACATCTTTTAGCTAAAGGGTATGATAATCAAACTATAGCGGATGAACTTTTCATCTCCTTGAAAACCGTTAAAACGCATGTGTCTAATATTCTTGCTAAGCTAGAAGTTGATGACCGAACTCAAGCTGTTGTATACGCTTTCCGACACCATTTAGTCCCCCAAGATGATAATTAGTGCTATAATATATGGGATAGCAAATTGGAGGAATGTATGGACGCAAAATTAAAATACAAAGCTAAAAAAATCAAGATGGTGTTCTTTGATATCGATGACACCTTGAGGGTTAAAGATACGGGCTATATGCCTGAGTCGATTCAAAGAGTATTTAAGGCTTTGAAGGCTAAAGGGATTTTGGTTGGTATTGCTTCAGGTCGCGCTCGTTATGGTGTTCCACAAGAAGTTCAAGATTTACATGCTGACTATTGCGTCAAATTAAATGGTGCTTATGTCAAAGATGATGCTAAAAATATTATTTTCCAAGCTCCGATTCCAGCAGATGTTGTTGTAGCCTATAAAAAATGGGCAGATGAGATGGGGATTTACTATGGAATGGCAGGGCGTCATGAAGCAGTGTTATCCACCCGAAATGACATGATTAGCAATGCTATTGATAATGTTTACGCTCAACTAGAGGTCTGTCCGGATTATAATGAGTATCATGATGTTTACCAAATGTGGACCTTCGAGGACAAGGGAGATGGCTTGCAGTTGCCTGCTGAATTAGCAGAGCACCTTCGTTTGGTCAGATGGCACGATAACTCATCAGATGTTGTCTTGAAAGGTACGTCAAAAGCGCTAGGTGTTTCAAAAGTAGTTGACCATTTAGGATTAAAACCTGAAAACATTTTGGTTTTTGGAGATGAACTCAATGACCTAGAGTTATTTGACTATGCTGGTATCAGTATTGCAATGGGAGTTTCACATCCATTACTGCAAGAAAAAGCAGATTTTATCACAAAAAAAGTTGAAGAAGATGGCATTTTATATGCCTTGGAGGAATTAGGATTGATTGACAAAGAATTACAGTTTCCACAATTGGATTTGGCAAACCATAAAGGACCAAAAGCAACCATTAAAACAAACCATGGCGATATGACCCTGGTCTTGTTCCCAGATCATGCTCCTAAAACAGTAGCCAATTTCTTAGGTTTGGCTAAAGAAGGGTACTATGATGGGATTATCTTCCATCGTATTATTCCTGAATTTATGATTCAAGGGGGCGATCCAACAGGAACAGGAATGGGTGGACAATCCATCTATGGTGAAAGTTTTGAAGATGAATTTTCGGATGAACTTTATAATCTCCGTGGGGCCTTGTCGATGGCTAATGCGGGACCAAATACTAATGGCAGTCAGTTCTTTATTGTTCAAAATAGTAAGATTCCTTATGCCAAAAAAGAACTAGAACGTGGTGGTTGGCCGGCTCCAATTGCAGCTTCTTACGCTGAAAATGGTGGAACTCCTCACCTTGATCGTCGTCATACGGTCTTTGGTCAGCTTGTGGACGAAACGTCATTCCAAGTTTTGGATTTGATTGCTGGCGTTGAAACTGGCGCACAGGATAAACCTAAAGAAGACGTTATCATTGAAACAATCGAGGTATTTGACTAATGAAAATTGGCGACAAACTGCATGGCACCATCACTGGGATTAAACCATACGGAGCCTTTGTTGCCCTTGAAAATGGGACAACAGGTCTCATTCATATTTCAGAAATAAAGACAGGTTTCATTGATAATATCAATCAGTTATTGACAATCGGGGATAAGGTACTGGTTCAGGTTGTTGATGTGGATGAATTTACCCACAAGGCAAGTCTATCTCTCAGAACCCTTGAAGAAGATAAACACCATGTTGCTCATCGTCATCGCTTTTCCAATAGTCGGCACAAGATTGGCTTTAAGCCACTTGAAGAGCAATTACCGCAGTGGATTAAAGAAAGCTTGCAGTATTTAAAAAAAGAACACTAAAAAAGAGTTTGGAATGTAATCGTTCCAGACTCTTTTTTCGTTATTCTTACAATCAGAAGTTTATGGTCAGGGTTCTCTTCCCAAGAAAATAAAATCCTTCCTTGGATAGTTGCTATCTCTGGGAAAATGGCAGAGCAATTACGTAACTATTGTTACGGCATTGATGGTTCATTATAAAGTTCAGTTGATAAATAGCGTTCCCCATTATCAGGTAAAATGGTCAAGACCTGTTTGCCTTTTCCTAATTGTTTAGCGACTTCAATAGCAGCATAAAGAGCAGCACCAGAAGAAATACCCACTAAAAATCCTTCCTTAGCACCTGTTAATCGAGCAGTTGCTAGAGCATCTTCAGACTTAACGCGAATAATCTGATCATAGGCTTCGGTATCTAAGGTATCGGGGATAAACCCTGCTGAAATGCCTTGGATTTTATGTGGGCCAGGTTCTTGACCAGATAGGACAGCAGACTCCTCAGCTTCAACAGCATAGATAGCAGTAGTAGGGCTCGCCATTTTTAGAGTATGTGAAACGCCAGAAACAGTTCCACCAGTACCAACACCAGCAACAAAGGCATCTATTTTGGTTTCACCAAAAGCTTCTAAGATCTCTTGACCTGTTGTTTTCTCATGAATAGCTGGGTTGGCAGGATTATTGAATTGCATAGGCATCCAAGCACCTAATTCTGTCGCTAAAGCTTCAGCTTTAGCAATAGCACCTTTCATCCCCTCTGTTCCAGGTGTTAGCATAAGTTCTGCCCCATAAGCTTGGATAATCTGACGTCTTTCCACACTCATGGTCTCAGGCATGACAATAATAACATGATATCCTTTAGCAGCCCCCACCCAAGCAAGACCAATCCCTGTGTTTCCGCTTGTTGGCTCAATAATGGTATCTCCTGGTTGAATCCTTCCTTCAGCTTCAGCCGCCTCAATCATCGCTAAAGCAATGCGATCTTTAACTGAAGAACCTGGGTTAAAGGATTCTAGTTTGACATAAACATCGGCTGCGTCTTCAGGCACCAAGTGGTTAAGTTTCACAATAGGTGTTTGTCCAACTAATTCAGTTATATTATGGTAAATGGCTGTCATAGAATTTCCTCATTTCTCTATCATCATAGTCTAGTTCAAGTATAAGAGGATACTAGTCCAAAGTAAAATACAGATTTACTATCACTCTGATAATAAAGTTCTATCACTCTTTCATGATAGGAACTTCAATAATCTTTGGGTCAATTGTTGTGAACTGAACCTTACCGTGGTAATAATCTGTCAAGATAGCCAGGATTTCTTCTTCGCGTTCCGGATCAAAATAGATAGCGGTTGTGATGGTGTCTGAAAACAGGGTCTCAGTCTCCATTAAAGCTACTTGTTCGAGAAATTGAGCATAGGTTTGGTATTGGGGATAAGTCAAGGTTACCTTAAGCCCGGCTTGTTTCTTGACGTCAACAATTCCAAGTTCTTTAATAGCAGCAGCAGTAACGCCGGAATAAGCTCGAATCAGTCCCCCTGTTCCTAATTTGATACCACCAAAATAACGAGTGACAACAACAACTAAATTGGTTAGACCTTGCTTTTCTAAAACGGAAAGCATTGGGATACCGGCCGTGCCAGAAGGTTCGCCGTCATCACTAGAACGTTTGATTTGACTCTTATCACCAATAATCATCGCAGAGCAAGAATGATTAGCCTTGTAATGTTCTTTCTTGATTGCTGTAATAAAGGCTTTGCCTTCTTCTTCCGTAGTGATACGTTTTATCTGACAAATAAAGCGAGATTTTTTGATCTCTTCTTCAAAAAGACCATTGTCTTTGATTGTTTTGTAGTTTTCCATAAGAAAATTTTACAAGAAAAGGTCAAAATTAGCAAAGAAAGTCGAATAATAAAGTATGGAAGGTATCGAAAACAGTTACGGTCGTTTATTTTTAAAACATCAATTGCCAAAAGAAGTAAATCATCTGGCAAAGACCTTGGAAAGTATAGTATCCATAAAAGGTAAAGTCACTTGTCAACGCTGTCATTATCAGATAACCGCAGAAGCGAGATTACCAAGTGGCACTTACTACTGCCGCTTCTGTCTCGTTTTTGGCCGAAATCAAGCTGATAGGCCTCTTTATTATATACCTCCACATCCTTTTCCTATAGCCAATTATCTTCAATGGAAGGGGATATTAACGCCCTACCAAGAAAGTATTTCAAACCAATTAGTCAAGAATGTTCATGCTAAAAAACCTACTTTAGTGCATGCTGTTACCGGAGCCGGCAAGACAGAGATGATTTATGGAGCCATAGCAGCAGTTGTTAATGCTGGAGGTTGGGTTTGTTTAGCCAGCCCAAGGGTCGATGTTTGTATAGAACTTGCTAATCGCTTAAAAGCTGCTTTTTCTTGCCGGGTTACTCTTTTACATGCTGACTCAGAAGCTTATCAAAGAAGTCCTATTATAGTAGCTACTACCCATCAATTACTGACCTTTTATAAGGCTTTTGATCTTTTAATCATTGATGAAGTTGATGCTTTTCCTTTTGTCAATAATCATCAACTACAATATGCAGCGCAGCAAGCCGCTAAAGAAGGCGCTAGTAGTATCGTATTGACCGCGACATCGACCAAAGAACTGGAAGAGCAGGTCAAAAGTGGGGAACTAGAGAAGTTGACATTAGCTAGACGATTCCACGATAATCCTTTGATTCTTCCGAAATTTATCAGGAGTTTTGGTCTATTAAAAAAAATTCACTGTCAAAAACTTCCTCGAGCTCTTGTTAAATCTATCAGTCAACAAAGGAAAACAGGATGTCCACTGCTAATTTTTCTTCCTATTATTGCCATGGCAGAATTAGTTACTGAATTATTAAAGTTAGCTTTTCCAGAGGAAGAAATTGCCTGTGTCTCTAGCCAATCAGCTGACAGAGTTAAAGACATTGATGCCTTTCGTCAAGGAAAGAAAGGTATTTTGGTGACCACCACAATATTGGAAAGGGGTGTTACTTTCCCAGGCGTGGATGTCTTTGTGCTTATGGCACAGCATCGAGGATACAGTTCTCAAAGCTTGGTTCAAATCGCAGGTCGTGTGGGGAGATCTATCGAAAGGCCAACAGGGAAGGTGTATTTCTTTCACGATGGGATTAGCCAAGCAATGCGCAATGCAAGAAAAGAAATTAAAGAAATGAATCAGAAAGGTTATTTGAATGATATGCCTCCTATGTCAACAATTTAGTCCATTACCCTTGCGAATAACGGATATTCTCTTTTTGAAACCTCAAACAACAACTCTCTGTCAGGAGTGTCAACAAGGGTTTCAAAAGATAAGCTTCACGAGTTGCCAAACCTGTAACGCTCCTTCCCAAAGCTCTCCATGTTCTGATTGTTTAGAATGGAAAGTCAAAGGATACGAGGTTAATCACAAAAGTTTATATCAGTATAACGCTGCTATGAAAGCTTATTTTAGCCAATATAAGTTTCAAGGAGACTACTTGCTAAGACATGTCTTTGCTCAAGAATTAGCCCAAGTTATTAAAAAAGACTATCCAGATTTTACTCCTGTTCCAGTTCCTATCAGTAAGGAGCGTTATGAAGAACGTCATTTCAATCAAGTGACTGCTATACTTGAAGCAGGGAATATTAACTATTGCATGCTTTTTAAAAGAATGGATACTAGCCGTCAGTCTTCTAAAACTAAAAATGAAAGATTATTATCCAAAGATGCCTATCGTCTCTCCACCCTCTCTGAATTACCAGCAAAAATCCTCATTATTGATGATATTTACACTACCGGTAGCACCATTATCGCTTTGAAAAAACTATTAATGCATGTTGGAAATAGTGACATCAAAAGTTTGTCAATTGCACGTTAAAACTTGCAAATTTTCATGAAAGCGGTATAATAGTATTAAAGATAAAGAAAGCGCTTCAAGCGCGAGAAAGAGGTATCCTATGATTAAGTTCAGTATTCGTGGAGAAAATATCGAAGTGACAGAAGCTATTCGCGATTATGTAGAATCAAAGCTTACTAAAATCGAAAAGTATTTTGTTGAAGAGCAAGAAATAGATGTGCGTGTTAATTTGAAAGTTTATCGTGAGAAATCTTCAAAAGTAGAGGTTACTATCCCACTTGGTTCAGTAACACTTCGTGCAGAAGATGTATCACAAGATATGTATGGTTCAATTGATTTAGTCGTTGATAAGATTGAACGTCAAATCAGAAAAAATAAAACTAAAATTGCAAAAAAACATCGTGAAAAAGTTCCAACTGGTCAAGTCTTCACAACAGAATTTGAAGCAGAGCAAGTAGATGAAACACCAGAAGTAAAAGTGGTTCGCACTAAAAACCTCACATTAAAACCAATGGATGTTGAAGAAGCACGTTTACAAATGGAATTATTAGGGCATGATTTCTTTATCTATACTGATGCCGAAGATGGTGAAACTAACATTCTTTACCGTCGTGAAGATGGTGATTTAGGGTTAATTGAAGCCAAATAAAGTTTAACAAATAGGAGTAAGTCAGCTTACTTCTATTTTTTTCCCGCGTTGTAAAATGAAGTGCAACAAAAAAGACATGTTTGTCTGATATACTAG